>Ga0247822_10002014_pt1 | contig 12816 bp, 11 predicted proteins | sample 13C_Cellulose_Da_FD_192423 | JGI IMG/M metagenome (GOLD analysis project Ga0247822, IMG submission 192423) | Soil microbial communities from agricultural site in Penn Yan, New York, United States - 13C_Cellulose_Day30 | ecosystem: Environmental > Terrestrial > Soil > Agricultural land | place...
GGCGATGGTCGGAACGATTTATTTGTCATCGATGCCCCGGAAGGTGTTTCATTTTCGCTTGAAGTTTATAATCGCTGGGGACTTCAGCTATTCTATTCGTCAGCATATGACAATCACTGGGGAGGCATGAATCTGCCATCAGGAACATATTACTACGTCATCAACTCCGCGTGCGCTGCGACTAAAAAAGGAACATTGAGCATCGTTCGGTGAATTAGATTATTCATTCCGCACAATTTACCCGAAAGCCAATTACTGTCAGCTATCCACTGGTCAGTCCTGAAATTGGTCGCGCGGGCTTTTTCCTAAGGCACTGACTCCCTATCTTGCTGCGTGGTTAAAGTGGAAAAGGAAAAGATCATCCTCGGGCTCGACCCCGGCACTAACGTAATGGGCTATGGTGTCATTTTGATACGTGGCAATAGGGTGAGCCTGCTGCAGTTCGGTGTGATACACCTGAGCAAGTACACGGGACATGAGCTAAGGCTAAAAAAAATCTTTGAACGTGTGGTCACACTGGTCGAAGAATTTAGCCCGGATGAGGTTGCGCTGGAGGCACCATTCTTTGGAAAGAACGTTCAATCTATGCTTAAGCTTGGACGCGCACAGGGTGTGGCTATGGCTGCTGCTTTGTCGAGGCAATTACCGATCATCGAATATGCGCCGAAGAAAGTTAAACAATCGGTGACCGGCAATGGTAATGCATCGAAGGAGCAGGTAGCTAAGATGCTCATGACGTTATTCGCATTGAAGGAGCTGCCAAAGCTGCTTGACGCAACTGATGCACTGGCGGTTGCGTTGTGTCATCATTATCAGAAAACTACGACAAAGGCGACCACGCCATCGTGGGAAAGATTTATTAAAGACAATCCGGGACGGGTGAAGCCGGCGAAATTGTCCGCATGAAAAAAAAGCTTCTGGTCATCGTACTGAGTAACTTCAGGCACGACGCGCGGGTACGGCGCCAGGTCCTGGCGCTAAAGGATCATTATGATACAACCGTAGTCTGCTTCTCTGGCGAAAAAGAAGACGGCTTTGAAGTGATCTCCATTACGCCCACTAATCTGACCTTTTTGCGCAAGGCTATCGCCAGTGTATTCCTACTTCTGCACGCATATTCATTAGCACATCGCATTCTCCACAACTACTATTACCTCGCCGAACAGTTGGGGCCGAGAAAGTTTGACGTAATAATCGCAAACGACGTGGAGACGTTGCCAATTGCGTTTCGTTTCCCCGGCAGCGCCCGTGTCATCTTCGACGCACACGAATATGCTCCCCGTCATTTCGAAGACAAGCGCTCATGGCGTTTGTTTTTCCAGGGTTTCAACACCTGGCTTTGCCGAAAATATATCCCTCGTGTTTACGGCATGATGACTGTCGGCAAGGGACTGGCACGCGAGTATGAAAAGAATTTTGGAAGAAGGCCCGTAGTCGTTATGAATGCCAACATCTATACTGATATACAGCCCACACCGGTTGACATTGGTAGGATCAGGCTTGTACACCACGGGATCGCTACACCATCGCGGAGACTTGAGTTGATGATCGAAATGATGCAACATCTTGACGATAGATTTACGCTGGATCTGATTCTCCTGAAACCAGGGTTCGCGTCAGCTGCAACGGCCGGTTACATCGACGAACTGAAGGCACGGGCTGGGAAAGATCCACGAATAACCGTGCGCGATCCTGTACCTATTACACAGGTCGTTAAGACAGTGAACGCATATGACATTGGCGTCTTCCTTTTACCACCGATCAATTTCAATTACGAGAATACGCTTCCGAACAAATTATTTGATTTTATTCAGGGGCGGCTTGGCGTTGCAATTGGTCCAACACCCGAAATGGCAGAGATCGTAAATCAATATAACATTGGAGTAGTAGCCAGCGATTTTACACCGGCATCACTTGCAAAAAAACTGTCGCTGCTAACTGCGCAAGACATCACTTCTTTCAAGAACCGATCGTCTGTGGCGGCACTGGAGCTAAACGCGGAAAAGAACGCGGCCATCATTCTTAACGTGGTCAATGAAGTAGCCTCGCTATGAGTAAACGCTCATCACACAAGGAAGAACAAAAGTCTGCTGACCAGGCGAGCCTTGTAGTGCTGACAAATCATTTCCCTTTTGGCCTCTACGAATCCTTCCTTGAGAACGAACTGCCCGCACTTACTAATAACTTCGGAAAGGTTATTATTCTCTGCCGCGATGTAACGAGCGCCGGCGAACGACCACTGCACGGAGCAAGTGTTCATCGCGTAAATCCAAAGAGCTCGCTGTCGGAGAATTTTATAACGGCATTGCTATGCGTCAGGTATGGGCTGCGCATATGGCGTTACGTAAGCGATGAACGGCGCTGGCTAAAGGAACACAACCGAAAACTGACGACCTACATTCTCGACGAGATCACCCATAATATCATTAAAGCAATTCAAACAGCACGTCATGTGCGACGCGTAATAAAGGACGAAGATCTTTCGGGTAACGTGGTCCTCTACTCTTACTGGCTCACATCTTCGGCGCTCGCCCTCACTTTCGTTTCGTCGGGGAAATACCGCGTTGTTAAGGTATCCAGAGCTCATGGAGGCGATGTTTACGAATACAGAAATGAAAATCGCTACCTCCCCTTTCGCCGGACTTTGATCCATCGGCTTGATCGTGTGTTCGCGATCTCGGAGGATGCGGCTGCCCACCTCAGGCGGCAGACCCACGAGGCAGACGGACTAAAGGTACAGGTCGCACGACTGGGTACGACAACTGCTGGCAAGTCGCCCGATAAGTCTGGAGCAAGACTAACCGTGGTCAGCTGCTCATTTCTGGTCGCTGTGAAGCGGGTGCATTTAATAATTGAAGCCTTGCAGCAAATCGATCTCCCCGACATCCAATGGATACATATCGGCGGTGGTCCACTGGAGGAGCAAATTATGGCAAAGGCAAAAGAGCGTCTGAATAAAAAAAATAACATCAGCTATCAATTGCTGGGATCCAAAACCAACGACCAGTTGATGCAATTCTATCGGGAGACACACGTGGACGTCTTCATCAATACCAGTTCCGCGGAGGGAATACCCGTTACAATCATGGAGGCACAGTCGTTCGGCATTCCCGTCGTTGCACCCCGGGTGGGTGGCATACCGGAGATCGTCACGGATCAAACCGGGCGTCTGTTTGATGTTGACGCTTCACCACTCACGATCGCCCGCCTCTTAACTGAGATCCTTGTACTTCCGGCAGCCGACGTAAAGGCTATGCGCATGGCGGCATTTCAAAACTGGAAGACAAACTATAACGCCGATAAGAATTTCTCTACTTTTGTCGCTGAAATCCAAAAGCTCTTATGACGTTCGATGACGAAACGTGGCGATATCTGCGCGGTGAAAAATTCAGCAATCGAATAGATGTCGCCATTCCCTATAGAGAGCCAATCCCAAACCGCGTTAATTTCCTTACCGACATGTCGCGGGGCAAGAGGATTGTGCATCTCGGTTGTCTCGATCACAAGCCGCTGATTGCCGACAAGATCGGGCGAGGTCAATGGTTGCATAAAGAGTTAACCGATGTCGCGTCTGCATGCGTCGGTGTCGATATTGATGAAGAAACGCTCAGATACGTTGAAACTACTTTTGGCTATACTAACATCGTGCTTGGAAATTTCACGGTCGACAAGTTTGAGCCCATCATGAGTTCCAAATGGGACTATGCTATCCTTGGCGAATTGCTCGAGCACATCGACAATCCAGTTCAATTCCTCTCAGCCATCCGTACCAACTATGCTGGCCATATCGATCGCATCGTTGTAACCGTACCCAATGCATGGACGCGGATCACGATGCGGATGGCGAAGTCGTCGATCGAGATGATCAACTCGGATCACCGCTACTGGTTCACACCTTACACGCTTGCCAAGGTGCTGTACCAGGCCGGAATGAAGACAGAGGAAATCAAATTTGCCAATCGTATTCCGTTAGGCGCGGTTGATTTGATACGGCACAAGATGGCAGGTATGGTGGGCGCGAAACCAGCGCTTGATTTTACGTACGCTTCTTCCATTATCGCGATTGCAAAAATCTGATTTTGAGTATCTTGCAGTCAGGCTCCAGGAGTCCAAACAGCGACGTCGTCAGGGCCGTCACTTGCAACTAAGAGCCATACGCTTTTGCCTGCCCTTACAATGACCTTATAGTGACACTACAGTGACCTTATAGTGACCTTATAGTGACTCTACGGCTATTGTGCTGTTGTTACCTGGTCTTTCAGTGGCCTTTCGTTGGCCGCTGGGTGACCGCTGGGTGGCCGCTGGCTGTATACTAGCTGTCTGCTGGATCATAAAATTCCATTTTTTTTCGCCTAAGGCCAGGTGCTGCCATCAGTTCTCTCTTTATGACAACTACTCCCTTTTTTCTCCGAAAGGATTCACAAACTTTAGCTCATTTCGATACGTCCAGAGCAGCAGCGCGATGCATACAATAAGATAAAACGCATGTGCTACCCATTTCCAGGCTGAAGGTATCAGCGGCTCAATCGCGACAATCATCAATAGCAGCATGATTGGCGCGACAACAACCTTAAAAATGTTGTAACGATACACGAACCTATCCTTCATGAACCGCTTCATCAGATACAACTCTGCTGCGGCACTCACCAGGGAGGCCGCCACCGCCCCGTAGATCTGCATCTTTTCCATCAGCAGGATCATCAATCCGATCTTAACAACCACAACCATAAGGTAAATGACAGGCAATGGACGCGTGTACTTTAAAGTATTGTATGGAATTGCGAAGTACATCCGGATGACTTTGAACAAATAAATGACCGCTATGTAGGGGATATACTGTACCGCTTCTGCATAGGCAGCCTTGTTTGAAAACAATTTCAGAACAAAAACCTTAATAGCTATCGGGAACGCCAGGATGCTTCCGGTTACAAGCAGCATCACCACAGCAATCAGGCCATGATAGTAACGGTTCACGTCTTCAACTCCGCGTTGATCAGTCTTTCCCATCAGTTGTGATACGACGCGCGGATAGAAAGCACTCTGCAAGCTATTCATCAGCAACTCTATGGGTAGTAAACACTTCAGAGCCACGTCGTATACACCAACATCTGCCAGCGTGAGATATACTAACATCACGACGCGGTCGAACTGATTAATAAACCACTGTTGAAGCTGATACACGAAAGCATAGATGTTGAAGCTCAGACTTTCCCGCAGCCAGTGAAAATTCAAACGCAGGCCAAACTCATTAAAGATTCGCCACAACACCCAGAGAAACGGGAAGAAGGCACCGAGTAATCGTCCATAAACAGGACCGGCAAGAGAGTGTGGACGCAAGCGCATGCCAATCAGCGTAAACACGACGATCAACGAAAGTACCAGGACATTTGACCAGAGAAATGTCTCCGGCTTCTCGCGCGTCTGGAGTAAACTACTATGTACTTTAAACACTGCGAGGAAAACGCCTGTACCTACTGAGGCAAGGCCATAAGGAAAGAAAGATATATTCTGGTCCGGAAGCGCGATGCGAAATATCATCTCTCCTGCAACGGATAATATGAGGGCAACAATAACACCGGACAAAAGCATGAATGCGAATGCTGAACTAACAAAATCTGCCAGTCTTCCTGAGTCATTCTTGAATTCGTGATAATGAACATATACCGAAGTATCAAAGCTGAAAGTGATCAGGATCTGTACCAGCGTGATGAAGACCAGGTATATGCTCAACGCCCCGTATGCGTCGACTGAAAGGTGATATACGTAAAGAGGAAAGAGGATCAGCGCACTCGCCATTGGCAAAATGCCGGCGATCGTATAAATGAGGGAGCTCTTAAGGAAGCGTTTGCTGATCAAGAATTGAAAGTTGAGAATTTTGAATTGACAATTGATAATTGAAGATTAATAATTGCCTCACGTGTCCTTTGACGCCCTGGCAACCTGAATTCAATTATTTTAATTAGACGCATCAATACTTCATTTGTTTTCATGTCCAACCGCCAACAGCAAGTCAGCAAGTTGGCGGGTGATGCCTCTGCGGGAGTAGCGCTCATCGGATGACCGATGCACCAATGTGTCACCCTCCTGCCAATGACGATGCGCATCCTTCAAGGCAATTGTGATATTGGCAGCCTCACTGCCGTCAATCATTTTGCCCGCGCCACTTTCGTTCAGCAATTGAGCTGCATCTCCCTGCTCTGGTCCAATACCCAATATCGGTAATCCTGTCGCTATGTATTCAAATAGTTTTCCAGGCATATATCCTTCAGCGTCTTTGTAGCCCGTTAGCACCAACAGCAAAAGACTTGAAGTAGCATACAGATCAATCAATGCGCTGTGGGGCACTGGAGGTGTGAACTTAGTGATGGCATTTACCTCGGGAATCCTCTCGACGAACTCCCTGAACTGGGGGTGCACGTCTCCTACAAAGTCAAGCTGGACATCGCGCCGGAACGCGGGATCATTCCGGAGCATGTCGGCCAGTGCGAGTATGAACGGCCGCGGATCACATTTTTCATTAATGGTTCCGACGTGCCGGATCACAAATTTTGCCGTCGCCGACAGTTTCAGATTCTTAAAATCCGCATCGTCGAAACCATTCGTTAACAACGTCACATTACGGCCTGACAGCTTGGCAAATTGACGCTGGTAAAAAGGTGTGATCGTGAGAATGACGTCACATTGCTGAAGCACTTTCTGTTCTGCCTTCCGGTGAGCTGCCCGTGCACGAGGCCCAACGCCCAGGCTATCCAAAAATCCCCATTCGCTCCATGGATCGCGGAAGTCGGCAAACCAGGTTATGCCTGGATTTCTCCTTTTCAGTTCGTAGCCAATGAGATGGACACTATGAGGCGGACCTGTTGTAATTACCCGTTTAATATCGTGCTTCCGGATGTAATCTTGAAGAAAGTTCGCCGATGGCTTTACCCAGAATACACGAGGATCGGGAACCAGCCAGTTAGCACGGATCCAGGTGCTGATACGCTGAAATGTGCTGGTCCGTTTTGCGGATACCATGGATGTGCCCACCGGTCGCGCGTTCTTTTTAGCATCCAGTATAGACGACAATCGTCGAAACGCATCGTAAGGTTCCCAGATAGGAAATCGTACGACAACTGCTTCAGCAGGCACGTCGTTCTCAAGCGACTTATCTATAACCGGATACGATGGATTTTCAGGCGTAAACACATGGGGCGTCCACCCACACTCAGGAAGGTACTTTACAAACTTCAGCCAACGCTGTACGCCACTGCCACCACTGGGCGGCCAGTAGTAAGCAATAATGAGAACCTTATTGGGCGTATCCATATTCAGCGCGAAGCGACATCAATAATATCGTTTATGCGGGTGGGTTGCAACCACACCATCTCAGGATCGCGTTTAAACCACGTGAGTTGTCTCTTGGCGTACTGCCGGGTATGTTGCTTCAACAGTCGGATCGCCTCATCGCGATCGTATTTTCCCTCCATGAAGTCGAAGATCTCCTGGTAGCCCACCGTTTGAAGCGCATTATGATGACGGTACGGAAACAGCGATGACGCCTCCTCGAAAAGTCCTGCCTCGATCATGTGATCCATCCGCCGGTCGATACGTTCGTACAATTCCTGTCGGGGCAACTCCAGGCCTATTCTCGCGACATCGAAGTCGTGCGTGCGGCGCTTCCGTTGCTGGAACGTCGTGATCGAATGGCCCGTGCCAATCACGACCTCCAGTGCGCGCATGAGGCGCTGGGGATTACGGATGTCAATCTTTTGATAATAACCCGGGTCAAGGATCCTCATTTTGTGCTGCAGGACCTCTAATCCACCCTGCGTGTAAGCAGACTGGAGGTCCTGACGGATCGCCGGATCGATATCGGGGATGTCGTCGAACCCGTCTAAAACAGCTTTCATGTATAACCCTGAGCCGCCGCACAGGATCAGATCGTTATGCGTCGCAAACAGGTTATGAATAGTTGCCAGCGCATCCTCACCGAAGGTGGCGGCATCATAAGGTTGTGTAATCGAATGGGTACCAACAAAATGATGAGGCGCAGCTTGAAGTTCTTCGGCCGTGGGCTTCGCGGTTCCAATATTCATCTCGCGAAAAAACTGCCGGGCGTCGGCCGAAATAATGTGCGTGGAGAAATGTTGAGCGAGCAGTATAGCCACCCCGGTCTTCCCAACAGCCGTGGGACCCGCAATGACAATCAATTTCCGGCGTCTCTCCATTGGGAGCCAAATTTAGCACCCCTTTTACTACTTGGGTGGTTTTCGCTATCTTTCGCACCAGAAAACCAAGCGATAGATGATTAAGTACACGGTTCAGTTTCTGACTAAATTTGAGGACATGATAGCAGAGTCGGATTATACACTCCGCTACGAGAAGGGGAACTTTAAGTCGGGATATTGCTTGCTGAAAGAGCAGAAGATCATCATCGTCAACAAGTTCTATACGACTGAAGGCAAAATCAATGCACTCCTTGAGATTTTGAAGGGCGTGAAGCTCGATGGCACACGCTTTACCGAGAAGAGTCAGAAATTATATGAGGAGCTAACGCATCAGACGGAGGCAGCTTGAAAGTAGTTTTTCTGGGAACCGGCACGTCGCAAGGGGTACCCATTATCGGGTGCGACTGTGAAGTTTGCCGTTCACTGGATTATCGCGACAAGCGGCTCCGTACCTCTGCCTGCATCGAGACAGGCAACAAACGTTTCATTATTGATACCGGTCCCGACTTTCGTCAGCAGATGCTGCGCGAAAACATTTCGCGACTTGATGCCATTCTTTTTACTCACGCACATCGCGATCACACGGCCGGGCTGGACGACATTCGGGCGTTCAATTTTAAGCAGGAGATGGACATGCCCACGTATGCCACGCCTGAGGTACTCACACAATTGCAGACCGACTTCGCATACATCTTTGAAAAGCAACCCTACTTTGGGCTGCCAAGACTTGAACTGCATGAAATCGGCAATGACGCATTCAATGTAGGGGGCGTTCGTGTACAACCGCTGCCGGTGATGCATCTTCGACTGCCGGTGATGGGCTTCCGGATCGGTAACTTCAGCTATATCACCGATGCCAATCACATTCCGGACAGTACATTCGAGCTCTTGAAGGGAACTACAGTTCTGGTTCTGAACGCACTTCAGATCGCGGAACACCTGTCACACTTTAATCTGGAGCAGGCGCTGGAGATGGTGTCGATCATTAAACCACAGCGCGCCTATTTCACGCACATCAGCCACCGCCTGGGATTGCATAGCACGATAGAGAAGCGGCTTCCTGCCCATGTACAGCTGGCGTATGATGGATTGGAGATTCGGGTCGACTAGCTTTCTCTCCGGATTATTAATAAGGATTCAGTTTCAGAGTGAGTCCGCATTCCGGACACTTCAACTAAATAACGTCGCGGGTACACGCAGCTCATGCAGAACAACTTCCACTTTCTTCGTCAGCTTACGAGCCGGCTCTCCGTAGTTCTCGCCGACGCAGTCGTGTCAGAGTGTTATTCCCAGGAGAGAGCAGAGCTGCTTGTGCGATTCGAAACGCACCAGGGCTCCATGCATATCCGGGCCAATCTCAGCCCTGCATTTGTCTGTGTTTCGTTTCCAAGGGACTTTCAAAGGGCACGTAAGAATTCCGTTGACCTCTTCCCGACACTAATTGGTCACCGGGTAACAGGTATTGTGCAGCATCAGTACGACAGGAGCTTCACTATTCAGTTTTCGCATGGCCTGTCGCTGCTGTTCAAGCTTCACGGAAACCGATCGAACATTCTTCTTTATGCAGACGGGCAACAAAGGGAGATGTTCCGCACGAACCTTGATGCCGACCGGACGCTATCACCCGATCAACTGGATCGCCCGATCGATACCAGCTACCAGGCCTTCGTACAAAATCAACACAGGCTTCCGTCCCTCTATTTCACCTTCGGTAAAATTCCGTGGCTATACCTGAATGAGCGAGGGTTCAAAGACGACGGTATCGATACACGGTGGAACGCCGTTCAAAAGGTATTCGGCTTGCTCGAACAGCCTCGCTACTATATCACCCTTCTCGATGGCAAAATCACGTTTAGCCTCCTGCCGGTAGGTGACGTTCAACAGCAATATGATGACCCCATCGTCGCCGTTACGGAATTCTCTCAACGATACCGTTCCAGAGAAGGTTTTGAACAGGAGTACATAAAAATAGAAACGTGGATTAAAAAGAAGATAGCACTCGCTTCCGATACCGGGCAGCGCGCCCGTCAACGACTTTCTTCACTGGAGACGTACGACAAATTCAAAGTGTGGGCCGACCTGCTTATGGCAAACCTGCATGTTGTACCCGATGGTGACCGTGTGGTGCTTCCAAACTTTTACAACGACAACAAGCCCGAGGAGATCCGTTTACAAAGAGACCTCCCGTTGCAAAAGAATGCTTCAGCTTATTATGCGAAGTCGAAGAAACAGCAAATCGAGATCAGGCATCTTAAAACGATGATCGCTCAGAAGCAGCACGAATTAAATTCACTTCGCGATGACCTTGAAGCGTTGTCACAGATGCAGGATCTCAAGGCAGTGCGTTCGCTGGCCGCAAGGCATCCGCCCCGAACCGGAACAGATGAAAGTGAAGCGACTCCCTTTCACGAGACCGACTTCATGGGGTTTCGGATTCTGGTTGGAAAGAACGCGCAGGCGAACGATATCATGCTTCAGCGGTACGCCTATAAGGACGACCTATGGCTCCATGCCAGGGATGTCTCCGGTTCGCACGTTCTGATTAAACATCAGTCGGGAAAAGTAATCCCTAAGCCCGTGATTGAACGCGCGGCACAGCTTGCTGCCTGGTATTCAAAACGCAAAACGGATACGTTGTGCCCGGTTTCGGTAACACCCAGAAAGTATGTACGCAAACGCAAAGGCGATCCGGCGGGAGCGGTGGTTGTGGAAAGGGAGACGGTGATGCTGGTACAGCCGGTTTCAATTAGTAATGAGTAATTAGTAATTAGTAATTGGAGAGCGGGCTTACGCCCCTATTGCAAGCCACGAACGGAGTTCGTGTCGTGCAGTACGGCGGACAGCCGCCTGGTAATTACTAATTACTCATTACTCATTACTCATTATTTCACGATATTAATCTTGATCGTATTCGTGCGCGATCTCTCCTGAATCGGCATACTCGCCAGTACGATAAAGATATCCCCTGACTTCACATGTCCATTGGCTTTCAAAATTGATTCTACATCGGCGATCGTTTCGTCGGTCGACGTAGTTTTCTGATACAGGTAGGCGCGCGATCCCCACACAAGGTTCATCTTGTTTATGAGGTTCTTGTTGCTCGTGAACACAAAGATGTTTGCATTGGGTCGATATGAAGACGACTTGAATGCGGTATATCCGGACTGCGTCATGCCAACAATCGCTTTCGCGCCAACGTCTTTTGCCAGCTTACACGCGGCGAGAACAAAGTTGTCGTGGATGTAAGTTGGAGACTTCTTGTTGACCTCGCGAAAACGAAAGTACATACTCGGGTTCTTCTCCACGGAGGCAACTGTGCGCACCATACTACGGATTACTTCGAGCGGATATCTTCCCGAAGCTGTTTCGGCAGAAAGCATTACGGCATCCGCACCATCCATTACTGCATTGGCAACGTCGTTTGTTTCAGCGCGTGTAGGCCTGGGGTTTTCAATCATGCTTTCCATCATTTGAGTGGCAACGATAACCGGCTTACCGGCCACATTACACTTCTCAACCAGCATCTTTTGAACCATCGGAACTTCTTCCATCCAGATCTCGACTCCCAGGTCGCCGCGGGCAACCATAACAGCGTCGGTAACAGCAATGATCTCGTCGATGTTACTCAGCGCTTCCGGCTTTTCGATCTTAGCAACAATCCGCGCGTAGGATTTTGCAGCGTCCATGATGGAACGCATCTTGTTAATATCCTCGGCCTTGCGTACGAATGAGAGGGCAATCCAGTCTACTTCATTTTGGAGACCAAACTCAAGATCGCGCAAATCCTTCTCTGTGAGAGACGGCGCAGACACTTTGGTGAAAGGAAGGTTGATACCTTTCCGCGACTTCAGCGGTCCGCCATACACTACCTCCGTAGTTACGTCACCATCCTTAACCTCCAACACCTTAAGTTCGATCTTACCGTCGTCGATAAGAATCATATCGCCAGTCTTAACGTCTTTCGGAAGACTTTTATACGAGGTACTTACAACTTCGCCATTGCCGACCAGTTCGCGCGTTGTAATCGTTAGTTTCTGTCCGCGCTCGATGGTAACATCGGGTAACATTTCATTTACCCGAATCTTTGGTCCCTGAAGATCCTGCAGGATTCCGATCTGTGTTCCGAGTTCCTCGTTCAGTTCACGAACAAATTTTATGACTTTGAGGTGATCTTCATGCGTGCCGTGGGAGAAGTTCAAACGGAAGATATCGACTCCTTCCCTGATGAGGGCCCGAAGCATTTCCTTAGAATTGGACGCCGGCCCTACAGTGGCAACAATTTTCGTTTTGTTAAACGATGTCTTATCAAGCATATGGTTATAGATAGTTCGATGTAGTGCTCGTTATAGTTGGATTACAATACACCGCAATTAAAAAATAAAATTCGACTTTGACTTGAGACCTTCAAGAGGAATGATGGCAGCTAACTGTATGGAATTGATTGACTTCAATGACAGCACAAGATGTTGCACCTGATCGTATTCTTCCATAGCTGCCAAAATTATGAAATCATAGTGAGGAAACTCAGGGATTAGAAAATACTTTCCCGATTCCTGATCGGTTGGCCGGTTTTTGAATACTTTCAAACGATTGAGTTGTGTCTGAT
>Ga0247822_10002015_pt1 | contig 12815 bp, 12 predicted proteins | sample 13C_Cellulose_Da_FD_192423 | JGI IMG/M metagenome (GOLD analysis project Ga0247822, IMG submission 192423) | Soil microbial communities from agricultural site in Penn Yan, New York, United States - 13C_Cellulose_Day30 | ecosystem: Environmental > Terrestrial > Soil > Agricultural land | place...
GGGCCGCGACACGATCGAGGATTTCTCGCTCAAGTCGGGGGACCGGCTCGATATCGGCCTCACCCGCTTTGCCTCAACCTCCGCCTTCCTCGCCGCCTTCAACGAGGCTGCAACGACCGGCGGCGACACGTTCGACAGCCTCGGCATCGACGTGGATGGAAACGGCTATCACGTCGAGATCCGGGTGGCCGATGCGGCTGGGGAAAGCCTGCGGCTGGGACTCAATGGCGCCACACTTGAGTCGCTGCTTTCGTCCTCAGACTGGATCGTCTGACGTGCATTCGAATTCGGCAGCGGGATCCCCAAACCTCGCCTGCTGAAAAATGCGGCACTGCCACCGTGCCGCCACTGGCCCCGGAACTCCGCGTTCCGGGGCTTTTTAGTGGGCGCCGCCTGCCAACTCATGCATGGCGCACATGGCTGCCCTCGCTCGGCTACCGGTTCAGGCCGCCGCCTGCGATCCCGAGACTGTGCCCAGTTGCCCGAAACGGGTTAGCGACGGGGTAACGACATGCCGAACGGCGCCCGGCGGACGAGCGTCGTCCGCGCCCTCGTGAGGCGCACCCGCCTTCCCATCCTTGCACTGGGCGTGCTGAGCTTTGCCGCGAACCTCCTGGTTCTCACCGGCCCGCTCTTCATGCTGCAGGTCTACGACCGCGTGCTGGCGAGCCGCTCGGTGCCGACGCTGGTGGCCCTGTTCCTGCTCGTTGCCGCGACCTATGGCTTTCTTGCCCTTATCGATCTGCTGCGCTCGCGCATGGCGGCGCGCTTCGCCGGAGTGATCGAGGCGGATCTTGCGCCGGAGGCATTCCGGACGTCGCTGAGGCTTGCCCTGTCGCCGCTGGGGCTGAGGTCCGATCCGGTGCGGGATGTCGATACCATCCGGCAGTATGTGGCGAGCCCCGGTCCGATGGCGCTGCTCGACCTGCCCTGGCTGCCTGTCTACCTGCTGATCGTCTTTCTCTTCCATCCGGCGCTTGGCTGGCTGGCGACTGGTGGGGCGCTGGCGGCGATCCTGCTGCTCGTCCTCAACGAGCGCCTTACAGCGCGGCCGGCGAGCGAGGCTACCACGGCGCAGGTCGCGCGGCAGGCCTTAGCCGAGGACGCCCGCATCAATGTCGAGCCGATCTTCGCCATGGGCATGAGCGAGGATATCATGGCGCGCTGGCAGGCACGGTCGGCCGTCGTCTCCGGCCTGCAATACCGCTCGGCGGACATTGGCGCGCTCTACTCATCGGTAACCAAGTCGTTCCGCCTGCTGCTCCAGTCGGCGGTGCTCGCGCTCGGGGCGTGGCTGGTGATCCGTGGCGAGCTCTCGGCCGGCCTGATGATTGCAGCGTCCATCGTCACGTCGCGGGCCCTCGCTCCGGTGGAGCAGGTGGTGGCGCACTGGCGCGGGCTCGTGAGCGCGACACAGGCCCTGAAGCGGATCGGACCGGTGGTCGCGTCTTCCAATGCCGCGCCTCGAGCCTTGGCCCTGCCCGATCCGCACCGCCGGCTCGACGTGCGCAACCTCGCGACCGGCCCCGGTCCGGAGGCCCCACCACTGGTTTCAGGCGTCAGCTTCTCCCTCGCGGCCGGCGAGGCCATGGGTGTGCTCGGGCTGTCGGGTTCGGGGAAGACATCGCTGGCGCGGGCGCTGGTCGGCGTGTGGCCGGCATACACGGGCGAGATCCGGCTCGATGGTTCGGAGCTCGCGCACTACGAGCCCGCTCATCTCGGCCGCCGCGTCGGCTACCTGCCGCAATCCGTGGGGCTGTTCGATGGCACGGTAGCCGAAAACATCGCCCGTTTCCGGTCCGACGCCGACAGCGAGACCATCCTCAAGGCCGCGAGGCTGGCCAGTGTGCACGACATGATCGCCGCCCTGCCCGACGGGTACGAGACGCGGATCGGCAGTCGCGGCGCCGCGCTCTCCGCCGGCCAGCGCCAGCGCATCGGCCTTGCTCGCGCCTTCTACGGCGATCCCTTTCTCCTCGTGCTCGACGAGCCCAACTCCAACCTCGATTTTGCCGGCGACGATGCCATGACCGCCGGCCTGCGCCAGGCCCGGGAGCGCGGGGCCATCGTCATCGTCATCGCCCACCGGCCGAGCGCGATCGCGGTCTGCGACCGGCTGCTCTACCTCGTCGGAGGACGGCAGGCAGCCTTCGGCGCCAAGGACGAGGTGCTGCGACAGGTGACGACGCCGGCCGCACGTATCGAAGGGGTCCGCGTCAGTGGCTGATCCCCTCCGAAGTCTCCGCCGCCACGCGCTCGCCGGCCTCGCCGCCATCGCGATCTTCGTCGCGGCGCTCGGCGGCTGGGCTGGCACGACAGAAATCGCGGGCGCGGTGATCGCCCAGGGCAGCATCGTGCCCATCGAGGGCACCAAGCGCGTGCAGCATCCCGAGGGGGGCGTCGTCACCGAAATCCTGGTGAAAGACGGTGATCGGGTCAGCGCCGGCCAGCCGCTGCTCCGCCTCGACGGAACGACTGTTGCGGCCAACCTCGCCGTAATCGTCTCGCAACTCAGCGGTGCCTTCGCGCTCGAAGCGCGCCTGCGTGCCGAGAGTACCGGGAACGCGTCCGTTACGCTTCCGCGCTCGCTGGACGACTGGCCCGATCGCGATACACTGCGGCGGCTTGTGGCCGAACAGGACACTCTGCGCCAGAGCCGCGCCGCTGCCCAGGGCGGGTTCAACGGCCAGATCGAGGAGCAGATCGCGCAGCTGGGCGAGCAGATAACCGGCCTCGAAGCGCAGCAGGCTTCGGTCAAGGCACAGGCGGACATTGTCGCCGGCGAGCTGACGGATGCCGAGACGCTCTTCACCGATGGGCTCATCCCCGAGGCCAAGGTCACGACGGCGCAGCGCGATCTCGCGCAGCTCGAAGGCGAGGCGGGCAGCCTCGCGGCCGAGATCGCGTCAGCCCGCGCCGCCATTGCCGCCAACCGCGCGAGGCTTGCCGAGACGGTCGCCACCTTCCGTTCCGGAGTGCTCGAGGAGATCCGCGATGTCGGGCTGCAGGTCGCCGAGCTGATGCAGCAGAAGATCGCCGCCGAGGATCGATTGGCCCGACTGGAGATCCGTGCGCCGCAATCCGGCACCGTCCACGAGTCGATCGTCCGCACTGTCGGTGGGGTCGTGTCGGCCGGCGAAACGCTGATGCTGGTGGTTCCCAATAGCGACCGGCTGGTCCTCGAGGCGCGCGCCTCGCCACTCGATGTCGACAAGCTCGCCATCGGCCAGACTGCAACGATCCGTCTCCTCGGCCTCGATGCGCGGACCACGCCCGAGCTCGTGGCGCGGGTCGACTCCGTCTCGCCAGACCTGTCTCGTGATCCGGCGACCGGCGTCGCCTATTTCTCGGTGCGCATCGGCCTGCCGGAATCCGAGGTCCGGCGCCTGCCGCAAGGCCAGCACCTCGTTGCCGGCATGCCGGCCGAGGCCTTTCTCAGGACGGCCGACCGGACAGTGCTGAGCTATCTCCTCGGGCCGCTGACGGCGCAGCTGAGCCACGCATTCCGGGAGGATTGAGGTCTCCGACGGGCATCCCGCCTGTCTCCCGGTGGGAAAAGCGCTGCCGCTCTTGCCACTTGGCGCTCTGGCTGCTTTACCCCGTCCAACTAACATGTCAGTTTCCGCCGCCGCCCGGACGGCGCCAAGGAGAGTAGACGAATGACTGCCAGTGCCTTCAAGAAGCGCCGCGTCGGACGGACCGACCTCGAAATGACCGAGCTTGGCCTCGGCGGCGCCACGCTGGCCGGAATGATGGGGAACGAGGTTCCCGACGATCAGGCACGCGCCACGGTCACGGCGGCGCTCGATGCCGGCATCGGCTACTATGACACCGCTCCCCACTATGGCGACGGACGCTCCGAGCACCTGATGGGCGATGCCCTGCGCTATCGGCAGGACGGCGTCGCAATCTCCACCAAGGTCGGCCGCCTGCTGCGCCCGCTCCGCTCGGAGGCAGAGCGCACCGTGCCGCGCGGCTGGACCTATCCGTTCCCGTTCGAGATCAAGTACGACTACACCTATGACGGGGTGATGCGCTCCTACGAGGCGAGCCTGCAGCGCCTCGGCCTCGGGCACGTCGAGATCCTCCTCGTCCACGATATCGGCGTGCAAAGCCACGGCGAGGAAGGCAACAAGAAGCACTGGGCCGACCTCGCGAGCGGCGGCTACAAGGCGCTCGAAGAACTGCGGCGCAATGGCGACGCCAAGGCCATCGGGCTCGGGGTCAACGAGGTGCCGGCCCTCGTCCAGTCGTTCGACATCGGCAACTGGGACGTGTTCCTGGTCGCCAACCGCTACAACCTCATCGAGCAGTCGCCGCTCGAGACGCTCTTCCCGCTCTGCAAGGAGCGTGGCACGTCGGTGATTGCGGCCGGTCCGTTCGCTGCCGGCATCCTCGCGGGCACCGATGTGTGGGGGCCTGCCAACGGCGCCTACCAGAAGGCCCCGCCGCACGTCGTCGAGAAGGTCAGCGGCCTCCGCGCCGTCTGCGACGAGTGCAAGATCCCGCTCGGCGCCGCGGCGCTGCAGTTCGGCCTCGCCCACGACGTCGTGGTCTCGGTCCTCACCGGCCCGAAATCGCCCGCCGAGCTCGAAGGCATCCTCAAGTGGTGGAACACGTCGATCCCGGCCGCCTTCTGGGACGCGCTGGCCGACAAGAAGCTGGTCGTTGCGGGTACGCCGCTGCCGAACGGCCGGGTGGCCTGACACTCCGGGGCGCTACAGCCCGAGCGCGTCCTCGAGATGGTGGCGGCGGATGCCGAAATAGGCCTTCGCCGCCTCGAGGCGCTTGAGGGCGCCGGCATCCTTGCCACGCCGCGTCTTCGTGCCGACGATCAGCACGTTCTTGGGCGTATGGACGTCCGAGATGAATTCGAAGACCTTGGTCGAGTAACCGAAGTGCTCGAGGATCATGGCGCGCATGGCGTCGGTGATCATCTCGGCCTGGCGCTCAAGGAAGATGCCGTGACGGGTAACGAAATCGAGGTCGGTGCCCTGGTGCGCCGCTTCCATCTCGCGGCGGATCTGCTTGTGACAGCACGGCGCGACGACGATCAGCTCGGCCCCGGCGGCGATGCCCTTGGCGATGGCATCATCAGTGGCCGTATCGCAGGCATGGAGCGCGATCAGCGCGTCGGCGCCGGTTGAGTCGAAGCTCTCGATCGTGCCCTGCGCGAAGCTCAGGTTGCCGACTGCCGAGTCCCTCGCGGTCTGGTTGCAGAAGTCCACCAGATCTTGCCGGAATTCGACACCGACAACGTCGGTGGATTGCCGATCCAACTGGCACAAGTAGTCCGCGACAGCGAAGGTCAGGTAGCCCTTGCCGGCCCCCATATCGACCACCCTCTTCAACCGATCGGGCGGGATCGCCTTCAGCAATGGTCCAAGAATCTCGACGTAGCGGTTGATCTGGCGGAACTTGTCGCCCGCCGCCTTGAGCACCTGCCCATCGGCGCCGGTGACGCCCAGCGCTGCCAGCCAGTTCGCTTCTACAGCCTTGATCGGCCGCGTCTTTTCGCGGTCATGCTCCAGCGTCGCGGGGGCCTTGCTCGTTGCTTCGGTCTGCTTCAGGCGGGGCTGCTTGCCCTGCGCGTCGTAGGCAAGATCGAAACCGGTCGTGAACAGGAAGGCCTGCCGAAAGTCCTTTTCGATCAAGCGCTTGAGCTGCCCGATGGCACCATCCGGCGGATGGTTCTGGGTCAGGTCGCGGGTCTTGTGGTGGAAGGTGAAGCTGAGCTTCAGCGCATCGCGGATGGTCGCGGGCTTGATGTCGACGCTCTTCAGCGTCTCGTCGGCACCGAACGGCATGCGCAGCGCCAGCCGCACGAGCGAGCCGTCGGCGGTGGCGGCTTCGACGGCGGCGAGGAACTGGTCGAGTTTGGGCAGGCTGGTATCCATCCCGCCCATATAGGCCCGGGCGGGCCGAAACGCTACCGCCCAGCTACTCCTGACCCAGATCCACCTTGCCCAGCACGTCCTTCACCTTGGTGTTGATCTGGTCGAGCGAGTAGGGCTTGGGCAGGAACTCTACGCTCTGGTTGTCCGCGATATCCTGGCGGACGTTCTCCTCGGCGTAGCCCGAAACGAAGATGACCTTGAGGTCGGGAACGCGCTCGCGGACCTTGGTGAGCAGTGTCGGTCCATCCATTTCGGGCATCACAACGTCCGAGATCATGAGGTCGATCTCGTAGTTCAGCTCGTCGAGCACATCGAGCGCCTCGTCGCCGGAGTCAGCCTCGAACACCTCATAGCCCGTGGTGCGCAGGGCGCGGGCGGAGAAGGCACGGACGCTGTCCTCGTCCTCGACCAGCAGGATGCGCTCGTGACCGGTAAGGTCCTTGACCGGGGCGGCGACCTGCTTGACCGGCACTTCCCCTTCCGTCGGGACATGTCGCGGCAGGAAGATGCGGAAGGTCGTGCCCTTGCCGACGATGGAGTCGGTGTAGATGAAGCCCGAGCTTTGCTTGACGATCCCGTACACCGTCGATAGGCCGAGGCCGGTGCCCTTGCCGAGTTCCTTGGTCGAAAAGAACGGCTCGAAGATCTTCTCTAGGATCTCGGGCGACATGCCGGTGCCGGTATCCTCGACCTCGATCAGCACGTAATCGGCCGGCGGCATGCCCGTGTAGGTGAAACCCTGCGCTTCCTGCTCGGTGACGTTGCGGGTGCGGAGCGTGATCGTACCGCCGTTCGGCATGGCGTCGCGGGCGTTGACGACGAGGTTCACCACCACCTGCTCAAGCTGCACGAGATCGGCCTTCACGGGCCAGACGTTGGTCGAATGCTCGACGCCGAGCGTGATCTGCTCGCCGATCAGGCGCTTTAGCAGCACCGTCAGGTCGTCGAGATGCCCCGGCACCTCGAGCACCTGCGGGCGCAGGGTCTGCCGGCGGGAGAAGGCGAGGAGCTGGCGCGTCAGGCCGGCAGCGCGGTTGGCGCTGTTCTTGATCGACATGAGGTCGGCAAAGCTCGGATCACCCGGCTTGTGCTTCAACAGCAGCAGGTCGGCGAAGCCGATGATGGCGGTGAGCACGTTGTTGAAGTCGTGTGCCACGCCGCCCGCGAGCTGGCCGACGGCCTGCATCTTCTGGCCCTGAGCGAACTGCGCCTCGAGCTTGCGCTGCTCGGTCATATCCAGTGCGTAGACGTTGATCCGCTCTGCCGCGCCCTCGGCCGTCTCGGAACCGGAGACATAGAGCCGGACTGCGTGATCGCTGGTGCCTGCCAGAAGGGCGTCCACCGGCTCGATCTCCGAGCGGCTGGCGAGCGCGGCGGCAATCGCCTTCTGGAGGGCGTCGCGATTGCCCTCGGCAAGCAACTCCACCATGGGCTGCATGTCGATGGACTTCTCGCCGCCATGCCAATCGAAGATGCGCCCGAACGGCGCATTGGTGCGGATGATGCGGCCCGACTGGTCGAGAGTCGCAATGGCGAACGGCGTGTCGTTGAAGAAGCGCGAGAAACGCACTTCCGAAGCGCGCAGAGCCTCTTCCGTGTCCGCCCCCTGGCGGCGATCGAGAACCAGCGTCCGCGTCTCGCCCAGCTCGCCATCGGCAAGGCGGGCGGCGCGGTGCATCAGGCGGACCGGGAAGCTGGTGCCGTTGCGGCGCACGAGGTCGATGTCGATGATCTCGGTGCGGATCTCGCCGTCCGAGCGGCCGCGCATCAGCAGCGTCGAGCCATCGCCGCGCACGATGTCGTCGAGCCGGATGGCGGTGGATTCGAACTCGGCGAGGTCATAGCCCAGCCAGTCGGCCAGGGTCGAGTTGAGGTACTGCACCCTGCCCTTCGCATCGGCCGAGAAGAAGCCGGCCGGCGCGTGGTCGAGGTAGTCGATAGCCCGCTGCAGCTCGATGAAGGCGTGGTCCTGCCGTTCGCGGTCGCGGGTGATGTCTTCGACCGTCCACAGCACGAGCGGCTTGCCGCCCTCGCCGATCGAGGGCAGCGAGCGGACGCCGACCCGGTACCAGAAGGGCTTGGTCGATCCGCCGACCGAGCCGCCGAGGCCGCCGATGATACGGAGGTCCTCCAGCGCCGGCCGGCCATCACGTGCGGCTCTCGCCAGGCGGTAGATGGCTTCGGCGGCTTCCGGCTCACCCGCGAACAGGCGCGGCACGGAGACCGGCACGCCATCCGTCACGCCGCCGGCGAACTCACCATAGTGGGCGTTGACGTAGCTGATCTTGCCGTCCCGATCGGTCACCACCGCGCCGAACGGCAGGCTGTCGACCACGGCGCGGCTCAGCGTCTGGGTATCCTCGCTGGCCGAGAAGCGGAACAGGCCCGCTGCGATGGCGAAGAGGCAGAATACGCCGACCACGGCGAGCAGCCCGAGGAAGACGAGGATCAGATCGGCCGGGAGCTGATCGCCCAGTGTGGCGATGAGAACGGCCACGAGAATGAAGAATCCGGCCAGCGCCACGACGCGCCAAAGCCCGGCGGCGGGGCGACCACGGTTCACTAGCGGACTGGGGTAGTTGTCCTCGTCGAGTGGCAGAGGGGCCATGCGCTGGTGGGGCCTCGGGGAAATCGCTTCGAATCGGCTTTCTAGAGGTCTAGCAAATGGGTTTATCGCTTGGGTAGCGCCAAAGGCGTTATCCCCGTCGCGCCCGGCGGATTTGCGGCATCCAGACGATAGTTTCCAAATCCAGAAACTATATATTGCACGCAGCGGCACCTGATGCGATTGTTTCCAACAATGGAAACTATTGGATCAGCGATGTCGCTCACGCTCTACCTCCATCCGCTCGCCTCGTTCTGCCACAAGGTATTGATCGCGCTCTACGAGAACGGAACGCCCTTCACACCACAGACGGTGGACCTCAATGACGAGGGCGCGGCTGCCGCGCATCTGGCCCGCTGGCCGGTGGGCAAGATTCCGGTGCTGCATGACAGCGAGAACCGACGGGTGGTGCCCGAGACCAGCATCATCATCGAGTACCTCCAGGCCCACCATCCAGGACCGGTTCGCCTTCTTCCCGAGGACGACGAGCTGAGCCTGGAAACAAGGCAGTGGGACCGGTTGTTCGACCTTTACGTGAACATGCCGATGCAGAAGATCGTCATCGACCGCATCCGGCCAGCAGATGCGAAGGACCCGTACGGCGTCGAGGAGGCTCGGGCGACGCTGCGGGTCGCCTATGGCATGATCGATGGACAGTTGTGGGCAGGCCAATGGGCCATGGGCGAAGCCTTCACGCTCGCCGACTGTGCCGCGGCGCCGGCACTGTTCTTTGCCTCAATCGTCGAGCCCTTCCCGCCGGAGCATGCCAACTTGAGCGCCTATCTCGACCGGCTGCTCGAGCGGCCCTCGGTGCGCCGGGCCCTCAAGGAAGCAGAGCCCTACTTCTCGATGTTTCCCTACCGGGATGCTATGCCGGAGCGATATCTGAACCTCTAGGGAACTCCGCCCGTTGCACGCTTCGCAGCAGTTCGACCGATTGTTCCATGCCCTTGCGGACGGCTCGCGCCGCAGGATGGTGGAGCGGCTGAGCCGGGGACCGGCTTCGGTGACGGAACTGGCCGAGCCGGACGGGCTGGGCCTGCCCTCTGCTCTGAAGCACCTGAGGGTGCTGGAGGACGGCGGCATCGTGCTGTCCGAGAAGGTCGGGCGTGTCCGGACCTATCGCATGCAGCCGCAGGCGCTCGATATCATCAGGGACTGGGTGAGCGGGCGCGAGGCCGAGTTGGCGAAGGGTTTCGACCGGCTGGCGGCGGCCATGGAAGCCATGCCCGAGGAGGAGAGCTGATGGGATCGCCGGTGCACCACACGACTTTCACGATCGAGCGGGACCTGCCGGGAAGCCCCCGTCACGCCTATCGCTTCTGGTCCGAGCACCAGCTCAAGCGCCAGTGGAACAGCTGCCACCCGGACTGGACCGTGCTGGAGGACGCCTTCGATTTTCGCGTCGGCGGCGCCGAGACGATGCGATGGCGCACCGCCGATGGCGTCGAGCAGGTCTTTGCGGCGCACTATCTCGATATCCAGCCGCGCGAGCGCATCATCTACGCCTATGTGATGCAAATCGGCGGCGAACCTCTCTCCAGCTCGCTCGTCACGGTGGAGTTCAGTCTTGCCGACAAGGGCACACTGATGACGTTCACCGAGCAAGCGGCCTTCCGGGATGCGGCAGTGGCGGCCGAGCGCCAGTCAGGGACCGGGGGCGGTTTCGACCGGCTGGCACTGGTGATCGAGCGGGAACTGGCGACGAGCCACTAGCGCCGACGATCAGTTCGCCTTCCAATTGCTGCCGCCGGAGCGCTTGAGGCGCATGACGAAGCCGATGACCTCGGCAACTGCCTTGAAGTGTTCGGTCGGGATGACGTCGTCGATGTCGACCGAGGCGTAGAGCGCACGGGCGAGCGGCGGATTTTCGACGATGGGAACGTCGTGCTCCTTGGCGAGCTCGCGGATGCGGAAAGCGATGGCGTCGGCGCCCTTCGCGACGCACTGGGGGGCACCCATCGTGCTGTCGTACTTGAGCGCCACCGCGAAGTGGGTCGGGTTGGTGATGACCACGGTGGCCTCGGGCACGGCCGCCATCATCCGCTTGCGGCTGCGCTCCATGCGAATCTGGCGGATACGGCCCTTTACCTTGGGGTCGCCTTCCTGCTGCTTGTACTCGTCGCGCGTTTCCTGGACCGTCATCCGCAGCCGCTTCCACCAGCGGTTGCGCTGATAGAGATAGTCGGCAATGGCGATGATCGTGACGACCGCGAGCACGGCGCCGAAGATCTTCAGGCTCAGGTCCATGAAGTCCTGGAGGATCATCCCCGGCTCGAGGTTGATCATGTTCTCCAGGCTGTCGATCTCGGGCGCCAGCACGAACCAGAGCACCGCCGAGACGATCGAGAGCTTGATCAGGCCTTTGCCGAAGTTGACCAGCGCATCCATGCCGAAGAGCCGCTTGGCGCCTTCGATCGGGTTGATCTTGGAGAGCTTCGGCTTGATCGGATCGATCGAGAGCAGCGGCCGGTGCTGGACGAGGTTGGCTGCAACGCCGAAGCCGGCAAGGATGATCGACGGGATGATCGCGACGAGGAGGATCGAGCCGGCAAGATTGCCCCAGAAGGCCTGCAGCGCCTGGCTGCCGACCTCGAACTTCTCGGCATTATCGAGGATCTGGCGGAAGCTCTCCATGAGGCTGGCGCTCGTGGGGCCGGCCATCATGGCGAAAACGAGGGCCGAGCCGGACAAGATGAACCAGGTGTTGACCTCCTGGCTCTTGACCACGTCGCCCCGCTCATGGGCGTCGCGGAGCTTTTTTTCCGAAGGGTCTTCGGTTTTTTGTTCCTGATCGGGGGCGTCGTCGCTCACTAGACGCCCCGCAGCATGGCGAGCACGCCTTCATAGTGCGTGAGGTAGAGCCCCATCATCATCGTGAGCAGCAGCGCCATCAGCACGAGGCCGACGCCTACGGTCGCCGGCATGGCGATGAAGAACACCTGCAACTGCGGCATGAGCCGGCTGAGGATGCCCATGCCGAGGTTGAACACCAGCCCGAAGACGATGAACGGCGCCGACATCTGGACGCCGACCACGAAGGCGCCGGCCACAACGTCGATGACTGTCTGGGCCGCGTCGCCGAACATCAGCGGTTCGCGCGGCGTGAAGATCATGTAGCTGTCGTGAACCGCCGACAGGGCCACGTGGTGCAGGTCGGTGGCAAAGATCAGCGCGATGCCGAGAAAGCTCAGGAAGGCGCCTATGAGCGCGCCCTGCACGCCGCCATTGGTGGGGTCGGCGGCCTGCGCGAGCGAGAGACCCGAGGCCGAGGCGATGACCGCGCCGGCCGTCTGGGTGCCGGACACGGCCAGCCGCGCGATGGAGCCAAGAATGAGGCCGACGGCGATCTCGTGGAGCACGATGACGACGATGCCAAGAAGGTCGGTCGGCAGTGGCGGAATCTGGTCGGCGACGATCGGGTAGAGCACCCCGGCCATCATCAGGGCAAAACTCAGCCGCATGCGGGACGGGATGGTCATTTCGCCAAGCGCGGGGATCAGCATCATCATCGCCCCGACGCGCGAGAAGATGACGAGGTAGATGTAAGCGGTCTCCGGCAGCCAGTTCAGCGAGATCATGGTCAGTTGCCGGATATGATCATGTCGGCAATCCGGGTCATGTAGCCGCCCAGCACCGCCCCCATGAAGGGCAGCGTCAGCAGCATGGTGACGAAGATGGCGAGGATCTTCGGCACGAAGACCAGCGTCATTTCCTGGATCTGCGTCAGGGCCTGGAACAGCGCGATCACCACGCCGACAATCAGGCCCACGATCATGATCGGGCCGCCGATCAGGATCATGACCCAGATGCCCTCACGGGCAATGTCGAGGACCATGTCGCCGGTCACGGGCGCATCTCGGTGGATTGGGTCGGCTGGTGCATCTTACGGACCTTCTGGCCCAGTCCTAACGCGAGTCGGTGGTGACTCAGATCGGCATCCGCATGATTTCCTCGTATGCCGAGATCACGCGGTCACGGACGGTCACCATTGTATCCATGGCGAGTTCGGTCTGGCTGATGGCCGTCACCACGTCGACCATGTCGCCGCGGCCATTGACCATCTCCATGGCCCTGGTGTCTGCGACCTTGCCGCTATCGACCACGCCCTGCACGGCCTGGCCCAGCATCTTGGCGAAGTCGTCGCCCTGCCCGGCTTCGGCAACCTGGTTCAGCGCGCTGGGCCGTGCCTGCTGCAGGAGCTTGGCTGCGCTGGCATAGGCGTTCGTGGCGGCGTTCACGGGAATGGCCATGATGCTCTCCGGCTAGTGGCGCGTCAGCCGCGCAGGATGTCGAGGGTGGCGCCCAGCATC
>Ga0247822_10002016_pt1 | contig 12814 bp, 7 predicted proteins | sample 13C_Cellulose_Da_FD_192423 | JGI IMG/M metagenome (GOLD analysis project Ga0247822, IMG submission 192423) | Soil microbial communities from agricultural site in Penn Yan, New York, United States - 13C_Cellulose_Day30 | ecosystem: Environmental > Terrestrial > Soil > Agricultural land | place...
TTCGTCATCTGAACCCCACAGTTCAAAGTCGCGGGCGGCAGTTCTCTGCCTCCCGCGGACATTGTCCCGCGTGTGCCGGAAAGGCTGATTTGTTCCGGCGCCGTCCCGCGCGAGGCGACGGCAGGAGACGTTTGGTTGCCCGGGCGGACTGGGGGAAAGAAAAAACCCGCCGGAAATGACCGGCAGGCTTGACGCATTTTTCCGGCGGATTATTTCCGGCGCTGACGGCTCGACTTCCGGCCCTTCCCGCCTTTGTGCTGTTTGCGCCACCAGTCAACTGCCAGCTCTACATCTCTGACTTCGCACCCCATAGCACGGGCGAAGTTCTCGTAGGTCCCGTGCAAGTGGTGGGTCGCCTCCCAGGCTTTCGCCAGCCGCTCCCTCTGTTCCCCGTCAACCGCAGGTTTCGCCCCACGCTTCCGCCGGCCAGTGCACGACGATCGAGGCGCCGATGGCATGGCGCGAAAGGACGAACCGTCCGATGTCTCCAACTCATCCAGGACTTCCTCCAAGTACCTCAGACCCCGGACCGCGTCCACCGGGCTCATAGCCAACCCGTGGACAGCAAATCCGTTGAGTTCATCCCGAAGTTCCAACAAGACGGCTTGCGTCTTAACATCAAGCCGGGAGTTGGTGATTTCCGGGCAATCGCGCCGAGTGTGCCAACCGTCGGGTCCGGGCATGAGGTGAGCAAGAACCCAATCCCGGGCAGCGTAGATGAGTCGAGCCTTGGTCGGTGGTCCCCACGGCTCGGCTGGGTGAAAACACTTTGCTGGGTACTCGGCCCACCAGTCCGGCGGGGTCGCCTCAGGGTTGAGTTCAACAGCTCGGTATAGGTCGCGGATGGCGGAGTTAATTCGCGGCAGGTCGGCGCGGGACAGTACGGACATGTCTGCGTCTCTGAGGTGGCCCGGCGGGCGGGTGGTCGAGACGCTGACCACTTCGCCCCCGGAGCCGGTGCGGGGATCAGCCGCACGACGACATTCTACCCCGGTGTTCAACCGTCCAGAAGCCAGGTCCGGACGTGGTCGGTGACCTTGAGTAGCCGCTCGTCGGCCACCCGCTCGCGGTACTGCCCCGCCATACTATCGTCCACGTGCCCCATGATGAGCCCGCAGGCGACCGGGTCGAGGGTCTGGTCGGCGACGGTCCGGAACGTGTGCCTCAGCGCGTAGAACCCGGTGATGGCAATGCCCAGCCCCCGGGCGAGCGTGGCGAAGTCCTGCTCGACCCGGTCCACCCGGCACCCGGGGTTCTCGCCCTTCGACTCCAGAACCCTTACCCACGGTCGGCCCGACCGACTCAGGAAGACGAACTGGTCATACTCAGGGCGGGCTGCGACCGGCCGCACGGGCTCGACCGCCTCCAGGGCCGCGGCCGTCTCCGGCCACAGCGGGCACAGCCGCGGGGTGCCGGTCTTCGGCCGGCGGAAGTCGAGCCACCCGGGACGGGCCGCCAGGACCTGGCGGGTGAGCTGGGCGCAGTCGGTCTGCCCGAACCCGCAGTTGACCCCGAGCAGGATCATGGCCCGCATCTGCGGACCGGCCGCGTCGATGAGCCGGCGGAGGTCGGCCGCCGCGAACAGGCGGGAACCCCGGTCGGCCCGCGCCAAGCGGACCGCCCGCTTGGACGGGCGGTCGAACGACTGGCCGTAGCGGACCGGCGCCTCCAGCAACCCGGAGTCGAACCCGTACTTGAAGACCGTCTTGGCCCGCTGGAAGTAGTTCCCGAGCGACACCGGCCCGAACCGCTCAGCCGCCGCGGCCCGCAGCCGGCCGAAGTCCTCGGGCCGCAGTTCGGCGACGGCCCGGTCCCGGCCGAACGCGCCGACCAGTACCTCGCAGGTGGCGTGGTAGTCGGACCACATGCGCGGGGTCAGGTCGCCGGCCCGGAGCTGGTCGCGCTTGGCGGTCAGGAAGTGGTTCGCCAGGTCTGCCACGGTGCGCCCGCCGTCCCGCGACCGCGGCGTCCGCCCGGCCAGGATGTCCGCCCACTCGGCCCGGAACCGCTCCAACGCCGCGGCCCGGTCCTTCCCGAAGTAGTAGGTGCGGCCCCTGAATTTCTTGCAGAACTGCCCCGTCGGGTGTAACGTCAGTGGGAACCGCCCGGCCCCTTTCCGTGACCGCATCGCTCGTGCCCTCCGGACCCGCCTCTCGGGTGTAGTTTGGGTGTAGTCGATTGTAGGGGGTGGCGGGCCTAAACGTGGAACCCCTTGTGTGATAAGGGGTTGGTCGGACTGGAGTCCGGCAGGCTCCACGGTTAGCTAAACAGTAGAGTCTGCCGCGCCCCGCAGGAGCCGTGGCCATGATCCGCCTGGATGCCGACCGGTCTGTGTCGTTCTGCGACGGGAGCACTCGCCGTGACTTCCTCCATGCCGGGGCACTCGCCCCGCTCGGGCTGACGCTGCCGAAGTATCTCTCCGCCAGGGCAGTCGGCGGGCAGGACGGCGAAGTCAATTGCATCCTGTTGATGCTCGTCGGCGCGCCGAGCCAGATCGACACGTTTGACCCGAAGCCGAACTCCCCTGCCGAGGTCCGCGGACCGTTCAACCCGATCCCGACCGCCGTTCCGGGCACACAGTTATCCGAGATCCTGCCGAAGACGGCGAAGCTGGCGGGCAAGTTCTCGCTGATCCGGTCGATGTACCACACGGCGACAGCGGTCCACGACACCGGCTACCAGTTGATGCAATCGGGGCGGCTATTCAGCGGCGGCGTCGAACACCCGAACATGGGCTGCGTCCTCGGCTACCTCAAGGGCGGCCGGGGCGAACTGCCTGCTCACGTCATGGTGCCCAAACCGATCGGCCGCACCGGCGGTAACCTGCCGCACGGCGAGTCGGCCGGCTACCTCGGCAAGCGGTACGACCCGCTCATACTCAACGCCGACCCGTCGGCCCCGAACTTCAAAGTCCCGGACCTGCTGCCTCCGGACTACATCACCGGCGTGCGGGCCGAGCGCCGCCAGCGGCTCCGCGACGCGGTGGACGGCGGCGCCGCCGCGTTCGAGTCCCACCCCGCGGCGAAGCAGATGGACGACACGTTCCAGCTCGCCTACAAACTGATGTCTTCGCCGAAGGCACGGGAAGCGTTCGACCTCCAGAAAGAGCCCGCGAAGCTCCGCGACCGGTACGGCCGTACTCGGTTCGGCCAGTCGTGCCTGATGGCCCGGCGACTGGTCGAGGCCGGGGTCCGGTTCGTCACCGTGAACATGTTCGAGACGGTCTTCGACGAGCTGACCTGGGACATCCACGGGTCGAAACCGTTCACAGACATAAACGAAATGGCGAAGGTCATCGCCCCGAACTTCGACCAGGGGTACAGCGCGCTGCTCGATGATCTCTCCGACCGCGGGCTGCTGTCGAACACGATCGTGATGGCGACGGGCGAGTTCGGCCGCACGCCGAAGATCAACCCGGCCGGCGGCCGCGACCACCACCCCGGTGTCTGGAGCATGCTCATCGGCGGCGGTCCGATCCAGGGCGGTCGCGTCATCGGCGAGTCCGACGAACTGGGCTACGCGCCAAAGACCCGTCCGGTGACGCCCGCCGAGGTCGCCGCCACGGTCTACAGGGGGCTCGGCCTCGACCCACACAAGGAACTGCCAGGGCCGCAGAACCGGCCGCTGCCACTGGTGGACTACTCGGTCAAGCCGATCAACGAGCTGTTCTGATCGGCTTACGGGTCGGGTGGGTCAAGCCCGGATTTGCGGGCGCCGACCCACCATCTCCCCCGGTGGGTCGGCGCTCGAAGACTCGCTTGACCACCCTACAACACATAATCGGAGTCGCCGCATGGCCCGCGAGCGAGACGACGACTACGAGCGACCGCGACGCCGCCGGGACGAGGAAGAGTACTACGAGGAGGACGACCGACCACGCAGGCGGCGCCCACGGGACGAGGGGGACGCGACCGGCGGACTGATCCCTTACAAGAACGGCAAGGCGCTCGCGGCTTACTACACCGGAGTGTTCAGCCTGATCCCCTGTCTCGGTGCGATCCTCGGTCCAATTGCAGTGGTTCTCGGGATCATGGGTCTGAACTACGCCAAGAAACATCCCAAGGCGAGCGGCAAGGCGCACGCAATCGTCGGGATCGTGCTCGGCGGCCTGACCGCCCTCGGCAACATCGGCGCGGTGATCGCACTCGTGGTCGGCACCGCCTTGAGCTAGTGACCACCCGCCTCCCAGCAGGTTCCTCGTCATGTCCCGCGGACTGTTCACCCTGCTGCTCGCACTTCCCTGGAGCGGCGCCGCCGCGGCCGACGACCTGGCGGTACATCCCGCCGGGGTGATGCTGACCGGCTCACGAGCGACCCAACAGCTCCTCGTCGTGACGGAGTCGGGCGGCCGGGCGGTGGCCGATCGGACCGCGGACGCCCGGTTCCGTTCCGCGGACCCGAAGGTGGCCACGGTCGATGAGTCCGGCGTGGTCCACCCCGTCGGCGACGGCGAGACGGTCGTCACCGCGACCGTGGACGGCCGCTCTGCCGCGTCCAGGGTGCGGGTGAGCGCAGCCGGGAAGGCTTCGCCGCCAAGCTTCCGACACCACGTCGAGCCGATCCTGACCCGCACCGGTTGCAACTCCGGTGCGTGTCACGGCGCTCTGGCTGGCAAGGGCGGGTTCAAACTGTCGCTTCGCGGCTATGATCCAGACGCCGACCATTTCGCCCTCACCCGGCAGGCCCAGGCCCGCCGCGTGGACGGACAGAAGCCGGAGGAGAGCCTGTTCCTCCGCAAGGCCACCCGCGCCATGACTCACGGCGGCGGCACCCGGTTCGACGCGGAGTCCGACCACTACAAGCTCCTCCGGGACTGGGTTTCCGCCGGTGCCCCTGGCGTGAACGACGCCGACCCGACACTGGCCCGCATCGAGGTGTACCCGAAGGCCGCTCTACTCAAGCCGAAGGACATGCTCCGTGTGCTGGTGCGTGCGGTCTACTCCGACGGGACGGTGGCCGACGTGTCGCGACTGGCCAAGTACCTCTCCAGCGAGGAGCAGGTAGCCACCGTGGACGAGGAGGGAACGATCACCATCGCCGGGTCGGGCGAGGCGGGCGTTGCCGTCCTGTTCGGCACGCGCGTGGCAACGCTGACCGTCACCTCGCCGTACCCGAACACCGTCGCCGATGCCACGTTCGCCAGGGCCCGGGCCGCGAATTTCATTGACGAACTGGTGTTGAAGAAGCTGCAACTCCTGCTGCTGGAGCCGTCTCCAGACTGTACCGACCCCGAGTTCGTCCGCCGGGTTTACCTCGACACCTGTGGCATCCTGCCGACGCCCGAGGAAGTCACCGCGTTCCATGCCGACAAGTCAGCGGACCGGCGTGCGGAGCTGATTGATAAGCTGCTGGACCGGCCGGAATACGTGGATTACTGGGCGCACAAGTGGTCGGACCTGCTGTTGGTTTCCAGCCGCAAACTGCCCGCACCGGCGATGTGGGCGTTCTACCGCACCGTCCGCCGCGGCGTCGCCGACAACATGCCGTGGGACCGGTTCACACGCGAGGTACTCACTGCGTCCGGCGGCACGCTGGCCCAAGGCGGCGGCAACTACTTTGTACTACACAAGGATGTGACCGACCTGGTCGAATCGACCGCGGTCACGTTCCTCGGCACGTCCATCACCTGTGCGCGCTGCCACAACCACCCACTGGAGAAGTGGACCCAGGACCAGTACTGGGCGCTGGCGAACCTGTTCAGCCGGGTGGGACTGAAGGACGGGCCGCGCGGCGAGGTAATCGTCTCCCCGCTGCCCGACGGCGAGATCCTGCACCCGCGTACGGGGACGCCGATGCCGCCGACCCCGCTCGACGGCAAGCCGCTGCCGTTCGACTCGCCCACAGACCGCCGCGAGTACTTCGCCGACTGGCTCACCGCGCCGGACAACCCGTACTTCGCCCGGGCGGTGGTCAACCGCGTCTGGAAGAACTACCTCGGCCGTGGACTAGTAGAGGCAGAGGACGACTTGCGCGAGACGAACCCGCCGACCAACCCCGAGTTGCTCGACGCGCTCGCAAAGGACTTCATCAACCACAAGTACGACGTGAAGCACCTGGTCCGCACGATCCTGAACTCCGCCACCTACCAGCGGTCGTCGCGGCCATTGCCGACCAACCTGGCCGACGACAGGTTCTATTCGCGGTATCTCGTCCGCCGATTGCCCGCCGAGGTGATCCTCGACGCCTATTCGGACGTGACCGGCGTGCCGACGACGTTCGGCCAGGTGAACATCGGGCCGACCGGCGGCGTCGCCAAGGCGAGCTACCCGGCCGGTACACGGGCCATGCAGTTGCCGGACTCACTGCTCGTCTCGCCGTTCCTGGACGCCTTCGGCCGCGCCGTTCGGGAGCAGACCTGTTCGTGCGAGAAGTCGGTGGACGCCAACATTGGTCAGGCATTGCACCTGAACAACGGCAAGACCCTCAACGACAAGCTCCGCGATCCGAAGTCCCGGCTGTCTCAGTGGCTGACCGACAAGGCGCCGGACGCAGTGATCGTGGATCACGTGTTCCGGTTCGGCTTATCCCGGCCACCGACCGACGAGGAGAAACAGCGGTTCCTGGCCGTACTCGCCGAGGCGAGTCGGGAGGGGTCGCAGGGACGGCGTGAGGCGCTGGAAGATGTGTTCTGGGCAGTGCTGGCCGGTAAGGAGTTCCTGTTCAACCACTGAGCCTCCATCACGATGAACCGCACCTCTCTCCTCGTTGCACTAGCCCTCTCCGCACCGGCGACCGCGGACCCGCCGCCCGTCACCGCGCTGGCGTATCGGCCGGACGGCCAACTTCTCGCCGTTGGCACACGCGGGGTCGTTCATCTGATCGATCCGGCCAAGGGGGAAGTCGTCGCGGACCTACCCGGGCAGACCGGCCGGGTGACGGCGGCGGCGTTCTCCCGATCGGGGCTGCTGGCCGTCGCAAGCGGTGAGCCGGGCAAGTCGGGCGTGATCCGCCTGTACGATACCCGCGATCAGAAAGCGACGAAGCCTGCCGCCGAGTTTGCCGCCCACAAGGACGCGGTCTATGTCGTCGCATTCAGCCCGGACGGCAAGACGCTCGCCACTGCGGGCTACGACAAGCTCATCAAGCTGTGGACCGTCCCGCCGTCGGCCACTACTGAGCCGCGGCTGACGCTGACCGACCACAGCGACGCGGTCTACACGCTCGACTTCCACCCGTCCGGTAAGTTGCTGGCGTCCGGCTCCGCCGACCGGGCGGTCAAGGTGTGGGACGCGGCGACCGGCAAGCGGCTCTACACCTTGAGCGACCCGACTGACTGGGTGTACGCGGTCGCCTGGAGCTCGGACGGCAAGCACCTTGCCGCCGGGGGCATCGACAAAAGCATCCGCGTCTGGGAGGCGAACGAGGGCGGTGGTACCCTGCTACGGTCGGCGTTCGCACACGGCAGGGCGGTGAGCCGGATCGCCTACACCGGCGACGGCATGACCCTTGTTTCGGCCGGTGAAGACCGCGTCGTGAAACTCTGGAAAGCGGCGAAGCTGACCGAGTCGAAGGCCCTAACTGCCCAACCCGACGATGTCCTCGCGCTCGCCGTTCGCCCAGACGGCAAGCAACTCGCGGTCGGACTGTTCGACGGACGGGTCCAACTCCTCGACCCCGCCACTGGTAAGCCGACCGCGACGCCAGTCCCGGTCCGGCCGAAGCCGGCGTCGATCGCGTCCGTGACGCCCGACCACGCCCCGCGAGACAAGACTGTTCGGGTCCAGATCGACGGCGATCAACTCGATGGCGTAACCGGCGTGCGTGCCACCCCCGACAATGTAAAAGTCACGCTCGTTGCTGCGCCCCGTTCTCGGACCAGACTGGAAGCCGACTTGACGATACCCTCCGACGTAGCGCCGGGACCTGTCGAACTTGTGCTGTCCTCCCAGGGGATTGACTCGAAGCCGGTTCGGTTCTGGGCCGACCGGTTCCCGGCAGTCCGAGAGCAGGGCCAGACCGACTCCGCCCGGAAGGGCATGTCGATCAAGCTCCCGGCGACCGTCGTCGGCTCGCTCGACCGGGCCGGGGATGGCGACTTCTTCCGGTTCGACGCGACCGCCGGCCAGGAGGTCGGCGTCCAGGTGACCACCGTGGTGGACCGCGGCAAATTCGACCCGGTGGTGGTGCTGACTGACGCAACAGGGCAGGTGCTGGCCGAGGGGTCCGACGGGTTGGTAGGATTCACTTGCCCCGCCGCGGGGACCTACAGCGCCGGCGTCCGCGATCGCGACTACCGCGGCGGCGTGGACCTCAGCTACCGGCTGCACATCGGTCCGGTGCCCGTCGTCACCGGAGTGTTCCCGCTCGGGGCGGTCCGTGGCGTCGAGACTCCGGTTCGCGTCTCGGGGGTCAATCTTGGCGAACTCGTCGCCAGCCGACTGACGGTAAAGCCAGCCGCGGACGCCGAGGTCGGGTCGATGTCGCCCGTCCCAATCCCGCGAGTCGGGGGCGACCCTATCGGCCGGGCCGATGTGACAGTCGGTGAGTTCCTGTCGGTCGCGATTGAGGGCGGTCGGGCCGCGTTGCCCGCCGTCCCGGCGACCGCGGACGGCACACTGCGAACACCCGGCGAAGCTCACCTCGTCGAGTTCCAGGCGAGAAAGGGTCAGCCGGTCATCGTCGAGGTTCACGCCGCCCGGATCGGATCGCCCGTCGATTCGTTCGTGGAGGTACTGGACAGCGAGGGCAAGCCTGTCCCGCGGGCAGTCCTTCGCTGCACGGCCAAGACGTTCGTCACCTTCCGCGATCATGACTCGACCAAGCCCGGCATCCGACTGGAATACTGGAACGAGTTGGCGATGGACGACCTGCTCTACGTCGGCGGCGAACTGATGAAGATCATGGCGCTGCCGCGGAACCCGGACGACGACTGCCAGTTCTACCAGGTAGACGGTGCGCGTTCCGGTTTCCTCGACACGACGCCGACGCACCACGCGCTCGGCACGCCGATGTACAAGGTCGAGGTCCACCCACCGGGTAGCACATTCCCGCCGAACGGGATGCCGCTGTTCTCGCTCGCGTTCCGCAACGACGACGGAGGCGCCGGTTACGGCAAGGACTCCCGCGTCGTCTTTGAACCTCCGGCTGACGGGGTTTATCGAGTACGGGTGACAGACGCCAACCGCGCCGGTGGCCCGACATTCGCGTACCGGTTGACCGTCCGCCCGCCGCGGCCGGACTTCGCAGTTCGTGTCAACCCGACCGCCCCGAAGGTGTGGAAGGGCGGCGCCGTCCCGCTGACCATCACCGCCACGCGCATCGACGGGTTCGGCGGGCCGATCGACGTGAGGTTCGACGGGCTGCCCGAACCGTTCCGGGCCCCGGCGACACGGATCGAGGCCGGGCAACTCACGGCTGCGGTGGCCCTCTCCGCCGGGACCGGTCCGCTCCCGGCCAAGTTGCCGCCGCTCAAGTTGACAGCGCGGGCCGCGATCGACGGCAAGGAGGTCGTCCGCGAGGCCGCCGGCTCGCCGCCGGCCGTGATACAACCGGGCGACCTGGTCACGACGACGAACCTGTCCGAGCTAGTCGTCCGACCAGGAACGGAGTCCCGTTTGCTGGTCAAGATCGAGCGCCGCAACGGGCACACCGGCCGAGTGCCGCTTGACGTGCGCGGCCTGCCGCACGGCGTCCGGGTGCTCAACGTCGGGCTCAACGGCATCCTGGTGTTGCCTGGCCAGACCGAGCGGGAGGTGGTGATCTACGCCGAGCCGTGGGTGAAGCCGATGGAGCAACCGGTCGTGGTGCTGGCCCGCAGCGAGCGGAAGAACAGCGAACACGCGGCCCCGTCGGTGACGCTTAAGGTGCGGAAGTAGGGAGGGCACCGCCCACCAGGTATGACGGTGGGCGATGCCCTCCCTACGAGGTCAGCGGCCCGTACTCGACGACCGTTGCTTCGTTGATCGGGTAGCGGTCGAGGTACTCGCGGATCGTCTCCAGACTCACCGCGTCGAACCGGGCCAGTTCCCGGTCCACGTCCGAATACTCCTGGCAGTAAATCCACGACGACGCGATCGACCGCATGCGGCCCATCGGGCGTTCACTGTGACGCACCACCCGGGACGTGATCTTATTCTTCGCCTGGGCCAACTCCTCGGCGGTGATGCCGTCCCGCTGGACGTCGTCGAGAATCTTCCGCACGATCTCCAGGTTGCCGGCGACGCCGTCCGGGTCGCAGGAGAACGAGGTAACGGTCATGCCGCACCCCTGCCCCTGGTCGGTCCCACACGATGCGGACTCGACCAGCCCCGGGTCCACCAGCGCCCAGTACAGCCGACTGCCGGAGTCGTCGCCGACGGCGATCGCCAGCGTCGCGGCGGTGTACCGTAGTGGCGACTCGGCCGACGAGCCGGGGCTCATGACCAGGACGTGCTCTTGACTGGAAGTCGGCTGCGTCAGGATGTGTAGACCGCCCTTGCCGCGGGCCTCGCGGACGTGTTCCCGGCCGGCAGGCATCGCAGGCCAGTGACCGCACTTCGACTCGACCAGCCGCACGAATGCCGGCCAGTCGAGGTTCCCCGCCGCCGCGGCGACGACGTTCGGGGCGACGTACCGACGGTCGAAGTACCCCTTCATCTGATCGCGGGATAGAGCGCCGACACTGGCGGTGCTGCCGAGGATCGTGTTTCCGAGCGGGTGGTCGGCGTAGTAGATGCGGCGGGCGTGGTCCCAGGCCATCGACCCGGGCGCGTCCTCGTACATCTTGATCTCTTCGAGGATCACCTGCTTTTCGGTGTCGAAGTCCTCGCCGCGCAGACTCGGCCGCAGGACGTCCGCGAGGATGTCCACCGCGTCCGCCAGGTACTCCGGCAGCACCGCCGCGTAGTAGACGGTGTTCTCCTCGCTGGTATAGGCGTTGTAGTTCGCCCCGATCCGGTCGAAGTCCAGGTTCACGTCGAGGGCCGTTCGCCGCTGCGTCCCCTTGAACACCATGTGTTCGAGGAAGTGCGAGACGCCTGCGACCTCGGCGGTCTCATCACGCGACCCGGTCTTGACGAAGAACCCGACCGCCGCCGACCGGGCCGAGGGGATCGTCTCGCCGACGAGCTGGAGCCCGTTCGGGAGGGAGTGCGTGTGGAAAGGCATGGACTCGCTCCGCTCGTAAAACCCCAAAATCCAAGTACCAATTCCCAACCGACCCAGCACCGATCCTATTTATTGGGATTTGGTGCTTGGGATTTGGGATTTACCCCGCAGGGGTTGTCAGCGGCTCCGGTCCCAGCGTTACCACCGTCAGGTCCTTCGCCGGGTATCGCTCCAGGTGTTCCAGAATCATCGCCGGTGTCAGTCCGTCGATGGCCGCCTGAATCTCTTCAACCGTCCTCACCCGACGGAGGTAGAACCAGTCGCTGGCCATCGACCCGGCCCGGGCTGACGTGGACTCCTGTTGCATCACCAGTGACGTCTTGAGTGCCGCCCGGACCCGGGCCACCTCGTCGTCGGTCACACCGTCCGCCAGCCGGCGAAACTCGGCCACCATCACATCGAGCGTCTGCTGTGCCCGGTCCGACCGGGTGCCGGCGTAGCCGATTACTGCCCCACGGTCGCGGACCGTGTCGTGGGACGCGTACACCGAGTAGCACAGGCCGCGCTTCTCCCGGACCTCTGTGAACAGCCGCGCACTCATCCCGCCGGAGAGCACTCCGACGGCCCCGCGGGCGGCGTAGTAGTCAGGGTCCGGGAACGACGCACTCGGGTAGGCCAGCGCGATCTGTGTCTGCTGGGTGTCCTTGGGCAGGTGCTCCGACCGCGGGGCGCGGGCCTCCGGGGTCGGCTCCGGGTCTGCCCCGCCCGGCCAGTCGCCGAACAGCCGCTCAACCTGACCCTTGAGCGCCGGCCAGTCGATCGCACCAGCAACGGAGAGGATCGCCCCGTTCGCTCGGAATCGGCTCCGGTAGTACCCGTGTAGTGACTCGGGCGTCACCGCCTCGATCCCCGCAGCGGTGCCGTAACGGCTGCGGTCGAACGGCGGCGGATAGTACCGGGCTTTCAACTCCAGGATGACCTTCTCCTGAGGCGAATCTTCCAGCCCCAAGATGTCCTGGAGTGCCAGTTCCTGCGCCGCTTCCAGTTCGTCGCCGGGCAGTAGTGGGCGGCGAGCAATGTCGGCGTATACGTCCAGGACAGCCGGCAGGTTGCGGGCTAGCGTCCCTGCCGATAGGACCACGTTGAACGGTCCGACGCTCTCGGACCGGTCGGCACCGAGGTTGTCCAGGTCCAGGGCGAGTCGCTTGCTGTCACGGTCGGCGGCCCCTCGGACGAGCATCTCCGCCAGGAGCGTCGCGGTGCCGAGCCGGTCCGGCGGGTCGTAGGTGAACCCGCCCGGTACGAGCAGGTACATGGTCGCCGACCGGACGTGGTCCATCCGCTCAGCGAGCAGCGTCAGCCCGTTCGGGAGGGTGTGCTGGTGGAGTTCCTGGGCCACGGTCTGTGTGTTTCCTTCTCGCTTCAGATCCCGAGGCCGACCGGTGCCGGCTCCGGCACTTCGACCGGTTTGTAAATGGTCCGGTAGCTGCGGAACCCGTACTTCCGGTACAGCCGGACCGCCGCGTCGTTTCGGGCCGTCACTTCCAGGTACGCCCTGCCAATTCCGACACTGCGGAATCCGTGGAGCGCTTTCAAAAGTAGGGCCGCCCCGATACCAAGACCACGGTAGGCGGGGACGACCCCGATGTTCTGGATCGCCCCTGCCCGCGACCGGTCGCACAACCCCTGCACCGTACCGGCGACGCCCTCCGGACCCGTCGCCAGCCACGTCGAGCCGGGGCAGAACCCGTCCCGGAACCGGATCGCCCGCATCAGGTCGCGACAGCCG
>Ga0247822_10002017_pt1 | contig 12813 bp, 4 predicted proteins | sample 13C_Cellulose_Da_FD_192423 | JGI IMG/M metagenome (GOLD analysis project Ga0247822, IMG submission 192423) | Soil microbial communities from agricultural site in Penn Yan, New York, United States - 13C_Cellulose_Day30 | ecosystem: Environmental > Terrestrial > Soil > Agricultural land | place...
GGCCAGGGCGCGGGCGAGCACGCCGGCGCCGCAGCCGACCTCGACGGTGGTGCCCGGGCGGTCGCCGAGCAGGCGCACGATGGCGTCGTCGACGCCGCGGACCGCGGCCAGGAACCCGGCGAAGGCGGCGGCGGCCGGATCGGCGCCGGCCGGCGGCGGCGGCGGCGCGTCCTCGCGGCCGACCCAGTCGTCGCCGAAGGCGAGCGGCTCGGTGCGCGCGACCGCGCCGGCGAACGCGTCGATCAGCTCGACCTGGGCGCGGGTGGCGCGGCCGTGGGTGGCCAGGGTCGCGACCGCGGCGTCGCGGTAGCCGGCCAGGTACTCGGCCGGCGCCGGCACCATCACCGGCGCGTCGCCGAGCACCGGGTACAGCGTCGCGCACCGCCGGCAGGCCAGCAGCCCGCTGCGCGCCGCGACCAGCCGGCCGCCGCAGCCGGCGGCAGGGCAGGCGAGGACGTCGAGCAGCCAGAACTTCACGACACCGGCTCCCACTGCGCGTCGAGCCAGGCGCGCAGGGCGAGCAGGTCGTCGGGCCACGGCGCGGTCAGCGCCAGCGGCTGGCCGTCGGGGCGGGTCAGCTCGAGCGCTTCGGCGTGGAGGGCGAGCCGCCCGCACGGGGCGCCGTCGAAGTCGCCGCGCAGCGTCCGCTTGCCGTACTGCGGATCGAAGACGATCGGCGCCTCGAGGCTGCGCAGGTGGACGCGGATCTGATGATGGCGCCCGGTCACCGGCCGCGCCTCGCACAGGGTCACCGCCAGGTCGCCCCGCCGCCACCGCTGCAGCGCGCGCAGGTGGGTGACCGCCGGCTTGCCGGCCTCGCCGGGCCCGGCCGGGCGGGCCTTGCCGCGGCGGGCCTCGACCAGGGCGAGGTCGACCGTGCGCTCGCCGGGCAGGTCGCCGGCGGCGAACGCGAGGTAGCGCTTGCGGACCTGGCGGGCGGCGAACCGGTCGTTGAGCCAGCGGTGCGCGGCGGCGGTGCGGGCCAGCACGACCAGGCCCGACGTCTCCTTGTCGATCCGGTGCGCGACCCACAGCGGCTCGCCGCGCGCGGCCTCGAGGCGGTGGCGCAGGCTGGCCTCGGGCGGCTCGTCGCGGCCGGGGATGACGGTCACGCCGGCCGGCTTGGCGACCGCGACCAGCTCGTCGTCCTCGAACAGGACGGTCGCGATCGGGGGGGCGCTCGGCTCGGGCACGGCGCCTTCTACCACGCCGTCCGGCGCGTCGGACGCCGGTGCGCGGGTGTCCTACCCCACCCCTCGACGGTGACGCGACCGCGGGAGTCAGGCGCAGCGATTCGGTTTTGATCGCCCGCGCGTCGCGAGCGCGCGACCCCAGGTGTTACGATTGCCCTCGCAGTCAGCTGAGGGTCACCCGCACCGCCTCGGAGGGAGGCGCGAGGGTCGACCTACGGTCCGCGTCCGCCCGCATCGCCCGCCGCGCCGCAGAGGGATCATGGCCAAGAGCGACTTCGACACCGCCGCCGCCACCGTCAAGAGTGCGCCCCACTCCACCGCCGCCTGGGACGAGGTCGAGGAGCTCGCCCGCGAGCACGACCAGCCCGACGACGTGATCGCGCTCTACCGCGAGGTGTTGCAGCAAGGCCTCGACCCGCAGGTGGTCGAGATGGTCGGCGAGCGCGCCGCGGCGTTCTGCGACGAGTGGTTCGGCGACGAGCCCAAGATCCTCGAGGGCATCCTCGGCAAGGTGCTCGACCTGGCGCCGCAGTCGGAGTCGGCGCTGGCCCGCCTGTCGATCCTCTACACCGACAGCCAGCGCTGGGCCGACCTGCTCCGCCTCTACGACCGCGCGCTGACCGCGGTCAAGGACGGCGGCCGCCGCATCAAGCTGCTGCGCGAGGCCGCCCAGCTGGCCAAGGACGTCGCCAACCAGCCCGAGAAGGCGATCGCCTACCTGCAGCGCCTGCTGCCGCTGACCCCCGATGACGTCCAGCTCGGCCAGTCGCTCGAGCGCCTGCTCGAGCGCTACGAGCGGTGGGCCGACCTGATCGCCCTGTGGGAGGGCCGCCTCGACCGCCAGTCGAAGGCCGATCGCGAGCGCAGCCGGGCCCGCATCGCCGCGTGCTGGCTCGACAACCTGCGCGACTCGGCGCGCGCGCTGGCCGCGGTGCGGCCGCTCCTGGCCTCGGCCGACGACGACAAGGAGGCGTGCGCGCTGCTCGAGCGGATCATCGAGGCGCCGCACACCGAGACCCGCGAGCGCGACGCCGCCCTCGACATCCTGCGCGCCCACTACGACGCCAGCAACCGGCCGCGCGAGGTCATCCGCGTCCTCGAGCGGGTGATCGAGCTGCACCCGACCGGCAGCCAGGCGCTGCGCGAGGAGGCCGGCGCCCGCCTGGCCGAGCTCGACGACGACGCCGCCGCGATGGATCACTACGCGGCGCTGCTGGCGCTGACCCCCGATTCGTCGGTGACCCAGGAGAAGCTGCGCCAGCTGGCCCAGCGCTCGAACGGCTACGCCCGCTACGCCGCCGGCGTCGCCGCCGCCGCCGAGCAGGCCACCACCGTCGCCCGCAAGGTCGAGCTGCTGGCCGAGGCCGCGCGCACTCGCCTCGACCTGCTGTCGGATCCGGCCGGCGCGATCGAGCTGTACCAGCAGGCGCTCGGGCTGCCCGGCGCCGGCGAGCAGGAGCAGCTCCACGTCGGCCGCCGCCTGTCCGAGCTGTACTCGCGGGTCGATCGGCCGCGCGAGCGGTTCGAGATCCTCGAGCGCCTGGCCGCGCTCGAGCCCCAGGCCAGCGCCCGCCGGGCGGTGATCGGCGAGGCCGCCCGCCTGGCCGAGAGCCTCGGCGAGACCGACAAGGCCCTGGCCCTGTGGCGGCAGCGCATCGAGCGCGATCCCAACGACCTCGGCGCGATCGACTCGGTGATCCTGCTGCTCGAGGGCGCCCAGCGCTGGGCCGAGCTGATCCCGGCGCTCGGCCTGCGCGCCGGCAAGAACGTGTCGACCGCGCAGAAGCGGGCCGACCTGACCCGCATCGCGGTGGTCCACCGCGATCACCTGAACGATCCCGAGCAGGCGATCGCCGCCTGGCAGCGGGTCCAGGCCGAGTTCGGCGACGACCCCGAGACCGTCAACGCGCTGACCGAGCTCCTGGCCGGGGTCGGCCGCTGGCGCGAGCTGACCGATCTGCTCGAGCGGACCAGCGGCCGCGACGTCGAGCGCACCACCGGCCGGCTCAACACCCTCGGCGAGGCGCTCGGCCGCCACCTCGGCGAGCCCGGCCGCGCGCTGGCCGCCTACAAGGCGGCGCTGGCCATCGATCCGGTCAACCCGACCGCGCGCGCCGGCCTGCTCGAGCTGCTCGACGCCGCCGAGCACCGCAAGGCCGCCGCCGACGCCCTGGCCGCCAGCTACCGCGAGAACCAGGACTGGGCCGGCTTCCTCAAGCTGTTGCCCGCCCGCCTGGCCGACGCGTCCGACGACCGGACGCGGCTCGCGCTCCTGCGCGAGGCGGTCTACATCCAGAGCACCCACACCGGCGATCCCGCCGGCGCGCTCGCCAACCTGGCCCGCGCGTTCCCGCTCGCGCCGCGCGACGGCATCATGGAGGCTCAGGTCCTCGACCTGGCCGACAAGACCGACGGCTTCGCGGTCGCCGAGGCCGCGGTCGCCGCCGCCATCGCCGCGCTCGCCGACGATCCGCTCGAGGCCGCGCGCCTGCGCCTGGTCCGCGCCCGCGTGCTCGAGGAGCGGCTCGGCGACGACGCCGGCGCGCTCGCCGAGCTGCTCACCGTCCACGGCGTCGATCGCGGCAACCAGACGGCGGTCGCCGGCGTGGTCCGGCTGGCGCCGCGGCGCGGCCGCTGGGCCGACGCCGCCAACGCCGTGCTCGCCTACGCCGCCGCCAAGGAGCGGCTCGACGACGGCCTGTACCGCCAGCTCGAGCAGGCGGCGCTGGCCGACAACGCCGCCGACGCGCTGGCCGACGCCGTCGAGCACGCCTCGTTCACCGGGGTCCCGCCGGCGGTGGCGGCCCAGGTGTGGTCGAAGCTCGCCACCTGGCACCGCGACGCCCGCACCGACGCGACCAAGGCGATCGCCGCGTTCACCAAGGCGCTCGAGGTCGGTGGCGATCGCGCCGACACCCTGCGCGCGCTGGCCGAGCTGCTGCGCCCGGGTGGCCCGTCGGCCCGGCTGCTCGACGTGCTGCGCCGGCTCAGCGACGCCGATCCCCGCGACCTCGACGTGCTGGTCGAGGCCGCCGACACCGCCAGCCGGTCCGGCGACCGCGACGCCTCGCTGACCATCCTCGGCCAGGTGCTCGGCCGGGCCACCGCGGCGTGGCGCGGCTCGGCGGTGATCCAGTCGTCGCGCGCGCCCGAGGCGGTGGCGCGGTGGGCGATCGACGGCCTGGTCGATCTGCACCGCGGCGCCGGTCGCGCCCGCGTCGCCGTCGACCTGCTGGTCGAGTCGGCGCGGCTGCCGTTCGACGCCGCCACCCGCCGCGAGCTGCGCCTGCGCGCCGCCACGATGGCGGCCAGCGACCTGCGCGACAACGCCGCCGCGATCGACATGTACCGCGGCGTGCTGTCGGAGAGCCCCGGCGACCTCGAGATCATCGAGAAGCTGGGCGCGCTGCTCGACACCGAGGGCCGGTTCGCCGAGCTGCTCGGCCTGCGCCAGATCCAGCTCGGGCTCGAGACCGACGCCGCCCGCCGGCTCGACCTCCGCCTCGACCTGGCCCGCCTGGTCCGCGTCGTCGAGGAGAAGGGCGGCCGCCTCGAGGCGCTGCTGGCCAACCTCGCCGATCAGCCCGGCCACGACGCGTCGATCGACGCCGTCGCCGAGTTCTTCCGCGGCAAGGGCCAGCACCGGCAGCTGGCCGATCTGCTCGAGGAGCAGGCGACCAAGCTCGAGCAGGCCGGCGACGCCGCCAAGGCGGCCCGGCTGTGGGCGCGCTTCGCCGCCATCGCCGAGGCCGACACCCGCGAGATCGAGCGCGCCATCGCCGGCCACCGCCGGGTGGTCGCGCTGGCGCCGACCCAGGACTCGTTCCGCGCCCTGGCCCGCCTGCAGCTCGAGCGCGGCCAGCCCGGCCAGGCGGTGCCGTGGTTCGAGTCGCTGATGTCGACCCTGGCCGGCGGCGAGCGCCTCGCCGTCGTCAACCAGCTCGCCCGCGCCCACATCGCGGCCGGCCAGGCCGATCGCGCGATCGCCGCGATCGAGAGCAACCTCGACGAGAAGGAGCCGGCGGTCGAGCTGCGCCTCCTGCTCGCCGACCTGTACCGCCAGGCCGAGGCGTGGGAGCCGCTGGCCCGCCACCTGACCCGCTCGCTCGGCCTGGTCGGCGACGACAAGGCCCGCGAGCTCGCCCGCGAGGCGGCGGCGATCTACACCGAGCGGCTCGACGCGCCGGCCAAGGCGATCCCCGCGCTCGAACGGGCGCTGGCCACCGATCCGACCGACAAGACCCTGCGCGCCCAGCTCGCGACCGGCCTGCGGGTCGCCGGCCGCCTGCCCGAGGCGCGCGCCATCCTCTCCGAGCTGATCGAGAGCTTCGGCCGCCGCCGCTCGCCCGAGCGCGCCGCGCTCCACGTCGAGCTGGCCAAGGTCGACCAGGCCGAGGGCAAGCTCGACGAGGCGCTGGCCGAGATGGAGGCGGCGTCCAAGATGGACGTCAACAACGCGCGCATCCAGCGCGAGCTGGCCGAGCTGTCGCGCCACGCCGGCCAGATCGACAAGGCCGAGCGGACCTACCGCTCGCTGCTGCTGGTGGTCCGCCGCCAGCCGCCGGGCGACGACGAGGCCTCGGTCGGTCAGAGCGAGGTGCTGTACGAGCTGTCGCGGCTGGCCGCCGGCCACGGCGACGCCACCCAGGCCAAGGAGCTGCTCGAGAGCGCGATCGACGCCGCGGTCCAGTCCGACGTCGAGGTCCGCCGGCTGCGCCGCAGCCTCCTCGCCCACGGCGAGGCCGACACCCTGCTGCGGGTGCTCGAGCTGCGCCTCGCCCAGACCACCGACGCCCAGAGCCAGGCCCGGCTGCACGCCGACATGGCCGAGGTGCTCGACGCCCACCTCGACCGCTCGGCCGACGCGCTCGAGGCGATCCAGAAGGCGATCAACCAGGCGCCGGCGCGGCTCGACCTCCACGACAAGGCCCGCGCCCTGGCCAAGAAGACCGGCGAGACCCGCAAGTACGTCGAGGCGGTCGAGGCCGTGGTCGAGCGGCTGCGCCGCAAGGACGATCCGCCGCTGGTCGCGGCGCTCCTGCTCAAGGCCGGCGAGGCCCTCGAGCACGACGCCGGCGATCCGCGCGGCGCCGCGGCGCTGTACCGCCGGGTCGAGATGCTCGGCGAGCGCCTGGCCGAGGCCTACTACGCCCAGGCCCGGGTCGCCGGCGCGCTCGGCGACGACGACGAGCAGGCCCGCGCGCTCGACAACATGCTGCGCCTGGCCGGCGCCGAGGCCGGCGAGCCGTCGTCGGCGCAGATCGACGCGCTGTACCGGCTGGCCGAGATCTTCATCGCCACCCCGGCCCGCCGGGCCCAGGGCGTCGATCTGATCGAGCGTGCGTTCGCCGCCGAGCCGCGGTGGGCGCAGGCCGGCCGCGTGCTGCGGGTCGCGGTCGCGAGCGATCCGGGCACCGGGCCGGAGAGCGCCCGCGTGCTGGCGCTGTACGAGCGGGTCGCCCGCAACGGCGGTGACAACGAGCTCCTGCTCGACTTCCTCGAGAAGCGGGCCCAGGGCGCGGCGGCGACGCCGGGCCAGGTCCGCGAGGCGGTCGAGCTGGCCGTCGATCTCGGCCACAGCGCCCGCGCCGAGGCGCTGCTCGGCCGCGCGGTCCAGGCCGCGCGCGACTCCGCCGACGGCGTCGCCGCCGCGGTGTGGGCGGTGCTGGCGCTCGGCGAGCGCCGGGTCGCCGCCGGCGACCTCGCCGCCGCCCGCGAGCTGGTCTACGAGATCATCGGCGTCGCCGACGCCGCGCAGATCGATCCGCTGATCAACAAGGTCGCGACCCGGGCCGCCGCCGACGCGGCCAGCCGCCCGCTGGCCGCCGAGATGTTCGAGCTGCTGCGCGAGCGCAACCCGAGCGAGCGGGCGGTGTGGGAGCCGCTGATCGAGCTGTACCGCCAGATGGGCGACGGCGATCGGCTGGCCAGCGTCATCTCGTCGACGCTGCCCACCCTGACCGACGCCGGCGAGCGCGGGGCGCTGCGCCGCGCCCACGCCGGCTACCTGATCGACGTGCTGCGCCGGCCGCACGACGCGGTCGACGTCCTGCGCGACGCGCTGGGCGACGATCCCGACGATCTCGAGGCGGCCGCCCTGCTCGAGGCCACCCTGCGTGGCCTCGGCGACGACGAGGGCCTGGCCGAGTTCCTGTGGGGGCGGTTCGACGACGCGGTCAAGCGCGGCAACCGGGCCAGCACGATCGACGTCGCGCTGCGCCTCGGCGCGCTGCTCGAGGCCGGTGGCCAGTCGACCGCCAAGGTCTACCGGGCCGCGCTCGAGGTCGCGCCCGACGATCGCGACATGCTGCGGCGGGTGATCGCCGGGCTCACCCCCGACGACGACCCGCGCGAGGCGGCCGGGCTGATGGAGCGGCTGCTCGCGGTCGAGACCCCCGAGGCGGCGCCGGCCCTGGCCTGGCACCTGGCCAGCGCCTACCAGCAGGCCGAGGACTGGGCCGGCGTGCAGCGCACCCTCGAGGTCGCGCACAAGTCGGCGCCCGACGACGGCGCGATCCACGACCGGCTCGAGCAGTTCTACCGCGACACCCAGCAGTGGCCGCAGCTGGCCCAGCTGATGATCGGCGACGCCGAGCGCCTCGCCGACGCCGAGGCGGCGGTGGCCCGCCTGCGCGAGGCGGCCGGGGTCTACTCCGGCTTCCTCGGCCAGCCGCTGGCCGCGGCCGACGCCCTGCGCCGCGCCCGCGCCCGCCGCCCGGGCGCGCCCGAGCTGACCTCGGAGCTGGCGGCGTCGCTGGCCGCCGGCGGCGATCACCGCGGCGCGGTCGCGGCGATCGGCGAGGTCCTCGACGGCGACGAGCCGGCGATCAAGGACGGCGCCCGCGTCGACCTGCTGCTCTTGCGGGCCAGCCTGCGCGAGCAGACCGCCGACCACGACGGCGCGGTGATCGACCTCGACGAGGCCTACGGCCACGATCGCGGGCGCGCCGCCGCCGCCCTGTCCGACGGGCTCGATCGCATGCGGGCGCGGGCCGAGAGCGCCGGCGATCTCGCCACCGAGCGGACGGCGACCCTGCGCCTGGCCCAGCTGCTCACCGAGCACGGCGAGACCGAGCGGGCCCGCGACCTGCTGGTCGGCTGGATCGAGCGCGCGCCGTCGGATCCCGATCCGCTGTACCTGCTGCGCGACATGGACGCGGCGATCGGCCACTGGGACGGCGTGATCGCCGCGTGCACCCGGCTGGCCTACATCGTCGAGGCCGAGGCCCAGATCCAGGCCGCGCTCGACGTCGCCGACGCCGCGGCGCGCGCCGGCAAGCCGAGCGACGCGATCGCCGTCCTCGAGATGGTCCACCAGGCCCAGCCCGGCGCCGAGGCGCTGCGCGGCAAGCTGCGCGATCAGTACGAGGCGGCCGGCGCCCACCGCGAGCTGGCCGGCATCCTGATCGCCGACGCCGATCACGGCACCGACAAGGACGCTCGCTTCGCGGCCTACAAGCGGGCGGCCGAGCTCCTGCTCTACGTCAACGACGCCGCCGCGGCGGCGGTGCCGGCCGGCAAGGCCAGCGAGCTGGCCCCCGACGATCACGCCGTGGCCATGCTGCACGTCGACGTGCTGATCGGGTCGAACCAGACCGAGGAGGCGGCCCGCGTGCTCGAGGCGGCGATCGCCGCCCAGAAGAAGCGCTCGCCCGAGCTGGCCACCATGCAGCAGCGCATGGGCCGGGTCGCCGGCATGCTCGGCGACAAGGACGGCCAGCTCGGCTGGCTCAAGAAGGCGTTCGACGTCGATCGCAAGAACGGCGAGATCGCCGCCGAGCTGGCCCAGCTCGCCACCGAGATCGGCGACTACGAGCTGGCCCTCAAGCCGCTGCGCGCGATCACCCTGATGGACAATCCGCTGCCGGTGACCCGCCCGATGGCGCTCTTGTGGGAGGCCAAGATCGAGCACGCCCGCGGCAACCGCGCCAAGGCCGAGCTGTGGGCCAAGAAGGCCCTGCGCGAGGACCCGGCGTTCCAGGAAGCCCAGCAGTTCCTCGACGAGCTGGGCTGATCCGCCCGAAGACGAGCTGAGTGGTCCGCGGGCTGGCAGCCCTCTCGCGGGCTGGCAGCCTCCGCGGGCGGACGCTCCCGCGGCGGCGACGTCACACGTGAGTCTCGGTCGGACGCCGGGGTGCGCTAAAAGGGAGCGCGATGATCCAGCGGCTGCTCTGGTTGCTCGGCGTGCTGACGCGGCGGGACAAGGCGATCCATCACCTCGTCGAGGCCGTGGCCAAGGTCTGCCCGGCGGTGGCCACGACGCTCGGACGCGGAACCAGCTCGCCCGCGGCCGTGCGGCGCGAGAGCGTGCCGGCGGCGTCGTTCGTGTCGGTGGCGACCAGTCCCGCGCCCGAGCCCGCATCGCCCGCGGTCCCGGCCGCGTCGTCGGCGCCCGCGCCGGCCGTGGCGTCCAACGCGCCGCCCGCGGGCGCAACAGGTCAGCCGGCCGCGTCGCCGGTGCCGCTGCGTCAGCTCGGCGCGAAGGAGGCCATCGACGGCAGCGTCTGGGTGCTGCGCATCCTGTGGGCGCTCGAGTACGCCGCGCGCCACCACCTCGGCCCGCAGAACGCCGCGGAGATCGCGCGGCTCCTGACCACCCACGCCGGCCTCAACGTGCCGAGCCCGAACGTGGCGCGCGCCTTCCGCGAGCGCAGGCAGGCGCAGAAGGACGAGCCCTACTGGAGCGAAGCCGAGGGCCAGCGCTACGTCATCAGCGACGCCGGGCGCACCGTGTTGCGCGAGGAGCTGGCCGCCGCGTAAGGCTCTGGGGCGCGGCGCGCTCGAGTCACGAGCCTCCGTCATCTGCGTCGAGCGCGTCGGCAGCCGCGCGCAAATACTCGCGGCGCAGCCGGTCGGCGCCGATCGCGCCGGCGGCGATCGCGCCGGCGGCGGCGCGCAGCCGCGCCGGGGTCGCGCCGGCCACGTCGCGGTCGGCGGCGGCCGCGAACGCGACCACGTGATCGAGGATCGCGCGCTCGCCGCGCCGGACCCACCCGCACGCGCGCTGCCACGGCGTGCGCGCCGGATCGGCGAGCCAGCCGTCGTCGTCGCTCGGGTGCGCGCCCAGCCGGGCCCGGCCGGCCCGCGCCGCGTCGGCGAGCGCCGCGAGCGCGTCGGGCTCCGCCGCCGCCTCGAACGACCGCCTGCCGCCGCGCGCGGCGGCCAGCGCGCGCCAGAACCGATCGTCGGCGCGGGTGCCGACCGGGAACGTCTCGCCGCCGAGGATCAGCCCGGCCTCGTCGTCGGGGTTGTCGGCGAGGGCGAAGCCGTAGCCGGCGAGCAGGCTGGCGTTGCCGTGCGGGCCGTACCAGGCGTGGACCGGCTCGCCCGCCGCCAGCTCGCGCAGCGCGGTGATCGCGTAGGCGTCCTCGTCGGGCTCGAACCCCCAGCGGGTGTCGCCGGGCCGGTGGTCGAGCAGGTCGACGACCGGGATCAGCGCCGCCTGGACCGCGCCGCCGATGGTCACCTTGTACCCGCGCGATCGCACCAGCGCCCGCCCGCGCGCGAAGTCGGCGAGCGCGATCTGCGCGCGCACCGCCGGCGCCAGCAGGGCGTGGAACGACGTGACGTGCGCGCGCTCGCCGGCCAGGGTCGACGCCGCCAGCGTCCCGGCCAGCTCGCCGAGGTCGAGGTCGTCGCGCACGCACGGCAGGTCCGGCGTCGGCGGCAGCGCGTCGAGATACGGTCGCCACGGCGAGTCGGCGCGGCGCGCCTCGAGCACGAGCCACACCACCAGGCGGTCGCTGGCGATCTGCAGGCGCGGGCCGTACGGCTCGACCACGCCGGTCGCGCTGGCGGCCAGCTCGTCGTGAAGGATCATCAACCGCCGCGGGATGGTGACGATCCGCTCGCCGGCGGCGATCCGGTCGCGGGCGTACGCCGCGCAGCTGCCATCGGCCGCGACCCGGAGGTCGAGCTGGTCGAACCGAGCGCCGCGCTCGCGCGCCCACGCCAGCATGCGATCGACGGCGGCGGCGCGGGGATGCGCGTCGGGGTCCGGGGGTGCGATCCTTGCCATGTCGGCTCCGCCTACGTTCGGTTACCATGCCGCCCATGCGGTGCGTCATGGCGATCTCCGCGCTGGTCCTCGGCGTTCCAGCGTGCGCGTTCACGCCCGCCGGTCAGGCCGGCGACGACGCGCCCGACGACGCCGGCACCGACGACGCCGGCAACCGGCGGGTCAGCGTGCGCGACGATCTCGCCGCCGACTTCGCCGCCACCGGCGCCGCCGTCGACGCGGCGGTGATCGAGCCGTACGGGGCGCTCGGCCCGGCCGCCTACGTGGCCGGGGCGCTGCTGGCCGGGTTCTCCAACGACGAGCGCTTCACCGACGCCACCGCGGCGACGTGGGACCAGGTCGTCACCGGCGGCAGCACCGGCACCAGCCTGTGGTCCTACTTCCGCACGCCGACCCCGCGCGGGCTCGGCCAGACCGGCGGCGACTCGTGGACCTACTGGGCCGAGGGCGAGATCTACCTGACCGCCGGGACCAACACGCTGATCCTGCGCGCCGACGACGCCGGCTTCGTCGACATCGCCGGCGACAACGGCTGGACCCGGGTCGCGGTCGCGACCTACCTGGCCGAGGGCACCGGCGCGATCACGGTCGTCGACAACGGCTGGTACCCGGTGCGCGTGGCCATGCACCAGGGCATCGGCGAGGCCGAGCTCGGCCTGTTCGTCCGCGACGCCGGCCAGCAGATCGTGCGGCTGCCGCGCGAGCGCCTGCGCGGCCGCGTCGACGGCCTGCGCGGCCTGTTCCTGACCGCGTGGGACGCCGAGTACTTCGCCGGCCCGCCCGCGGTCACCCTCGACACCACCGTGCTGGCCCACCGCGACTGGGCCGGCGGCAACCCGACCGACCTCGGCCTGGCCGACGGCAACAACTGGTCGGCGCGGTGGGCCGGCCAGCTCCACGTCGACCAGCCCGGCACCTACCAGCTGCGCTACGCGTCCGACGACGGCCAGCGCCTGTACCTCGCCGGCGAGCGCCGGTCGCAGACCTGGCAGATCGCCCAGGGCGTCGTCGCCGAGATCTCGGCCGAGCTCGCCGCCGGCTGGAACGACCTGGTGATCGACGTCAACGAGGTCACCGGCGACGCCCGCGCCCAGCTGACCCTGGTCGGCGGGCCCGACGGCGTGACCGGGCCGCTGCCGCTCGAGCGCCTCCGCCCGCTCGAGCCGCGCTCCGAGCGGCTGGCGCTGGCCCACGAGCCGGCCGACGCCACCATCCCCAACAACCAGCCGACCGGCGTCGACGCGTTCCTCCCGGTCGCCGCGCCCGAGGGGGCGACGATCACCGGCGTCGACCTGATGGTGACCGTCGACCACGGGGCGATCGGCGACCTCGAGCTCCGCCTCTACCACCCCGACGGCACCGAGCTGCTGCTGCGCGACAACGACAACAGCGGCGGCAACGGCACCCGGACCTTCCGCTTCTTCGATCTGGCCCAGCTCGCCGGCAAGCCGGCCGGCGGCCGCTACGTCGTCCGGCTTTCGGACACGCGGCCGGGCGGCAACGGCTCGCGCACCGACCTGTCGCTGGTCGTCCACTACCGCGGCGGCCCCGACCAGGTCGCGCGCAGCGGGACGTACACCTCGCCGGTGCGCGCGACCTGGT
>Ga0247822_10002019_pt1 | contig 12813 bp, 5 predicted proteins | sample 13C_Cellulose_Da_FD_192423 | JGI IMG/M metagenome (GOLD analysis project Ga0247822, IMG submission 192423) | Soil microbial communities from agricultural site in Penn Yan, New York, United States - 13C_Cellulose_Day30 | ecosystem: Environmental > Terrestrial > Soil > Agricultural land | place...
GATCGGCTTCGTCGTGCCGTCCGCGGTCATCGGCTACGGCTTCGTCCTCCCCCGCAACGGCGCGGCCGGCGTCAACGAGCTGAGCATCGGCTTCGGCACCACGCTCCTCGCCGCGGGCGTCACCTATACGCTCGGCGTGCTGGCCGCGCTGAAGCGCTGATGCGGCGTCCTGGCTTGCTCGACCGGTCACGCCATCAGCCAGCGCTCGCGTGCGATCGTGCGTCGCGCCGCGACCTCGTACCGGGCGGCCCGGAGCCAGACGCACGCGAACGGGACGGGATCTGCGGCACGGCGCACCCCGGTGAACGTGCGATCGGGCGGCGCGGCAGCGGCGACCAGGTCCCGGAGCACGGCGGCGGCCCCGCCCATCAGCCGCTGCTCGAGCACGGCGCTCTCCCGTTCGATTTCACGCGCGGCCTCGGGTGGCAACGACGAGATGCCCCCCCGGGAGACTCGCTGGATGCGGCGCCGCAGCGAGGCCAGCGGATCACTGGTCGGCGGCGTCTGGTGCCCCGGCGATGGCTGGACGGAGCCCGGCGCCCCATGGATGAGATCGAGGCCGGCATTGGCACGTCCGAGCATCGGCGCCGGCAGCACGAGATCGGACGATTCGAGTGGTCCGACCGCCAGGAGCGCGATCGTCCGGGGCTCATCGGGCCGGATCCGCCCCACACACCGGACCCTGCTCCCGCTCATCCTGCCGAGGGTCGCGAGGTTCTCGCGGTAGCGCAGGCGCTCGTGCGCCGATCCGGGAACGAGGCGCAGCGGGATGTTGCCGCCGTTGGGGGCCGGAGACGTCTCGAGGAGCAGGGCGCCGTCAACGACGCCGAGGACGCAGCCATCGATGAACGCGAGGTCCCAGCCCGCGGGCCGGGCGTCCACCGGGCGGTCCTCGGCCTTCCCCATGCGATCGAGCTGCGCCGACAGCGGCGTGGCCCACAGCCCAGCCACGGCATCATCGGTCCACAGCGAGGGCGACTGCGCGCGCACGGCCTTGACCGACGCGCCGGCCCCGAGTCGTCCGTCAGCGGAGATGGTCGCATCGCTCACGAACAAGCCTGCCCGGCAGAGGTCACGGTGAGGCAGGACGGCGTCGCCGATCCCGGCCGCTGCATCGTAGGCCGCGACCGCACGGTCGACCTCGCCGGGAGCGACCTCGCCTCGCGTGAAGAGGCGGCCCTCACCGTCGGTGAGGTAGGTGACGACACCTGCGTAGCCGCCGCGCGCCACCACGGCCTCCGTGAAGACGCCGTACAGGCGCAGGTGGCCGGCCGGTGCGTACTCACGCCGGGCCGTGCCGATCCAGGCCGGATCGACCTCCGCCGCCGTCGAGACGATGTGCGCTGCGGTGAGGAGCTCTCGCAGGTCGTCGGTGAGCCCCGACAACGAGAACTCCGGTCGATCGCCGTGGAGCTCCTGGATCCAGCGCGCCACGCGCGACGCGGCGGCGGCGACGCGGTGGGCGCCCGCCAGCCGGCAACCATGGATGGCTCGCAGGAGCTCCGCCAAGAGCGCCGCGCCCGCGCCATCGGCGCCGACCGCGAGGAGCGACGCCCCGACGCGGAACGCGTTGCCGGCCGCGGCCTTGCGGTCGAGGTCGACCGGCCGCGTCTCGGGTGGTGGTGCTGCCGGAGGCGGCGCCTCGACGGGTTCTGGTTCGGCCGTGGCCAGGCGGGCGATCACCGCGATGACGTGCAGACACCGCGGTGACAGGAGGCACGAGCACCGGACCGCGTCGGCCCGCGCCACGAGGCCGCCGCTGGTGTGCAGGGCGACGGTCTCGCCCTTGGCGGTCGCCACCGTCCAGGTGTCGCCTTCGCGGGACCAGGTCCAGGCTTCTGCCATCGCCGGTTCCGCGTCCAGCTTCTTCGCCAGGCGCGCCGGCGCACCGGCGAGGAGCTCGGCCGCGACGGCGGGGGCGATGTCGGGGCGAGGTGTCACCGGATGCGCGCTCCGATCCAGCGCGCCAGCTCGAGCGGCGTGAGCGCCGCGACCGGCATGCCGCAGCCGGCGACGAGCTCGGCGATGGGCTTGGCGTACCGTGGCTTCCCGCGGTCATCGAGCGCCGCGAGCCCGAGCGCCGTGGCGCCGCCCTCGACGAGCGCGCGGACTTCGGCGAGGAGCGGGTCGATGCTGGGGCCTTCCTCGAAGTCGCTGACCACGAAGACGAGCGTGCGTTGCGGTACCTCGATCAGCCTCCGCGCGTGGCGAAGCGCGTTGGCGATGTCCGTACCGCCGCCGACCTGCACCTCCAGCAGGAGCGCGAGCGGGTCGTCGACGCGGCTGGACAGATCGATCACCTCGGTCGAGAAGGCGAGGAAGCGGACGTCGATCCACGGGACCGCGGCGAGGATCGCGGCCATGACGGCGCTGTAGATGACCGACGGCTCCATCGATCCGGAGACATCGACGACCAGGACGATGCGCCAGTCCGCGTGGCGGCGCGCGCGGCTGCGGAAGTAGATCTGGTCCGGGACGAGCACCATTCGATCGCCGACGCGGCGGGCGGTGCGGAGATTGGCGGCGATCGTCCGCGGCAGGTGGATCGTCCCCGTGGGGCGGCGGGTCGGGCGCGGGGAGCTCAGCCCGATCAGCGCGGGGCGGACCCGAACGGCGAGCTCGCGCACCAGCTCGTCGACGATCCGGCGGACCAGCACGCGGAGGCGCCCGAGGTGCGCCTCCGGCAGGCCGCCGCGCAGCGACAGCACGTGTTCCAGGAGCTCCACCGAGGTCGACAGCTTGTCGGGATCTGCGTCGAGCAACGCGGAGGTCCTGCCACGCAACGCCGCGCGACCGGCGATCTCCTCGAACACCGGCTCGCCGAAGAGCGCCTCGATCTCGTCACCCCACTCGCGTGCGGTCGGGAACGCGGGCTCCCGTCCGCCCCCGAGCCCGGCCCGAGAGCCCTCGCCGTGGCCGTCTCCGTAGAGCTCGTCGAGCGCACGGGCCGCCCGGCCCGCTCGCGGGGGGAGACGGTCACGCTCGCGGCCGAGGATGAGCCGCCAGCGGTCGAGGGGAGCGAGCGCGGAGCCCTCTGGCGGTCGGTGGCTCGGCGGCGGCGGCGTGCGCACCGGTGCCGCGTTCGCGAGCGGCGGCCGCGGGACGAGGTCCGCGGCGCGGCGACCGGCCGCGTCCGCCGCGGCACAGCTCGCGAGCAGCACGGGATCTTCTTCGAGGGAGACGTCGAGCCCGCGGCCCCGCGGATCGCGTTCGTCGAGCCGGTCCGCGAGCACCTCGAGCAACCGGCCACGGGCGGCGGTCGACAGGGTGTCGAAGCCCTCGCGCAAGGCCGGGAGCCGTTCCAGGAACGCCTCGTCCGACGCCCGCTCGACCCGGGCGGAGAGCCCGTCGAGGAATGACGGGGCGGCCTCGAACAGCGGCGCGGCGACCGTGAGCGCCCCCTTGAGCCGATCGGCGAGCTGCCGCCGCGTGTCGAGATCGACGGCGGCATCGAACCAGGCACCGAGGCGACCGCCCAGGGCTTCGGCCGGCCGCTGCCCGACCGCGACGAGCAACGCGCCGGCGGCGCCCTGCATGAGCGGCGAACCGGCCTCGGCGATCCTGCGCATGACCCAGAGCAGGCGGCCGTCACCGATGCGTGCCAGCGCGTCCGCCTCGACGCGGCGGACCAACGCCAGCAGCGCGCGGGCGTCCTCGAGCCGGTTCGAGCCTTCGATGCCCTCGATCGCCCGCACCGCGGCGGCGACCAGCGCGGCGTCGTCGAGGTCGTCGGGGATGGCGAACGCCTCGATCTCGCCAGGCACGGCGCCGTCGCGGGTGGGAAGGCCGACGACGTGGCCGGCCCGGATGCGATCGATCAACGAGAGCAGCGCGACGAGATCGGGGAGCGTCAGCTCCATCAGCGCAGGACCGGTCAGCGCCGCGAGCTCTTCGAGCACGACCTCCCCGCATCCGGCCTCGGCGGCCAGCTCCAGCAGCGCCAGCCGGTGCGACGTGGTGAGCGCGTCGTCGGCCTGAAGGCGCGCGCGCTCGGTGCGCAGCGCGCCCGCCGCCGCCTGGCGCAGCGTCACCCCGCGCACGCCGGCGAGCTCGATCATCGCGTCGGTCGCAGGTTGCCAGCGGACCATCCAGTGGCGCGTCAGCGCCGGGACGCCCCCGACTCCCTCGACCGCCTCTTGCTGTCCGTACGGAACGTGGCACGCGGTGAGTCGAACCAGCGTGACGTGGCGGCGACGATCGATCGGGGCACGTGACGGGTCGAGCCGCAGGTCGACGGCGTCGGCTGCGACCGACGCCGGTCCCGGCAGTCGCAGGTCCGCGAGGAGCGCTTCGACGTGGGGGCCGAGCCCCGATCGGGGCGTCCCCGGCGCAAGCGAGCCACGCTGTCGGCCCACCAGGACACGATCGAGCGCGCGCGCCAGGATCCTGCCTCGGCCACGAAGCTCACCCTGGGCGAGCGCGCTCTGGACCGACTCGACCAGCTCGCGACGGCCCGGCGCCGGAAGCTGACGCATCCGGCCGAGCTCGAGCGCCATCGTGGTGGCTGCGGTGGCGTCGGGGATGCCGGCGGGGTGGCCGGAACGTCGAACGTCGCGGACGATCTCCACCAGGCAGCGCGCGACCAGCTCGGCGACGCTGCCGCTCGTCGACAGCGTCTCCCACAGGCGCTGGTGCCAGCGCGGATCGCGGATCCCTGCGGGATACCCGGACCGCGAGTCGAGCAGATCGAAGGAGTACGGGATCAGCGACGAGACGAACGGGACCGCGCCGTCGCCGTCATCGGCCATGGTCTCCCACCGCATCGGCTCCGGCAGGAGCGCGGCCGCATGGAAGGCGCCGACCACGGCGGCGACCCGTTTCCCGGCGGCGACCTGCGCCGCGATGGCCGCGCGCATGTGCTGCTCGCGTCTCCGGTCGCGAGGCGCCACGCCGCCGCTGCGAGCCTCGTCGATGCGGACGGCCCAGCCGTAGAGGAGCGCCGCACGCCGCACCCGGTCCGCCTCCGCCCCGGTGGCACGCGCCTCGACCAGGCGATCCCACAGATCCTCATCGTCGGTCGCGCCGAGCCGCTCGCGCAGGCGGCGGGTCACGGCCCGGGGACCCGCGCGCGTCGCGGGCGCGGCGGCGGAGCGCCGCGCCGACAGCGGGAGATCGATCGCGACGACGGGGACCTGGTGGGCGCGCGCCCACCGGATCGCGACCAGCTCCGGCGAGAAGTCGGCGAACGGATAGAAGCCGAGCTCGCTGCCCCGCTGATCGACGGCGGCGACCGCGAGCGGCGCCTGCGCGTCCGGGTGGCCGAGCCATTCGATCCACGGCGCGAGATCCGCGGGCAGCTCCAGCGCGAGGACGTCCGGCCGAAGCGCGTCGAGCCAGGGCGGCAGCGCGGCGGCGCACGCGGAGGAGTGGTGGCGAACGCCGAACAGCCACGGCGCTTCGCAGCCGGCGAGCGCCGCGATCGCCGCCTCGGGATCGTCGCCCTCGTCGATCAGGGCGTCTCCTCCATGCGCGAGCGGAGGCCGTGCAGCGTGCGCCAGAGGCGGGCCTCGCCCTCGGCGCGTCGCTTGATCGCCGAGTCCCAGTACGCCAGGAGCTTGCCCCGATCCCGCGGCTCGTCCTTGAGCACGACCCCGAGCAGGAAGTCGGGCAACAGCCGTGCGATGTCGCGATCCGATGGGAAGTAGGCCGCCGCCAGGCCCAGCGACGACGCCACGGCGACCGCCTCCGCCGTGCTCATCACCGACGTCGGTCGCTCGACCGGCCAGCCCTCGACGGTGTGGCCGGAGCGCAGGTCCCGGAAGACCGTGACCAGCGCCTCGAGGACCGCGTCGTCGACCTGCACGGGCCGGCCGGCCGCGGTCAGGATCTGCTCGGCGCGGCGCTTCACCAGCTGGGTCTCGCGCGCGAGGTCCGGGATCGGCGCCACCGTCTCGAAGTTGAACCGGCGCTTCAGCGCCGCCGACATCTCCGAGACCCCCTTGTCGCGCAGGTTCGCGGTCGCGATCACGTTGAAGCCGCTCGCGGCGTAGTCGGACTCGCCGAGCTCCGGGATGCTGAGGCGCCGGTCGGACAGGATCGAGACGAGCGCGTCCTGGACCTCGGGCAGGCAGCGCGTGACCTCCTCGATCCGCGCGATGGCGCCGCGTCGCATCGCGGTGAGCACCGGCGACGGGACCAAGGCCTCCGGCTGGGGCCCGTTGGCGATCAGGAGCCCATAGTTCCATCCGTAGCGGAAGTGCTCCTCGGTAGTCCCGGCGGTCCCCTGGACGGTGAGCGCGCTCGTCCCGCAGATGGCGGCCGCGAGCAGCTCGGACAGCATCGACTTCGCCGTGCCGGGATCGCCGACGAGCAGGAGCCCGCGCTCGCCGGCCAGCGTGATCACGCAACGTTCGACCAGCGCGCGGTCGCCGACGAACTTCTCGGGGATGACGAGGCTCGTCGGTCCGTCGTCGCGCCGCGCGCGCAGCGTCTCGCCTCCGGAGCCGACGACGAACGTCACCACCGCGCGCGGCGTGAGCCGCCAGCCGGGCGGTCGATCGCCGTCGTCCCACGCCGCCAGGAACGCGAGCTCCTCGGCGTAGACCACCTCCGAGGACGGCGCCTGGACGGCGCGGCCGCGGTCGTCGTCGCTGCGCTTCCCCTTGCGCGGTGCGGGGCTCATCGCTTGCCTCCCTTGGCCTCTTCGTAGCGCGGGGTGTCGCCGTCCTCGATCCGCTGCCACGCGCGCGCGAACAGCTCGTGGAACGGTTCCAGGACCAGGTAACGGCCGAGCGGTGGTTCGCCCGCGCCGAACAGCGCCAGCTTCCAGGTCTCCATCGGCGGATGCGGGGCCTTCAGCGCTTCCCACCCGCCCGGCAGGAAGTGCGCGCGCTGGGCGCGCTCGCGCTTCGCCTCGAGGACGAGCTCCTTGTCGACGAGCTCGGTGATCGCCTTCTTGTACACGCCCGCGGTCCATCCGTTCCACGCCTGGACCTGCTTGGGGGTCGGCATGAAGAGGGAGAGCAGCTGCAGGTACAGCGTGGCACTCTCCCCCGAGACCTTCAGCTTCGCCTGCGCGCGCGCGACCAGCTCGGGGGCCGACTTCGACGGATCCTGCTCCCACGCGCCGGCGGGGACCGGCGTGTCGGTGACGCGAGCCATCATGCGGGCGAGCGCGGCGGAGTGGATCAGTCGCAGGAGCGCGCTGGCGTCGCGGCCGTAGGCGTGGAACGACGAGACGAGCGGTGCGACGCGCGTCAGCGAGCGCTCGTCGGCCAGCTCGGACGGCACCAGCCAGAGCGTCAGGTGGGGCAAGCGCCCGTTGCGGTGCACGAGGGCGCCGCGGACGCGCCGGCCGACCAGCGGTTTCGGGAGCTCGTCGCCGCCGAGCGCGTCCAGGAACCTGGCGATGGCCTGCTCGTGCTCGTCGGGCCGTCCGGCTGGATACATGTGGCCCGCGTCGAGGAGCAGGGTCGGGTTGGCGAGGCGCTCGAGGTAGCGAGCGTGGGCGCGCGGGAGGTTGGCGCGCAGCGGGTCACCCACCGGCCGGGCCGCGAACAAGTAGGGCAGGTAGCTGGCGGCGGTGAGCGTCTGCGGTCGGAACGCGCGCTGGTCCTCGTCGGCAGCCGACAGCGCGCCGTCCGGACCGAGGGTCCAGTGGCCGTCGACCGTGAGCTCGGGCGCCTGATCGGGATTGGCGATCATCGCGAGCGCCGGGCCGGGCTCCATCTGTGCGGTCACGTCGCGACTGGCGGCGACGAGGAGGTCGTCCGGGACCGGCGTCCGGCGGCCGACGCGCTGGTTCCACGCCGCCGCGAGCGCCGCGACGACGTTTCGGTCGTCGGACGGACCGCTGCCGAGCGGAGCCCACGCGGCGTCCGGTGTCTGCAGCAACACGTCCCCGGCCACCGACAAGATCCCTCGCCGCTCGGACGCGCGCACCGAGCGGAGCGTGTCGCGCGCGGTGGCGGCGGCCGCGCTCTTGAGCTCCAGCCTGTCGCGAAGCTCCTTGGCGAGGAAGTTCGCGCTGTAGTCCCCGAGGTTCGGGCAGCCGGCCCACAAGAGCGTGGCCTCGGCCATCGACAGCCCGGTGCGGGACGACAGTGCGCGGGCCGCGTCGACCGACCACGGCGGGGCGTCGCGCCGATCGAGCGCGTCACACCAGGCCACCATCCGCGCGGCGTCGATCGGCGGCACCTGCCGCTCGGCGTCACACGTGAGGCCGTCGAGGGGCTTGAATGATCCCGACGCCGCGTACTCGAGCACGTGGATGACCTGACCCGGGCTGGAGCGGTTCCGCAGCAGGTACCCATTGCCGTGGCGCCAGACCACGGCCGCTGCGCCGGTCATCTTGAACGGCAACCGGCCCGTGCCGTCGAACACCCGCATCGGCCGCAGGCCGGCGAGATCCGAGCCGGCGATCGCACGCAGCAGGCACGCGACCTCGCGCCGCGCGGCTTCGGTCAGGCCGAACGCCTGGGCCAGGAACGCGAGCGCCCCGGGGTCGCAGAGGAGCTCGGGCCACGCGATCTTCGTCGCCGGCACGTCGTTGACGACGCGATCGCTGCGATCGTCGGCCCCGAACAGCTCGCCGGTCCGATGGATCTGCGCCGTGACGCTGCCGTCGTCGCCGTACGAGTACCGCTGCTCGCGGACACCCGCGAGGGCCTGGATCAGGAGGTCGTCATCGAGCGTGGGTGGCGGCGCGGCGGCGGCGCGCGTCGGGTGGCGCTCGGCGACGAGGGTGCGGCGCGCTTGCTCGCACCGCGCGGCGAGCGCGAGCACCCCGACGATCCCGCGCGCGAGCCGGCGGTCCGTGACCGCTCGCAACCCGGTCGCGCCGAGGCCGCGCTCGACCGCGTTCGCGTCGTTCGCCATGGCGGTGTCGATCAGGGCGCGCGCGTCGTCGTCGGTGACCTGGCGGAGCGCGGTGGAACCCGCGGCGTCGCGGGGCGTGAGGAGGTGCCACAGCAACGGGTCGAGGACGGCTGCCTGGCCGCGCGCGTAGTCGCGCTCGGTGACGGACACCTGGCTCGCCACGTAGGTACCCCCGGGCTCGACGATCCGGGCGCCTCCCTGGGACCGGTACTCGCTCACGTGCACGATCGGGCGCCGAGCATCGTCGCCCGGCAGTCGGAGCAGCCCGCTCGGGACCGCGCCGGCCGCGAGCCCCGACCAGCGGCCACCGTCGACCGTGATCAGCTCCCAGTCCACCGCCCGCTGGCGCGTGCCGCCATGGCGCACGCACGCGCCGATCATCCCGTCGGCCTGACCGAGCGGCGAGTCGAGTCCATCGGGCGCGGGCAAGACGTACGACAGGTGAGGGGCGATGCGCTTGCCGTCGGTGGCGTTTGCCTCGAGGAACCCGGGCCACGAGACGCGACCGAGATCGCCGGTGCGCGGCGAGACCTCGCGGAGCACCAGGTCGCCGTGCTTCCACTCCGAACGCCAGCCGGTGTGGCCGTCGCAGGAGACGTTGGCGTGCTCCTCGGGCAGCTTGCGGTCGCCGGCGCCGAGCGCGACGCCGCCGCTGAACACCCGGCCGTCCGGTAGCGTCGCCGCGTGCGTCGACAGCACCGGCGTCGTGAACATCCACTGGTCCGACTCGAAGACGTCGTTGGGGTCGCTGCTCCAGTACGCGCGGAGCTTGTTGTGTTGCGAGAGGATCACGAGGAACTGGCCGGCGACCCACCGGCACGCGTGCACCTGCGTGCCGGTGGGCACGCGCAGATCGTGGGTCCCGAGCCGACCAGTCGGTCCGACGGCGATCGCGCGAGCCCGGTTCGAGACCACGACGACCGGGAACGCGCCCGAGACAAGCGGCGTGGCCTTGCCGTCCGGGTCGAGCTCGTCGATCGCCGCCTCCAGCACCGGCCAGCCCAGCTCGTCGATGAGGCCGCCGCGGAACGTGCGGGCGACCGCCGGCGCGATCGCGAGCGCGGCCAGGCGCGCGTGCAGATCGGGAAGCTCGGCGAACGTGCTCGGTCGGATCTTCGTCTGCACCGCGGCGAGGAGCGTCTCGACGGCGGGCAGGCCACCGCGCTCGGCGTCGGCGAGCAACCCCTCGAGCCAGGCCCGCTTCGCCGCCAGGAAGCCTTGCTTGCCGCGGGCGATGCTGTCGAATGGCTCGTCGCCGATCTCGGTCGCGACGCTCGCGATGACCAACGCCGCCAGCGCCGGATGGGCCGCGGCGCGCACGGGATCGCGGCCGCGCTGCGGCAGCTTGGCCTCGTCGGCCCACTGCCCGAGATCGACGCGCGCCGGGGATGCAGGTGCGATCGGGATGCCGAGCTCGAGCGCGAGCTCCGCCACATCGAGATCGATCGTGTTCCACTTCCGGACGCAGGCGAGCGGGTTGCGCTCGGCGATGAGGCGCGGCGCCATCCGGCGCAGGAGCCCGAAGATCGCCTCCGGTGGGTTCCTGACCCGCCAGCGTCGCGACGTGTGCGCGAGCAGCTTGTCGAACCACGCCGCGCGCGACATCGCCGGCCTGGCCTCCTCCGGTTCGTCGTCGTCGAACAGCGCCCGGGTGGCGCCGGTGCGCTCGAGCAGCGCCAGCCACTCGTCGTCGAACGCGTCGCTCTCGCCGGACGGCGTGGGGAAGAGCCCGAGGAGCGTGCCGCGAACGCGTGGTGACCGGGCGGCGAGCGCGCCGATGGCGTCGGCATACGAGCGCCAGAAGTCGGCCGCCGCGCGGGCGAGCGCGGGCGAATCGACGACGTCGGCGATGAAGGCGACGTCCTCGGCGTCGACGTCGAGCTTCGCGGCCTTGGCGAGGCGCCGCAGCTCCTTCGCCATCCCCGACCAGGGCGGCATCCCGCCGAGCGTGCGCTGGACGCACAGCTTCCGGAACAGCTGGTAGGCGCGTGGCGGCTCGTGGTCGACGGCGAGCGCCTTCGCGTACGTGGTCAGCGCCTTGGTGGTCACCGCGCCGGCGAGCGCGAACTCGAGGAACGAGTCGACGCGACCCTGCTCGTCGATGGCGAGCGCGTGCACGTGCTCGGCCTCGCGCGCCTTGCCGAACATCGTGGCGGCGTACGTCAGGTTGCCGAGGTGGGCGAAGGCGCGGCCGGCTTCCTCGTAGAACGACGGCAGGAAGTGCGGGACGCTCTTGCCCAGGCGCTCTCCGATCGCGTCGATGCCTTCCTTGGCATGCCCGGGCTTGCTCCGGGCGCGTCGCAGCTGCTTCTTCAGCTCGCCGACCACCTCGAGTGCAAGGCGGGCACGCTTCGGGTCGTGGACGAGGGGCCAGCCCGGGAACCCGAGCGGGCGACGCCGCTCCTGGCCGACCTTGCCGCGGTCCTCGCCGCGACCGAAGCCGAGCACCTCCATCTCGAGATCGTCGCCGGACACCAGCGTCTCCGAGCAGAGGCGTACGACCACGCGATCGCCCAGGACCGGCTGTCGGTACCCGCGCGCGACCACGACATCGACGACCTCGTCGTCAGGAGCCGCCGCCGTGAGCGGTACCATGCCGCCGGCGCGGAGCACCTGGGCGGTGCGAGCCTCCACCTTCCGGCTCACGCGGCGTCGTCCTTCTCGACGACGCGCCCCGCCCAGATCGCGCTGGCCATGCGCATCCCCTCGCTGTAGGCCACGGCACCGAGGTCACCGATCTTGAGCGAGCGTTCGCGACCATCGACCCACGACAGCTCACCCGTCCAGGTCTCGGTGTCCGGGCTGTCGGAGCCGATCCAGTACCGGGCTTCGACGACGTCGCCGCCTTCCCAGACGGCGCAGACCGCGAAGCCACCGCGGACGCGGTAGCCCTGCGAGCGCGCGCGGCCGATCGCGTGCATCAGCATCGCGAACTTGCCGTCCGCGAACTGCGCGATCGACGTCTGCGACGGCGACACGTCATCGGGCTTCCGCCACGTCTCGCGATGGAGCTGCGCGATCCCCTGCGACAGGGCCAGCTGGGTGGCGAGCTCGCGGAGACCGTCGAGGTCGGTGAGCAGGATCGGGTGCGGGATCGCGATCTGGTCGGTGTCGAGCCAGACCGTCTCGCCGTCGAGGTCGACGACGCCGACGCCTCGATTCGGGTCGACACCACGCAGGAAGCCGGCGCGATCGGCGGCCACGGTGCCGTCGCGTGCGACGGGAACGACCACCGCGTTCTCCAGCGGCTTCCGCCAGGAGGGATCGTCCCAGACCGCCTGCACCGTCGCCCGCGGGACCGGCAGCGAGCGCAGCATCCACGTGTCGACCGTGCTGATGCACTCCTGGTCGTGCAGTCCAAGCCAGTCGCGCAGTGCGCCGAGCTGCTCGGCCGCTTCGCCGTCCTTGATCTCCTTGGGAACGGACGCCAGCCGCACGCCCTTGGGGCTGCGGCACACGAGCTTCCCGGCCTCCAGGGTCAGCGAGTACCCGCCACCGGCGTCTACCCACGACGCGCCGGGCGGATCAGCCACGCCGTCGCCTGTTCCGCGTCGCTTGTCGACGGTGTTCTTCGCTTCACCCTTGGAGGTTGCGCGAGCCATGCTGGCATCGAGGCTTGCGCGCGTGCCCGGGTCTCGTCAACGCATCCGCCCCTCCACCGGTGGACGAAGGGGACACCCCTGTGGGGTGACGCTCCGCGATCCGGCGGGCGCCGGCGTGTCACGCCCCGGCTTCGGCGGCGGATCGGTCATCGCCGGCCAGCGCCCGGCAGGCCGCGGTGAAGCCGGCCTGGATCTCGGCGAGCACGTCGGCGACCGGGCGCAGCTGGTTCATCGAGCCGACGATCTGCCCGACCGGCGACGTGACCAGATCGTCGCGCCCGGTCTCGTGGGCGTAGCGGTGGATGCGCGCCACCGCCTCGCCGGTGAGCAGGAACTGCAGCGGCATCGGCAGCGGGCCCGGCCCGTTGGGGTCGTCCCACGCCTCCTGCCAGGT
>Ga0247822_10002021_pt1 | contig 12811 bp, 9 predicted proteins | sample 13C_Cellulose_Da_FD_192423 | JGI IMG/M metagenome (GOLD analysis project Ga0247822, IMG submission 192423) | Soil microbial communities from agricultural site in Penn Yan, New York, United States - 13C_Cellulose_Day30 | ecosystem: Environmental > Terrestrial > Soil > Agricultural land | place...
ACCCTCACCATTCCCGATGGCTGCATCGTCGGCATCGCCGGGGAATCCGGCTGCGGCAAGTCCACGCTGATGAAGGCGATCTATGGGGACATCCAGTCGCCGATGTCGCTGTCGGGCGGCAGCATCGAGTACGGCATGAAGGGTGCCGACGGGCGGATTGTGACGACGGAGAACATCCGCAGGGAGTGGTTCAAGTCCATCTCCTACATCCCGCAGAGCTCGATGAACTCGCTGAACCCGGTCATCCGCATCCGCGACCAGTTCACCGATTTCCCCGGCACCAATGCCAACAAGAAGCGCGTGCTGGAGCGCGCGCGAGCCTATATCGGCAAGCTCGGGCTGCCGGCCGAGGCGATGGATTCCTATCCGCACCAGCTCTCGGGCGGCATGCGGCAGCGCGTGATGATCGCGCTCGCCACCTTCTTCCAGCCCGAACTGATCATTGCCGACGAGCCGACCACCGCGCTCGACGTGGTGGTGCAGAAGGAAATCCTGCTGCTGCTGATGGAAGTGCAGGAGCTGATGGGCAACACGATCCTCGTCGTCTCGCACGACATGGGCGTTCACTACCAGGTCACCCACAAGATGCTGATCATGTATGCCGGCCGCGTCGTCGAGTACGGCGACACCGAGAGCGTCTTCGCCGACCCCCAGCACGCCTACACCAGGATGCTGATCGACTCGCTGCCAGCGATTGGCGACGACAGCATGCGCGGTGTACTGGCAAGTGCGGCCGGCGCCGGCGGCGACCGGGCCTATCGGGTCGAGCCAGAGCTGATCGAGGTCAAGCCCGGCCACTTCGTCGCGCGACCCAGCCAGAGCGTGGGGGTTGCAGCATGACGATCATCCTCCAGACCGAGGGGCTGAACAAGATCTACCGGCAGGGCGGCTTCGTCCGCTCGCGGCAGGTCAAGGCGCTCAACGACGTCAACATCGCGATCGAAGGCGACAAGCCCGTGGTGATTGCCGTGGTCGGTGAATCCGGCAGCGGCAAGACCACGCTCGCGAAGACCCTGCTGCGGCTCGAGACGCCGAGCTCGGGCCGGGCGATCGTCTACGACACGGTCGTGACCGGGAAGGGGACGACACTTTCGAAGCAGCAGTTCCTGGGGCTGGTGCAGCCGATCTTCCAGAACCCGTTCGAGGCGTTCAGCCGCTACCGGCCGGTCGACGCGTACCTGCACGAGACAGCGCGACGGGTTGCCGGCATGGACGCCGGCGCGGCCGAAGCGGCGGTGGCCGACGCCCTCTTGAGCGTCGGGCTCAAGTACGCCGAGGTACGCGGCAAATACACCAACCAGTTCTCGGGCGGCGAGCTGCAGCGCATTTCTGTAGCGCGGGCGCTGATCCCGCAGCCCAAGCTGATCGTCGCCGACGAGCCGGTGTCGATGATCGATGCGTCGCGGCGGATGATCATCATCAACCTGTTCAAGCAGCTGCGCGACGAGGCCGGCCGGAGCTTCCTCTACATCACGCACGACCTCGCCACCGCCTACTACATCTCGGACTACGTGGCGGTGATGAACAAGGGCGTGGTGGTGGAGTTCGGCGCGGCGCGGCAGGTGATGAGTGACCCGCAGCACGACTACACCAAGCTGCTGCTCAGCTCGATCCCGACGACCAAAAGCCGCTGGCGGCCGCGCAAGGCGGCGGCCTGATCTTCTGCGGTCGCCGAGGAGGGCGGCCGCAATTTCCATTTGCACTACCGAGGATTTTGCCGATGACCAATTCCGTCACGACCAGCGGCGCCGCGTCGCTCTGGTCCACCTTCGAGCTGTCGCTGACTGGCCCCGCGACCGGCAACCCGTTCCTCGAAGTCGAACTGCGTGCCGTGTTTCGGCAGGGCGAGCGGGAGGTGCGGGTCAACGGCTTCTACGATGGGGCAGGGGTCTACAAGCTGCGCTTCCTGCCCGATACGACGGGCGCGTGGACGTACGAGACGCGGAGCAATGCGCCGGCGCTGGATGGCACGAGCGGGACGTTCGATGTCGGAGCGGCGAAGCCGGGGCATCATGGGCCGGTGAAGGTCGCGAACCGGCACCACTTTGCCTATGCCGACGGTACGCGGTACATCAACATCGGCACCACGGCCTATGTGTGGAACCTGCAGGGCGACGCGCTGGAGGAGGAGACGCTCGCGACCCTCGCGAAGGCGCCGTTCACCAAGATCCGTATGTGCGTGTTCCCCAAGCACTACCGCTACAACGAGAACGAGCCGGAGCGGTATCCGTTCAAGCTGGTGACTTCCGGCAAGAGCAAGTGGGACGGCAGCTTTGCCGGCGCCGACAAGTATGGCTGGAAGTTCGACTTCACCCAGTTCGAGCCGGATTATTTCCAGCACCTCGAGAAGCGTATCGACCAACTGGCGGAGATCGGGGTCGAGGCGGACCTGATCGTCTTCCATCCCTATGATCGCTGGGGCTTTTCGCGGATGTCGCCGGCTGAGGATGACCGGTACCTCCGCTATCTGACGGCGCGGCTGGCGGCGTTCCCCAACGTCTGGTGGTCGATGGCGAACGAATACGACCTGATGCCGCAGAAGACGCCGCAGGACTGGGATCGCTTCATCAACATCACGGCGGACAACGACCCGTTCGGGCACCTGCTGTCGGTGCATAACTGCTTCAAGTTCTACGATCACAACCATCCGCGCATCACCCACGCGTCCATCCAGCGCTCGAGCGCGAACATGTCAGCGGTCTGGCGCGAGAAGTACGGCAAGCCCGTGTCGATCGACGAGTGCTGCTACGAGGGGACGATCGCCGAGCTCTGGGGCAATATCTCAGGCCAGAAGATGGTCCGGCGTTTTTGGGACGGCGTCGTCAATGGCGGCTATGTCACCCACGGCGAGACGTTCAACAACGACACCCAGACCATCTGGTGGGCCAAGGGCGGCACGCTGATCGGCGAGAGCGTTGCGCGCATCGCCTTTCTCCGCCGCATCATGGAGGAGGGGCCGGAGGAAGGGCTCGATCCGATCAAGTCGACCGGCGCCTACCGCATCGCCATGCAGGGCGGGCTCGACAATGTCGTGCTGCAGCAGCTGTTCGTGCCGCCGGCCGGCGAGGAGGGCTGGGCCCCGGCGATGGCCTGGTGGCCGACCGCCGGGCAGCCGCACCGGTACTACCTGAGCTATATGGGCGAGAACCAGCCGAGCGAGGCGACCGTCGCGGTGCCGCCGAACGAGCGCTACAGCGCCACGCTGATCGACACCTGGAACATGACCGAGACGAAGCTGAGCGACAGCGTGCAGCGCGGTGACGTGCTCCACTTCGCACCCGCGCCCTACCTGGCGCTCCTGTTCAAGCGCATCGACTGAGGGAAAGACCGATGACCACCGTCGCCAAGTACGACATCTTCGAAGCGAGCTTTGCCGGCCCGTCGACCGGCAATCCCTATGTCGAGGTGAGCTTCGACGCCGTATTCTCGCAGAACTCGCGCGAGGTCCGTGTGCCGGGCTTCTACGACGGCGAGGGCATCTACCGGGTTCGGTTCATGCCCGACGACGAGGGCGAATGGACGTTCCGCACGCGGAGCAAGACCGCCGATCTCGACGGCAAGACCGGTAGCTTCACCGTGGCGGCGGCGCGAGCCGGCCAGCATGGACCCGTGGCGGTGGCGAACAAGTTCCACTTCGCCCACGCCGATGGCACGCCGTATTTCCCGTTCGGCACTACCTGCTACGCCTGGACGCACCAGCCGCTGGCGATGCAGGCCGAGACGCTGGAGACGCTCGGCAAGGCGCGGTTCAACAAGATCCGTATGGGTGTGTTCCCCAAGGACTACCCGTTCAACACCAACGAGCCGCTGCAGGACGTCTACCTGCCCGGCGCCGACGGCAAGCTCGATTTCGACCGGCCTAACCCGAAGGCGTTCCAGCATTTCGAGCAGCAGGTCGGCAAGCTGCGCGACATGGGGATCGAGGCCGATATCATCATCTTCCATCCCTATGACCGGTGGGGGTATTCGAACATGTCGGCGGAGCAGGATTTTCGCTACGTCGAGTACCTGGCGGCGCGCCTCGCGGCCTATTCCAACGTCTGGTGGGCGCTCGCCAACGAGTACGATTTCCTGCTCGACACCAAGCCCGTGGCGCAGTGGGACCGCTACTTCCACATCCTCGAAGAGAACGACCCCTACGGGCATCTGAAGTCGATCCACAACGGCGACCAGTCGATGAACTTCGACCATCGCAAGGCGTGGGTCAGCCACGTCTGCATCCAGAACTGGGACGTGAAGCGCACGCCCGAATGGCGCGAGCAGTACGGCAAGCCCGTGGTCAACGACGAGCCTGAGTACGAGGGCAACATCTGGCCGAGCTGGGGCAACATCACCGCCGAGGAGCTGACGCACCGGTTCTGGATCACGGTGATGCGCGGCGGCTATGCGGGCCACGGCGAAACCTATGCCGACCCCGAGGACCTGATCTGGTGGGCCAAGGGCGGCAAGCTCCACGGCGAAGCCTGGAAGCGCATCGGGTTCCTGCGCGCCCTCATCGAGGAGGACGTGAAGCACGGCCTCACCCCGATGGGGCACAACGCCGCCTGGCCATGGAGCCGCATCTCCGGCGCCCGCGACGGCAAGGTGAGCTACATCTATTTCGGCGAGCACCAGCCCAACCAGTGGACCACGGGGCTGCCGAAGGACGACGGCGACTACGAGGTCGACCTGATCGACACCTGGAACATGACGGTCACCCCCGCCAAGCGCATCCCGGCGCTGATCCCGCACCCCACCCGCCACGGCGACGTGGTGCGCGGCGGCAAGGCAGACGCCGCGTTCGGGATTGAGCTGCCAAGCCGACCGTATCTGGCTCTTCGCGTGAGGAGACTGGGCTAGTCGAACGTCCGCCTTTGGCACATAGCGGGCGTTCCCCCAGGGCTTAGGCGGGCTGACCGCCAATCACCCATATTCTGACTGGACACGACGCGCGCCGATGTATTCTCGCCTAACCTACTGTCGAAGCTCGAATGGTCAACCGGCACGGCTGGTAGTCGATGCCGCTTGGCAACGGCTTGCCATCGATGGCTTCGTAGAGGCGCGTTGCCGCCAGCTGACCGAGGAGCGTCAGGTTCATATCGATGCTGGTGAGAGTGGGGTGCGTGCCGTCAACGATCACATCCCAGTTGTCGAATCCCAGGATGGCCACGTCGCGTGGAATGGCCTTGCCGCGTTCACGCAGAGCGTCAATGGCGCCGCGGGCGATCTGATCTGAGTCACAGACGATCGCATCGATCTCGAGCCCTCGGTCGAGGATCATGGCGCATGCCGAGCGTCCCCATCGCTCGGTCCACTCACCATGCGAGGTTTCGTAGACGAGTTCGAGCTGCTTCGTCTCGAGCACACTGCGGATGCCCTCCGCGCGATCGATGCTGGCGCGCTCGTTCTGCGGGCCCGTGATGTGGGCGATCCGCTTGCGTCCGGTCTCCAGTAGATGCTGGATGGCGAGGCGCCCGCCGCCGACATTGTCGGGCGTGATCGAGAGATCACGCGGGTCTGCCGAGGGCGTGTATACGTAAACCACCGGCACCGGTAGGTCGGGCGCGATCGGCAGCCGGTGGTCGGTCTTGCTGCCCACCACCATAATCGCATCGACGTTTCGACTGAGCAACTCGTTGATGTAGTGCTTCTCGCGGATCACGTCGCCACGCGCATCACAGAGAAACACCGAAACCTGACCCCCGCCGAACGTATCCTCGGCCGCCATCAGGATCGGCAGACTGAAGCGCCCTTCAAGATCGGAGGTCAGCAGGCCAACGGTTCCTGACTTGCCGTGGAACGGGCGGACATTGCCGGCGTGGGAATAGGTCAGGTCACGGGCCGCCTGCTCGACGCGCCGGCGAGTTGCCTCGCTCACGCGCTCGCGGCCGTTCAGCGCCTTGGAGGCAGTCGCCATGGACACCCCGGCCCGTTTCGAGACGTCGGCCAGAGTCGGCGATCTGGCTGCCTTGGGACGGTCCGAACTGCTCATTGTCGTTGCCTAACATCGCCGCGCGCTGCCCGGCCATCGTTGTTTATCCGAGCCGAGCTCTCGCAGGGAGCCGAATTCTTGCGCGAAGCACGTGCGGCGGACTTTTCCACGTGCTTCGCACTCCGTCTCCCATCAGGTCCCATCCGCGCGGATCCAGACCTGCATTCCCCCGGCCTCCCGATTGGCCCAAAGGTGGTAGGGAATCGCGCGGAAGCGCCGCGGCTCACGCAACGGCGGGCCCGACCGGTACAGTGCGCCACCCCAGCCATCGGCGGACGTTGCCTCGGCCTCGCCGGAGAGGACGACTGCGCCGCCAAGCAGACCAGGCACGAACTCACTTTCGATCGGGCTGTCATTCAGCACGAAGCGTTGCGGCGCGATCCCGTTGTCCACCTCTTCGAGGCAGTAGACGACTGGGCCGCGCTTCAACGCCACGCGGCCGGTGTCCTGCGTCACCGCGGGGTGGGCGCTTAGCCGTTCGACCGGCATCTCCAGACGCAGCCGAATCTCGTCGCCCGCCCGCCACACCCGTTCGATCGTTGCGTAGCCCCTGGTGACCACCGGCTGGACTGGCTTGCCATTCACCTCGAAAGTCGCGGTCCGACACCAGCCCGGCACCCGAAGCTTCAGCGCCAGGCGCTTGGGTGCATCGGGCGAGACGGTGATCCGAATGTCGCCGTCCCACGGGTAGTGCGTAGCCTGGGTGACGGCGACGGTCCCGCCATCGACGGTCAGCTCGGCTCTGTTGGCCCCGTAGAGGTGGATCGCCAGGTCCGTCCCGCGCGTCGTGTAGAAATAGCTGCCCAGCGACGCCAGCAGTCGCGCGATATTGGTGGGGCAGCACGGGCAGTAGTGCCACTTCCAGCGCCGGTTCTCGCCCTGGCTCTCGAGTACGTTGTCGTAGAAATAGTGCTCGCCATCGCGCGAAATGCCCGAGAGCGCGCCGTTGAACAGCACCAGCTCGACGTGGTCCGTAAAGCGTGCGTCGAGGTCGATCTGGGCCATGCGGTGGCCCCAGAAGGCAAGCGCCACTGCCGCGCAGGTCTCAGCATAGGCCGTGTCGTTGGGCAGGTCGTATTCGCGCGTAAAACCCTCGTTGGAATGTGCGGGACCGAGGCCGCCCGTTACATAGAGCTGGCGGGTGGTCAGGTTGTCGAACAGCCGGTTGCACGCCGCCAGCAGCGACATGTCGCCGGTTTCTACCGCCACATCGGCCATGGCCGAGAACAGGTACATCGCCCGGACGGCGTGGCCGGTTACCTCGGTCTGTTCGCGCACCGGCATGTGGGCCTGGCTGTAGGAGTAGTCCTTGAAGATGTAGTTCCGGGGATCGTCACCGCGGCGGCGGGCTTCGTCGTCATAGTAGGACGGCATCTGGCCGCGAGCATCGATGAAGAACGTCGCGAGCTGGAGGTGCCGCGGATCCTTGGTCACGCGGTAGAGCTTGATCAGCGCGATCTCCATCTCCTCATGCGCATCGTAACCCTGCCGCTTGCCCGGCTCGGGACCGAACGTGTCGATGATGTGGTCGACCAGCTTGAGCATCACATCGAGGAAGCGTCGCTTCCCGGTCGCCTCGAAATAGGCGACAGCGCCCTCGAGCAGGTGACCCATCGAGTACATCTCGTGGAGGTCCCGCAGGTTGGTCCACCGCTTGTCCGGCTCGCGGCGGATGAACCAGGAGTTGAGATAGCCGTCCGGAAGTTGCCCCATAGCGAGCTTGTCGACGATGTCGTCGATCTTGTTCTCAAGCTCCGGGTTGGGGTGGTTGCGCAGCGTGTAGCTCGCTGCCTCGATCCACTTGCCGAAATCGCTGTCGAAGAAGTGCTGCATCGACAGTCCGCTCGGCTGGATCGGGCGAACCAGCAGCGCCGGCGGATCGCGGAAATTGAGCACCTCGAGGAAGCCTTCCTCGTCGAGCCGCCGGTGCTGGGACGGCACTGTCACCTTGCGCACGGTTTCGGACCAGCTCTCCCAGAAGCCGCCGGAGAAATCGACCTTGGTGTGGTCGGCCGGCAAGTAGCGTTCGATGCGGGGCGGGTTGGATAGGTCTGACATGATGGCTCTGGGTTATTTCACGGCGCCGGCTGTCATGCCGCGCACATAGTAGCGCTGCAGCAGCAGGAAGAGGGCGAGACAGGGAAGCATGGTGATGGTGACGCCCGCCTGCAGGGCACCCCAGTCGATGATGCCGTAGAGGCCAGACGAGACGTTCACGAGCATGATGGGCAGCGTGAACTTGTTCTGGTCGGACAGGAAAATCAGCGCCGCGAGAAACTCGTTCCAGGAGTTGAGGAATGCGAACAGCGCCACTGTGGCAACACCTGGGAAGGCGATCGGCACCATGATGCCGATCAGCAGCGTCCATTGCGACGCGCCGTCGATCCGCGCGGCTTCGACCAGCGCCTTGGGCACGGCGTCGAAGGCATTGCGCATCATGAAGATCGAGAAGGGCAGCTGGAACGTGGTGTAGATCAGCACGAGGCCGAGTTGGCTGTTCTGCAGCTTCAGGAACTTCAGCACCAGGAATAGCGGTGTCAGGATCGACTGGAACGGGATCATCAACGTCGCCATCACGACGACGAAGAGCGCCATCTGACCGGGGAACTTGAACTTCGAGAACCCGTAGCCCGCCGGCACCGCGATCAGCAGCGTGAGCGCCACCGTCCCGAAGGCGATCAGCACCGAGTTGGTGGCATAGACGTGCCAGCCGGCCCCCACGGTCTGGAGCCGCCCGTAGTTCTCGAGCGAGAAACGATCCGAGAACAGCGAGACGGGATCCGCCAGTGCAGCTGCGGCTGGCTTGAACGAGTTGGCGATCGACCAGACCATCGGTCCGAGGAAGAACACCGCGAGGAGGACCCAGGCGAGATAGAGGCCTCGCCGCTGCCATGTCGTCATGGGCATCAGCTTTCCTCCGGGCGACTGCGGAGAAAGGCGAGCTGGATCGAGCTGATGGCCACCAGCACCACCAGCAGCACCAACGACAGGGCCGATCCATAGCCGAGCCGATAGGAGGTGAAGGACGCGAGGAAAATCGAGAACACCGCCGAGATGGTCGAGTTCTGCGGTCCGCCCTGAGTGATGATGAAGAACTGGTCGAAGGCCAGCATAGACGAGGTGATGTTGAGCACGAGCACCAGGAGGATCGAGTTGCGGATCAGCGGCAGCGTGATCAGGCGAAACCGGCTCCACGGGCTGGCGCCGTCGATCTTGGCGGCCTCGATGAGCTCGTTGGGTACGCTCTGCAGGCCGGTGAGCAGGATCACCATGGAGAAGCCGGCGCTCTTCCAAACGACCATCAGGATGATGACGCCCATCGCGGGCCAGAACTGCTCCAGCGGCCGCGGCGCGGAGTCGATCAGCCCGAGGCCGAGCAGCAGCTTGGCGAACACGCCGCTATCGGGGTTCAGCAGCCATATCCACAGCGTCGAGGCGGCACCGAAGCCGATGACGACCGGCATGAAGTAGATGGTGCGGAACAGGCCGGCAGCGCGCAGCGGCTTGTCAACCAGCAGCGCAAGCGGCATGGCCACGGCAAACAGCGCGGCGGTGACGAGCACTGTGTAGAGCGCGGTGAAGCCCAGGCTGCGCCAGAGCTGCTGGTCGCCGATCAACTCGAGGTAGTTGTCGCCGCCGATGAAGCTGGCTTTGCCGAGCAGTGGCCAGTTGTAGAAGCTCATCCACACGGTCATGCCGAGCGGCAGCAGGAAGAAGACAGTGATCATCGCGACGCTCGGCGCAATGAAGGCGAGGCCGAGCCACTGCTGGCGCTCAACGCGGGAGGTGGTCTTGCGTCCGGCGCTCGGAATGGTCTCTGAAACGGTGGTGTCGGTCATCGCGGGACTCGGTGGCAACGGAGGGCCGGCGCCGAAGCGCCGACCCCGTCCAGGAGGACTTATTTCGGGTTGGTCCGTTCGAGGATCTTGGTGAACTCGGCCTGGCCGGCCGCGACGGCACCGTCGATGTCGCCATCGAAGATCGCGCGATTGAGCAGGTTGAGCCACGGCCCCGTGCGGCTGACGAAGAGCTCGTCAGACGCGAAGGTGTATGGCGTCTTGGCATCGGCCAGCATGTTGTAGGCGATGAGGTTGCGCGGATCGAACTGCGCATAGGCCTCGTCGGCCACATCGGTGCGCGGCGGCATGCCCGATTCCTTGGTGATGAACACCTGCTGGGCAGGCTGCATATAGAAGTCGACGAATGCCTCGGCGACCGCCTTCTTCTCAGCCGAGATGCCCTTCATCAGCGTCAGCGCATCGCCACCGGCAAAGCTCGACTTGCCTCCGTCGGGGCCAGAAATCGGCACGATGCCGAAGTTCACGTCCGGATACTGGCTGGTCAGCAGGTTGACGATGTACGAGCCGGTCATCAGCACGCCGACCTTGCCCGATGCGAAAGCGGCAACGGCATCGCTGCCATTGCCCGAGCGCGACGTCGGGTGGATCGAGCCATCCTTCCACATCTGGTTGTAGAGCCCCAGCACGCCGCGCAGTTCCGGCGTGTCGATCGTTGCTGCACGGCCGTCCTCGGAGAGGATGTCCGCGCCGGCGGCCCAGACGTGCGGCGTGAAGGTGTAGACCTGCCAGCTGCCCGACGGGGCGACGAAGAAGAAGCCGTAGGTATCGTCGCCGAGGGCGCGGACCTTGGCCGCGGCATCGGCCACTTCCTTCAGCGACGCCGGTCCTTTCTCGGGATCGAGGCCGGCCTTGGCGAACAGATCCTTGTTGTAGGCGATGACCGAGGCGTCCGGCAGCGTCGGCACGGCGAACTTGCGGCCGTTGTAGGTGCCCAGGCGCAGGTGGGACGGGCTCATGCTGTTGGCATAGGGTAGTCCGTCGACGAAGTCAGTAATGTCCTCGAGGCTGTCCGTCGCCGCGAAGGTCGGCAGGTAGATCAGGTCGAGCACGGCGCCGTCCGGCGGAGCACCGGCGGCGATCGAAGCGCCGAGCTTGGTGACCATCTGCTCGGCGGTGATCTGCGTGATCACGACCTTGTCGTCATGGCTGGAATTGAACTGATCGGCCAGCGCCTGAAGTACCGCTCCCGACGACGTCCGCACCCAAAGGTTGATTTCTTCAGCTGCCGACTGGCCGACCGCGGCCCCGGCCAGCAGCAGGCCCAGCGAAAAGCTGGCCAGATACCGTTTTCTCATTTCGCACTCCCTCAACGGACCGCCATCCCCTGTGATGCCGGCATATCATGAGGCTAGCCACGGCTCGAACGGAGAGTCGATGAAGCTGCATCACGATTTTCGCAGATATGAGAAATTGATTTCCCGATATTTCGCAATATTTCTCTGATCGCTGGGCAGTTGTGGGGCGGCCGCCTTCGTCCTAGACAGGCGCATCAAGCAGGAGTCCAACGTGCCAGCCGCACAGGTCCGCAAAGCCAAGGCGTCCACGGCAGACGCCGCGCAACCCGCACGCTCGCGCGGACACGGGTCGCGCATCGTCTACGAAACGCTCCGGCACGCCATTCTCAACCTCGAGCTCGAGCCGGGCAGTCCACTGGACGAGGTGAGCCTCTCGACGCAGTTCGACATGTCGCGCAGCCCGATCCGCGAGGCGCTGGTGCGGCTTGCCGCCGACGGGTTGGTGACGACGCTGCCCAACCGTAGCACCATCGTATCGGTGATAGATTTCGTCCGGCTGCCTATCTATTTCGAGGCGCTGACGCTGATGTACCGCGTCACCACGCGCTCGGCCGCCGTGCACCGCCGCGAAGAGCAGATGGTCGCGATCCGCGACCACCAGTCGGCCTTCGCCGAAGCGGTCCAGCGCCGCGACGCCGTCGCCATGATTGCGTCGAACCGCGACTTCCACGTCGCCATCGCCGAGGCCGGTGGCAACGACTACTTTACCGCGATGTTCACCCGGTTGCTGGACGAGGGCAGGCGTATCCTGCGCCTCTACTACCAGTCGTTCGGCGACAAGCTGCCACACCAGTATGTGGCCGAACACGATGCCATCGTGGCTGCGATCGAGGCCGGCGACGCGGACCTATGCGACCGGCTCGCGAGCGCCCATGCCGGCCAGATCGTCCAGCAGATTCGCAGCTACCTTGCACGCGAGACGGTAACGCAGGTCGCGCTCGAGAGTATGGAGCGCTAGCTGCGCTGCTCGGCAACGGGGGCGGTCCAGCGTTCGACGCGCCGCCGTGCCGCTTCCGATAGTCCGCCCCACAAGGCATCGCGCACCCGTGCGTGGTAGCCATCGAGGAACGCCATCTCGCTGCGGGTCAGGTCGTCGAGGTTGGCAAGGGACAGGTCGATCGGAACCAGTGTCAGCGTCTCGAAGCGAAGAAAGCCGTTGTTCGCGGCCACTGTCTCAACCTGGTTCTCGATCCGCAACCCAAACGCGTCCTCGCGATAGTAGCCCGGCTCGATCGTCATGATCACGCCGGCTTCGAGCGCGTAGGGGTTATGGGTCTTGCCGAAGCGATGCGGATGCTCGTGTACCGCGAGGTAATGGCCGACGCCGTGGCCGGTGCCGTGGTCGAAATCAAGCCCAAGGTCCCATAGCGGCCGGCGGGCGATCGCGTCGAGCTGGTGGCCCGTCGTGCCCTTGGGGAACTGCGCCGTCATCAGCGCGATGAAGCCCTTCAGCACCGCTGTATAGGTGCTGCGGATATCCCCGTTCACCGGGCCAAAGGCGGTGGTGCGCGTCGCATCCGTGGTGCCGCCAAGGTATTGCCCCCCGGAATCGAGCAGGAAAGGCGCCGCCGAGGTGATTGCCGTATTGGTCGCCTCGGTCGAACTGTAGTGGCACATGGCCGCGTTGGCCGCAGATGCCGCGATGGTGTGGAAGCTCGCTTCGACGAAGCTCGCGCCCTTCCGGC
>Ga0247822_10002022_pt1 | contig 12806 bp, 10 predicted proteins | sample 13C_Cellulose_Da_FD_192423 | JGI IMG/M metagenome (GOLD analysis project Ga0247822, IMG submission 192423) | Soil microbial communities from agricultural site in Penn Yan, New York, United States - 13C_Cellulose_Day30 | ecosystem: Environmental > Terrestrial > Soil > Agricultural land | place...
AACCAGGCCGGCCATGCGCGCGACGTTGCGGTTGTCTTCGCCGGCCTGGTTGGCGCAGCCAAAGAGGATGTCGGTCACGGCGGCCCAGTCCACGCCGGGGTTGCGCTGCATCAGCGCCTTGAGCGGGATCGCGCCGAGGTCGTCGGCGCGCACGCTGGAGAGGGCGCCGCCGTAGCGGCCGAAGGGGGTGCGAATCGCGTCGCAGATGAAGGCTTGGTTCATGTGTGTTCTCCTCAGGTCAACCTGCGACTGTACCCAAGCCGGGCGCAGGGGTGCGCGGCATGCGGGAGAATCCCCGCACCATGTTCAGCCCATCCCAAGCCGACGTGCGGCGTTTCTTCTGCGCCGTTCACCAGAAACAGTTGCTGCAACAACCCATGGAGGCCATCGAAACCCTGGCCGGCCAATGGATCGCCGAGCACAGCGAGTACCACGCCGAACTGTCCGACGTGGACGCGGCCCTGGCACGCCTAGGCGAGCCCGACAGCGGCCGCGACAACCCCTTCCTGCACCTGTCCATGCACCTGTCCATCAGCGAGCAATGCAGCATCGACCAGCCCCCGGGCATCCGCCAGGCGGTGGAGCTGCTGGCCGCGCGGCGCGGCGACCTGCATGTGGCGCACCACGAGGTGATGGAGTGCCTGGGCAGCATGCTCTGGGAAAGCCAGCGCGCGGGCCGGCCACCCGACGGGCAGGCCTACATCGACGCGGTGCGGCGCAGGGCCACGCGGGACTGACCACAAAAAAAGCCGCTCGATGAGCGGCTTTCTTGATGGGTGGCGGCAGGTCAGCGGAAGCGCGATTGCGGCACGACCTTGAGTTCACCGTCCACCGTGGACAGGTACTTGGCGATCTCGCGCATTTCGGCCGGGGTGTACTGCTTGGCGATGCCGGCCATGATGCCGTTGGAGCGGCCGATCATATTGTTGCCTTCGACCGTGTAGGCCTTGAGCGCGAAGAACAGGTAGTCGGCGTGCTGGCCGCCGATCTTGGGGTAGCTCGGGTCGATCGGCTTGCTGAAGTTGGCGCCGTGGCAGGAGGCGCAAGCGCCCTTCTCGATCAGCGCGGCGGCCGCGGTGCTGGCGGTGCGGGGCGCTTCGGGGGCGGCCTTGTCGGCCTGCGACGCGTAGTAGGCGCCCAGATCGGCCATGTCCTGCTCGCTCAGCGAGCCCGCGATGCCGCGCATGGTAGGGTGCTTGCGGTCGCCCTTCTTGTAGGCGTGGAGCGCCGCCACGATGTACTTGTCCGACTGGCCCGAGATCTTGGGGACCTTGTGGATCTCGGGGAAGCTGTTCTGGTAGCCGACGATGCCGTGGCAACCGATGCACATTTCGGCCTTCTTGTGGCCGGCTTGCACATCACCCGTGACGCCCTGGGCCTGGGCAGCGAGAGCGACGGAGAGGGTCGCAGCGGCGACAAGGGTGCGGGCGATCGTGGACAACATTGGAATCATTTTGCAAGCACAATGAATGGAACCGGCTGAGAAAATCAACCCCTGATTATATAGACTGGTCCTCAGCCCCGGCCACACCCCCGCCAACCTTCGCACAAGGCGCTTTTTCATGAAATTCCAAGGTTCCGAGAATTACGTTGCCACGCAAGACCTGATGCTGGCGGTGAACGCCGCCATCACCCTCAAGCGCCCGCTGCTCGTCAAGGGCGAGCCTGGCACCGGCAAGACCATGCTCGCCGAGGAAGTGGCCGGGGCACTCAAGCTGCCGCTGCTGCAGTGGCACATCAAGAGCACCACCAAGGCGCAGCAGGGCCTGTACGAGTACGACGCGGTGAGCCGCCTGCGCGATTCGCAGCTGGGCGACGAGCGCGTGAAGGACATCCACAACTACATCGTCAAGGGCGTGCTGTGGCAGGCCTTCACGGCGGACGAGCCGGTCGCGCTGCTGATCGACGAAATCGACAAGGCCGACATCGAGTTCCCCAACGACCTGCTGCGCGAACTCGACCGCATGGAGTTCTACTGCTACGAAACGCACGAGATGATCCGCGCCAAGCACCGCCCTCTGGTGTTCATCACCTCCAACAACGAGAAGGAACTGCCCGACGCCTTCCTGCGCCGCTGCTTCTTCCACTACATCAAGTTCCCCGACGCCGAGACCATGCAACGCATCGTGGATGTGCACTTCCCCAAGCTCAAGAAGGAACTGCTGGCCGCGGCCATGAAGACCTTCTACGACGTGCGCAACCTGCCCGGCCTGAAGAAGAAGCCCAGCACCTCCGAGCTGCTGGACTGGCTCAAGCTCCTGATGGCCGAGGACATTCCGCTCGAAGCCCTGCAGAGCGCCGACAGCAAGGTCAGCGTGCCGCCGCTGGTGGGCGCGCTGCTCAAGAACGAGCAGGACACCACCCTCTTCGAGAAGCTGGTGTTCATGAACCAGAGGAATCGATGACCACCCCGTTGCTTGCCCACTTCGTGTGGCCGCATCCCCCTCAAGGGGCGACACCAGCCGTCCGGCAAAGCCGGCCCGGCGGTGTCCCGCTCCAGGGTTCACTTCACTCGAGAGGTTGATATGGACAAGCAGACCCGCCACGCGTTCAAGGAAGGCCTGGCCGATGCGTCGGGCTTCGTGATCGGCTCGCTGGCCGGCTGGGCCCTGGGCAAGCAGCTGGGCCTGGACTTCTTCGCCGCGCCCGATGCCTTCGGCTGGCGCGAGATGGCCGGCCTGGGCCTGATCGCCCTGGGCTGCGGCGTTGGCAAGCTGGTGGCACGGCGCCTGATCGCGCCGCCACCGCCTCCCTCACCCTGATTTCCACGCCATGGCCTTCGTCGAACCCCTCACCCTGCGCGCCAACGGCCTTGCCCTGGTGCCGCTCGCGCTGGACCACGAGCAGGGGCTGCGCGCGGCCGCCGCCGACGGCGAGCTCTGGAAGCTGCGCATCACCTCGGTGCCCGAGCCCGGGCAGACGCGCGCCTACATCGAAACCGCGCTGCAGATGCGCGCCGAGGGCCACCGCTTTGCCTTCGCCGTGACCGACGAGGCCAGCGGCCGGGTGCTGGGCAGCACCAGCTACCACGACATCCTGCCGGCGGTGAAGCGGGTGGAGATCGGCTACACCTGGTACGCCCAGAGCGTGCAGCGCACCCACGTGAACACCACGTGCAAGCTGCTCATGATGGGCCACGCCTTCGACACGATGGGCTGCCACGTGGTGGGCTGGCGCACCGACAACTACAACTTCGCCTCGCAGCGCGCGATCGAGCGGCTGGGCGCGAAAAAGGACGGCGTCATCCGCGGCCACGCCCTGCGCCGCGACGGCACCATCCGCGACACGGTGATGTACAGCATGCGGTCGGGCGAGTGGCCCGAGGCCAAGGCCCAGCTGCTGTACCTGCGGGACATGCACGCCTGAAGAACCCGGGAGCTCGCCATGCTGATCGATTTCTTCTACACCCTGCGTTCGGCCAAGCTGCCGGTCTCCGTCAAGGAGTACCTGACGCTGCTCGAAGCGCTGCAGGCCGACGTGGTGGGACCGCGCAACCCCGAGGCCTGCTCCATGGACGACTTCTACTTCCTGGCGCGCACCGCGCTGGTGAAGGACGAGAAGCACTACGACAAATTCGACCGCGCCTTCGCCGCCTACTTCAAGGGCGTGGAGATGATCGCGGACTTCACCAAGCCGATCCCGGCCGACTGGCTGCGCCAGGAGATGGAGCGCATCCTCTCCGAAGAGCAGAAGGCCAACGCACCCAAGATGGACTGGGACGAGCTCATGGAGACGCTGCGCAAGCGCCTCGAAGAGCAGAAGGAACGCCACGAGGGCGGCAGCAAGTGGATCGGCACCGGCGGCACCTCGCCATTCGGCCACAGCGGGCAGAACCCGCAGGGCATTCGCATCGGTGGCAAGGGCGGCAACAAGACCGCCGTGAAGGTGTGGGAGCAGCGTGCCTACCGCGACTACGACGACACGCAGGAACTGGGCACGCGCAACATCAAGGTCGCCCTGCGCCGCCTGCGCAAGTTCGCGCGCGAAGGCAACGACCTCGAGCTCGACCTGCCCGACACCATCCGCTCCACCGCCGCGAACGCCGGTTACCTGGACATCAAGATGATCCCGGAGCGGCACAACAACGTGAAGGTGCTGCTGCTCATGGACGTGGGCGGCACCATGGACGAACACATCCAGCGCGTGGAGGAGCTGTTCTCGGCGGTCAAGAGCGAGTTCAAGCACCTGGAGTTCTACTACTTCCACAACTGCGTCTACGACTTCATGTGGAAGAACAACCGCCGCCGCTACGCGGAGAAGTTCCCGACCTGGGACATCATCCGCAAGTACAACAAGGACTACAAACTCATCTTCGTCGGCGATGCCACGATGAGTCCTTACGAAATATTGCAACCTGGCGGCAGCGTGGAATACAACAACGAGGAGGCTGGCGCCGAGTGGCTGCAGCGCCTCACGCACGCGTTTCCGAAGTTTGCGTGGATCAACCCGGAACCCCAAGGGGTGTGGCAGTATCGACAGAGCATCAGCGTGATTCAGCAACTGATGGGCCAGCGCATGTACCCGCTGACCTTGAAGGGGCTTGAAGACACGATGCGCCTGCTCTCGAAATAACTGCCGAATGATTTTTTCCTTTCCTGGCCGTGCCCGCCGGGCATGGCCTTTCCTGTTGTGCGCGACCCTGCTGTGGCCGCTCGCCACCCGCGCCCAGGAAACGGCCGCACCGGGCGCCGCCCGCGCCGCGGCCCCCGACGACACGGATACCGACGTGCCGCGTCCGCCGCGCGAGGCGCGCACGCCAGCCGGCGCGCGCTTCGAGATCGACATGCAGGCGCCCAGCGAGGCCATGCGCGACTTCCTGCTGCGCCACATGGAGGTGCAGCGCTACCGCGAACTGCGCAGCCTCGAAGCCAACGAACTGAGCCGCCTGCTGGCCCAGGCGCCGGTCAACGTGCGCGAACTGCTGGCCACGCTCGGCCATTTCTCGCCCCAGGTCGAGGTGCTCCCGCCCCCCGGGCTGGGCGAGGTGGCCGCCGCCACGAGCGATGGCGATCGCACCACCAGCCCCGCCTCGCTGGGCACCATCACCGTGAAGGTCGATCCCGGCCCGGTCACGCAGGTGGCCTCAGTCACGGTGTCCTTCGTGGGCGACATCGCCACCGCGCCCGAGGCCGAGGCACAGCGCGCCGACATCGAGCGCGAGGCCGGCCTGATCGCCGGCCTGCCCTTCTCGCAGGCCGACTGGGACCGCGCCAAGACCGCCGCGCTGCGGCGGCTGATCGCCCAGCGCTACCCCTCGGGCCGGATGCAGAACAGCCTGGCCGACATCGACACCCAGGCGCACCAGGCCCGGCTCTACATCGAACTCGATTCGGGCAAACCCATGCGCATGGGCGAGGTGGTGGTGCAAGGGGCCGAGCGCTACGACGCCGTGACCGCCGAGCGCCTGGTGCGCCTGACCGGCCTCACGCCCGGCAGCGACTACGACCTCGAGAAACTGCAGGATGCACAACGCCGCATCGCCGAGAGCGGCTACTACGACTCGGTCTTCGTCTACGCCGAGACCTCGACCGACGGACAGACCCTGCCGGTGATGGTGCAGTTGCGCGAGAGCAAGCGGCAGAAGGTCGTGATCGGCATTGGCGGCAGCACCGACAACGGCGCGCGCCTGTCGCTGGAACACACGCACAACAGCGTGCCCGGCATCGGCTGGCGCGCGGTCAGCAAGCTGCAGCTGGAGCGCGACGACCAGCTCGCCAGCACCGACTGGAGTTCGATCCCGAACGACGATGGCTGGCGCAAGATCGCCGGCGCGCAGCTGGCCAAACAGCTCGACGACTTCACCACCACCAGCAGCCAGCGCCTGCGCGTGGGCCAGACGCAGCTGGGCGTCGAATACGACCGCAGCTTCTACCTGCAGTACGACCGCGCCCATGTGAAGAGCAGCCTGCTGTCCGCCGCGGCGCAAGAGGAAGCCAAGTCCGCCATCAGCGTCAACTACGCGTGGACGCGGCGCCGCTTTGACGACCAGGTGTTTCCCAACCGCGGCTATGGCCTCGCGGTGGAACTGGGGGTGGGCTACACGCTGGGCAGCAGCCGCCAGCCCTTCACCCGCACGCAGGCGCGCTGGCTCACCTACTGGCCGCTGGGTGCGATCGCTCGCGCCGCCGACCCGGTGCCCGGCCAGCCGCGCGACGTGAGCACGCCCTCGCGGCGCACGCAGCTCGGCCGCCTGGCCTTGCGCGTGGAAGGCGGTGCGGTGGTGGCGCGCGACTCGGCCCCTATCCCGGACACGCAGCTGTTCATCACCGGCGGCGACAACACCGTGCGCGGCTACGGCCTGCGCGACATCGGCGTGCCGCGCGCCGACGGCAGCATCGGACCCGGCCGCTACAAAGGGGTGGTGAGCCTGGAGTGGCAGCGCCCCATCTTCAACGCCGACCAGCGCTCCAATTGGGAAAACGTGCTCTTCATCGACGGCGGCGCCATCGCCAACAAGGCCGGCGACCTCAAGCCGGTGTGGGGTGTGGGCACCGGCATCCGCTACAACAGCCCGGTCGGCCCGCTCCAGCTGGACCTGGCCTATGGCCTGGAGGTCAGGCGTTTCCGCATCCACCTCAATGTGGGCTTCACGTTCTGATCGGCGCATGAACAGCGACCACGATCCCGACCGCATCGCCCCCCCGCCCTCGCGCATCGGCCGCGTGGTGCGCTGGGTGTTCGGCGGCCTGGCGGCGCTGGTGCTGCTGGTCCTGCTCGGCGTCGGCCTGTGGGCCGCCTCGCCCGGCTCGCTGGCCCAGGCCATTGGCTGGGGTCAATCGTTCATGGCCCGGCAGGGGCCGCAGGCCGGCACGCTGGAAGTGGCCGGTGTGCAGGGCAGCCTGCTGCGCGGCGGCCAGATCGCGCAGTTGCAATGGGCGCGCGACGGCCTGAGCGTGCAGGCCAGCGACACGCGCATCGGCCTGAGCAACTGGTTCTGGGCCGACGCCGTGCTCGGGCGCGGCGTGCGCCTGTCGCAGCTCGACATCGGCCGCCTGCAGATCGACGACCAGCGCCCGCCCACGCCATCGGCCCCACCCGAGCCTCTGCAACCCATCACCCTGCCCCTGCCGGTCACCCTGCCCTGGTCGATCGGTGAACTGGTGCTGGCTGGCGAATCGCCGCTCACCCTCAGCGGCCTGAAAGGCCAGTACCGCTACCGCACGGCCGACCGCGCCTGGAACCTCGGCGTGACCGACGCGCACCAGTTCGACCTGGACAGCGTGGAGGTGGCCGGCGGCCGCTACCAGGCCAAGGCGGTGCTGGGCGCGCAAGCCCCGATGCCCCTGCGCGTGGACGCCAGCGGTGAGGTGCGCACCACCGTGCCGGGTGGCGAGCCCGTGACGCTGCAGGCCATCGCCAAGCTCACCGGCGTGCTGGCCACCACCGACGCCGCGCTCGATGCCAGCGCCAGCGTCAAGGCCACCGGAGGCATCGACCCGGCCCAGGCCCCCACGCTGGATGCCCAGGCCCGCCTGCGCCCATGGTGGCCGCAGCCGATCGAGACCGCCGACGCCACCATGGCCCGCATCGACCTCGCCGCCTTCTGGCCGCAGGCGCCGGTGACGCTGCTCAGCGGCACGGTGAAGGCCCAGCCCCAGGGCGAGGCCTGGCGCGCCGAGCTGAAGCTCACCAACGCCGCCAGCGGGCCGGCCGACCGGCAGCGCCTGCCGCTCGACCGGATCGAGGCCGCGCTCGAACAGCGCGGCGCACGCTGGACGCTGACGCAACTGGACGCGCAGCTCGGCGGCGGCCGTGTGCAGGGCCAGGGCCAGTGGGAACCCGCCAGCGGCGCGCAGCCCTCGCCGCTGGGCCAGTGGCAGGGTGAGATCCAGGCCCGCCGCATCAACCCGGCCCAGCTCTGGAGCAGCATCGCGCCGGCCGCGCTGGACGGCACCGTCACGGCGCGCACGGTCGACACCGCCATCGACCTGGGCGCGCGCATCCAGCCGTCGGGCACGCAACCCCGGGGCGGCGCCCTGGCCGGCCTGCGGCTGCGCGAACTCGATGTGAAAGGCCGCTGGCGCCCCAGCGCCGACAGCGCCACGCAAGGCGTGCTCGACCTGCGCCAGGCCCGCCTGGGCGTGGCCGACGCCACGCTGGACGGCCAGGGCACGCTCGATACCCTGGCACGCAGCTTCGACGGCCAGTTCGCGCTGCAGCTGCCCGGTGCGCAGGCCCGCTGGAAGGGCAAGGCCGCGCACGCTCAAGGCAGCGGCGACCTGGACCTCAACCTGGACGACGCCAGCCGCGTGCTGGCCTGGGTGCGCAGCCTGCAGACCCTGCCCATCGTGGGCCCGTCGATCCGCACCGCGATGGACGGCCAGCCGGGCCTGCAGGCCGAAGGCAGCGCCCGGCTCAACGCCGACTGGCAAGGTGGCCTGGGCGTGCTGGGCTACCCGCCGCCGGCGGCCGGCGCCACCCAGGCCGCCCCGCTGCGCCTGCAGCTCGGCCTGGACGCGCCGCGCCTGCGCATCGCGCGCGAGGTGGCCACCGGCGATCCGGCCAACCCCACCAGGGCGCAGGACATCCTTCTCAGCGCGCTCCAGCTGCAGGCCAACGGCCCCCCCGAGCGCCTGGCCCTCACCCTGGCCGGCCGGGCCGAACAAGGCCCCTGGCGCGCCGCCCTCGACACCCAGGGCGTGCTGCAACTGGGCAACGCCCGCCAGCCCGACATCGACACCGGCCGCCTGGAACTCAGCCGGCTGAAACTGCAGGCCACCGACAGCGCGCGGCCCGACCGCACCGTGGAATGGACGCTGGAGAGCACCAACGCGCTGGGCGTGCAATGGCAGGGCGCGCGCGGCGATACGCTGCAGGTGCAGGCCGACGCCGGCCAGCTGCGGCTGCAGCCCGTGTTCCGCCGCCGCGCGGCGCCCGCGTCCCCGGTGGCCGTGTCGGCCGCGGCCGCAGCCGCGGCCGCGGCCACGCCCACCGTCACCACCCCCATGACGCTGGCCTGGGAACGCATCACCTGGCGGGCCGGCGCGCTCGACACACGCGGCCAGCTCAGCCACCTGCCGCTGTCCTGGGTGGACGCGCTCGCCACGCCCGAGGGCGCGCGCCACGGCCCGCTTAGCGAATCCGGCCTGGGCGGCGACGTGGTGTTCGACGGCTCATGGGACCTCACCCTGCCGGCCGACCCCAGCGCACCGCCCCGCCTGGCGGCGCAGCTGCGCCGGCGCAGCGGCGACCTCTCGGTGCAGACCGACGGCGCCTTCGACGAGAACACCGCCTCCACTCAGCGCCTGCAGACCGGCATCCGCGAAGCCCAGCTGGACGTGGAAACCCAGGGCAGCAATGTGCTGGCGCGCCTGCGCTGGGACAGCGAGCGCCTGGGCCAGGCCAGCGCCGACGTGAGCACCACGCTGAGCCCGCCCAACGCCGCCGAGCCCGCCTGGCACTGGGCCGAACAGGCGCCCTTGCGCGGCACCCTCAAGGCCAGCCTGCCTCAGGTGGGCGTGTGGTCCGCGCTGGCGCCGCCCGGCTGGCGCGTGCGCGGCTCCCTGGGCGCCGATCTCACGCTGGGCGGCACGCGCGACAAACCCCTGCTCAACGGCTCGCTCAACGCCGACGACCTGGCCCTGCGCTCGCTGGTCAACGGCATCGCGTTCTCGCGCGGGCAGTTGCGCGCCACGCTCGCGGGCGAGCGCATCACCATCGACCGTTTCTACCTGCAGGGCCTGGGCGGCGTGCAGACCGGCGGCACGCTGCTGGCCACCGGCAGCACCGAGTGGCGCACCGTCACGGTGGACGGCCAGCCGCGCCGCCAGCCCTACATCAGCCTGCAGGCCACGGCCACGAAACTGCGCGTGTCCACCCGCGCCGACCGCATGCTCACGCTCTCGGGCCAGTTGCAGGCCGAGCTGGCGGGCACGGCGCTGCAGCTGCGCGGCCAGCTCACGGCCGACGAGGCGCGTTTCGTGCTGCCCGACGAGTCCACCCCCAGCCTCGGCGCGGACGTGGTGGTGCGTGGCACCGAACGGCCGCTGGAAGACCCGAACGCCTTTCGCGTGCAACCCGATGTGCTGGTGGACCTGAACCTGGGCAACAACTTCGAGGTGCGCGGCCAGGGCCTGCAGACGCGCCTGACCGGCCAGCTCAATGTGCGCAGCACCCCCACCTCGCCCGCGCCGCGCGTGCTGGGCGAGGTGCGCACGGAGCGCGGCACCTACCGCGCCTACGGCCAGCGGCTCGACATCGAAACCGGCGTGCTGCGCTTCAACGGGCCTTACGACAACCCCACGCTGGACATCTCCGCCGTGCGCCCCAACACCACGCAGCGCGTGGGCGTGCTCATCAGCGGCTCGGCGCAGTTGCCGCGCGTGCGCCTGTTCTCCGACCCCGAACTGCCCGACAGCGAGAAACTCGCCTGGCTGGTGCTGGGGCGGCCGGCCAGCGGCGCGGGGGCCGAAGCCGCCGTGCTGCAGCAGGCCGCGCTGGCCCTGCTCTCGCGCAACGGTGGCAACCTGGACGGCGGCCTGGCCAGCGCCTTCGGTCTGGACGAGCTGTCCTTTGCCGGCAGCTCCACCAACGCCGATGGCACCACCTCGTCGGCCGCGCTCACGCTGGGCAAGCGCCTGTCCAACAAGCTCTACCTGACCTACGAAGCCAGCCTGGCCGGGGCCATGGGCACGGTCTCGATGTTCTACGACCTCTCGCGGCGCGTCACGGTGCGCGCGCGGGCGGGTGAAGAGAACGCCATCGACCTGATCTTCACGACGACATTTGACTGACCCCCGCGCCGCGCCTTCGGCGCGTCACCCCCTTTCAGGGGGCAACACCTGCGGCCCGGCAAAGCCGGTTCCGCAGTGTTCTGGACGTGGGATTCGCGCTCCGGAAGGTTCTCAGGCGACCTGGGCCACCGCCGGCTGGTTGGCGGCTTGCGCCACGTGCGCGCGGATCTCGCTCTCGGCCGTCGCCAGGCCCTGGGCCTTGGCATCCGGGCCCATGCCCACACCCTCGGCGCGCACGAAGCGCACGTCGGTGATGCCGAAGAAACCCAGCACCGTCTGCAGGTAGGTTTCCTGGTGCTCCATGGCGCGGCCCCCTTCGCTGGTGGAGTACACGCCGCCGCGGCTGAGCACCACGATCACCGTCTTGCCACCGGCCAGGCCCACCGGGCCCTGCTCGGTGTACTTGAAGGTGCGGCCACCCTGGGCCACGCGGTCGATCCAGGCCTTGAGCTGGGTCGGGATGGTGAAGTTGTACAGAGGGGCACCGATCACCACCACGTCGGCCGCCAGAAACTGGCTCACCAGCGCTTCGGAGACGGCGTTTTCCTGGCGCTGCGCCTCGGTGGCGGCGGCCTGGCCGGTGCGAAAGCCCAGCGCGTCAGCGCTCAAGTGGGCCGGCGCGTTGACCGCCAGATCCAGGTGCTGCACTTGCGTGCCGGGATGGGCCGCCACCCAGGTCGCCACGGTCTGGGCGGTCAGTTGACGGGAAACCGACTGGTCGCCGGTGATCGCGGAATCGATGTGAAGCAGTTGCATGGAAATCTCCTGAAAAGTTGAAAGCCACGCCAGGTGGCCATGGATAGATTGTGATTTCGATGCCAATACTTGATAAGACGGCATTACTACGACATATCGTTCCATAATCAGGACAATCAACGGGAAACGCCATGCAAGACCTGAATGACATGATCCTGTTCGCCGAGGTGGTGGAACACGGCGGTTTCGCGGCCGCCGGCCGCGCGCTGGGCCTGCCCAAGTCGCGCCTGTCGCGCCGCATCGCCGGGCTGGAGGCGCAGCTGGGCGTGCGGCTGTTGCAGCGCACCACGCGCAAGCTCTCGCTGACCGACGTGGGCGAAACCTACCTGCGCCACTGCCAGGCCCTGCGCGAATCGGCCCAGGCCGCCGCCGACGCCGTGGCCCACGCGCAAACCGAGCCGCGCGGCACCATCCGCGTGGTCTGCCCCGTCACGCTGGCGCAGACCGTGCTCGGCGGCGTGATGCCGATCTACCTCGCGCGGCACCCGCAGGTGCGCGTGGAGATGGAGGTCAACAACCGCGTGGTCGATCTCGTGAAGGACGGCGTGGACGTGGCGCTGCGCGTGCGACTCACGCTGGAGGAAAGCGGCAGCCTGATCGTCAAGCGGCTGGATGACGCGCGCTCGGTGCTGGTGGCTAGCCCGGCGCTGCTGGCGCGCCAGGGCACGCCCACCACGCTGGAGGAAGCCAGCCGGCTCGACAGCGTGGCCATGTCCGCCACCGAGGGCAAGACCAGCATCCGCCTGACCAGCCCCGAAGGGCGCGAGGCCGTGTTGCAGTTCACCCCGCGCTACATCGCCGACGACCTGCTCACCCTCAAGCTCGCCGTGCTCGGCGGCAGCGGCATGTGCTGGCTGCCCGACTACATGTGCGAGGACGAACTGCGCAGCGGCCAGCTGGTGCGCCTGCTGCCCGACTGGTCCACGCCGGTGGGCGTGGTGCACGCGGTGTTTCCCTCGCGCCGGGGCCTCTCGCCCGCGGTGCGCAGCTTTCTCGATTTCCTGGGCGAATACGTGCCCGTGTGCGGCAAGCTGCAGCGCCGCGAGGGGGCGTCCCGGCTGCAGCCCGCCCCGTACAATGCGGGCTCCTTTTCGCCGCCATAGTTCAATGGATAGAACGAGCGCCTCCTAAGCGCTAGATACAGGTTCGATTCCTGTTGGTGGTACCACCTCGAGCCACCATGTCCGAACCGCTGCCCGGCGGCGAACTCGTCCATCAGCTGCGCCGCCTCGGCCTGGCCGCGGGCGACGTGGTCATGGTGCACGCCTCGCTCAAGGCCATCGGGCCGGTGGCCTTGAGCGAGGCGTGCACCATGAC
>Ga0247822_10002024_pt1 | contig 12803 bp, 12 predicted proteins | sample 13C_Cellulose_Da_FD_192423 | JGI IMG/M metagenome (GOLD analysis project Ga0247822, IMG submission 192423) | Soil microbial communities from agricultural site in Penn Yan, New York, United States - 13C_Cellulose_Day30 | ecosystem: Environmental > Terrestrial > Soil > Agricultural land | place...
AACTCGCCCTGGGTGTTGCTGACCACGCGACGGCCCGTGGCGCGTTCGACAATCTCCGCGCCCGGCAGCGGCGCGCCCTCGGCGTTGGTCACGCGACCGATCACGCCGTCGCCGGCCGGTTCGACCACCGCGCTCGGCGCGACATCGGCGGCCTGGGCCGCAACAGCGAAGGTAAGCGGCAGGACAGCCGCGCTCAGCAGAAGGCGAAGTTTCATGTCAGTCATCCCCGTTCGCCGGGGCGCGTCGCGCTCCGGTCCATGGCGGGGCTGGCTAACGGCGTGCGGCGACGTGGCCGCGACGGTTTCGCGAAAAGGATTCTGCGAACGGACCACAGGGAGGCGACAAATCCTCCCGAAACGGAGCGACTGTCGCTTCAGCGAGATCAGACTGTCATGCGACCGAGGGATCCGGAATGCGAAACGGGGCCCGATCTTGCGATCGGACCCCGTGTTTCCGGTCTCGACATGGAGCGGGCGAGGCGATTCGAACGCCCGACCCCAACCTTGGCAAGGTTGTGCTCTACCACTGAGCTACGCCCGCACTCCGTAGGGAACAGTGTGCTGCGCCCCGTCGAGGAGGGGCTTTTAGCCGACCCTTCTCAGACGGCGCAACCCCCTTTTTTCATTTTCCTTCAATCCGAGGAGTTTTTTCGAATAGCCCTGCAATTTCAAACGAAAACGGCCCCCGCAACGTCCCGGAAAAGACCGCCGCGAGAGCCGTTCCAATCAGCCTTCAACCGATCAGGCCGCGCCAGGGATCAGCGCGGCGCCAGCCGGATGGCCCCGTCCAGACGGATGCACTCGCCGTTGATGTAAACGTTCTCGGCCAGATGCAGGGCCAGGGCGGCATAGTCGGCCGGCGTCCCCAGACGCTTGGGGAAGGGGATCATGGCGGCCAGGGCGTCCTGCACCTTCTGGTCCATGCCGGCCATCATGGGCGTCCACATGATGCCGGGCAGGATGGTGTTGACCCGCACGCCGTCGTTCATCAGGTCGCGCGCGACCGGCAGGGTCATGGCGTAGACGCCGCCCTTCGAAGCCGAATAGGCTGCCTGGCCGATCTGGCCGTCCTGGGCCGCGACCGAGGCGGTGTTGATGATCAGGCCGCGCTCGCCGTCTTCCATCGGCTCCAGCGTCACCATGCCCGCCGCCGACTGCGACAGGACGCGGAAGGTGCCGAACAGGTTGATCGAGACCGTACGCTCGAACTGGGCCATGTCGTGGGCGAGGATCTCGCCGGTGTCCTTCTTGCGGCTGACGGTCTTCTGGCCGGTCGCGATCCCCGCGCAGTTGACGGTCAGGCGCTCCTGGCCATGAGCCGCACGCGCCCTGGCGAAGCCGGCGGCGACGCTATCGTCCGAAGTCACGTCCACCTTGCAGAAGACGCCGCCGATTTCCCGGGCGATGACCTCGCCGCGTTCCTCGTTCAGGTCGAACAGGGCGACCTTGACGCCCCTGGCCGCCAGCGCCCGCGCCGTGCCCTCGCCCAGGCCCGAGGCCCCGCCCGTCACCACCGCCGCAATCGAACCGTCGAGTTTCATGGAGATCGTCCCTATATTCCGGTGAACCGAGTGTCTGCGCGAGGATTTAGCGGCCATGACCGCCAAAGCCAAACCTGCTTCCCCTGCCGAGGCCATCGACCCGGAAAAGGCCTTGGTCCCCACAGTGCAGAGGGTCAATGAAATGCGCGTCCGCAAGGGCTTCTGGCCCAAGATTCGCAGCACAGCCTCCCGCATTCCCTTCGCGGGCCAGGCCCTGGCCGCCTGGTACGCGACGCAAGACCCCAAGACTCCGCTGGCGGCCAAGGGAATCATGTTCGGGGCGCTGGCCTATTTCGTCATGCCGGTGGACGCCATTCCCGACATCTTCGCCGGCATCGGCTTCACCGACGACGCGGCGGTGATCGCCGCCGTCCTGGCGACGCTGGGCGCCCATGTTAAGCGCAAGCACCACGAACAGGCCGAGGCGGCGCTGAAACGCGTCCGCGACGAGGCCGGAACCTAGCGTTCCAGCGGCTTGGCCCGCCACCAGCCCGTGACCGAATAACGCGGCCCGCCCGCAAAGGGCGCCACGGTCGAGACCGCGTGCATCTGCGGCACCGCAAAAACGTTCAGGGCGCCGAAGCTGGGCACAAAGGTCTCGGTGATGTCGCCCCCCTCGTCGAGGAACTGCAGCAGGCCGCCCCACTCAGCCCGCCAGCCGGGCGAGAGGTTCAGCACATAGGCGTAGAGACGCTCGGTCCGGGGATTGGCGTCGCTGTGCCGGTTGAGGAAATGCCCTGGCAGATAGCGGGTCACCTGGCCGTCGGAAAAGGCGATGCGATCGTCGCCCGTCAGACGCCGCGCGAAGTCCAGAAACACCTCGGTATTGAACAGGTCCAGCAGGTCGAACAGGATCTGCGGCGTCGCCGCCCCCGCCTCGCGCGCCGGGCCCAGCCGCAGGCGGTCGAACAGGAACTGCAGCCCCCCGGTCGCCCCGGCATAGGCCTGTTGCTCGACGTGGGCGCGATCCTCGGGCGAAGCGGCGTCCAGCGTCGCCACCGGAATGTCCGCCCCCAGCGGATTCAGAAAAGTGCGGACCCAGGGCTGGTCGGGCGCCAGGATGGCGGCGTGCAGAGCCTCGGCGCCATCACCGAACAGACCGGGGACGCGCGTACGTCCCGTCCGGGCCAGACGCCCGGCGGCGGCGGCGAAGTCCGCTTCGTCCACCGCGAGTTTCAGCGCCGGATCGGGAAGGGGGCTCATTCGTCGGTCGTCACGACGATCTTGCCCACGGCCGTCCGGTCACCCAGGGCCTTGATGGCGTCGTGCGCGTCCTCCAGCGGATAGGTGCGGCTTACGCGGGGCCTGATCTTGCCGTCCTTCCAGAGCTGCATCAGCCCGGCCATGTTGGCGGCGTGGGCCTTGGGATCGCGCGCCACCGCCGCGCCCCAGAAGACCCCGATCACCGAGACCGACTTCAACAGGGTCAGGTTCAGCGGCAAGGACGGAATGCCCGCCGGGAAGCCGACCACCAGATAGCGGCCGTTCCAGTCCATGGCGCGCAGGGCCGGCTCGGCGTAGTCGCCGCCGACCGCGTCATAGACCACGTCAGCGCCGTCGCGGCCTGTGGCCAGCTTCAGCTCGCCCGACAGCGACTTCTGCGCCGCCTTGTCCATAGGGCCGGACGGGTAGATCAGGCCGTTGTCGGCGCCGAGCTCCAGGGCGAACTCCACCTTGTCGTTGGTCGAGGCGGCGGCGACCACGCGCGCGCCCATGGCCTTGCCCAGTTCGACGGCCGCGGCGCCCACGCCCCCTGCCGCGCCCAGCACCAGCAGGGTCTCGCCCGGCTGCAGGTTAGCCCGGTCCTTCAGCGCGTAGTAGCTGGTGCCGTAGGTCATGGTCAGGGCGGCGGCTTCCTCGAAGCTCATGCCGTCCGGCATGGGGATCAGGCTGGAGGCCGGTACGGCGAGACGCTCCACCAGTCCGCCCCAGCCCGGCACGGCGATGACGCGATCGCCCTTGAACACGCCCTTGACGCCCTCGCCGACGGCGTCGACCACGCCCGCCACCTCGGCGCCGGGCGAGAAGGGGCGCTCGGGTTTGAACTGGTATTTGTCCTCGATAATCAGGGTGTCGGGGTAGTTGATCCCCACGGCCTTGACCTCGATCACCACCTCGCCCGCCCTGGGCGTGGGATCCATGACCTCCTCGACGACAAGGCTATCAGGGCCGCCGACGGCCTTGGACAGGACTGCGCGCATACCGGTTTCTTTCGTGATCCCCCGTCGAGCCATGGCGCCGACACGATTGCGAGGCTAATCAGCGCGCGGCCCGATGCAAAGAGGCCGAACGGACTTTCAGGAGACGACCATGGCGCGAACCGCCCTCATCCTCCACGGCGGCGCCGGGGCCCGGCGCGAGCGCAACTACGACGCCGAGGCCGTGCATATGCGTCAGGTGGTCGAGGCCATGAAGGCGCGTCTGGACGCCGGAGCCTCCGCCGTGGACGTGGCCGTCGAGGCCGTGGTCATGCTGGAAGACTCCGGCCTCTATGTCGCCGGTCGCGGCGCTTCGCCCAACCTGGCCGGGGCCTATGAGCTGGACGCCAGCCTGATGGACGGGGCCTCAGGCAAGGCCGGGGCCGTCGCCGCCCTGCAAGGCTTCCGCAACCCGGTCGTGGCCGCCCGCGCCGTGATGGACCGCACCCCTCACGTCATGCTGGCCGGCGAAGGCGCCGCCCTGTTCGCACATGATCAGGGCCTGGAGTCGATCGGCGACGAGGAGGCCTGGTTCACCCGCGCAGGCAAGGGCGAGGACAACCATCCGCCCGGCGGCCTCAGCCACGGCACCGTCGGCTGCTGCGTGATGGACAGCCAGGGCCGTCTGGCCGCCGCCACCTCGACGGCGGGCGTCTTCGGCAAGATGCCGGGCCGCGTCGGCGACACCCCCATTCCCGCCGCCGGGACCTGGGCCGACGAACACGCCGCCGTCTCCTGTACCGGTCAGGGCGAGTATTTCATCCGCGTCGCCGCCGCCGCCCGCACCGCCTTCGGCGTCGCCGCCGGTCAGTCGCTGGCTGACTCGGCTCAGGCGACCATCGACCGCATCGGCGGTTTGGGCGGCGACGGCGGCCTGATCGCCCTGGACCGCGAGGGCAACATCGCCCAGCCCTACAACAGCCAGGGCATGAAGCGCGCCTGGCTGACCACGGACGGTGAGATCGGGGTTCAGGTCTTCGACCAGCCGGCCTGAGGACGCACCCGCCGCGCTTCATTACAGCACCGTAAGGTGCGCGGCGGGATTTGACGCTGATAGGGTCCGGTCAACCTGCCCCCGGCGCAGCTTGCGGGGCGACCGGAACCTGACGCCCATGAAGACCCGCCTGATCCTGACCGCCTGCGCCTCGGCCCTGCTGCTGGGCCTGCCCGCCGCGGCTTTCGCCGAGGGCGCAGCACCCGCGACCGCAACCACCGCCGCACAGGGCGGCGTCGCCGTCCCGCCGCTGGGCTTCCACAAGCGCGTCCTGGCCAACGGTATGGAGGTCTATACCGCACGCGACGCCTCGACCTCTAACGTCACGGTGCAGGTCTGGTACCGCGTCGGCTCCAAGGACGATCCGGCGGGCCGTTCGGGCTTCGCCCACCTGTTCGAACACCTGCTGTTCAAGGCGACGAAGAACATGCCCTCCGAGACGTTCGACCGTCTGACCGAGGACGTCGGCGGCATGAACAACGCCTTCACCGCCGACGACGTGACAGCCTATTACGAGGTGGTCCCCGCCAACCACCTGCAGCGCATCCTCTTCGCCGAGGCCGATCGCATGGGCTCGCTGGTAGTCGATGAGGCGACCTTCGTCTCCGAACGCGACGTGGTGAAGGAGGAATACCGCCAGCGCATTCTGGCCAGCCCCTACGGCCGCCTGTTCGGCCTGTTCACGCCAGAAACCATCTATCAGGATCACCCCTATCGCCGTCCCGGCATCGGCTCGATCGAGGAACTGAACGCCTCGACGCTGGACGACGTTCTGCGCTTCCACGCCACCTACTACCGGCCCGACAACGCCATGCTGATCGTGGCCGGCAACTTCGATCAGGCCCAGCTGGACGGTTGGGTGGATCAGTACTTCGCCCCGCTGAAGCGCCCGGCGGCGCCCATGCCGGTCAATGACATCAAGGAACCCGAGCCCACCGGCCCGCGCACCGCCACCTATTATGCGCCCAACGTGCCCCTGCCCGCCGTGGTTTTGGCCTGGAACACCGTGGCCTATCGCGACGCCGACCGCGCCGCCCTGACGGTGCTGGACGGGGTCCTGTCCACCGGCGAATCCAGCCGCCTCTATCGCTCGCTGGTCTATGACCAGCAGATCGCCGCCTCGATCGGCTCCAACCCCGACTTCGCCCAGCAGGCCGGCAACCTGACCGCCTACGCCATCATGGCCGACGGTCAGACGGTGGACGCCGGCAAGGCCGCGCTGGAGGCCGAGATCGCCCGCCTGCGCGACGCGCCGATCACCGCCGCCGAACTCAGCGAGGCCAAGAACGAGCTGGTCGCCAATGCGCTTCGTAGCCGCGAGAGCATCGACGACCGCGCCACCACCCTGGGCATGGCCCTGATCATGACCGGCGACGCGACCGCCGCCGATCGCGAGATCACCGAGATCCAGGCGGTCACGGCCGCCGACGTGCAGCGTGTGGCCCGCCGATATCTGACGCCGCAGCGCCAGATCACCATCAACTACCTGCCCGCCGACGACGAACATCCGGCCAGCGTGCAGAAGATGAACGTGGACGCCCCCGTCACCGTGGCCGAACTGGCCCCCGCCGGTCCGGTCGCCGTCCTTCTGCCCGAAGCCGAGCGCGCCCGCCTGCCGCAGCCGGGTGCAGAGGTGGCCCCCGTGACGCCTGCCGTGGCCGACTTCCGCCTCGACAACGGCCTGCGGGTTCTGGTCGCCCCGACCCGGGGTCTGCCCCTGGTTTCGGCCCGCCTCAACGTCAACGCAGGCTCGGCCAACGACCCGGCGGGCAAGCCGGGCGTCGCCTCCATGACCGCCGCCCTGCTGACCCAGGGCACGACGACGAAGTCGGCGCCCGAGATCGCCACCGCCATCGAACAGCTGGGCGCCAGCATCGGCGCGGGCTCCGGCGCCGATTTCACCAATGTCTACGCCAATGCGCCCAAGGACGTGTTCGGCCAGACCCTGACCCTGATGGCCGATCTGGTGCGCAATCCGACCTTCGCCGCCGAGGAACTGGAGCGCCAGCAGTCGCAGACCCTGGACGGCCTGCGCGTCGCCCTCAGCCAGCCCGGCTCCATCGCCGCCCAGTCGGTCGGCCGCGTCATCTACGGCGCCGCCCCCTATGGCGCGCCGGGCAGCGGCACCCTGACCAGCATCCCCGCGCTGACGCGCGATGACGTGGCGGTCTTCCACTCCGATCGCTTCCGTCCGTCGCAGGCGACCCTGGTCTTCTCGGGCGACGTGACCCCGGCCGAGGCTCGCGCCCTGGCCGACGAGGCCTTCGGCGACTGGCGCGACGCCGGCCCCGCCCCGGCCGCCATCGACAAGGCAGGCCACGCCCTGGCGCCCCGCGTCGTGGTCGTCGACCAGCCGGGTGCAGGTCAGGCCGCCGTCATCGCCGCCATCCGGGGGATCAAGCGCACCGACGCAGACTATTTCCCCCTGACCCTGGGCAACACCCTGCTGGGCGGCGGCTTCTCATCGCGCCTGAATCAGGAAATCCGCATCAAGCGCGGCCTCAGCTACGGCGCCCGCTCCTCGGTCGGCGCCCAGCAGGACGTCGGCGTCTTCACCGCCTCGACCCAGACCAAGAACGAGACGGCGACCGAAGTCGCCGATCTTATCCTGGCCGAGGTCGGCAAGCTGGGGACCGCCCCGGCGACCGAGGCCGAGCTGGCCCCGCGCCGCGCCACCCTGATAGGCGGTTTCGGCCGCTCGCTGGAAACGGTGGACGGTCTGGGCGGTCTGGTCGCCAACCTGGCGCTCTACGACCTGCCGATGAGCGATCTGGCCGACTACGCCGGCCGCGTCCGCGCCGTCACCCCGCAGCAGGTCGAGGCCGCCTTCGCCGGGCACCTGCCCACCGATCAGGCCAGCCTGGTCATCGTCGGCGACGCCTCGAAGTTCATCGACGGCCTGCGGGCCAGATACCCGAACGTCGAGGTCATCCCCCTGACCGACCTGAACCTGAACAGCGCCACGCTGAAGTAGCGAAAGCCCCAATCCTCCCCTGTCGCATCATGACAGGGGAGGATCGAGCGCGGCTTAAGCCGTCAGGCAGACCACCTGGGCCACGCGCAGGTCCCGCCGCAACCGGTCAGAGACCTTGCCGTAGTTATCGGTCGTGACCGTCTCGCCCAGAGCCTTTTCATCGGCGCGCTGCTCGCCGCGAATGGCGGGGGCGAAGGTGTCAGGCGCCGTGGTGTAGATCAGCCCCCGGCGCGGCGCCTCGGCGATGGTGACGCCCAGAACCCGACCACGACCGTCCAGCACCGGCGCACCGGAGAGGCCCGACAGCGTCCCTTTCAGGCCCTTGGTGCGTCCCGCCTCGGCCCAGGCCAGCACCGGCTCGTCGCGCTCGCCCCGCCCCCGAATGCGTAAGGTCTCCCGGCCCAGCAGGCGCGAGGCGACCTCGCCCGGGTGACCTTGCGGGAAGCCGGGGTGAAAGGCGCGCTGCCCCTTGCGCAGCGGCGTCCGGGCGGCGACCGGCAGGGCGGGCGGCCCGCCCTCCGTCAGCAGCAGAGCGACATCGGCCCGTTCGGCCAGGCGCACGTCGGCGGCCAGCGCGCGCCCGCCGCCGATCACCAGGGCCGGTCGCGGACAGCCCTCGACAACGTGGCGGGCCGTGACCCAACGCCCGTCGCCGGCGATGGAAAAGGCCGTGCCCGATGAAGGCTGGAAAGGGATGTCCGGGGCAAACACGGTAATGGACGGGTCGAAGGGGGTCACCGGGCCCAGCAGGGCGCCGTGGGCCTCCTCGTCCTCCGGCTCATGCGGCGCGTCGGCCTTTTCCCGCCGCCCCAGTGATACGATCAGCAAGGCGCCGATCACCGCCGCATAGATGGTCCAGTCAGGAAGATGCGGGAACCGCATGGCCCTCAGCCCGTCAGGGCGGCGGCCAGGATCAGGGCCGTGGCCAGCTTGGCGCCCGCCAGCACAACGGCGGCGGCGACCTCGCCCTTTTCAATGCGCTGCGGCAGGCCGGTCAGCAGCAGGTCGACAGCGCGGAAGGCCAGCAATTGCAGCACCACCGTCGCCACGCCCCAGATGGCGATGTCGCGAATCGAGGTCGAGATCGACAGCGAGGTGGCCAGCGGAATGGCCAGACCCACCAGCACTCCGGCAAAGGCCACGGCGGCGGCGGGATTGCCCTGACGGATCAGCGCCACCTCGCGCCACGGCGTCAGCAGGGCATAGACCGTCGCTCCGATCGCCAGCAGGCCGAAGGTGACGACCAGATGCAGCAACAGGATGGGAAAGCCGGTGGCGAAGGCCTGGACCTCAGGGCTCGACAGGACGCTGGGCAGAGACGACGAGTCCATGGTGTGCGAGCCCGCAGCCCCTTTCTGAAACGGAACGAAAGCAAAACAAGCCTTGCCTGATCCGCCGCCCCTTCCGCAAGGGCGCCGGAGCCACACCCGATCAGGAAAACAGCGTTACCCGACCATCAGCGGCATCATGCCGCCGCCGCGTCGTCTCCATCGGCCTCACGCTCGGCCTTGATCCGGGCCGATGCCCGCTGCTTCTCGCTTTCGGACTTGAGCTGACCGCAGGCGGCGAGGATGTCGCGGCCGCGCGGGGTGCGGATGGGCGAGGCGAAGCCGGCCTTGTTCAGAATGGCGGCGAAACGCTCGATCGTCTTCCAGTCCGAACACTCATAATCGGTGCCCGGCCAGGGATTGAACGGGATCAGGTTGACCTTGGCGGGAATGCCCTCGATCAGCTTGACTAGGGCGCGGGCCTCTTCAGGGCTGTCGTTGACGCCCTTCAGCATGACGTACTCGAACGTCACCCGGCGCGCGTTGGACAGGCCCGGATAGGCGCGGATGCCGGCCATAAGCTGGTCCAGCGGATACTTCTTGTTCAGCGGCACCAGAACGTCGCGCAGGGCGTCGTTGGTGGCGTGCAGACTGATCGCCAGCATGGCCTGGGTGCGCGTCCCCAGCGCGTCCAGCTGCGGCGCCACGCCGGAGGTGGACACGGTCATCCGCCGCCGCGACAGGGAGATTCCCTCGGGGTCCGAAATGATGTCGATGGCGTCCGACACATGGTCGAGATTGTAGAGGGGTTCGCCCATACCCATGAAGACGATGTTGGACAGGCGACGGTCCTCGCTGGGCGAAGGCCATTCACCCAGATCGTCGCGGCAGACCTGGACCTGGGCCACGATCTCGGCGGCGGTCAGGTTGCGGACCAGCTTCTGCGTGCCGGTGTGGCAGAAGGTGCAGTTCAGCGTGCAACCGACCTGGGACGAGACGCACAGGGCGCCGGCACGGCCCACGTCGGGAATATAGACGGCCTCGACCTCGATGCCCGGCGCCGTGCGGATCAGGTATTTGCGGGTGCCGTCTTTCGACACCTGACGCTCGACGATCTCGGGGCGGGCCAGGGTGAAGACCTCGGCCAGAGCCGCGCGGGTCTCCTTGCCGATGTCGCTCATCAGGGCGAAGTCGGTGACGCCGTAGTGATGGATCCAGCGCCAGATCTGGGTGGCGCGCATCCTGGCCTTGGCGGGCAGGCAGATTTCCGCGTCGATCAGGGCCTGGCGCAGACCCGCGCGCGTCAGACCTGCGAGGTTGACGGGAGCTTTGACTGCGGTGGAAGCACGCGAAAGGTCGAGCGTGATGCTCAAGGCTGGATATCCTGCGGCGGGGGTGAAGGCGCGGCCTCTAGCACAGATGGGGCCTCTTGTCGCCTCCGGCAGATCCGGCGGAGGTTGAACCTCGTCGCCCCACCCGCTAGACGGGGCGCGTTGGGGAGTAGCTTCCGGTGTTTGTCAGCCGGGATCGCGTCAACACACTTGCCTCTGCAGGGAGGCATGGCGCGATCAGCGGATCATATCCGCCTTGCGAGACCAGCACGATCCGGGGGCCGAGCCGGCCTGCGCCCGGACGTGCTGTCACGCGCCCGGCTGAGTCTGTCGTCCATGACCCCTGTCGCCATCGCCATCCTGTCGCTCAGCATGTCCGCTGACGCCTTCGCCGCCGCCATCGGACGGGGCGCGCAACATCGCCCCTCCCTGCCGCAGGCCTTGCGCTCGGGCCTGGTGTTCGGCGTGATCGAGGCCATCACCCCGCTGATCGGCTTTGCCCTCGGCGTCGCCGCCGCCCGCTTCGTCGAGGCTGTCGATCACTGGATCGCCTTTGGCCTGCTGGGCGCCGTCGGCGGCAAGATGGTCTGGGAGGCGCTGAAGCCTGACGACGGCGCCGACGAGGAAGGCGACGCAAGGAAGGCGGCGTCACGCGGCCTGATCGCCCTAGTCGCCACCGCCGTCGGCACCTCGATCGACGCGGGCGCGGTCGGCGTGGGCCTGGCCTTGCTGGACGAGAATATCTGGCTGATCGCCGCCTGCATCGGGGGCACGACCTTCGCCCTGACCACCATCGGCCTGCTGATCGGCAAGGCGGCGGGCACGCGGCTGGGCAAGATCGTGGAACTGGTCGGCGGCGTCGCCCTGATGGCTCTGGGCCTCAAGATCCTGCTCGAGCATCTGGGTCTGGTGGCGTTCTGAGGCGGCCCCTTGCCTCAACAATGCGGCTGACGGAACGTCCGCTCTCGGCTAACCGTTAAGCCGTCAGTCGCAAGGAGACCTCGTCATGCGCGCCGCCCTCCAACCCCTCGCCGTCCTCGCCGCCGTCGTCGCACCGCTGGCGCTCGGCGCCTGCGCCACCGGAAAGACCCTGCCGACCTACCAGCAGGAGTACGACGCGCTGAACGCCCAGTGCGTCGAGCGCGGCGGCATCCTGTCGCCCAGCGGCCTGACCTCCGGCCGGGCCCAGACCGACTATGTATGCAAGATCACCGGCGGAGCGACCCGCATACCCTGACGGATCCGCCCCGGCCGGGCGAAACCGTCAGGCCGGGAGGCATGCGATCAGGCCGGGCAGGCCTTGGCTTGCAAGCCGGCGTCGATGCTGGAGAGTCGCGCCTGCACGGCGCGGTCGGCATCCGCCTTGGCGGTGGAATAGAGCTTGGGCCGTTCGGCGCGCCCCCCGGCGGCGAGGTCCGCGATCTGACGCTCGGTCCCCAGAGCCGCATCACGCTCCCGCCGCAAACCGGCGCAGTCCATGGCCTGAACCGCATCCGCCGACCACGTCGGCAGCACCGGATAGCGCGTGACGCTGCACCCCGACACCATCACGCACGCCGCCGCAACCGCGACCAGAACAGGTTTAAACATGAACGTCTCCAAAGCTTTGCTGCAGCCTTGATGCCCCGCTTCCGACGCCTGACGCCAGTTAAACTCTCGTAAGCGTGACGCAGGGCCATGCGGCCGGATCGACCGGGACGTTCACCATGCGCCTAGAAGGAAATCCGTGGTGGTTGGAGGCGGGATCGAACCGCCGACCTGTGGGTTATGAATCCACCGCTCTAACCATCTGAGCTACCCAACCCCTTACGGGAACCCGCGCAAGATCTTGACGACCCGTCAGCGCGAGAGGCGTGCGTATATCGCCGCCTTGGGCGCGGTTCAAGCCGCTTGAGTGCGGAAATCGCACGGGACGATCGGTCGCGGGTGGTTTCAGCTCGCGCGGGGAACGGCGAGGCTTCATTCTGGATTGCAACAGACACCCTTTTCCGGAGAGATCCATGCGCCCGATCGTCCTCGCTGCGTCCGCCTCGCTTCTCGTTCTCGCCGCCGCCTGCGGCGCCAATGGCCAGGATGCGCCCGCCGCCCCCGGCGCCCCGGTCGAGACCCGCCCCGCCAACAATCCTGACCAGAAGCCCGCCTTTGAGGGGCAGACGCGCGCGCCGGGCGTCCGGACGGCAGGGACGCTTCGCAACGAGACGATTGCTTCGGGCCTCGTCCACCCCTGGGGTCTTGCCGCATTGCCGGACGGCCAGTGGCTGGTGACGGAGAAGCCGGGCCGGATGCGGGTCGTCTCGGCCCAGGGCCAGGTCGGCTCGCCCATCGCCGGCCTGCCCGCCGTCTCTGCACGCGGTCAGGGCGGTCTGCTGGACGTCATTCTCAGCCCGACCTTCGCCCAGGACCGGATGATCTACTGGAGCTACGCCGAGCCCCGGGAAGGCGGCAACGCCACCTCGGTCGCGCGCGCCCGCCTGTCGGACGACCTGTCGAAGGTCGAA
>Ga0247822_10002025_pt1 | contig 12802 bp, 13 predicted proteins | sample 13C_Cellulose_Da_FD_192423 | JGI IMG/M metagenome (GOLD analysis project Ga0247822, IMG submission 192423) | Soil microbial communities from agricultural site in Penn Yan, New York, United States - 13C_Cellulose_Day30 | ecosystem: Environmental > Terrestrial > Soil > Agricultural land | place...
TGCATCCGGCCACGCTGCTGGAACTGCGCAAGGCCATCCGCGATGTCGACCTGGGTGCGTTGCAGACGCGAGCGGCCAAACTGCTGCAGGCACGCGACCGCGCCGGCATCGAGCGCTGGCTCAAGACGGCGACGACGGCCTGAGATACCTGTTGTGGGAGCGACGCAAGTCGCGATGGACCACCGGGAACGCCTCATCGCGACTTGCGTCGCTCCCACATCTGGCCCCACTTCTCCTCCGTCTCCAGGGTGTCCATAAATCGCAGCCCGGGCGATAATGGTGCAATGAACGCCTGATGCCCCGGTCGCATCCGCCCGACGGATCGGCCCCATTCCGGAGTACCGAATGGTCGAGACCATCCGCCACGACAAGACCGCACGCCAGTTGCGCCTGCTCTCCGACGCGCTCGACAGTGGTCGGCTGGGTCCCGTGCGCCGGCTGGTCAACACCTTGTCGCCCGCGGAAATCGGCAACCTGCTGGAATCGCTGCCGCCGGGCAAGCGCGAGGTGGTCTGGGGCCTGGTCGATCCCGAGGACGACGGCGAAGTGCTGGTGCACGTCGGCGACGAGGTGCGCGAAAGCCTGCTGGCGGACATGGACACCGACGAAATCGTCGCCGCGGTCGAGGACCTCGACATCGACGATCTCGCGGACCTGGTCGAAGACCTGCCCGACACCGTCATCGACGAAGTGCTCAAGTCGATGGACCGCGAGAACCGCGAGCGGCTGGAGCAGGTGCTGTCGTATGCGGAGGACACCGCCGGCCGCCTGATGAACCCGGACGTGGTCACCGTGCGCGCCGACGTCAACGTCGACGTGGTGCTGCGCTACCTGCGCCTGCGCGGCGAACTGCCCGACCACACCGACCACCTGTACGTGGTCAGCCGTCGCCACCAGTACCTGGGCCGCGTGCCGCTGGCCGCGCTGGTCACGCACGAGGACACCACCCCCATCAACCGGCTGATCGACGACGAGCAGCCGGCCATCGACGTGGGCGAGAGCGCGCAGGAAGTGGCGCGCCAGTTCTCCGACCACGACTGGGTGTCCGCGCCCGTCGTGGACGACAACAACATCCTGCTCGGCCGCATCACCATCGACGACGTGGTCGACATCATCCGCGAACAGGCCGAGCACCAGGCGCTGGGCGCCGCCGGCCTGGACGAGGACGAGGACCTGTTCTCGCCGGTCAAGCGCGCCGTGCGCGGCCGCGTGGTGTGGCTCGGCATCAACCTGTTCACTGCGTTCATGGCCGCCAGCGTGATCGGCCAGTTCGAGGCGACATTGGAGAAGATCGTCGCGCTGGCCGTTCTGATGCCGATCGTCGCGGGCATCGGTGGCAACGCCGCCGTACAGGTGCTGACGCTGATGGTGCGCGGCCTGGCGCTGGGCCAGGTGGGTTCCAGCAATGCGCGGATCCTGTTGTGGAAGGAAATCCGCGTCGCCCTCATCAATGGGCTGCTGATCGGCAGCATCGTCGGCGTGATCGCCTTCGTGTGGTTTCGCAGTCCGCTGCTGTCGCTGGTCATCACATTGGCACTGATCATCAATTTCTGCGCCGCCGCCACCGCCGGCGTGCTGCTGCCTCTGCTACTCAAGCGCATGAACATCGACCCGGCCGTCGCCGGCACGGTGGTGGTCACCGCGGTGACCGACGTGATGGGCTTCTTCTGCTTCCTGGGCCTGGCCACGCTGATTCTGCTGCACTGAGACCTCGCCCCCGATGGAACGGCTCGGCAAAGTCAGCGAATGGAACGACGACCGGGGCTTCGGCTTCATCGCGCCACTCGATGGCGAACCGGCACGCGTGTTCTTCCACGTACGCGACTACCGGCTCGACGGCCGCCGTCCCGAGATCGGCGAACTCGTGAAGTTCACCGCGCAGCGACAACCCGATGGCAAGTGGCGCGCCCAAGCGGTCCGTCGGACGGTATCCGCCACGCGACCTGCAACACCCCCGGCACCCGCACGGACGGCTTCGCCGCGACCCGAGTCGTGGCTAACCGGCGCAGTCGCCACCGCAGCCTATGCCTCGCTGGTGGCCTGGGCCATCGGCAACGACCGCCTTCCGTTCGAGGCGGTGTTCATACCGCTGGCGATGTCCGCCATCACTTTCGTCGCGTACGCCCTCGACAAGCACGCGGCGCAGACCGGCCGCTGGCGCACACCCGAATCGACCCTGCATCTGCTGGAACTCGCCGGTGGCTGGCCGGGCGCGTGGATCGCGCAGCAGATGCTGCGGCACAAGTCGCGCAAGCCAGGCTATCGCGCCGCCTTCTGGACGATGGTGGCCCTGCACGGCGGCGCGCTGGTCGCATGGTGCTGGATGAGGTCGTGATGGCGAAGCGATGTGCCGCTTCGGTCTACGCCGCCCGGCCAATCTGAGCCTGCTGCCCCGGGCGATCACCGCACGGGGGGGGGCTTTCCTACACGCCGCCGCGATGTGCACCGATGCCCACCTTCGTGCGGGCTGGCGACGCTGTCGCTCCCCCGTCCTGTTGGCCGCACCATGCGCCTGATCCTCACCGCCTTGCTGTGTCTGCTGATCTGGCCCGTCCTGTCGGCACCACCAACCGATCCGATGCTGGCGACGCCATACCGCGATGGCGTGCCGGTCGGCGCCTTCCTGGTCAGCGAGAAGCTGGACGGCGTGCGTGCGCGCTGGGATGGACGGGCACTGTGGACGCGTGGCGGCGCGCGGATCGTGGCACCGGCCACGTTCACTCGCGGCTGGTCTGCCGAACCCATGGACGGCGAGCTGTGGATCGCACGCGGCCGCTTTGACGACATCAGCGCCCTCGTCCGCCGTGTGGGAACCGATGCGCAGGCATGGCGTGATGTGCGCTTCATGGTCTTCGACCTGCCCACCCATCCTGGGCCGTTCGCGGAACGCGTCGTTCGCATGCGCAGCCTGGTGTCGACGGCACGCAGCGCGCATCTGGCAATGATCCCGCAGCAAAGCCTCGACACCCGGGCCGAACTAGACGCAGAACTGGCCCGCGTGGTCGCCGGCGGCGGCGAGGGTCTGATGCTGCATCGGCGCGACGCGCGCTATCGCGCCGGACGCAGTGAAGACCTGCTCAAGTACAAACCCCATGAGGACGCCGAGGCGCAAGTCGTCGCGCATCTGCCGGGCAAAGGCAAATACGCCGGGATGATGGGCGCGCTGCAGGTGCGCACGCCCGACGGGCGCCACTTCCGCATCGGCACCGGCTTCACCGATGCCCAGCGGGCCAAGCCACCGCCGGTGGGCGCGTGGCTGACCTATCGCTACAACGGCCTGACGTCTACCGGACTGCCGCGCTTCGCCCGCTTCATGCGGATGCGGGACGACATGCCGCCAGCCGATCCGAAACGGTGACGCAGTCCGGTCGATCGGGCGCCCCGTTTCCCCATCGGGTTATGCTGCCGCCCGGTCCCCTTCGATTGCGACTGCCATGCGCTCTCTTGCCACCGCCTGCCTGGGCTTGCTGCTGATCCTCATGACGTCCTGTACCACGACACCCCCCATGAACCCGACCGGCGAATTCGTCTCGCGCGAGGTCGCACTCGAAGGAAAGACCTACCGCTACCAGGTGTTCGTACCTGCGGCGCGCTTCCGCCGCGGCAAGCCGCCCGTGGTGCTGTTCCTCAACGGCTCCGGCGAGCGCGGCAGCGATGGCGTGAAGCAGACGATGGCGGGGCTGGGACCGTACCTGCGCCAGCATGCCGACACGTTCCCGGGCCTGGTGGTCTTCCCGCAGGCGCCGGATGACACGGAGTGGACCGAGGCAGCCGGCCCCCTTGCGTTCGCGACGCTGGACGCGGCCGTGCGCGAGTTCAATGGCGATTCCGATCGCGTGTACCTGACGGGCATGTCGATGGGGGGCTACGGTACGTGGGAACTGGCATTGCAACAGCCGGCCCGGTTCGCCGCCCTGGTCCCGATCTGCGGAGGAATCACCGTCGACTGGACCGATGCGCGGCCGGGCCTGCGTGCGCACAGCGTTGCCAACGCCGCAGACCCGTTTGCCGCCGCCGCACAGCGCCTGAAAGACATCCCTGTGTGGATTTTCCACGGCGGCAAGGACGACGTGGTGCCCCCGTCGCAATCGCGCCGCATGGACGCCGCGCTGAAGGCCGCCGACGCACGCGACGCGCGCTACACCGAATTCCCGGACGCCAACCACAACAGCTGGGACGCCACCTACGCGTACACCCCGATGTGGGAATGGCTGTTCGAACAACGCCGCGGACGTTGAGCCGTGGCCGAGCTCGTTCCCGACTACTTCACCGCGGGCTGGCGTGAGCGTGAACTGCCGTGTCCGTGCGGCTGGCAAGGCGACAGCCGTGCGATGGCCATGGAGTTGCACGATGCGGTCACCGACTACGCCTGCGCGCAATGCGGCAACCTGCTGCTGATCGTCTCGCATCCCAGCCTGGAGCAGGTCCGCCGCGCCGCCGAGGCCGGCCATGCCGAGGCCGTCGCCCAGTTGGCCATCATCGAAGAAGCCCTCACCCGCTTCCCCCGGGACGCGGGCTGATCGGCGCGCCTGCGCGCGCGCAGGGTCACGATTCCCGCCTCCACGTGCCCGCCCTGGTCGCCCCGCCCTCAATCAATGCTCTCCGCGGCCGATAACCCGGCATCCCCTGACGCCTGACGGGTGCCTGCCCGTGGCCGTGCGAGTGACCTGCAATGACTGACATGGCCGACGACAACTCCGGTTTTCCTGGCGGCCTGCGCCGGCTCTGGTCGCGGCGGCGGGACGCCGCGCCGTCGTCGTCGCGGGAATTGGCCCCGGCGACCAGCGCCGGGCCCCGCACCAGCATCAGCGCGCAACAATTGCAGGCCCTGTTCGCACATGCCGAAGAGCCGGCCGCCCTGTTGTCCGCCTTCGCCGACGGCGTCGCCGGCCTGCCGGGGGAACTGCATGGCATGGGCGAGCGCCTGCAGTCCGCGCACGCCGATGCCGACTGGCCCCGCTACGGCCGCGCACTGCGGCAACTGGTCGACAAGTACATCCGCACGATCCAGGACGAGCCGCTGGCCGGGGAAGCCGAGCAACTGCGCGACCTGCTGCAGCACCTGCTCGTTGCCGGCATGGAGCACCTGCTGCGCGACGACGCGTTGCTGCTGCCGCAAGCGCACGCGCTGGCCGACCGCGTCCGCCAGTGGCAACCTGCCCAGCCGTTGGATCGGCTGGGCAGTGACCTGCGGGAACTTTGCCAGCAGATCGGCCTGCGCACGCACGAGGTCAACGACGCGCAGGAACTGATGCGCAGCCTGTTCGACCTGCTGCTGGAGAACGTCGGCGAACTGATCGAGGACGGCAGCTGGCTGCAGGACCAGATCGGTGCGGTGCGCCAGCTGCTGTCCGGCCCGCTGGACCGCACCGCACTGGAGCAGACCCGCGCCGGGCTGCGCGAAGTGATCTACAAGCAGGGCCTGCTGAAGCAGGGACTGGCCGAGTCCAAGGCGTCGATGAAGGAGATGATGGTGACCTTCGTCGAGCGGCTGGACGGCATGGCGTGCAGCACCGGCGAATACCACGACCGCATCAGCTTCCATGCGCAGGCCATCCGCGACAGCCGCAGCATCGCCGAACTGGGCAAGCGGATGGAGGACATCTTGGCGGACACGGCACAGGTGCAGGCGCAGGCACTGCGCGCGCGCGACAGCCTGCTGGAGGCGCGGCGCGATGTGGAGGAGGCCGAGCGTCGCGCGGCGGATCTCGAACAGGAACTGCAATCGGTCTCGGCGCTGGTGCGCGTGGACCAGCTGACCGAAGCACTGAACCGGCGCGGCTTCGACGAACTCTTCAAACGCGAATCCGTGCGCGCGCTGCGCAGCGGGCAGACGCTGAGCCTGGCACTGCTGGACCTGGACGATTTCCGCCACATCAATGCCGCGCACGGCCACCTGGGTGGCGATGCCGCCTTGTGCCACGTGGTAACCCTGGCGCGCGCCACCCTGCGTGCCAGCGATGCCGTCGCACGTTTCGGTGGCGAAGAGTTCGTGCTGCTGCTGCCCGACACCAGCTTCCTGGAAGCGATGGGCACGCTGGAGCGCCTGCGTGCCCGCCTCGCGCACAAGCCGCTGATCTACGAGGGCCGCGGCATCATGCCGACGTTCAGTGCCGGCGTGGCGCGCTGGGTACCGGGCGAATCGCAGGACGAACTGCTCGCCCGCGCGGACCGCGCCATGTACCAGGCCAAGCAGGCGGGCAAGAACCAGGTGGTCGCGGCACCGGAGTAAGCCGCCCCGCGCAAGAGGCCCTTCAGGGCCGACCGGAACCCGTCGGCCCTGAAGGGCCTCCTACGGGCGAGGGTGCCGCCCTCACCCCAGCAACATCTCCAGCACCGCCATGCGGATGGCGACACCGTTGCTGACCTGGCGCAGCACCAGCGACTGCGGGCCGTCGGCGACCTCGTCGGTGATCTCCACGCCACGGTTGATCGGGCCCGGATGCAGCACCACGGCATCCTTGGCGGCACGCGCCAGGCGCGCGGTGGTCAGCCCGTACTCGCGGTGGTAATCCTCCAGCGATGCGACAAGGCCTTCTTCCATGCGCTCGCGTTGCAGGCGCAGCATCATCACCACGTCGACGCCTTCGAGCATGGCGTCGAAATCCTGTCCCGTCCGGCAACCCGCCAGGGTGCCATCGTCGGGCAGCAGCGATTGCGGTCCGCAGACGCGGATCTCGCCCGCGCCGAGCGTATGCAGTGCATGCAGGTCGGAACGCGCCACGCGCGAATGCTTCACGTCGCCGACCATCAGCACCTTCAGGCGCGAGAAATCGGCACCCTTGGCCTGGCGGATCGTCAGCACGTCCAGCAACCCCTGGGTGGGGTGCGCGCTGCGGCCGTCGCCCGCGTTGATCAACGCAGTGCCCTCGCCCGCCTCGGCGGCCAGCGCCGCGACCGCGCCGTCGTCGGCGTGACGGACGATGAATCCGCGCACGCCCATCGCCTCGAGGTTGCGCAGGGTATCGCGCGCGGTTTCGCCCTTGCGCGTGGACGAGGTGGAGGCATCGAAGTTCAGCACGTCCGCACCCAGCCGCTGCGCGGCGATGTGGAATGAGCTGCGCGTGCGCGTGGACGGTTCGAAGAACAGCGTGCAGACCGTGGTGCCGTCCAGGACCTTTCGCCGCGGCGTGCGACCGAGCGCGGCATCGCGGATCTGACCGGCACGGTCGATCAGGCGGCAGAGGGTCTCGCGGGGCAGGCCCTCGAGGGTCAGCAGGTGACGCAGGCGTCCATCCGGATCAAGTTGGGAAGTCATGGAGTTTCGTCAGGGAAGAATCAGGTCAACTGGGTCGCGTCCTGGGGAGCGGCCAGCCAGCGTTCGATGATCACGGCCGCCGCGACGGCGTCCAGCGCCACCGCGTCGCGGCGGCGCTTGCGGCCCTCGGCACGGTCCAGTGCGAAGCGTTGCGAGGCTTCGACGGAGCTGGTGCGCTCGTCCACCAGCACCACCGGCAGGTTGTAGCGCGCGCGCAGTTCGCGGGCGAAGGCGTGCGCGCGCTTGCGGATGGGCTGGTCGCCGCCGTCCAGCGTCATCGGGTCGCCGACCACCAGGCCGTCGGGCTTCCACTCCGCATGCAGCTTGTCGATCGCCGGCCAGTCCGGCCCGTGGCCATGCACGTCGATCACCGCCAGCGCACGCGCGCCGGTGCCGAACGCGCTGCCGACCGCCACGCCGATGCGGCGGGCGCCCACGTCGAATCCCAGTACGGTGCCATCCAGCTTCATGCCATCTGCCTCCGTTCGATCACGCGTGCGCCATCCTGCACCGGTCGCTGTGGAGACAACGTCTGCGGGCGCAGGCAGAGGCTCATGCGTGGCCGCTGTAGTCCGTCAGGCGCATCATGTCCACGCCGATCCGCTGGCCTGCCGCCTGCCAACGCCGCTCCAGCGGCAGCGCGAACAGCAGTTCGGCATCGGCGGGCGCCGTCAGCCAGCTGTTCTCGCCCAGTTCGTATTCCAGCTGGCCTGCTCCCCAGCCCGCACAGCCCAGCGCCATGACGGCGTTTGCCGGACCCTCGCCTACCGCCATCGCTTCCAGGATGTCGCGCGAGGTGGTCAGGTACAGGCCGTCCGCGACTTCCAGCGTGGACTCCCACTCGCGCGCATCGTCATGCAGCACGAAGCCGCGCTCCGGATGCACCGGCCCGCCCGCCAGCACCACCTGGTCGTCCAGGCGCGGGTTGTGGGAAGCGAGGTTCATCTGCCGCAGCACTTCGCCCAGCGTGTACTCCGACGGGCGATTGACGACCACACCCATGGCGCCTTCGTCGTCGTGCTGGCAGATCAGCGTGACGCTGCGCGCGAAATTGGGATCGGCCAGCGCCGGCAAGGCGATCAGCAGCTGGTTGGCCAGGGGCGTGGCGGCATCGTGCATGGGCGTCATTCTAGCCCGGACCCGCGCGGGCGGTTCCTGTCCGCAACACGGCCTAGAATCGGGAATCCCCTTCCTGGCCGATCTTCCATGTCCGGTTATTGCGATATTGCCCCCGGCCACCCGCTGCACGGGCCCTACCACGACCGCGAGTACGGGTTCCCGCAACGCGAGGAAGCGGTCCTGTTCGAGCGCCTGCTGCTGGAAATCAACCAGGCCGGCCTGAGCTGGGAGACGATGCTGAGGAAGCGCGAGGGTTTCCGCGCCGCCTATGGCGGCTTCGACGTGGACACGGTGGCCCTCTATGGCGAGAAGGACCGTGCGCGGCTGATGGCGGACGCCGGCATCATCCGCAACCGGTTGAAGATCGACGCCGCGATCCACAACGCGCAGGTCGTCCAGCGGCTGCGTGCCAGCCATGGCGGCTTCGCGGCATGGCTGGATGCCCACCATCCCCTGCCGAAGGCGGACTGGATCAGGCTCTTCAAGAAGACTTTCCGCTTCACCGGCGGCGAGATCACCGGCGAATTCCTGATGAGCCTGGGCTACCTGCCCGGCGCGCACCGCGAGGATTGCCCCGCGTTCCGCCGTGCCGCCAAACACCGGCCGCCGTGGATGACGGCCACCGGGCATTGATCCCACGCAACACGTGCGTGCCACCAAGGTCGTATCCTGCGGCGCAACACCCCACCGCGATAATCCGCGTTTCGCTCACTGGATGCCCAGCCCGATGCCACAGGAAGACCGTATCCGCCACGCCGGCCTGCGCGACCGCGTGGTCAGCGCCGAACAGGCGGCCGCCCTGATAAAGCCCGGCGAGACGGTCGCCATGAGCGGCTTCACGGGCTCCGGCTACCCCAAGGCGGTGCCGCTGGCGCTGGCCGCGCAGATCGAACAGGCCCATGCGGACGGACTGCCGTTCCAGATCAAGCTGATGACCGGCGCCTCGACTGCGCCAGAACTCGACGGGGCCCTCGCCAAGGCCGACGCCATCGCCCTGCGCATGCCGTTCCAGAGCGACCCGGACGCACGCAAGCGGATCAACGACGGCACGCTGGACTACATCGACATCCACCTGAGCCATGTCGCCCAGCATGTGTGGTTCGGCTTCTACGGTCCCATCGACACGGCGGTGATCGAGGTCTCGGCGATCCGCGAGGACGGCACGCTGGTGCCGTCAACCTCGGTCGGCAACAACAAGACCTGGCTGGACCTGGCGAAGAAAGTGATCATCGAGGTCAACGACTGGCAGCCTGCCGGTGTCGACGGCATGCACGACATCTACTACGGCACGGCCCTGCCGCCGCACCGCAAGCCGATCCCGCTGGAACACGTGCAGGACCGCATCGGTGAGACCGCCCTGCGCTGCGACCCGGACAGGATCGTCGCCGTCGTGCGTACGCACGGACCCGACCGCAACAGTCCGTTCACGCCCATCGACGCCACCAGCGAGCGCATCGCCGGACACCTGATCGACTTCCTCAAGCACGAGGTCGCACTCGGCCGCCTGCCGCCGAACCTGCTGCCGCTGCAGTCCGGCGTGGGCAACATTCCCAATGCCGTGCTGGCGGGGCTGGCGAAGAGCGGCTTCCGCGGCCTGACTGCGTTCACCGAGGTGATCCAGGACGGCATGCTCGACCTGCTGCGCGAAGGCGTGCTGGACGTCGCGTCATGCACCGGTTTCGCGCTGAGCCCGGAAGCCAACGAAGCGTTCAAGCGCGACATCGCGTTCTACCGCGAGCGCATCATCATGCGCACGCAGGAGATGTCCAACCATCCCGAACTCGTGCGACGCCTGGGCTGCATCGGCATGAACGGCATGATCGAAGCCGACCTGTACGGCAACGTCAATTCCACCCACGTGATGGGTAGCCGCATCCAGAACGGCATCGGCGGCTCGGGCGACTTCGCACGCAACGGTTTCATGTCGGTGTTTCTCAGCCCGAGCACCGCCAAGGGCGGCAGCATCTCCGCGCTGGTGCCCATGGTCAGCCACGTGGACCACACCGAGCACGACGTTTCGGTGATCGTCACCGAACAGGGCCTCGCCGACCTGCGCGGCCTCACGCCCAAGCAACGCGCCCGCCTGCTGGTCGCCAACTGCGCACACCCCGACTACCGCGACGCGCTGCAGGACTACTTCGACCGCGCCCTGCATCACAGCTATGGCAAGCACACCCCGCACCTGCTGCCGGAAGCGCTGTCGTGGCACCAGCGGTGGTTGGATACGGGCAGCATGAAGGGCTGAAGTCCTCTGTAGGATGGGTTGAGCCGAAGGCGATACCCATCATCGCTGGATCATCAGCGCCTTGATGACGGGTATCGCCTTCGGCTCAACCCATCCTACCTGTCTCGTCAGGCACTACGCTCCACCAGCCGCTGCCGCTTCATCACCGCCAGCACCCGCAGCGCACGCGCCATGAACATCCCGCTGAAAAGTCCGTACGTACCGGCGACCACAACGACCGCGGTTGTCGTCCCGAGCACGCCCGGCTTCATGGCATGGACCACCGCCACCGCGTACTTGAAGAAGAAGATGCCCATCATCAGCGCCAAGGGCACCCAGCTGCCGGCGACGGTGAACCACCGGGTCTCGGCATCGTAGGACGCGCGGTGCGACGGCACCCGCACCAGGGCGATGGCCACCACGGCGACCCACGCGCAAGCCCACGCCGCCAGCGCCGTGACGTGGGCATCGAAGGTCGACCAGACCGAGTACAGCGACCAGGCCAACATGGCGAGCGGCAGCACGATGAGGCGGCCGCGAGAAACCCGGCGCGTCCTGCTCTGGAGATAACCCAGGTAGACCAGGCCGAAGAACAGGCCGAAAACCCAAAGGGGGGTGTGCGAGAGGATCTGCGTCATGGGGCAAGGGTCCTGGAGAGGCCGACATCGCGTCGGTTCCCGCACATCATCGGATCCAGCTGTCGTGCAATGAGGTGCCGGAAGTCAACATTTTCGGGTGCCGGAGGTCCTTGAAGGCAGGCGACTGCCCACGAAAAAGGGGCGGTCACCCGCCCCTTCCGTTTGACGTGTACTGCGCGGAATCAGCGGACTTCCGCAATCTCCACGCCGTCCAGCCCCTGCGCCAGCGTGCGGGCATCGCCGCCCTGGGCCAGCTTGATGCGCAGGCGCACTTCGTTCTGCGAATCGGCGAAGCGCAGCGCGTCCTCGTAGCTGATCTCGCCGGCCTGGTACAGCTCGAACAGGGCCTGGTCGAAGGTCTTCATGCCGAGGTTGGTGGATTCCTTCATCACTTCCTTCAGCTTGTGCACCTCGCCTTCGCGGATGTAGTCCTGCACCAGCGGCGTGCCGAGCAGGATCTCCATCGCCACGCGGCGCGCCTTGCCGTCGGGGGTGGGAATCAGCTGCTGCGCCACCACGCCCTTGAGGTTCAGCGACAGGTCCATCAGCAGCTGGGTGCGGCGGTCTTCCGGGAAGAAGTTGATGATGCGGTCCATCGCCTGGTTGGCGTTGTTGGCGTGCAGCGTGCACAGCACCAGGTGGCCGGTTTCGGCGAACGCGATGGCGTGGTCCATGCCTTCGCGCGTGCGCACTTCGCCGATCATGATGACGTCGGGCGCCTGGCGCAGGGTGTTCTTCAGCGCCGCGTCCCAGCTGTCGGTGTCGATGCCCACTTCGCGCTGCGTGATGATGCAGCCCTCATGCTTGTGCACGAACTCGATGGGGTCTTCGATGGTGATGATGTGGCCGGTGGAATTCTGGTTGCGGTAGCCGATCATCGCCGCCAGCGAGGTGGACTTGCCGGTACCGGTGGCGCCGACGAAGATGATGATGCCGCGCTTGGTCATGGCCAGCGTCTTGATGACCGGCGGCAGGTTCAGCTCTTCGATGGTCGGGATGCGCGTCTCGATGCGGCGCAGCACCATGCCCACCTGGTTGCGCTGGTAGAAGCAGCTGACACGGAAGCGGCCCACGCCGGCCACGCCGATGGCGAAGTTGCACTCGTGGGTCTTTTCGAACTCCTCGCGCTGCGACGGCGTCATCACGTTCAGCACCAGGTCGCGCGACTGCTGCGATGTCAGCGGCGTCTGCGTGATCGGCGAGATCTTGCCGTTCACCTTGATGGATGGCGGCATGCCGGACGTGATGAACAGGTCCGACGCCTTCTGGTGCGCCATCAGCTTGAGGAACGAGGTGAAATCGATGGTGCTCATGGGTGGCTCCTGGAGGAGCCGTGATTCGTGATTCGTGAGCAGTGACTCGCAGGAACGGACGTCCCGGCCGCGCATTCACTCCATCACTTCATCAGAACCCCGGCTTTTGAAAAATCACGAATCGCGAATCACCCCGCACAAGGCTATTCGAACAGACGCTTGTCCTTCGCGTATTCCTTGGCCTGCTGCCGGGTGATGAGGCTGCGCTTCACCAGATCCTGCAGATGCTGGTCCAGGGTCATCATTCCGT
>Ga0247822_10002027_pt1 | contig 12799 bp, 9 predicted proteins | sample 13C_Cellulose_Da_FD_192423 | JGI IMG/M metagenome (GOLD analysis project Ga0247822, IMG submission 192423) | Soil microbial communities from agricultural site in Penn Yan, New York, United States - 13C_Cellulose_Day30 | ecosystem: Environmental > Terrestrial > Soil > Agricultural land | place...
AGGTGCCCGTGCTGCTCGGCGATCACGTTTCGGCCGACGACGGCACCGGTGCCGTGCATACCGCGCCGGGCCATGGCGTCGAGGACTTTGCGGTCAGCCAGAAATACGGGCTCGTCGAGAAATATTCGGCGGCCGAGCTCAATCCGGTCGGCGGCAACGGCGTCTATCTGCCGGGCACGCCGCTGGTCGAAGGGCAGTTCATCTGGAAGGCCAACGACGCGATCGTCGAGCTGCTGGCCGAGCGCGGCAAGCTGCTCGCGTCGCTGAAGATCCAGCACAGCTATCCGCACTGCTGGCGGCACAAGACGCCGGTGGCGTTCCGCGCGACGCCGCAATGGTTCATCAGCATGGAGAAGGCCGGTCTGCGCGCCGACGCGCTGGCTGCGATCAAGGACGTGCGCTGGATTCCGGCCTGGGGTGAAGAACGCATCACCGGCATGATCGCCGGCCGTCCCGACTGGTGCATCTCGCGCCAGCGCACCTGGGGCGTGCCGATCACCCTGATCGTCGACAGGATCACGCATCTGCCGCATCCGCGCAGTGCCGAGCTGTTCGAGCCGATCGCGCAGCGCATCGCCGCCGACGGCATCGACGCCTGGTATGCGCTGGACATCGCCGAACTGATCGGCGACGAAGCCGCGCAGTACGAGAAGGTCACCGACGTGCTCGACGTCTGGTTCGATTCGGGCGTGACCCATCGCTGCGTGCTGGCCGCGCGGCCGGAGCTCGCGACCAACGGCCCGGACGACAAGGTCATGTATCTCGAAGGTTCGGACCAGCATCGCGGCTGGTTCCATTCCTCGCTGCTGACCGCGACGGCCATGTACCGGCATGCGCCCTACGACGAAGTGCTGACCCACGGCTTCACCGTCGACGAGCACGGCCGCAAGATGTCCAAGTCGCTCGGCAACGGCGTCGAGCCGCAGGACGTCATGAAGAACTACGGCGCCGACATCCTGCGCCTGTGGGTCGCTTCGACCGACTATCGCAACGAAATGTCGATGTCGAACGAGATCCTCAAGCGCGTGGCCGATGCGTACCGGCGCATCCGCAACACGGCGCGCTTCCTGCTCGGCAACCTGCACGGCTTCGACCCGGCGCAGCATCTCGTCGCGGTCGAGGAGTCGCTGCTGCTCGACCAGTGGGCCGTGCAGCAGGCCCATGACGCGCAGCAGGCCATCCGCGCGGCCTACGAGCGCTACGACTTCCCCGAGATCGTGCAGCGCGTGCAGAACTTCTGCACCAACGAGATGGGCGCGCTGTATCTGGACATCACCAAGGACCGCCTCTACACGATGCCGACGGCCAGCCACGGCCGGCGCTCGGCGCAAAGCGCGATGTACCGCATCCTCGAGGCGCTGGTGCGCTGGCTCGCGCCGATACTGAGCTTCACGGCCGAGGAAATCTGGGCCGCGATGCCGGGCACGCGCGACGAGTCGGTGTTCTTCGAGACCTTCTACGAAGGCCTGGCCGCGACGCAGGGCTCGCCGCAGCAGCGTCAGTGGTGGAGCGATCTGCTCGCGATCCGCTCGGCTACGTCCAAGGTGCTGGAAGGCATGCGCGTGCTCGGTGTGATCGGCGCCTCGCTCGAGGCAGAGGTCACGCTCTACGTCGATGCCGATCAGCGCGAGCGTTTCGCCGAGGTCGCCGACGAGCTGCGCTTCGGCTTCATCACCTCGACCCTGAACCTGGCTGCGCTGCGCGACCGGCCGGTCTACGACGTGGTCGCGGCCAAGCTCGGCTTCGAATCCTTCGTCGACGACGAGGCCGCGCCGACCACGCTCGCGGCCAAGGCCGATCTGGCCGAGCACGAAGTCTGGATCGTGGCCAAGGCGAGCACGGCGACCAAGTGCGTGCGCTGCTGGCATTACCGCGCGGACGTCGGCAGCCATGCGGCGCATCCGGAACTCTGCGGCCGCTGCGTCGACAACGTCGACGGCGGCGGCGAACAGCGGCGCTATTTCTGATGGCCACGTCATCCTCGCGTCAGACCAGCGCGCTGAACTGGCTGCTGCTGTCGGGGCTGCTGATCGTGCTCGATCAGTGGACCAAGCACGTCGTGCTGGCGCATCTGCAGGAAGGCGTGCCGATTCCGGTGATTCCGGGCTTCCTGAACTGGATGCTCGCGTTCAACACCGGGGCGGCCTTCAGTTTCCTTGCCGACGCCGGCGGCTGGCAGCGCTGGGGCTTCAGCGTGCTCGCCGTCGCGATCAGCCTCGCGCTGACCGCCTGGCTCGCGCGCACGCCGCGCCGCGACTGGCTCACGGCGCTGCCGCTCGCGCTGGTCATCGGCGGCGCGATCGGCAACCTGATCGACCGGCTGCGTTTCGGACACGTCGTCGACTTCGTGCAGGTCTATCACGGCGACTGGACCTTTCCGGCGTTCAACGTCGCCGATTCGGCGATCTCGGTCGGCGCGGTCCTGCTGGCGCTGGCCAGCCTGCGCAGTGGGAAAGCGGAGGATGCAGGGCGATAATTGCGCTCCCTGCGCGATTCCGGCCTCACTGCCATGGAAGTACTGCTAGCCAATCCCCGCGGTTTCTGTGCCGGCGTCGACCGCGCGATCGAGATCGTCGAGCGCGCGCTCGAAGTCTTCGGCGCGCCGATCTACGTGCGCCACGAGGTCGTGCACAACCGCTTCGTCGTCGACGGGCTGCGCGCACGCGGTGCCGTGTTCGTCGACGAGCTCGACGAAGTGCCCGACGGCGCGACCGTGATCTTCAGCGCACACGGCGTATCCAAGGCCGTGCGCAGCGAAGCCGACCGCCGCGGCCTGCGCGTGTTCGACGCGACCTGTCCGCTCGTGACCAAGGTGCACATCGAGGTCTCCAGCCACTGCAAGGCCGGCCGCGACGTGGTGCTGATCGGCCACGCGGGCCATCCCGAAGTCGAGGGCACGCTGGGGCAGTGGATGAAGTCCGGCGCGGTCGGCGAGATCTATCTCGTGGAGACCCCCGAGGACGTCGCGCGGCTGCAGCCGCGCAATCCCGAACACATCGCCTACGTGACCCAGACCACCTTGTCGGTCGACGACACCAAGGCCGTCATCGACGCGCTGCGCACGCATTTCCCCAAGGTGCTCGGCCCGCGCCACGACGACATCTGCTACGCGACGCAGAACCGCCAGGACGCCGTGCGCGACCTCGGCCAGCAATGCGATCTCGTGCTCGTCGTCGGTTCGGTCACCAGCTCCAATTCCAACCGCCTGCGCGAGCTGGCCGAGAAGCAGGGCGTGCCGGCCTATCTGATCGACGGCGCCGACGACATCCGCGACGAGTGGCTGCAGGGACGCCGGCGCATCGGCGTCACGGCCGGCGCCTCGGCGCCCGAGACCCTGGTCAAGGACGTGGTCGAGCGGGTGCAGTCCTTTGGCGGCGGCGGCGCGGTGCGCGAGCTCAGCGGCGCGGTCGAGACCATCACCTTCGCGCTGCCGCGCGAGCTGCGCATACAGCTGGTGTCCTGACCGGCATTCGCGGCCGGTTGCCGCCGCGGTCGCAGCAGGCGCCGCCGCGCTGCGACCGGACCGTCGGACCCGCCCGTTTCAGGGGCCGCGCAACCGGCGGCCGGTCCGCCCGCTCATCCGACATTTCCTACCTCGCGCCGCGCTGAGCCTTGCCTGGCTCGCCGGTGGCGAATAGCTTTCCGCCTCGGATAGTGTTGCGCTATTTCGTCTTGGCAGAGGGACTTATGACATTTCTCCAGCGGCGTGGCGGTTATCCGTCAGGATTGCGTGCCGGGCGCGGCTTCTCGCTGATCGAGCTGATCATCACCGTGACCATACTGGCCATCGGTCTGGCGCTCGCGACGCCGATGTTCCGCAGCGTCATCCGCAATTCCGCCATCTCCGGGCAGACCAACGATCTGGTCACCGCGCTGGCCATGGCTCGTTCCGAAGCAGTACGCCGCGGTACGCAGGTCGCGGTGGTCGCGGCCGGCGGCAGTTCCGACTGGAGCAGCGGCTGGAGCGTCATCGCCGACAGCAACCGCGACGGCAGTTTCGCCGGCGCCGACGAAGTGATCCAGCGCAGTCCGGGCGTCGACACCCAGTACCACATCTTCGCCAAGAACATCGCCGGCGGCAGCGACGCCGGCATCGTCTTCAACATCAACGGCGCGGCGACCGCCGCGTTCGACATCAACGTCTGCTTCCCGACCGGCGAGGCCGTCAAGTCGCGCCGCATCCAGGTGCGCACCAGCGGCAACGTGTCCTCGTTCAAGAACACGACCGGATCGTCGGCCGCGACCTGCCCGGTGGGGAGCTGATCATGCAGCGCAAGAATCGAGGCTTCTCCCTGCTGGAAGTGATGATCGCGCTGATCATCTTCAGCGTCGGCGTGCTCGGCATGGCCGGCCTGCTGATGCTGTCGGTGCGCACGAACCACAGCGCCTATCTGCGCAGCCAGGCCGGCTTCCTGGCCCAGGGCATGGCCGACCGCATGCGCCTGAACATGCCGGCGCTGTGGACCGACGGATACAACCTGACCTATCCGACCACCGGCACCGTGCCGAGCTGCACGCCCGGCACGCCGTGCACGATTACGCAGATCGTGACGCGCGACAGCATCACCTGGAGCAATTCGCTGACTCAGCTGCTGCCGGCGCCGACCGCGCGCATCAGCTGTCAGCTCAATCCCGGCGCGATCACGCCGACGAACGACGAGATCGTCGCGCGCGTCCCGTACAACGGCCTGTGCAATATCGTGATCACCTGGGCCGAGTCTTCGCTCAACCGCGGCGCCGGAGCCAACTTCCAGACCTTCGCCTGGGTATTCCAGCCATGATCGAGACTCTCCGCTCCCGCTCCCGCAGTGCGGCGGGTCCCGCCTTCCAGCGCGGCCTGACCCTGCTGGAACTCATGGTGGCCATGCTGCTGGGGCTGCTCGTCAGCGCCGGCATCGTCGCGCTGTTCACGGCGACGAACCAGACCAGCCGCGTGCAGGCGGCGATGAGCCGCATCCAGGAGAACGGCCGCTTCGCGATGTCGCGCATCGAAGCCGACCTGCGCATGGCCGGTGCGATGTTCCGCCAGTCCTCCGCGGCCGACAGCAGCACCTGGACCCGCGGCACGCAGGGTGCGCTGATGCCGCGCAACGCGGTTCTCGTCAACACGAACGCGCTGGTCCTGCAGGATCTCGGCACCGAGACCGGCCGCCTCCTCGAATGGCCCGCGCCGTCGATATATCCGTTGAGCGCGTCGTTCTTCATCCGCGGCTACGAATGCAGCACCGGCACCTGCACGCCGGCGGTTCCGACCGGCTCGAACGGTTTTCCGCCGGCCGGCACGGCCGCCGGCAACCGTGTCGTCGGCTCCGATGCGCTGACCGTCAAGTACGTCCGCGGCACCGGCTGGGCCTACGCCATCGCACCGGTCGGTGCGACCGGCTATGCGGCCAACTTCGTCGTGGATTCGACCAGCAGCGACGGTACGTTCAATTTCGCGAGCGGCGATCTCGTACTCGTGTCCGACTGCGGCGGCTCGGCGCCGATGCTGTTCCAGGCCAACGTCGCCGGCTTCGTGCTGACGCCGCGGCCGGGCACGCTGCTCGATGCGTCGAAGTTCGTCGTCGGCGCCGGCGAGGGCACCTGCGACGAGCGCGTGTTCAACTTCACCCGCGATTTCGCCACGATCAGCTACTGGCTGCAGCTCGTCGCCGACCCCAATCCCGCCGCTCCGGGACGCCTCATCCCGACCCTGATGCGCCGCGAAGACGGCGTCGCGCAGGAAGTCGCGCAGGGTGTGGAGCGTCTCGATTTCCTGTACGGCGCCGCGATGATCAGCACCGGCGGCATGGCCTACCTGACGGCGGACCAGGTCGCGCCGAACAGCACCGTGGCCAACTGCCCCAAACCCAGCCGCTCGTTCCAGTCCGGCGGCGTCGACATCGCCAACTGGCGCGAGCCGGCCTGTCTCTGGCGCTCGCTGCGCTCGATCGAAGTGCATGCCCTGTTCAACACCGTCGACGACGTCGCCGTGATGTCGCCGCAGGACATGGCCTACTGGTACAGCGTCGACAGCGGTTCCGGCCCGGTAGCCCCGGGCGCGACGATGCCGGTGACCGGGCTGACCTCGGGCCGCATGATGCGGCGCGAGTTCGTGTCCCTGGCGTCGGTACGCAACGGCAGCAACTGAAAGGTAATGCCCATGAGCATGTCCATCCGTTTTCCGAACCATTCCGGCATGTCGCGGCAGCGCGGCGCCGTGCTGTTCGTCGCCCTGGTCTTTCTGATCCTGCTGACCCTGCTGGGTCTCGCTGCATCGAGCAACTCGGTGCTGCAGGAACGCATGACCGGCGGCGTACGCAATCGCCAGCTCGCGATGTTCGGCTCCGAGAGCGCCGCGCGCTGGGGCGAGTCGCGGATCTGGAGCGCACCGCGACTGGCGAACCTGTCCGACGGCGGCATGGTGTTCCCGAGCTGCCTCGGCACCGGCGTCTCGCAGCCCTGCGTCTGGGACCAGGCCGGCGTCGCGGTACACAAGACGGCGCGCGCCTCGGTCAAGACGTTCCGCACCCAGCGCGGCTGGCAGACCGGCGGGTCCATGCCTTACACGCCGCCGCTGAGCGGCCTGACCGGCACCCTGGAAACCGCATCGATCGCCGCGCAGCCGGTGCTGATGTTCGAAGAACTCGGCCTGGACAGCGGCGGCCGCGACGGCAAGGGACGCATGTCCGGCTCCAACGAGCAGGAGCAGGGCGGCAGCACGCGTCCGCTGCGCCGCCTGTATCGCATCACCGCGCGCAGCCAGGGAGGCAGCGGCCAGTCCGCCATTCGCGTCACCGAAATCGTGTACTCGGCCTACAGCACCGCCGGTTCGTTCACCAGCCGCTGACCCGCGGCCGTCCATCGTCGGCTTTGGCTACACCGTAAGGACTAGCTATGAATCTGCGTAATCGACCGATCTCCTTGCGCTGGCTCGCAACCGGATTCGCCCTGTGCCTCTGCGCCGCGCAATCACAGGACGCGCGCGCCTGGACCACCGATCTGCTGGCCGCTCCGCCCGAGTTGACGGCGGCCGTGGCGCCGAATCTCGTGCTGACCTTCGACGACTCGGGCTCGATGGCCAACGACTACATGCCCGACCAGCGCCCGTACGACAACGGCGGCTGGGGCAGCCTGACGAGCACGACGAATCCCTGGCGCTGCGCCGGCATCATCGACAGCAACGTGACCGACCGCACCGTCGTGCGCGGCCGTTCGATGAACGGCGTCTACTTCAATCCGAACAACGCGTACGACCCGCCGATCGAAGGCGACCTGACCAACAGCCCGTCCATGCCGGCGCAGGTCTGGCCGACCGCGCAGAACAACGGCATCGCCCACAACCGCACGCAGACGCCGAGCACCGGACTGGGTTCGACGAACACCTCGACCGCGACGTTCTGCGGCAAGACCGGCGCCGGCTACTTCCGCTACAAGGACACCGCGCCGGCGCTCGTGCTCAACAGCAGCGGCGCGATCACGAACACGTCGGTGCTGTACACCTCCGCCAACTGGGAATGGATCAGCCTGACCGGCACTACGGCCGCGCTGCCGCCCGGCGTCACCCTGGCGCAGGCGCGCCAGCGCTTCGTGAACTGGTACTCCTACTACCGCACGCGTCAGTACGCGGCGATTTCGGCCGTGTCGCAGGCTTACCGTTCGTTCGGTCCGGAAGTCCGCGTGGCCTGGCAGAACATCAACTCGAACCTGATCGCCGGCACGACCGAAATCCGTCCGTTCGAGCTGCAGCCGACCACCGGCGGCATCCGCCAGCGCTTCTACAACTGGCTGTTCAACATTCCGGCCAGCGGCGGCACGCCGAACCGCAGCGCGCTGCAGCGCGTCGGCACGTTCTTCCAGCGTTCCACCGGCACGTATACGAATCCCTATTGGGATCCGGAGCTCAACAAGGAGCTCGTCTGCCGCCAGAACTTCCACATCCAGATGACCGACGGTCTGTGGAACGGCGACAGCGGCATCACGACGCCGGGCACCGACACGGTGGCCAAGACCCTGCCCGACGGCAGGACCTACACCGTCGGCAGCACGACCTACAACAAGATCATGTGGAACGAGCCGGCCAATACCACGCCGACGATGGCCGACATGGCGTTCTACTACTGGTCCACGCCGCTGCGCTCCGGCGGCACGTTCAACGGTGCCCAGGGGCTGCGCGTGCCGCCGTACATACCGGACCGTTCGACCAATCTGTTCGGGCCGGCGCTGCCCAACGGCGCCGATCCGCTGACCAACACGGAAATCTACTGGAACCCGGTCAACGATCCGGCCACCTGGCCGCATCTGGTCCAGTTCATGATCGGCTTCGGCGCGTCGGGCACCCTGCAGAACGACGATGCGACCTACGCGAAGCTGCGCGGCTCGACGGCGGCGCCGGCGTCGGTGCAGTGGCCGGTTCCCGATCCGGGTACCGACGACGGTCGCAAGATCGACGACATGTGGCATGCGGCGATCAACAGCCGCGGCAAGTTCTTCGTGTCCAACAGCCCGGCCGAACTCGCCGAGGCGCTGGTCGACATCGTCAGCAGCATCACGGCGCGCCGTGCCACGGCGACTGCGACGACGGTGTCGCTGCCGATCATCACGGCGAGCACCGAAGCGTTCAAAGCCAGCTTCGATACCTCGGACTGGTCCGGCACCCTGACCAAGTTCCCGGTGGATCCGAATACGGGCCTGGCCTACGGCGCGGCCGAATGGGATGCCGGCGCGCTGCTGACCTTGCGCACGACCGCCCGCAGCATCTTCACCTGGGACCCGCTGGCCAGTCCGCGCCGCGGCATCCCGCTGCTGTGGGCCAATCTGAATGCCACGCAGCAGGCAGCGCTCAACAACGATCCGGCGACGGTCGCCGTCGACAGCGACGGGCTCGGCTCGGATCGCGTCAACTATCTGCGCGGCGACCGCACGCGGGAAAGCACCGCGCCGTTCATGCGCCGCCGTTCCTCGCTGATGGGCGCCATCGTCAACTCGCAGCCGGTCTACGTGTCGGGCCCGATCGGCCTGTTCCAGGACAATTTCCCGACCGGCAGCCCCGAGCGCGTCGCGGCCGAGGCCGGGCAGACCTACGTCAACTTCGCCTCGTCGATCCGTTCGCGCGCACCGACGGTCTATGTCGGCGCCAACGACGGCATGGTGCACGCGATCAACGCGGTCAACGGCCAGGAACGCTTCGCCTACATGCCGAACATGCTGATCACGAACGGCAAGGCGACCGAGTACACCAACGGCACGCACGGCCAGCTGATTTCCGGCGTTGACTCGCGCCTGCGCGTGCAGGACGTCTTCATCGGCGGCCGCTGGCGCACCGTGATGGTCGGTTCCATGCGACTGGGTGCGCGCGGCGTGTTCGCGCTGGACATCACCGATCCGACGGCGTTCGGCGCGGCCAACGTGCTCTGGGAGTTCTCCAACCAATCGACCGGCGGCGCGGCGCTGGGCTACACCTACGACTCGGCCAACATCGTGCGTCTGAACAACGGCAAGTGGGCCGTGCTCGTGTCCAGCGGCTATTTCCCGACCACCAATCCGGATCCGCGCGGCACGGCCGATCCGGCCAGCTCCGACGTCAACAAGGACAAGACCTCGCTGTTCGTGCTCGACCTGGAGACCGGCGCCAAGATCGCCGAAATCCAGACCGCCACAGCGGCGCAGGGTGTACCGCTGAGCTTCGGCCTGTCCACGCCGGGCGTGTACGACCGCAACAGCGATCAGATCGACGACATCGCCGTGGCCGGCGATCTCGTAGGCAACGTGTTCCGCTTCGACCTCAGCGACGCCACGCCGGCGAACTGGAAGGTCGACCTGATGTTCAAGACCTACACGACGACGCCGACCCAGGTCACCGAATCGACCCTGCCGCGCCAGCCGGTCACCTCCATGCCGGTGGCGTTCCGCGATGCGGCGCGCTTCGGCGATGCGATCTGGGTGTTCGGTACCGGCAAATACCTCGGCAAGGAAGACCGTACCGCGACCGGCATCGCGTCGAACGTCGGTCCCCAGGCCGTCTACGGCATCCGCGACTACGGGACGGCGTCGACCAACTATCCGATACTCGCGGCGCAGACGGCCATGCGCACCCTGACGCAGTCGGCCACCGACCGCTCGATCACCGGCGCCACCATACTGGGTACCCAGCGCGGCTGGCAGATTCCGCTGAATGTCACGGCCGAGCCCGGCGAGCGTGTCGTGTTCACGACCAAGCCGATCTATGACCTGAACCTCGCCGTCGTGAACACGCTGATTCCGCGCGGCAGCGACCCCTGCAATCCGAGCTTCCGCGGCGCCTCGCTGCTCGTCGAAGGTGATACGGGACTGCCGCCGATCGTGCCGCAGGGACCCGGCGGCGGCGGTGGCGGCGGTGGTGGCGGACCGGTCATCGAGGAACGCTGGAAGTTGCCGCCGCCTTGTGAGGGTGGCGATGCCTGCCGCGATCCGACTCCGCGTCTGGTCAACGGCGAGTTCGTGTTGCCGGGTGGTACGGACGGTACGGATTCGCCCGGAAGGTTCACGCCGCCACCGCCGTCCCGCGGCTCCTGGCGCGAGCTGCTCGAAATCCTCTGATCGTTGAAACCGACGCGCGCCCAGCTGGGCGCGCGTCTCTTTTACTGGGGAAGCACGATGTACAAACGTAGCAAGTTGCGCGGCTTCACGTTGCTGGAGCTCATGATCGTCGTCGTCATCATTGCGATGCTTGCGTCGTTCGCCATCCCTGCCTACCAGCGCTATGCGCAGCGCGCGCGCCGCGCCGACGGCAAGGAGCTGCTGATGCGCGTCGCTGCGGCGCAGGAGCGCTACTACACGAACTTCAACCGCTACGGCGCGAGCCCGCTGACGGCGGCCACGAGCCTGGGCCTGACCTCGACGACTTCCGATCGCGGCTACTACACGATCGACACGGCCAACGGCGCCACCGGCAACAACCAGAGCTACGTGCTGACTGTGACGCCGGTGGTCGGCGGCGCCCAGGCCGGCGATCGCTGTGGCGCGCTGTCGATCAACAACACCGGCGTGAAGGCGCCGGCCGTCGGCGTGATGCCGCAGAACTCCAACGGCTCCTGCTGGTAAGGCCGGCTCTGCCGGCAGGCTTGTCGCGCTGCAAACCCGTCGCTATAATCGCGCGCTCGGTTTCGCCGACGTAGCTCAGTTGGTAGAGCAACTGATTCGTAATCAGTAGGTCGGAGGTTCGACTCCTCTCGTCGGCACCAGTTACACGGTTTGACCAGGCGTGCCGGACTTCGCTAGAGTCCTGCGCCCTCGGGCGGTTAGCTCAGCGGTAGAGCACTGCTTTCACACGGCAGGGGTCACAGGTTCAAACCCTGTACCGCCCACCAATTCTTCGATGAATTCGCACAAGGCCCGGGAAACCGGGCCTTGTGCGTTTCGGCCATCTACTTCTGCGGTCGACGGATGCGAGCTCCTCGACGAAGCCTCGAGAACCGCACCGGGTGCAATTCCAGATGTTCGGTCTCTGGTTCGGGCTCCGTCTTCCAGCCGTATTGCAGCGCCCAGGCACGCAGTCCATTCCAATCGGCGCCGGGATCGAAACTGCGTTCGACAGGGCGGAGAAAAGCATTGACGGCGTTCTCCGTATACCGTCACCGAGCTCGTTCGGGTCAGCCATTTTCTACATACGCTGCGAGCGCGTTCCGCCAAAGCGGTGCCTCGTCGATCCAGTCCTGTATCGTCGTCATTACTCGCTCCTTGTGTCCAGGCACGAACTCACGCCGGCTGCGAGAGCCGGTCGGAATCGAGCGGGTGGTGGGAAAACATGACAGCCCTGTAGGAGGTGCACTATCAGGGGATTGTCGTGTGCAGGGTGAAACCCCGACGGCCGTCTTCCGAATGCGCACCGAATCAGCACGGGCGCCTTGGAGAGTTCCGTACGGCCACGGTGCTCTCGAGCGGATCGCGACCGCAATGGCAGCGCTTGGTCATACGTCGAGACGACGACGGCGCCTCTGCCGCTGAACGGCAGAATCCTGCCGCTCGGCCCGACGAACCGTGCGGGCGGGTGGGGCGGCGGCGAGGCGGCACTATACTGCCCACGGATTTCGACCCTGGGGTTTGCCATGTCCTTGCTACTGCGCACCAGCCTGCTGCTCGTTCTCGGCGTACTGCCTTTCGCCGTGCCGGCCGCCAAAGACCAGTCCGCTACGGCCGATCAGGGCCGGAAGGTCTCCGTCTCCCAGGAAGGCCAGGATGTCGTGCATTTCTGCGCCGAACTCGAGGACGCGCGCTTCGTCGGCAGCAACAACCGCATCGAGGTCGACGGCCCCTGCAATTCGGTCAGCATCGTCGGTACGGGCAATACCGCCAACGTACTCGGTCTGGCGACGCAGATTTCGGTCGACGGCAACGACAACAAGGTCAGCTGGGCGGCCGGCGACCGGCCCAAGCCGACCACGACGATCAACGGTCGCGGCAACGTCGTCGAGCGACAGAAGACCGAGTGATACCGCCGCGGCGCGATGCAGCCGGCACATGATTTCCAGACGGCTCCGTTATCGGAGCCGTTTGCTTTTGCGACACCCGGAGGCGCCGTCCTTCGGCTTTCCGGTCTCGCGTGAGACACCGGATTTCCGCACCGTGTCCCGCGGCGCCGACCGATCTCCCGATCACGCGCGGGACCCGTATGATTTCCGGCGGCGTCTCGTGTCGTTGCCGGCTCCCTGTCACGAATGACTGTGGGCCGTGCGGCTTTGCGGGGCAAGGCGAGCCGCCTTTCCTGTCGTGCGTTGGATGCGGCCGTCGCCGCGAAGGGATCGATGCGCCGGCGCGCCGGCTTCCTGCCACGCGCGGAATG
>Ga0247822_10002028_pt1 | contig 12796 bp, 14 predicted proteins | sample 13C_Cellulose_Da_FD_192423 | JGI IMG/M metagenome (GOLD analysis project Ga0247822, IMG submission 192423) | Soil microbial communities from agricultural site in Penn Yan, New York, United States - 13C_Cellulose_Day30 | ecosystem: Environmental > Terrestrial > Soil > Agricultural land | place...
CTCTCCACCGACGGCACGACGCTGCTCTGGTCCACGTACTTCGGAGGCGACGATCGCGATTTCATCCGCGATCTCGATCTCGACTCCACCGGGATCTATGTCGGCGTCGGCGAGCTGACGCGCCCGCATCCGTACGTGACCCCGGGCGCGTTCGACACCACCCGCAGCAGCGGCTACGACGTCGTCGTCGCCAAGCTCGCGCTCGACGGCACGTCGGTGCAGTGGGCGACCTACTTCGGTGGCTCTGGTGTCGATGGCGTGCCGAGCGTGCGGTCGGGGCCGAACCACACGGTGTACCTGATCGGAAGCACGACCTCGACCGATCTTCCGACCACGGCGGGCGCCCACCAGACCGGCAAGGCGGCGAACGAGGACTTCTACGTCGCGAAGTTCACCGCCGCGGGTGACGCGCTGGTGTACTGCACCTACGTCGGTGGCAACGGGATCGAGTCGCACGAGACGCACCACGGCGTGGTCGACAGCGCCGGGCAGGTGATCCTCGGCTTCTACACGCAGTCGAGCGACCTGCCGACGACGGCCGGCGCGATCAGCGCCTCCCGCACGGGCGTCGCCGACGCGTACGTCGTCAAGCTCGCGGCCGACGGTGGCTCGCTCGTCGCTGCGACCTACCTCGGAGGCAACGCCGGTGAGGACGTGCAGGGCCTCGCGGTCGACGCCTCCGGCCGCATCTACGTCGGTGGCTCCTCGCAGTCGTCCGACCTTCCGGTGACCGCCGGTAGCTTCCAGGCCACGTCCGGTGGGAGCGGCGAGTCGTTCGTCGCGTGGCTGTCACCCGATCTCACCACCGTCGAGTACCTGACCTACCTGGGCGGAAGCGGCAGCGAGGCCCAGCGCTCGCTCTGGATCGACGCGGGCGGCAACGCGATCAGCGTCGGCCAGACGACGTCGCCGTCGATCGGTACGACCGCTGGTGCCGTGCAGATGACCTACGGTGGCATGACCGACTCCTACGTCGGTGCGTTCAAGCTCCACTGACCTGCAGAATCGACGAGATTTTCGCGCAGCTGTCGATCCAGGCAGTGCTCGTTCGTCTCCCTCATCGAAACAACAGGAGATCCGTCGCCTCATCGATGTCGGCGATGTTTCGGAGGCGGGCGACGAAGTGAACGAGACGCACGAGCGACTCGAGACGCACGTCCGGCGATAGCCCTGGCGTGGGCGAACAGCGCAAATCGGCTTGACGAGCCCGCGCTGCCATCGTATTTAACATGTACGTTAAATACGAACCCGGCCCCACCTGATGCCCAGAACCGCCGAAATGCTCGATGCCACGTTTGCCGCGCTCGCCGACCCCACGCGGCGCGCGATCGTGGCGCGCTTGGCCACCGGTGACGCGACCGTCCTCGAGCTCGCCGCTCCGTTCGACATCAGCCTCCCCGCGATCTCGCGCCACCTGAAGGTCCTCGAGCAAGCCGGGCTGATCAAGCGCGGGCGCGATGCGCAACGCCGGCCGTGCAGCCTCGATCCCGAGGCGCTCGCCGCCGCGACCGAGTGGATCGATCACACGCGGAAGGCGTGGGAGGACCGCTTCGACCGCCTCGCTGACTACCTGAACCAGCTGCAAGCACCGAAGGAGAAACGCCATGACCGCAAGCGCCGCTGACCGTACCTGGGCCCTCGACCGCGAGATCGTGTTGACGCGCGTGTTCGATGCGCCCCGCCCGCTCGTCTACAGCGCGTGGACCGACGCCGAGCACGCGATGAAGTGGTTCGGCCCGAAGGGCTTCACGTGCACGCTGCACGAGATGGACGTACGCGTCGGCGGGCGCTGGCGCTTCGACATGATCGGGCCCGACGGCACGCTGTACACGAACCGCGTCGAGTACCTCGAGATCTCCCCGAACGAACGTCTCGTGTTCTGGCACGGCAGCGACATCGACAACGATCCGAAGCGCTTCTACGTCACGCTCACGTTCGACGAGCAAGCCAACAACAAGACCGTCCTGACGCTGCGCCAGCTACACCCGACCAAGGAGCAACGCGACGCAGGGATCGGCTTCGGCGCCGTCGAGCTCGGCATGCAGACGATGGACAAGCTCGCCGAGCACCTGCGGACCCTGCGCTGACGCCGGGCCCACGCACGTTTGCACGGAGGCGCCTGGACCTCGCCGCATCGACGAGGGAAAGTCCGGCTCCCATGCATCGCTCGCTGGCTGTCACGATCGTCCTGGCTGCCTGCGGAGGCTCGTCGTCGTCGTCCCCCGACGCGGCGCTCGTCGACAGCGATCCCGGCGCCGACAGCGCGCTTGGCGACGCGCCCGTGATCGACGCGCCCGTGGACGACGCGGCCGTGGTCGACGCGCCCCTCGTGCCGCAGCCGGTGGTGTGCGGCGGCGAGACCTGCCCGGTCGATCAGACGTGCGAACAGGGAACCTGCAGGGCCGAGGCGTGCGTCGGCGCGAGCGTGCCCGGTGACTACGCGACGATCCAGAGCGCCGTGACCGCGCTCGCCGCGGCCGGCAACGACGCGACGATCTGCCTGTCGACCCAGGCGTACGCCGCGTCGTACATCGAGCTCGACGACCCGGGGAACCACGGCAAGGCGCTGCGCATCGTCGGCGCCGGCATGGATCGGTCCAAGATCACCACTCACTTCTACGTCGGCGACGGCTGGTCCAGCGTTTCGTTCGAGCACCTCGAGATCACGTCGACCAGCGGCTTCGCGATCTATCACACCGAGGACATCAACCCCGACGTCTCGGTGATCGCCTCGCGGCTGCGTGGGTTCGAGGGGATCCGGGCCTACGAGCAAGCGAACGTGCTCGTGTCCGCGAGCATCATCGACGTCGCGGGCTACGGCCTCGACCTCTATCACAGCGCGGCCTCCACGGGCCCGACGGCGGTGCGCATCGAGGACAGCTACCTGACCGGCGCCGGCGGCGGTGCGATCCGATCGAACAACGCGGGCGCGGTCGGCAAGATCACCATCTCCGTGCTCGGCTCGACGTTCCGCGGCAACGACATCGCGATCAGCCTCGAGGGGAAGACCACCGCGACGATCGCGAGCTCGATCTTCACGGGCATCACGCAGCTCGCGCTGACGTGGACCGCGACCGATGTCGTCACGCATGCGAACAACGCGCTGTGGGGCAACGTCACCAACTACGGAGGTGTCGCGGTGGATGGCGCCGGCTACGTCAAGACCGACTGCCTGCTCACCCAGACCAGTCCGGTGCCCGGCCTCGGGGCGTCATCGCCGTGCCGCAACGCCGGCGACGCCACGCACGCGACGCAGACCGACTTCTATGGCGTGCCGCGCAGCTCGCCGCCCGACATCGGCCCCGTCGAGGCGCCATAGCCCTTCGCTCTGGCCGTACGAGCGAGGAGCCGCGCGAGCAGGCCCGCCGCGAGAGCGCCGTCGCCCGGCGCTACCCCGCGCTGACCCCACAACCTGGCCGGCGATCGCGTTCGAGATGAGATGCTTGCGGCTTGCGGCGACTTGGTTGGGTTCTGCTGTCGCTGGTCCTCGGCGTATCGACGGCGGCTGCCGATGTGACCTTCAGCCTGCAGGACGCTGGCAGGCTCACGGTCGAGGGGAGCGGGTGGACCCAGCTCCAGCCGGACCAGGTCTCCATCGTCACCAAGGACGGCGCCGTCGGTGCCGGGTTGCTGTTCGCCAAGACAAGCTGCGCGGACGTCCTTCAGCGTGCGCTCGCGATGCGGAACACCACGAGCGTGGCGTGGCCGGGATGGGCTCCGCCATGGGGCTCCAAAGCGGCGAAGACGATCGTTCGCGATGATCTGACGATCGTCAACGTGTGCCGCCCGTACGCGAACGGCGCGCTGTCCGTCGTCGTGTCGTTCTACGACAAGTCATCGACCAGCCCGCTCGCCCAGTCGATCGTGGGCAAGCTCCTCGTCGCGATCGACCAGGCCGCTTCGGGGAAGGCCGCGCCCGCCGTGCCCGTACCCGACGCGATCACCGAGGCGAGCGAGGAGGAAGGTGGGCCGCTCACGCTCCAAGGGCCGAACGGGCCGTACCTGACCGTCCGCGTCCCGACGGGCTATCGCATGGCGGGCACCTGGATCAGCAAGTCCGGCGACGTGGATCGCGATGGCGTTCGCATCGATCTCTACCCGACCGACGTCGACTGCAAGTCGGGCATGGCCGCGGGCACGGACGAGACGCTCGAGGCTCCGCCCACCGGCACGCCCAAGGCGTTTCACGATCGCGTGGCCGTGCGGAATGGCGCCAAGGGCGTCAGCTACACGATGTGTTCGGACATCGTCGGCGGCGTGATGATCGCGGAGGTCAACACCGACAAGCGCCGCGGCGAGCTCACGATGGAGCACGCGAAGATCCTCGCGTCCGCGTCGACCGCAGCCCATGCGTCCGATCGAACGGCACCACAGCAGCCGAAGTTCGTGTTCGAGGATCTCGGCGGCCGGAAGTTCGACATCCCGGCGAAGGCCGGTGGCTGGCGGCAGTTCGCGTTCCTCGGGTTCAGCGTCGAGCACGAGTGGCCGCGCACCTCGCACGCGCTGGTGACGTTGAGCGGTACCGACAAGTGCACCTACTACGGCAGCCACTGGCTGATCCCGTCACCGTGGAAGGCCGACGTGGTCGCGAAGGGCGTGCGCGGCTGCATCGACGCGAACGGCGTGAAGCTCCAGCTCGCGATCATGGTCGATACCGCGTCGCTCTCGGTCGCTGATCGCGAACGGATCAAGGAGACCGTGAACGCGCTGGCGACCGCGGCGTATCCCGGGACCTCGACGTACGAGGCACCCTCGACCACCGTGGCCACCGTCGACCCGACGACCTCGACCACGACGTCCTCGTCGGAACCGTCGACGCCTTACGTGCCGTCGTCCCGCAGCGGCGATAAGTTCCGCCGCCCGCTGCGCACGTACCTGTACGGTGCGTCACTCGGCGGCCACATGTTCGCGGTGGCTGGCCGCGACGACACCTACGGCGTCTCGATCGGCTACGCGCGCTCTCTCGCACCGCGCCTGCGCATGCAGCTCGAGAGCGGGTACAACAGCGAGAGCGGCGTCCTGCTCGACGGGCGCGTCGAGTATGGCTCGTTCCTCGGCGACCGCGAGGCCGGCCTCGGCCTCTGGGGCATGCTCGGCGTGGATGGTCTCGGTCTGGGCCGCGAAGACGAGGCGACGGCCGATCCGACGATGGTCGCACCGCGCATCGACGCCGACCTCTACTACGGACTGCGCTTCGAGGTCGTGATGAGCTCGATCTCCGCCGGCATCGGTTATGCGTGGCGCAAGGACGACGCCATCGACCACGCGTGGCGGTTCGACGTTGGCTACCGGCTCGAGTCCGGTCACAACCTCGGCTTCCGCTACACGGGCTACGGCGACGCCGGGCACTTCCTCGCGCTCTACTGCCGCTATTGACGTCGGACCTGCCGCTCGACGAGCACCCGCCGCGTCGCGCGGAACCGATCACCGAACCGCGCGACGCCATCGGCACGCATGCGCGGTGCGTGGTCACGCAGGTAACCGTCGAGCGCGGCGCGATCGCGCAGCCGGTATTGCACGCACATCGCGACCCGCCCGTCGGCGGGAGCCGGGTCGACCACGTCGAAGCACGCCGCGTCGACGAACCCCGGCAGCGTCAGCAGCTCGGCGACGTGCGGGCCGAGCCACGCGCGATAGTCCTCGGCGATCGCCGCATCGACGTCGACGTTCACCTCGTAGATCACTGCCTGCTGCATCGTGCGGAGCATATCGTGCTCGGGATGTCCTCCTCCTGTGAGGACGAGGGCCAGCCCCCGCCACCCGATGCGAGCGCTTCCGTCGACTCCGGCGAGCCACCCCTCGATCCCGGATGAATGCACCGCCGGATCGCCGTTACTCGGACGTGTTGCGATAGAGCTTCACGCGCGCGCCGTTGATCACCGCGATGTCGTCCTTGCCGTCGCTGTTGTAGTCGCCCACCGCGACGGCCGGTTTTCCGTAGCTCGCGCCTTCGTTGGGATCGTCGTTCAGGTCGACGGCGCTCTCGAACGTGAAGCTTCCGGCGTTGAGGAACACCTTGTATCCCTGGCCGGTGCCCGGCACGACCAGATCCACCAGGCCGTCGTTGTTGAAGTCGGCCACGGCCAGCGCGGTGTAGTTGGCGAACGCGCCGACCACCGTGGTCTCGGGGAGGTCCCCGCGATTCTCGAAGGAGCCGTTCCCCATGTTCCGGTAGATCCGCACGGAGGCTGGCTCGAACGACGCCCCGTACAAGAAGGCGAGGTCGGCCAGGCCGTCGTCGTCGAAGTCGGCGTGCACCATGCTCTGTAGCTGCACGACGTCCTGGCTCTCGCTGATGCCGAGGTCGCCGCGGCAGACGATCTGACCCGCGTGGAAGCCGACCGGGCTCGCGCAGGTCGCCTGCCCGAGCATGTGCGGGGAGCCGGCGTCAACGTCGGAGATGGTGCCGTCGAGGATCGCCTGGCCACAGATGACGTTCCCGTTCGTCGTGAGGACTGCCTTGGTCGAGCAGCCGGCGTAGTCGGCCAGGTCGACGACGCGCGCGCTCGGTTCAGCCCGGTACGACGTGAAGACGCCCGCGCCGTTGTTGATCCGCAGCGACGGCGGGCTGACGTCATCCCAGAACCAGTCGAGATCGCCGTCGTTGTCGAAGTCCATCACGCGGGTCCACAGCGAGCCGCGCTCCGGAGAGCTGGGCCCGGCGCCGTAGGTGGCGAGCTCGAGCGCGGTGAAGCCACCCTGGCCGTTGCCACGCCAGTACCGGTTGTAGATCGCACCTTCATGGTCGGTGAACAGCAGGTCCTGGTACCCGTCACCGGTGAAGTCTTCCATCATCAGATCGAAGTAGCGCGCGGCACCATCGCCGAGCAGGTACTGGTCGAACGCGAAGGACACCTCGCCGAGGGGCATCCGCACCGCGCACGCGGGTTGCGTGAAGCTGCCGCTGAGGCTCCCCTCGGTGCAGACACGCTCCTCGGACTCGCAGGTCTCACCGGCCGGCACCGACGATGCTCGGTACACGGTCCTCGAGGCGCCATTGGAGAGGTATTCGCCCCACGGCAGCAGACACGCTCCGTCGCAGCTGTCCACCGAGCAGCTCGAGGCGGTGAACGATGCGTCTCCGCTCAACACACCGTCCTCGCACACGCGCGTCTGCGCCTGGCAGCTCTGTTCGCACGCGACTGTCGACGATGCATAGAAGGTGCGCGACTCCCCTCGCGGGATCGTCTCGCCATCGACGACACAATCTCCAGGACCCGCAGGGGGCGAGGACGAGGAGCAGCTCGCGAGCCCGATGGCGATCAGGAGGAGACGCGGGACATACTTCATGGTCGGAGATGCAGCCTTTGCGAGCACGGTGGGAGCTTCCCGTCGAACAACGCGCACCCTCAATCGCGAAGTTCGCCCCGCGCGAACGACGTGGGCACCACGCGCAGGCGCAGCACCTCGCCCGTAGCCTCGAGCTCGACGCGCACCGAGGTGCTCGGCTTGCCGTCGATGCGCGCCTCGCCGAGCAGCCTCAGGTTAGAGGCGCTCGGCGTGGTGGTCGGCGGCGCGGCGGAACGAACCGCGCGCTCGACCCACGCCCGCCAGCGCGCGGCAGCGGCACGCCGGATTGCGAGCGGCTGGTCGTACGAGTAGCCGATGTCGGCCAGGTCGGCGCGTGCCTGGTCGTCGCCTCGGCGATCACGGAAGCCCTGACCCGGCACGAAGCCAGCGCGGCGCGTGAGCACGCCTTCGAGCACGCGCGAGGCGTGGAGCCGCGTATCCGCCGACGGCGCGTCGAGCAGCTCGAGGACCGCGCACGCACCCGCGAGATCGAGGTCGATCAGCGCGAACACCGCCGGCGTGAAGTCGCTGTGCAGCTTGTCGTAGGCTTGGTCGATCCGGGCGACGAGCGCCTGGATCGATGGTGCCGGCGCGGGGCACGCCGCCGCGGGTCCCGGCGGCGGTCCTGCCGCGGGCGCCGTAGCCGTCCGCACCGGTGCCGAGCCACACGCTGCGAGCGCCACCGCAACGACAAGACGGAGAGCTCGCATCGTTGATCCGGACGCGAGGACTCGTCCTCGAGTCGCACCGCGACGACTACAGGGGCGACTGGCCGACGTTCAAGGCCCCCCACGTCGAGGGCTGCACGGTGATGGCGTCGGTGTTCCAATCGGCCTTGTCGTTGTCGTCGGTGTTGTCGAGGCGCTGGATCGAAGCCCCGGCCGGCGTCGCGCCACCGGCGTCGAGGTCGAGCGCCGCGTGCGCGTTGAAGTCGTCATCGACGAATCCGCCGGCGGGAACTCCACCACCGACCATCTGCCACTGATCTTGCGCGACGAGGATCGCGGCCTGGTCCTCCGAGTCGCCGGCGGCGCTGCCGGTCGGGGCGGAGGCCAGGAGCACCGCATCGATCACCGTGGTCGTGCGCATCACGCTGATCACGTTGTTCGTGACGGTGAGGCCGGCGTCCGCCGTGAACAGATCGTAGGCGCCGTCGTAGTTCCCCGGGTAGTCCGCGTTCAGATACTGGGTCGGGCTGGTGGTCTCGTTCTCGCTGATCCCGCTGCTGCACGGCCCACTGGTTCCGGCGCCGAAGTGCACCACGATGAGCGCGCCGGGCTCGACCGTCATCGCAGGGAACGTGAACACGATGTCCTTGCGCTCGACGAGCCGGAGGCCGGTGAGGTCGCCGCCGGCGATCGCGCGGAGCTCGACGAGATCGCAGTTCGAGGCGTTCGCGTTCACCTCGTTGATCCGCAACACCTGCGTCGAGCCCGGCATCGCATCGATCTGCATACTGTCGACCGGCGCAGCGTCGATCGCAGCGTCGATCGCAGCGTCGATCGCAGCGTCGATCGCAGCGTCGTCCACGGCGGCGTCGACCAGCGCGTCATCGATCATCGCATCATCGACCGGTGCATCCGAGAGCGGCGCATCACCGGGCTGCTGAGCGTCGATGCGTGAGGCATCGCTACCCGCCGTCGCGTCGGGGCGACCGGGCGACGAGCCGCCGCACGCGATGATCGAAAGGGAGAAGGCCGACGCTACTACTTGGCCACGCATTGCCCCGACTTGTATCACGGGGCGGACGCTCGACTACGGCCACTTCCACGACGGCTGGTACGAGCTCGACAGCAGGTAGCTGTCCTTGAACCCGTCGACCGTAACGAACCCACCATCGCGTTCCGTCGGCTTGGGCGGCGTCAGCACGAGGTTCCACTCCTGGATCCCCGAGAAGTAGTGCTTCCTGAACCTGTACGTCACCTTCTCGAGCGCCTGCTTTTTCGTGCCCTTGACCGCATTCCAGTCGCGCGAGCTGATCGTCGATGTGATCGGCGCCACGGTCAGCTTGTCGCCGGCGACGCTGTACTTGCCGGACTCGCGGACATGGATCCACTCGTTGACCCCGTTGTAGAGCTCGCTGAAGTACGTGTACGTGCCATCCGCTCTGAACACGTACTGACGGCGTAGCGTCGAGCCCGTTCCGTACCGGCTTGCTGGGTTCCCGGCCCCGGTCCCCCACGAGCCAACGATCGAGTCGGTGGTGTCGGGTGCGGCGGCCGGCGCAGCGGCGGGGGCGGCCGGTGGTGCAGTGGCCGGCACCGCGGACAGCGACAGCGAGTCGAGAAACTCACGGATCGGACACCTCGTCATGGTCGCGTTGTCGGTCGCCGTGACCAGCACGCTGCCCGCGGTGCCCACGGGCGTCAGGACGTACAGCCCGGCGGCGAACGGGGTGTTGCTGGCCTTGTCGATCACCGACGCGGTCGTCACGACCATCGGCACGCCGCGCTTGGTCGTGCGCGTGACCGGCTTGCTCGCGGCCTTGACCGTGAAGTTCGCTTCGACGACGAACTTCCACTCGAAGGCCGCGTCGTCGGTAGCGGGCGCGTGGGCGGAGAACACCGCGAACTGACAGAACGTCTTGCCGCTGATCTTCGTGAACGTCACGTGATCGCCAGACTCCGCGCGCGTCGAGCCTGCCGGCGAAGAGAACGTCCAGCCGCCGAACTCATCCGCGAACGCCACCGAGGAGCCAAGGACCGCCAGCACGAAGAGGACACGCCACATGGCTCGGATCGTACACTCTCTCGGGATCGTTGATGTTGCATGGCAGCCTTCCCCCGCCGCCCTCCATGACGAGCCACGCGGCAACCCTTGGCCGTCGACGGCCGGTCACCGGTCCTGGCACAATGGAGGAATGGGGATCCGCGCGACCGCGGTGCTGTTCCTCGGCGGATGCAACCTGGTGTTCGGCGTCGAACCAGTACCGTCCACCGACGCCCTAGCAGCGTCCGACGCTGCCTCGTGCACCCCGCTGCTCTCGAACTTCGACGACTTCGACACGGTAAGGGCCTCGCCGTGCAGCTGGGGCTACCTGACCCAATCCAGCTGCGCCGCTGTCATCGAGAACGGTGTGCTGGCGATGACCCCCGACGCGGCGGCCCCCGAGTCAGTCTGCATCTGCGGCACGAATTCGCCCCTCGTGTTCACATCCACGTTCGGCACGATGGTCGAGGTCGACCAGATCGGGCAGAAGGTGGGCGAGTACACCCAGTTCTCCGCGCGCGATTCGGCGGGCTCTGCGACCTGGCACATCCGGTACCAGCCGGGGAACACGGCGCTCTCGTTTCAGCGCGGCATGAGCTCGCTCGGAGCGGTGCCCTGGGATCCGACGCTGCGGTGGTGGCGGATCCGTCCTGACGATGCAGGCACCGCGGTGCTCGGCGAGGTCTCGGCCGATGGCAAGCAGTGGACGCAGATCGCCGCGGACGCCGTCACGCCACCGGCGTCGATCGAGATGTCGTTCCACGAGGGGACGTTCTTGGCGTTGCCCATGCCCTCGACCGCCCGCCTCGCGAGCATCAACGTCTGCCCGTGATCATCGGGGGGCGCCGCGCCTGAATGCGTCGAGCGCTATGCTTCGCGCATCGCGATGACGCCCTCCACGCTCCCCACCGACGACGCATTCGAGTTCTATCCGTGTCTCGTCGACGGGGCGCACGCGTCGATCTACGTCAACCTCCGCTACGAGAGCGGGGCACCGGCGGCCGCGACGACGCGTTACGAGCTCGCGATCGCGTTGCGCACGCCGGGAGCATTCGGGATCGGCGAGGGTGACGAGGTCGCCGAGCTGGGTGTGATGGAAGGCGACGTGATCGCGCGTGCGACCGAGCTCGGCGTCGCGTTCGTCGGACGGCTGCGCCATCGCGGCATGTGGGAGCTCACCCTGTATGGACCGCCAGGGCATCTCTTGGCGCTCGAGTCGGTGGCGCGTGCCGGCGCGGGCGAGCGTCGAGTTCAGGTGAGCGCCGAGCATCGCGGAACGCACTCGATGCCCCTCGGGACTCGACCTCCGCATCGCGCGACGCTACTTCGTGATCGGCGGCTGGGCCTGGTGATAGATGCGGAGCACCCAGAGCGCGTCGGCGAAGCGGAGCGTCACCGACGGAAAATCGAGCCGATGGTCTGTCGCACCTGATCGACGGTGCGGCCCTCACCAGCGCGCAACGAAGCGAGCGCCTCGGCCAGTCCTTGCTCCTCGTCGGGCGTCAGGGTGGGAGACTTGTCGACGGCTTCCACCACGTAGGTCCCCGCAGGGAGCTCGCGAAGCTCCTCCGGGAGGTCTTTGCCGTTCCAGTGGAGGACGCGCGCGCCGGCCATGTCTAACGATAGCACCGACCAGACTACAAGCAGTCAGGCTTCTCGCATCCTCGTGCGCTGGCTTCGGACTCGCGCTCCGAACACCGTCACGGAGAACGTTCGGGCAGCTGCACGACTTGAGCGATCGGGCGCGGCTTCTTGGTCGGTGCGCATCGCGCCAGGATCAACTTCCATCCGTTCCGTGCGCTCGCGGCCTCCGCGACGATGCTCGCCACCTCGGCCGGGTCGACGCGCTCGGCGCCGATGCGAACTTCGGCGCCATACTCCGCGGCAAGGGCACGGCGCTCCGATGGACTCTTCGCGCGGGCAGCGATGCAGGCATAGGCCTCGCACGAGTACGCGAACGTCTCGCGCTTTCGGAACTCGATGTCGAGTAGCCACTCCCTCGTCCGCGTGTCGCGAAGTCCCATCGTGCGGCGCTTACAGTTGTGGAAGATGTGCGCCGCCTCGTGGACGACGAAGTCCGCGAATGGATCGTCCTCGGCGAAGTAGTCTGGCGAGACGTAGCAGGTCGTGCCCTCGCTAATCCCGACAATTCGAGGGGCATCATCTCCGAGCAGCTTCGCGCCGACGCCGAGCAGGTACAGGTTCGCCAGGTCCCACGCAGAGTGGTCCCACGAATGGTTCATGATGATCGGCGCGATGGTCTCTCTCGTCACGTACACGACAGAACGCTCGAGCGTCGCCAGCACGGCGTCCTGCTCGGATTTCGGGAAAAGCCCTCGCACCATGGGCTCGACCTTGGAACGCGTGAAGGCGATGCCGACGTTCTCGGGGACCGGCTCGTGTGTGAGCCCTTTCGCGCGCCGGCGAACCTCGGCAACGAGCGCGGCGCGAAGATCATGATGCAAAATGGCGGAAGCGCATGGGAATCGAAGTCGCGAACGTCGCCAACGATCACGCGCACCTGCGTGCGACTTCGCGAAGTTGGTGCTCGCTCGTGCTCACGAGTGCTCGCGCGTGTTCGCTGGTGTGGCAGCGACGTGGCCGCCGAGAGCGGTCACACCCGCGTGATAGGCGTGGTGGATGCCGCTAGATCTGGATGGTAATCGGCCGTTCTACTTCCACGAGCGGGTCGCGAACGAACAGCGACAGGGGTATCCGCTCCACGAGGACGTGTCGCTGAACGCTCGTCGTCGCCTGTTCCGTGAGATCGAGGCACGCGCTAACGCGGTCTTCCACG
>Ga0247822_10002029_pt1 | contig 12787 bp, 14 predicted proteins | sample 13C_Cellulose_Da_FD_192423 | JGI IMG/M metagenome (GOLD analysis project Ga0247822, IMG submission 192423) | Soil microbial communities from agricultural site in Penn Yan, New York, United States - 13C_Cellulose_Day30 | ecosystem: Environmental > Terrestrial > Soil > Agricultural land | place...
CCATGGAGGCGGAGTGGTGCGGCGCCCGAAAAGGCCGTTCACGGGTCAGGGCGCCGCGATCAATCAGGCCCGCCACCGACCAGACCATGGAGGTCTCCAGCAACTCCTGCGGCGTCAGCGGCGGCAACAGGCCGGGCAGGCGCTGCGCCATCATCGACTTGCCGGAACCGGGCGGACCGATGAATAGCAGGTTGTGGCCGCCGGCTGCAGCGATCTCCAGCGCCCGCTTGGCGCTCTCCTGCCCCTTGACCTCGCGCAGGTCAGGGACGGCGCCGCCCGTCGTCACCGGGCCGGGCTCGGGCGCGCGCAGCACCTGGGTTCCCCGGAAGTGGTTGATCAGACCGATCAGGGAACGCGGCGCCAGAATGGCCGTGTCGCCTGCCCAGGCGGCCTCGGAGCCATTGGCCTCGGGACAGATCAGACCCAGGCCCATGGCCCCCGCCGCCATGGCCGCCGGCAAGGTTCCCCCCACGGCCGCGATCTGGCCATCCAGTCCCAATTCGCCGACCGCGGCCCAGCCATCCAGAACGTCCGGCCCGATCACCCCCATGGAGGCCAGCAGGGCCAGGGCGATGGGCAGGTCGAAGTGACTGCCTTCCTTGGGCAGGTCGGCGGGGGCCAGATTGGCGATGACTTTCTTGGGCGGCAGGGCCAGGCCGATGCCGGCGAAGGCCCCCCGCACCCTTTCACGGCTTTCGGCCACGGCCTTGTCCGGCAGGCCGACAATGGCGAACGCTCCGGCGGGCGTCGCCACCTGCTGCACCTCCACATCGACCCGTCGCGCCTCGACCCCGTCGAAAGCGACCGTCACCACCCGCGCGACCATCGGTTCCCTCCCGCTTGAGCGAAGAGAACAAATCACGAACTAATATCGACTGCAAGAGCGTCGTTACGCCAACATGATCAAGGCAGGCCGGCTTCGGGCGCGAGCGTATGGACCACTTCACCCGCAGCATTAAGGAATTCGATAGCGCCGAAGCCTTCCGGGGTCACCGTCATCCGCACGCGCGGCTTGTCGTTCCTGTCAGACAGGGCGACGGCGGGCGTGCCGTCGGCGGCGACGGACAGGCGCATGCGCGTGGGGGTCTGCACGCCGGGCACAAGAGCGTTGTCGAGACCGGGCTCACGGATCAGGGGCGGAGCCTGGTTGATGACGAAGCTGACAGCGCCGTCCGGCGACACACGCCAGCCGATGGCGTCCATAGCCGGGTGATCCAGCGCAAGCACGGCCATGCCGCCGTCCACGTCGGCTGTGCCAAAACCGCCGCGCTCGCTGCCACTGTCGTCATAAAGGATCAGGCCGGCGACATTGAACGCCCGCTTGTACTGCACGCCGTCGATGATCGGGGCGGGCGTGGCGCCTGACAGGGTCATGCGGATCGTCCCGTCGGCGTCGACGATGTCGATGCGGCGGGCGGTGATGCGTTCGTGATCCGGCGCCTCGACGCGGGTTTGCGGCGCACGGGTTTCGATAATCCGCTCCAGCACTTCCAGCGACGGGCGCTTCGGCGCAGCGTCCTGGGCCATCGCCGGCGCGGCGATCAGCAACGCCAGAACGGACAAGGTCCCCATCTTCATCGCCCTGGTCATAAAGTCCCCTCCCCTCGTGCGCCCGCCTCTCAGCGAGGCTCGCGCTTCTTCCTCTCGATCACGTCCCACATCAGGGCTGTCGCATCGACGCCGTTGAACTTCAGCATCTGCTGGGCGCCCGTCGGCGACGTGACATTGATCTCGGTCAGGTAGTCGCCAATGACGTCAATGCCGACAAAGATGAGGCCGCGTTCCTTCAGATAGGGGCCGATGGCGGCGCAGATTTCCAGATCGCGCGGCGTCAGTTCGACCGGCGCCGCCGTGCCGCCGACGCGCAGGTTCGAGCGAACCTGATCCTTGGCCGGAACGCGGTTGATGGCGCCCACCGCCTCGCCGTCGATCAGGATGATGCGCTTGTCGCCCGCCGACACCGCCGGGATGAATTTCTGGATCACCAGCGGATCGCGCGATCCGGCGGCGTGGATCTCGATCAGGGCTTCCAGATTGGGGTCGTCGGCCTTGAGCCGCACCACGCCCGAGCCGGCGGCGCCGTGCAGGGGCTTGAGCACCACGTCGCCATGCCTGCGGTGGAAGTCGACCAGAGCGACCGGATCCGACGACACCAGGGTCGGCGGCTGCAGGCCGGGGAAGAGGGTGGCGATCAGCTTCTCGGGCGCCGAACGCACCTCGGCGGGGTTATTGACCACCAGGGTTTCGGGATGCACCCGCTCCAGCAGATAGGTGGCGGTGACATAGGCCATGTCGAAGGGCGGGTCCTGACGCATCAGGATGACGTCCACGTCCTCCGCCAGATCGAGGACGACCTCGGGACCGAAGTCGGCGTGTTCGCTTTGGACCGTGTTCACCGTCACCGGGCGGGCACGACAGAACAGGCGCCCCTCGTCCAGCGCCAGGGTGCGGAAATCGTAGATCCACAGCTTGTGGCCGCGCGCCTGACCCGACAGGGCCATCAGGAAGGTGGTGTCGGACTCGACGTTCACCGCCTCGAGCGGATCCATCTGGATGGCGACTTTCAGCATGGAGGTCCTTTCACGGCGTCGGAGCTTTGCAGATGCGCGGCGAGGAGCCCGGACGCAAGGGCGCGCCCCCTTCTTTGCCGTCGCCTTGTGTTTTCAGCCGTCATCCTCGGGCGCCCGCCCCGGGGATGGCAGCGTGAGAGGGACCCTAGTTCAGGCGCATCCGCACCCGGTCCATGGTGGCGCGATGGGCGTCGGCGGGGCCGTCGACGGCCCGGGCGCGGGACAGGGCCTCAAGCGCACCGGTCAGGGCCCCCTGCTTTTCGCGGGCGGCGGCGACGTCCAGCCACGGCCGGTGATCCTCGGGGTCCAGCAGGGCGCGACGCAGGGCCGAACGTTCGGCGCCTTCATAATCCTCGATCATCAGGGCGCGGGCGAACAGGACGTTCTGCAACCGGACAAGGGCCTTGCGATCGCTGACCGGAGCCATCAGCAGGTCCAGACGGTCGGCGACATGCGGGGTCAGCCCGGCCAGCAGGGCGCGTCGCGTCAGTTCGCTGGGCAGGACCAGCCGACCCTGACTGAAAGGATCAAGCGCCACCGGTCCCTCGGGCGTCTCGACCCGCAGCAGGACGTGGCCGGGGAAGTCCACCGCCGCCGCCGTCAGCCCCGCCCTGCGCGCCGCGTCGAGATAGAAGACGACCAGCGCCGCCGACAAGCCGCGCCGACGCTCGGCCACGTCGATGACGTCGGTGTTGCCAGGGTGATCGTAGTTCAACAGGTCGCCGTTGAGCCGCAGGTCCGAGGCCATGGTCTCAGCCAGGGCGTCGTCAGGGCTTTCGTTGGCCGCGCGTTCCTTGACCCTCTGTGCGGCCTGGTCGGCCAGCAGGCGGACGGGCTCGGGGTCGCGGAAGGGATAGTCATGAATGGCGCAGGCGATAGCGCACTCGAGCAGCGGAAAGCCGTCGTCCTCGGCGGTTCCCGCCCGGGTCAGAATGATCTCGGCGTCGTCGCGCGTCACGCGATGTCCGTTCCTGTGGTCGTCACCCCGCGAAGATGACGCGGAAAGCGTCCGGGTGCCAGCGCCACCATATCAATCCGCAGGTTCAGACCCTGCAGCGAAGGTCGGCTGCGCGCCACGACCGCTCCGGCGACGGCCAGGCGCCTGTGCTGTTCCGGCCCCAGAGCGAGGATGGCGGTCTCGATCGTGCGCCGCCGCTTGACCTCGACCACCGCCAGCGTGCGCCCGCGTCGGGCCAGGATGTCGATCTCGCCGCCCCGACCCTTCAGGCGAAAGGCCAGGATCTGATAGCCCTTCAGCATCAACCAGCCGGCGGCGACCCATTCGGCGCCGTGGCCCTCCCGGTGCGACCGGCCGCCGAGCGCCTGACGCCAGCCTGATTTGGGCCGACGCGGCGACGGGGAAGGCCGCAGGCGGGGCTTCACCCCCGGCCCTGCATTTCCAGCGCCCGCTTGTAGAGCGGCTTTCTGGGCAGGTTCAGCGCCCTGGACACCTCGGCGGCGGCCTCGCCCGGCGGCAGGCGGGTCATGGCCTCGGTCAGGGCGGAGTCGGCGTCGGCCGCGCTGGCGACCTCGGCCTCGCCCGGCCCGACGACGACGACGATCTCGCCCTTGGGCGCATCGCAGCGCGGGTCGGCGGCCAGTTCGGACAGCCTCCCGCGCACCGCCTCCTCATAGAGCTTGGTCAGCTCGCGGGTCACGGCGGCGGGGCGGTCGCCCAGCACCGCGGCCATGTCGGCCAGGCTGTCCTTCAGACGCGGGCCGCTCTCGAAGAAGACCAGGGTCTGCCGTCCGGTCCGCAGTTCCTCCAGCATCGTCTTCCGCGCCCCTGATTTCGGCGGAAGGAAGCCCGCGAAAAGCACCCGGTCGGCCGGCAGACCGGCCAGACACAGGGCCGCCAGCAGGCTGGAGGCGCCGGGGACGGGGTGGACGGGCAGGCCCTCCGCGATCGCGGCGCGGGCCACGACGTATCCGGGATCCGACACCAGCGGCGTGCCGGCGTCCGACACCAGGGCCACCACCTCGCCCGCCTTCAGCCGCTCGACGGCGATCCCGGCGGCGCGCGCCGAGGTATGGTCGTCGCAGCGTTCCAGCCTGGCGCGCAGGCCATAGGCGGTCAGCAGCTTGGCGGTGACACGGGTGTCCTCGGCGAGCACCAGATCGGCGGCGGCCAGAACGTCCAGCGCCCGCAACGTCATGTCGCGCAGATTGCCGATGGGCGTGGCCACCAGATAGAGGCCGGGCGCGACGGAACGCGCTGGCGGGGCGGTCGGCGGAAAGAGAGAGACGTCTGACATCGGCGCGACCCTGCCAGCCCCGGCCGTCCCGGTCTAGGTCAGCAGGGCTTTCAGCACAGCGTCGAGCAGAGGCCGTCCCCGCGCCGTGGCGGAGACGCGACCGCCCTGCAGCCGGAGAAATCCGTCTGACGTCAGGTCGGCCAGCGGCCCGGTCGTTGCGGACAGACCCAGGGCCTGGAGAATCGGCAGCGGCACACCTTCGACAGTGCGCAGGCCCAGCAGCACCAGTTCTTCGGCGGCCTCCGCCCCATCCAGCGCCTCGCGTTCGGCCCAGGGCGAGCCGACGGCGACGCCCGCGACATAGTCGGCGATGCGGCGATGGGCGTCCGTGGCCGTCCGTTCACCGTTCAGTGTCAACCGGCCGTGCGCCCCGGGGCCAAGGCCCAGATAGTCGCCGCCGCGCCAGACGTGCAGGTTATGGCTGGACCGCGCCGCGACGTCGCGGGCGTGGTTGGACACCTCATAGGCCTCGAACCCCGCGCCCTCGAGCACGGCCTGTGTGGCTTCATAAAGGGACGCCGCCAGATCCTCGTCCGGCGGGGTCAGGGCGCCGCGCGCGAAGGCCCGGCCAAAGGCCGTCGTCGGCTCTATGGTCAGCTGATAGGGCGAGACGTGCTCAAAGCCCAGGTCGAGCGCCGTGGTCAGCTCCGCCGTCCAGTCGGCCACCGACTGCCCCGGCCGGGCGTAGATCAGGTCTATGGACAGACGCGGGAAGATGCGCGCCGCCGTCTCGACCGCGCGCCGGGCCTCGGCCGCCGAATGATCGCGCCCAAGGAAGGTCAGGGCGGCGTCGTCGAACGACTGCACCCCCATGGACAGGCGGTTAATCCCGGCCTCGGCCAGAGCCCGGTAACGGCCCGCCTCGGCGTCGGTAGGGTTGGCTTCCAGCGTGATCTCGATCTCGCCGTCACGGGGGAAGAGAGTCCGGGCCTGGGCGACCACGGCCGCCACGGCCTCGGGCGGCATCAACGAAGGCGTGCCGCCGCCGAAGAAGATGGAGGCCAGTCGACGCGGCCCGACCAGGGCGGCCTGCGCGGTCATGTCCGTCAGAATGGCCTGGACCAGCCCGGCCTGTTCCTCGACCCGGCCGCGGTCTCGCACGACGTTGAAGTCGCAATAGGGACAGATTCGGGCGCAGTAGGGCCAGTGAACATAGAGGGCGACATCCCCGGGGTCCCTGACGTCTCGCTCCCGGAGCGAGGCTGCCTGAGAGTCCCGGCGACCTGACAGGGCGTCAGTCAATCAGCGCCGCCTTGAGGCGGACGAAGGCGCGCGCGCGGTGACTGATGGCGTCCTTTTCCACCGGATTCATCTCGCCGAAGGTCAGTTCCGAGCCTTCGGGCCGGAAGATGGGGTCATAGCCGAACCCCCGTTCGCCGCGCGGCGGGAAGACCAGGTCGCCGTCGATACGCCCCTCGACAACCACACAGGGCCCGTCGGGCCAGGCCACCGCCAGCGCAGACGTGAACCAGGCGCGGCGGTCGGTAGCGCCGACCTCCTCCAGCCGTTCCTCGACCTTCTTCATGGCCAGGGCGAAATCCTTGCCCGGCCCGGCCCAGCGCGCCGAAAAGATGCCTGGCGCCCCGTCCAGGGCGGCGACAGAGAGGCCGGAATCATCAGCCAGCGCCACCTCGCCCGAGGCTTCGGCCGCGTGACGCGCCTTGAGCATGGCGTTGCCGACGAAGGTGCTCTCGGTCTCGTCCGGTTCGGGCAGGTTGAGGCTGCCAGCCGTGACGATCCTGTAATTTCCATCCAGCAGCGCTTCGATCTCGCGCGCCTTGCCCGGATTGTGGGTCGCGGCGACCAGCCGCATCCCCTTGATCAGCTTGAGATTCATGCGGCGATCCTAACCCTCTCCGGCTCATTGCGGAAGTTTAACATCGTTAAACGATATGTAACGTGCTTTTCGACGAGGTCGCCCCTATCTTCAATCTCAAGAACGGGGGTCGCACCGTTCAAGCGAAGCGGAAACAACGCAACGTTCACCCAGCGACACCACACAAACGCTCGAAAATCGTGCAATCACGGAGAGATACGATGCAAGCGATGAAAACCTCGATCTGGATGGACCGCGTCGGCCACGGCTTCTTCAACGCCCTTCTGCTGGCCGCCCTGCCCACCGCCGCTGTCGCCCTGCTGATCCAGAGCCTGTGATCCAGATCCGGATCACATCGGGGGCTTTGACGATCAGCATGAACACCGCGAAGAATAGCGCCGCGTGAGGGTTCGCCGGACCCCGCGCGGCGATCATCGCCCGAACCACCCGGCCTGAGACCTGAATTCATGCGCCTCCCGAAACCGCCTTCTATCGGGATAAGAGCGCCGCGCCTGACGGGCACCAGCCTGCGGACCCCCAATCTGCGCACCCTGGGCCCCGGCTCCGTTTCCAGCCTGCTGAAAATTGCGCTGGACGTCGCCTATGTCCTTCTCGCCCTGATCACCGGCGTCCTGCTGCTGCTCTGGGTCGCCTCCATCTTCATCCCGCTCGATAATCTGAACGTCACAGTCACGGACGGCGACAACGGCCGCCAGATTCCGCTGACCCGTCCCCTGCTGCTGTTCGGCGTCGGGGCCATGACCGCCTATTTCGGCGGCTTCCTGATGATCCTGCGCGGTCTCAGAAAGATTTTCCGCACCCTGACCCTGGGCGACCCTTTCCAGCCCGACAATGTCCGACGCCTGCGCCAGATCGGCCTGATCCTGGCCATCGTGACCGGCGGCGTCTGGCTGGCCCAGGGCCTTGTCGCCGCACGTCTGGCCCCCGGCGTCATGGAACCGCAAGGCGTCAGCGACCTGCTCACCCCCGTCTTCTCCATCCTCGTCGTCTTCGTCCTGGCGGAGGTCTTCCGCGAGGGCGCGCGCCTGCGCCGCGAATCCGAACTGACGATCTGACCCCGAAACGCTAAGTTCACCTCATGGCCATCCGCGTCCAACTTGACCGCATCCTCGCCGAACGGCGCATGTCGCTGACGGAGCTCGCCGACCGCGTCGGCGTGACCGTCGCCAACCTGTCGATCCTCAAGACGGGCAAGGCCCGCGCCGTACGCTTCTCGACCCTGGACGCCCTGTGCCGGGAACTGGACTGTCAGCCCGGCGACCTGCTGGCCCACGAACCCGGTCCCGGCGACGCCTTCGACGATTCCGAGGACTGAGGTGGCCCGAAAAGGTCCGCCGACATCCTCAGACGACGACAGGCGTATCTGGGCCCGCGTCACCGGGACCGTGACCCCGCCCGCCCGCCGCAAGGCCGCGCGCGTCACCCCCGGCGCGGTCCTGCCGGACCCTGAAAGCCAGCCGCTCGCCGCCAAACCCGCCCGCGGCGTCGCCGGCAAGAAGCGCCATTCGCCGGATCAGACCCCGACCTTCGAGGCCCTGGGCATTGTCGCGCCTGTAAAGCCCGCGCCAGCCCGCGCCCGGCCGGCGCCCGAAGAACTGGAGCCCCGACGCCAGCGCCGCCTGTCGCGCGAGCGCGATCCGATCGAGGCCCGCATCGACCTGCACGGCTTCGGTCGCTTTGAAGCCGAGGACCAGCTCCGCGGCTTCCTGATCAGTTGCCAGATGCGCGGACTGCGCTCGGTTCTGGTCATCACCGGACAGGGACGGCGCGGCGGCGGGATCATCCGCGGCTCGGTGCACGACTGGCTGACCGGGCCGCACCTGCGCGGCGTGGTGTCCGGCTTCGCCTCGGCCCACCGTCGCCACGGCGGCGACGGCGCCTTCTACGTCACGCTGAAGTCCCGCTGATCCTCAGCCCTGGGCGTTGCGGATCGCCGCCGCTCCCGCGACCGGCGCGATGACCACCGCGAACAGGACATAGGCGGCAAGCAGGGCCAGGGCCGACATCGGATCGCCGCCCCCGGCCGCCCTCGTCAGGGCGCCCGCGCCGAACACCACAGGCGGAATGAAGAGCGGCAACACCACCACCGCGATCAGCAGACCGCCTCGCTTCGCTCCCAGAGCCAGAGCCGCGCCCAGCGCCCCGGTGAAGGCGAAGCCCAGACCGCCGATGGCCGCGGCCAGCGCCGTCAGACCAATCAGGTGGGCCGGCTGGCCCAGAGCGAGCGCTGCAACCGGGGCCGCCAAGGCCAGAGGCAGGCCGGTCGCCAGCCATTGGGCCAGGGCCTTGATCGCCACCGTCGCCTCCAGCGGCACGGGGCCGAGCGCCAGCAGGTCCAGCGCCCCGTCCTCCAGATCACGCTCGAACAGACGCTCCAGCGACAGCAGAGACGCCAGGGCCAGGGCCATCCAGCTGGCGCCGGAAGCCGCCGGTGCCAGGACGCGCGGATCGCCGCCCGCCGCCAGCGGCAGGATGGCGGTCAGGCACAGCATGAAGCCGCAGGCCAGCAGGGGCCCGCCGCCGCCGCCCCAGGCCAGCGACAGCTCGCGGCCAAACAGGACGCGCACCGCCCTCACGCCAGACCCCCAAGGTCGAGATTGCGCGCCGGGACGGGCAGGGGGTCATGCACCGCCGCCAGAATCATCCCGCCCGAAGCCAGATGCGCCGCCATCAGCCCGGCCGCCGTCGCGCGCCAACGCTCGTCCAGCGGCGCCAGGGGTTCGTCCAGCAGCCACAGGGCGCGCGGCGCGGCGATCAGCCGGGCCAGCGACAGGCGCCGTTTCTGTCCTGCCGACAGCTTGCGCGTCTCCAGATCCAGCAGGGGCGTCAGCGACAGGCGGGCGATCGCCGCCTCGCGCGCCGCGCTGTTCCCGCCCAGCCAGGCTGTCTGGAAATCGAACTCTTGCCGCGCCGTCCGCGCCGGCTTCAGGCCTTCGAGATGACCCAGCAGGTGGACGCCGTCGCGCCGCGCGGTCTCCGAATCCAGCGCCTCACCGTCCGCGCCGCCAAAAGTGATCGCCCCCTCATCCGGCCGGATGAAGCCCGCCACGGCGCGCAGGAGGCTGGTCTTGCCCGCGCCGTTGGCTCCGGTCAGAGCCACCGCCTCACCGCCCGAAAGGCGCAGGGACAGGCCCCGGAACAGGACGCGCTCGCCGCGCGACAGGCTCAGGGACTGGATGTCGACCGTTTTCAGCATGGCCCCGCCGACTTGCGAACCCTTCTCAATGTCCATGACAAGGGTGTGGATACATGGACGCCTCCCCCGCACAGGACTATATGCGCAAGCGCCGCAGCAGGCTTTCGCCGCGCGCGCCCGGGACCTGTGCGCCCTGGCGTCCAGCGCGCGAAGGCGCAACCGAATTGTCGGGCGGCGTTAGTCAGAGGACTTATCTCCATGCCGTCGATTGACAGCCTCAAGACCCGTCAGGACCTTTCGGTCGGGCGCAAGAAATACGCCTATTACAGCCTTCCCGCCGCCGAGGAAGCCGGTCTGGCCGGGATTTCCCGTCTGCCGCGCTCGATGAAGGTGCTGCTGGAGAACCTGCTGCGCAACGAAGACGGCGTCTCGGTCACCGAGGACGACCTCAAGGCCGTCGCCGCCTGGATCGAGAACAAGGGCGCCGTCGAGCACGAGATCGCCTTCCGCCCGGCCCGCGTCCTGATGCAGGACTTCACCGGCGTGCCCGCCGTGGTCGACCTCGCCGCGATGCGCGACGCCATGGCCAAGCTGGGCGCCGACGCCGCCAAGATCAATCCGCTGGTCCCCGTCGACCTGGTCATCGATCACTCGGTCATGGTCGACCACTTCGGCAACGCCAAGGCCTTCGGTCAGAACGTCGAGCGCGAGTATGAGCGCAACATCGAGCGCTACAACTTCCTGCGCTGGGGCTCCTCGGCCTTCAACAACTTCCGCGTCGTGCCGCCCGGCACCGGCATCTGCCACCAGGTGAACCTGGAGAACCTGGCCCAGACCGTCTGGACCCTGGACGAAGGCAAGAAGACCGTCGCCTATCCCGACACCGTCGTCGGCACCGACAGCCACACCACCATGATCAACGGCCTGGCCGTTCTGGGCTGGGGCGTCGGCGGCATCGAGGCCGAGGCCGCCATGCTGGGCCAGCCGATCCCGATGCTGATCCCGGAAGTCGTCGGCTTCAAGCTGACCGGCAAGCTGCCGGAAGGCGCGACCGCCACCGACCTGGTGCTGACCGTCACCCAGATGCTGCGCAAGAAGGGCGTGGTCGGCAAGTTCGTGGAATTCTTCGGCGACGCCATCGCCGGGATGACCATCGAGGACCAGGCCACCATCGCCAACATGGCCCCGGAATACGGCGCCACCTGCGGCTTCTTCCCCGTCTCGCGCGCGACCATCGACTATCTGACGGCCACCGGCCGCGACAAGGCGCGCGTCGCCCTGGTCGAAGCCTACGCCAAGGCGCAAGGCCTGTGGATCGACGAGACCTCGGAAGACCCGGTCTTCACCGACGTGCTGGAACTGGACATCTCGACGGTCGTGCCGTCGCTGGCCGGTCCGAAGCGTCCGCAGGACCGCGTTGAACTGACCGCCGCCGCCCCGTCGTTCGAGACCGCCCTGACCGACGTCTTCGGTCGCGTGAACGACGCCGGCCGCGTGGCTGTCGAAGGCGAGAAGTTCACCGTCGGCGACGGCGACGTGGTCATCGCCGCCATCACCTCCTGCACCAACACCTCGAACCCCAGCGTTCTGATCGCCGCCGGTCTGGTGGCGCGCAAGGCCCACGCCCTCGGCCTGAAGGTCAAGCCCTGGGTCAAGACCTCGCTGGCTCCCGGCTCGCAGGTCGTCACCGACTATCTGACCGACGCCGGGCTCCAGAAGGATCTGGACGCCATGGGCTTCAACCTGGTCGGCTACGGCTGCACCACCTGCATCGGCAACTCGGGCCCGCTGGACCCGGCCATCTCGAAGGCGATCAACGACAACGGCCTGGTCGCGACCTCGGTCCTGTCGGGCAACCGCAACTTCGAAGGCCGCGTGAACCCGGACGTCCAGGCCAACTACCTGGCCTCGCCGCCGCTGGTCGTGGCCTACGCCATCGCCGGGTCGATGCGCATCGACATCACCAGGGACGCGATCGGTCAGGACAAGAAGGGCAAGGACGTCTTCCTGAAGGACATCTGGCCGACCTCGCAGGAGATCGCCGACATCCAGAAGAAGTCGGTCACCCCGGCCATGTTCGCCAAGCGCTACAAGGACGTCTTCAAGGGCGACAAGCACTGGCAGGCCATCAAGGTCACCGGCGGCCAGACCTATGAGTGGGAGGACACCTCCACCTACGTCCAGAACCCGCCCTACTTCGAAGGCCTGTCGATGGAGCCGGCCCCGGTCAGCGACATCGTCGAAGCCCGCATCCTCGGCATCTTCGGCGACTCGATCACCACCGACCACATCAGCCCGGCCGGTTCGATCAAGAAGGCCTCGCCCGCCGGCGTCTATCTGACCAACCACGGCGTCGACGCCCTGGACTTCAACAGCTACGGCGCCCGCCGCGGCAACCACGAAGTCATGATGCGCGGCACCTTCGCCAACATCCGCATCCGCAACAAGATCACCCCGGACATCGAGGGCGGCGTCACGAAGCACTTCCCGTCGGGCGACACCATGTCGATCTACGATGCAGCGATGCGGTACCAGTCGGAAGGCCGTCCCCTGGTCGTCTTCGCCGGCAAGGAATACGGCACCGGCTCGTCGCGCGACTGGGCGGCCAAGGGCACCCGCCTTCTGGGCGTCCGCGCCGTCATCGCCGAAAGCTACGAGCGCATCCACCGCTCGAACCTGGTCGGCATGGGCGTGGTCCCGCTGCAGTTCAAGCAGGACGGCTGGCAGAAGCTGGGCCTGACCGGTGAGGAGATCGTCACCATCCGCGGCCTGACCGACGCCAACATCGGCAAGCTGAAGCCGCGTCAGGACCTGTGGGTCGAGATGTTCCGCCCCTCGGACGGCAAGATGGCCCGCTTCCCGGTCCGCTGCCGCATCGATAACCAGACCGAGCTGGACTACCTGCTGGCCGGCGGCGTCATGCCCTACGTCCTGCGCAACCTGGCCCGCGGCCCGGAAGCCGAGGCGCCCGCCGCCGCCGAATAAGGCG
>Ga0247822_10002030_pt1 | contig 12784 bp, 11 predicted proteins | sample 13C_Cellulose_Da_FD_192423 | JGI IMG/M metagenome (GOLD analysis project Ga0247822, IMG submission 192423) | Soil microbial communities from agricultural site in Penn Yan, New York, United States - 13C_Cellulose_Day30 | ecosystem: Environmental > Terrestrial > Soil > Agricultural land | place...
AATTGCACCAAAGAATTAACGGCGATGAGGAGCCGATTCGTTGCTTTGTTCCCTTCGACAGGAAGGGCAAGCTTGGGAAATTGCGAAACGAGGTCTCGGCTCACTACGAGAAGACATATTCCCCAGCAGAATTGCGGTCGATCTTAATGGAGATCGATTTTACCGAGGTCGGCGAATGGATAAATATCGCCTTAGGAACATTATGCGACTTGTTGAAGTTGGATGCCTATATGTGGTCGGCAGCCGACCCTAGACCAAACACAGCCATCTTGATGTGCCAAGAACCGATAATGACAGTTTTTGAGTGCGAAGAAGGTAGGGCAACGAGGATCGCCGGTTTTTTGATGCGGAAGAAATCGCCGAAATGGAGTGTGTTCGAGGAGATTCAAAAAGTTGCATCCTTGGCTGACCAACTTTTTGACAGGAGTTCCGCATTTCGAATGTCGGGCTTTACAGAAAATCAACCGTCGGACTCTTGGTCCAGCATGTTGCGCAAACCCGATGGCAAAGAGTAAAGTTGCGTTCCTATTAGGTGCGGGTGTTTCTCGACTTTCCGGGGGGGCTCTGTGACGGATCTTACAAAAACCGTGATGGAATCCGCATGGATGGCTCATACGGATTGGGCCTTCTACCCGCGCCTCCCTGAGGAAGGTTTTCACTCAGACGAGATTGCTGGTAGAGCGCAAGCGTTCATCAGAATTTTACATTTACATATCGAGGGGCATCTGTCCCTTCGGGACGGACGCGCTCCAAATTATGAGGACTATTTCTCATGTTTGAAACAGATCGTACAGGATGAGACCGGAGAGATCGCAAACCCATTGATTCAGGACAACGCCACGCGGCTCCACAATGCATCCTCATCTCTCCATGTGGGAAGGGACACACACATCAATGATAATACTTTTGCATCTTTGGCCGATCGGGCGGCATGATAATAGTGCAGGTTCTTGGGAGATCCTGCGTTCAGAAAATGAGTAATTATTCCTTCATGAACAGCCTGCGCCAGCCCGGCGGTTGCAAATCCGCTGGCGGCTATGTGAGCACCGTCGGGTATCCAGCGCGCTACTTTATCTGGCGTAAGAATTTCTGGCTTCATCCCTTAGATGCTTTCTAGAATCGCCGCGATACCCATGCCTCACCGACGCAGAGACTCGCTAAGGCCTTCTTTCTCAATCCTTGGTGAATCTGGTGTGCGAGGTGTACGGCTAGGCGAGCCCCGCTGGCACCGATGGGATGGCCCAGCGCGGTGCCGCTGCCATGGCGGTTGAAGCGTGAGTCATAAGGATTGATGGCGAGCTCTCGGCAGCATGCTAAGGCTTGTGCGGCGAAAGCTTCGTTGATTTCAATGCGATCGAATTCGTCCAGAGTAACGCCTGTGCCACCTAGTAGCTTGGCTGAGATGGAGAATTTTCTGGGATTTCTTCGATTTTAGTTGCAAGTCACCACCTGGTGATTGAGTGTCACCACGTGGTGAATAAAGTGCTATGAAGGTTCCGACTCAAAAAGATATTGCTGAAGCTGTGGGAGTATCTCGCGAAACCGTCTCGCATATTCTCGGAGGGAAAGGCATTCATCGATATAATGAGGAGACTCGCCAAAAGGTCCTTGAGGCGGCGAATGCTCTCGGTTACCGACCAAACCGCGCCGCACAAACGATCCGCAAAGGCCGAAGCAATCTCGTAGGCGTCATTCACTTCGGCACCAGCTACCACATCGCCCGACAGACGGCCCACTTCCTCCCTCAAGCCATTAATGGCCGGGGATACGATACGTTCGTGGTTGATTTGAGCTGGCATGGGGAGTGTCACCGCCGTGCACTTGATCAACTCGTTGAGGCTCGTGTCGAGGGCGTCATTATCGCCCACATGGTTGAAACTTTCGGTCGGGACGATGTGCAGATTCTCACGCAAGCCGGTATTCCAGCACTGACTCTTGCCGGCAATGAAAAGCTAGGTATTCCCGTCCTCTATGGTGATTCAAGAGGTGCATTTCGCGACCTTGTCACCCATTTAGGAAAAGTCGGACATAAGCGATTTTTGCTGCTAACGACATCCCACCAAGGTCGGACGAAGCTGAGCCGGGTGGCTGGTTTCCGCGACGGACTCCATACCCTAGGTCACCCCGATGTCAGTGGAGAGATCGTGGAACTCGAGGCGGAGCGCGGAGGTTTTGATTCAAGTATTCCCGCTTATCAATATGTGCGCCGTTTAATTCAGGCGGGTCAGTTGCCGGACGCTATTGTCTGCACGAATGACCACTGGGCCAGGGGTGCATTTGCAGCGGCGCTGGAAGCTGGGCTGAAAATCCCCGAAGACCTCGCAGTGACAGGTTTCGACAATGAGCCCTTCGGAGCTATGGCTCCATATTTTCTAACTACGGCTACCCCGGATGTGGGTGCAGAATGTGAGAAGGCGGCGGAGGTCATGGCCGATCTTATTGCCAACAAACCATTGCCACAGCGCGAATACATCTTCCCCTGCGAGTTGGTCATCCGACGTTCATGCGGAGCACGCGAAGGTGCAAATATTTTAACTGGTCGGTAAACTGACCAGACTGATCTCAGGGAATAATAGGTTTTGAATGATGGTCTTGTCTGCACGAAATCACTGGAGAGGAGTGACTCTTATCGAGATCCTGATCGTCTCGGCGGTGGTCGGAATTCTCGCTGTCTTGCTCTTTCCTGTGGTGGGCAAAGCCAGAGAGATCGCGGGCAAAAGCGGGTGTGTCAATAACCTGCGGCAATGGGGGGCTGCCATCAGCTTGTATGCGGCGGATAATGATATGCTCCTCCCGACTCATCAGATGTCTAGCAATCCGGGCGTCCCTGGTGGGAGAGAGATAGGCTGGGATGAGAGGCTGTCACACTACGTGCCTTTTAACTATGCTAACTTACTTAAAGAAGATCTCGTCGCGAGGAGGCGCAGCATTCTTGTCTGCCCTGCGGAGAAGGTGGTCGCGGAGCCCGGTGATTATACCTATGCATACAATATCGATCTTAATTACCGACTCCAAGGGGTAAAGGCTTTGGTTAAGTTATCGGGCCTCGAAAATGCGAGCCGGTACGTGCTGATGACGGACTCTTATAAATCTATGTCGCTCTCAACCGCGACCGCTGGGCGGCTGAAGGATGCGATCAAGCCCGAGCGTCGGCACCAAGGAACTCCGAATTTCCTCTACGCCGATGGGCATGTCGCGCCCTTTGTCGAGGAACTCGTCGGGTATAATGAAGTGACCGGCCAGAATAAGGACTTTTATTACAATCTCTGGTTCGCCGAAGGGACTCCACCTCACCTTCGATAGTTTTCAAGATGATTTTTTATGTGTAGATCTGTTCCCGGGTTGTTCGCTTTCACTTTCCTTTGGTCCGGCCTTTTAATGGGAGCGCCGTTGACAGAGGCCCCCTTGCCTCCACTAAATGCTGTAGCTTCTCCCTTGAAGCTGGTTGATAATCATATTTCTTTCTCCGAGATAGTTCTTTCTTCAAATCCTACGGAGCAGGAGAAAAAGGCTGCTGAGTCATTTGCAGCATCGGTCAAAAAATCCACTGGTGCGGAAATTCCGATCCTACTCGAAGCTACGGCGAAATCGGACGTAAAGGAGGGCGTGGTCCAGATCTTCATTGGCGATACAAGCGCCGCACGTGCGGAAGGCCTCAAGGCCTCGGCCCTGCCCGAAGAAACCTATCGCTTGATCGCGAAGCCTGGAAAGGTCATCCTCGTCGGTCGCGATCGCAATAGGGAAACCTTACATTCCGTGGACTCCAAGCCCACCACTTGGGCGCTTAATCAAATCCTGGATCAGTACTTGGGGGTGCGTTGGCTTTGGCCCGGAAAACTGGGAACCTACATCCCTAAGAGCAGCAGCCTCTTCGTTCCTCAGTTGGATGTGACTTATCAACCAGATCTCATGTTGAGACGCCTGCGTCTTATCTGGAGCTGGATGTCAGGCGATGTGATCAAAAAAAGTACGCTGCCCCAATTGCTCAGTCAGGAGGAACGCGACACACTCATTGCCGAGTCCGTCGAGTGGTTGGAGAATCACCAGAATGGACAGCGTGGCAATATCAAGTACGGGCATGCTTTCGCCGACTGGTGGGACAAATATTCCAAGGACCATCCCGATTACTTCGCTGTTCCCCCGCCTGGATATCAGCAGCCATTGCCGAACGAGAAGAGCGTCAAGTTGCGTCTCTCGAATCCTGCCGTGATCGAGCAAATTGCCAAGGAATACGAGGAAAAGGGCGCACCTACTATCTATAATGTCTGCCCCAATGACGGCTATGGATTCGACACCAGTGAAGAAACCAGGAAGTGGGACTGGCCCCCGAATCAAAACATCGATGACATCTGGATCGGCAAGGGGAATCTTACAGCTCGTTACATCCACTTCTGGAACCTCCTCTATAAGCGTCTCAAACAGATTAACCCGGACGTGGTGCTTATCTCCTACGCCTACGCTTCATATCGCATTCCGCCTCCCACACCCGCTGTAGAGGCATCTTTGATCCTGGGCATCGTGGACAGCTACTCCGCCTACGACACCTGGAATGAGTGGAAGTCGCGTAATGTCCGGATGATCCTTCGCCCAAACTGGTGGGTGGTCGGGGCCGATGCTCCTCATATCCCGCTTCAAAAGACAGCCGATTTTTTAAAGTTTACTCGCGCAAATAATCTGATCGGAATTGATAAGGACTCGATCGGAGGCTATTGGGCAACGCAAGGGGTGAACTATTACTTGATGGCGCGTCTGATCGAGCGCCCCAACCTCGCGAAGGATCAGATCGTGGATGAGTACGCTTCGGCATTCGGCCCTGCGCGGGAGAAGATCAAACAGTATATCGCTTACTGGGAGGGTATAACTGAACAGGCTGGCTATACCAATCATGCTGGTTCCATCGTCTCCGAGAATCCAAACGGAATCTATGAGCGACTGGTGAAGGAAAAAAATATCTCTTTCAATCCTCGCCTCGGTTCCTATTGGATCATGCCTTACCTCTACACGGACGAGGTGACCGGGAAGGGAGAAGCCTTTCTAAACGAGGCCAAGGCCTTGCTTAATGGGGATGGAAATGCTGAAGCTCGGGAGCGGGTGGATTTCTTAACGCAAGGACTCGTCGAGTTGAAGACCATTCGGGACCTCGTGGCTGCTGCGGCCAAGATCAAGGAGGGAGATAAAAGCGCGCTCAGCAAGGCAGAGTACAAGCGTCAGGTGAAAAAGCTCCGCACATTGCGCCAGCAACTGTCTCGCAATCATGTGGTGTGGGGCGAACTTCTCTATATCATTGAGGACAAACTTAAGATTCCTACATCCGAAGAGAATCTCACCGAGGCCGCACCGGACCTTCGCGGCAGATAACGCATGAGAAAAATCTTTGAATTCAAAGGAGCTTTTGCGAATGAATATTCATTCGCGCTAGCTGAGATACAGCGCACTTTTCCCTGGCGCTTCAGTAGCGAGTCAGGACTTGCGGTCACGTTCGTGTTCGAAGCTAGTGACTCTGGTTTCTATCGCCTGGAGAACCTCGAAGGTGATGACTTCCGCATTATCTGTCGAGGGCCGCAGGACGCCTTTCGCGGATTGGCATGCCTGATGGGGCAACTTGAGTCCGATCAGGTATTGAGACGCATCGAGGAACATTCGCCATTTGAGACGCTGGGAGTGATGTTTGACGTATCGAGGAATGGTGTTCTTCGGGTAGAGTCATTAAAGACTCTCGTTCGCCACGTCGCACTCATGGGCATCAACCGGATATTCCTCTACATGGAGGATGTCTATCAGATCCGAGGGGAACCGATGTTTGGCTATTTCCGAGGTGCCTATAGCGAGGAAGAGCTGAGGGAGTTTGATGACTATGCTGCCAGCTTCTCGATCGAGGTTGTCCCCTTTATCCAAACCCTGGGGCATCTGACCCAAGTACTGAAATGGCCCAAATATCAGGAGCTTCAGGATACCCCTGATGTCATTCAGGTCGGTCATGGGGTCGCTGATGACTTGATCGAAAAAATGATCAGTGCCGCTTGCCGTCCCTTTCGTTCGAAGCGAATCCATCTTGGTATGGATGAGGCTCATGGCATCGGTACGGGGCGGTATCTGGCTCGCAATGGCTATGTGCCTCCTTTCGAGATACTGAGTAACCACCTCCAGCGTCTGTGTGGTGTCTGTGAGCGGTTGGGGGTCTCGCCGATGATTTGGAGCGATATGTTTTTCCGGTTGGGATCGAAGACCGGTGACTACTACGACCTCGATAGCCTCATACCAAAGAGCGCTGTCGACCTGATCCCACAAAATGTAGATCTAGTTTATTGGGATTACTATCACACCAGTAAGGCGTTTTACGATGAGTGGATTAAACGTCATCGCGATATGGGACGGGAACCGCTTTTCGCGGCTGGAGCCTGGACTTGGAACCGGTTTTGGTGCGCGCTTCCTCGCAGCTTTGGCACCTTGCGACCCGCCATGGCGGCTGCCCGCGATGCCTGCCTCCGCGATGCATTTGTCACGCTATGGGGAGACGATGGGGCCGAGTGCGATCCATTTTCAGCGTTGCCTGCAATCCAATACTTCGCGGAAGCCGCTTATGGGAATACCGATCCAGAAGACGTGCTTGCAGAGAGGTTATTAGGAAGTTGCAACATCAGCCTGTCCGACTGGGTAGGTGCGAGCGAGATCGATTATTATTCAGAGCTGGGCGATACCTCTCAGGCGATTCTCAATTCCGGTAAGTGGCTTCTCTGGCACGATCCTTTGCTAGGTTTCCTAGAGACACACATTAGTAAGAGCCTGCCGGAACATTATGGTATGCTTGCCGAGCGTCTTGACGGTGCGGCGGAGGCGGACTCGCGATTGGAGGTTGCCTGGCGATTGGCTCGCGTTCTCAGCATCAAGACACACCTCCACCTTACTCTGCGTTCCGCCTATCGGGCTGGTGATATTGCGGAGTTGACGCGGTTGGCATCAGTTGACATTCCCGCCCTTTTGATTCGGGTGCAAGAGCTATTTGCGGTGCATCAAGCGCGCTGGGAGGTGGATAATAAAGTGTTCGGGTGGGAGACGATCGAGCGTCGATACGGGGGACTTCTTCTTCGATTGCAAAGTCTCGAAAAGAAGTTGCGTCTCCACCTTGCCGATCCGCAAACCATTATTGAAGAACTCACGCTCGATGTTCACGACGTTTATTCCCCTCAGGAGCTTCCACACATTGTAATCAATCATCGTAAGGCCACTGCACCTAGCGCGATTAATTAAGATAACTAAAAAAACAAACTAGAGAACTGTCATGAAAAACACCATAGTCGGAAGCTTGACCATCCTTGCCGGAATTCTCCTTCCCGGAGAAAGTCGTGCCGCGCTTATTTTTACCCCTAACACGCCAGTCGCAAGCGTGGATTTTACTGGTCTTGATGCGGGTGACCCTATCACGGATCTGTCTGGTTGGAGTAGTGACACGCCGAGTGATGTCGTCGGTGCTGCGCCGCGCCAGCCGCTGGTGAATACCCATTCCACCGTCCTGACGACGACTAACACGAGCAACCGTTTTGCTAGTAGTCCGGCTCAGCCGTCTGGACTCCTTTCTGGAGGTACAGTGTATTTTTCTGCCTGGATCAATAGGGCCGCCAGTGCGTCCTCCGGTTCCAGAATTCTATTGCAAGATACCGGGGGAACTTCTCTTGGCGGTTTCACCATTGAGCCGGGATCTCCCAACCGTTTTGGTTTGACGGGTACGGACGGCGTGTATTCGTACGGTTCAGCTAGCGCCCTATCTAGCGTATGGTATGAGGTGGCTTTGGTCATCGACCTAAATCCGACAGATACATCGCTCTCGCGTGGCTATCTCTTTTTCCGTGATATCGCTCTTCAACCGGATTTTCAGATCGTGGCCGGTTTGGAGAACGGGATTTTGATGGGGTATACCTCCAGTCTCGACGCGACAGATTTCTCGAAGTGGAGTGTCCAGGTTCGCAATGGCGTGCAGATCGATAATCTCGAAGTTGGGACTGGGATTCTCGCCATTCCTGAGGCTGGCAGCCTCTCACTCCTTTTTGGAGCGGCTTTGGCGCTCGTAGCCATTCATCGGCTGCGGTTTCGTCATGTGGCAACCGCTGTCTCTCACTAGTTTGGTGAATAGCGCTTTCGAAGCCGTCCATCGAAGAGATAACCAACTCAGTGCCCTAGTTTCGTGAAAATGCCCATTCACTACGCCTTACTGATCTCAATCGGCGTCTTGCTCGTCACTAAGGCTCGAGCAACTGATCCCTCTTTTCAAGCAGGGAAACCAATTGTGTTGGTTAACTTCTCAGGTCTCAATGTCGGCGATTCGATCACCCACCTCCCGGGCTGGAGTAGCCCGGCTCCGGATGATATCAGCGGGGTGGAGCCTCGGTTGCCCAGCATTGACTCCGAACGCATCGTGCTCACGTGCACGAATGGGAGCAACCGATTCGCGACAAGTCCCCGACAAGAAATTGCCGAGAAATTTAGCGCTAGCGATGATGTGTACTTCTCAGCCTGGATCAATCGCTACAGCAGCGCCTCATCGGGAGCTCGAATTGTTTTTCAATCGGAGGACGGGATCTCACTCGGCGCCCTCACCATCGAGCCAGGAGCTCCGAATCGGTTTGGCCTGAGCGATGCAAATGGCGAGTACCGCTACAGCAGTGAAGAGACCGGAGCCAAACCTAACACCTGGTACGAGGTCGTTCTGGTGATTCGACCCGATGACAAAGAAGTGACATCGAGTCGTGGGTATCTCTTCTACCGAGAGGTATCAACGCAGGATGAACTGGAGATCGTGCCGGGCTTTGAGGCTGGTGTGTTAATGGGATACGGCGATAGCCTCAATGCCACACACTTCGAAACGTGGGTTTTGCAATTACGTAACAACGTACAGATCGATAACCTAGCGCTGGGAACGGGAAAGTTAGAAGTGCGTGAGAGATAACATATCTCGAGTTTTCCTAAGATGAGCTTTTCACCTCACATGGAAGCGTTTCAGCCGTGTTACAATACAGGAGTTCAGCTTTGGGAGCATCTGAAGCAAAGAGTCGCTGTGGCGATAACCGAAGGACGCCAACGGCGGGAGGCGATCCGATCCCCGGAGGATCTGGCGGTTCATGTGAAACGGATGCGAGACTATTTCTTGGATTGCATCGGAGGACTTCCCGAAAGTTCGGGAGCCGTTCCGCTGGTCTTGGAAAGAGGTGAGATTTATCAAGATCAGTTTGTCATTCGCAAGATCCTGTTGGAGACACGTCCATCTGTCTGGGCGTCGGTTAATTTGTATTTGCCTCGAAAAAGGGAAAAGAAGCTTCCCGCGATCCTGTTTCTCTGCGGACACAGTGTTCATGGAAAGGGGGAGCCGCGCTACCAAGCCATCTGCCAATTACTAGTGCAGCAGGGCCACGCAGTGCTAGCACTCGACCCCACCGGGCAAGGCGAGCGGCTGAACTATTACGATCCGCCGACTAGACGGACACATGTCAGGCCAGCAACTGGAGATCACGAATATAGCGGGTTTCAGTGCCTCCTTCATGGGCAGAACCTAAGTCGCTACATGTTGCATGACGCAATTCGTGCGATAGACTATCTATCTGCACATCCTGAGATCGACTCCGCTCGAATAGGGATCACGGGGGCATCCGGAGGGGGGGCTCAGACGGCCCTAATGATGTTGGTCGAACCCCGACTCGCCGCAGCGGCGCCCGCCACTTTTATTAGTTCGAGGCAGGCAATATTCAATAGCGGCAGCGCACAGGATGCCGAGCAGATTTGGTCTGGCTTTACCGCACATGGATACGACCACGCTGACCTGCTGGCTGCATTTGCCCCAAAGCCGCTTTGCATTCTTAGCGTGACTTCCGACTTCTTCCCGATCGAAGGAACACGTGATACTCTCATGGACGCTCGACGCTTCTGGGAGATGCATCAGGCGAACGATTTGTCTGGAGTGGAGGACCGTAGCCCGCATCTGTACACACAAGCATTGGGGGGAGCCGCTGCCGCGTTTTTCAATCGATGCTTTCTTGCCCGGCCTGGGGTAGTTCCCGCTAAGATCAACGCTCTTTTACCGTCTTCATTATGGTGTACGCGTATTGGGCAGATCAGGGACGAATTCGCCAACGCATGTACTATCCATCTCGAAAATAAACGGGAATTCTTAAAAGGGGCGGGTAATTCTAAGGCGGCAGTTGATTTTCTTCGGAAGGCGGTATTTCAACATCGACATCCAGTCGATGGAAATCTCCGGATCACGGGAAGTAATACAGAAGCCAGCCTTCGTTTCCGCACGAGCTTCTGGTGGAGTCAGTCAGGTTTGATCAACTCCGGTATCATGATTGACCGTGCTGATGTTGACGATGGAGGTCCGGTCACCTTGGCTGTCTGGACAGATGGTACATCGGCGATCGGCGATCATGAGGAGTGGATCCGCCAGGAAGTTGACGATGGTCGTTCCGTGTGGGTGTTAAATCTGACGGGCATGGGGTCTATCGAGCCACATCCTTTCAATATCAATCCTGATCTCAAAGGTGAGTTCGGCACGTTCTTTCGGATATGCGACGATCTGGTGTCGCTCGGCGACAGCTTGGCTGCGATGCGCACGTATGACATTTTGCGGGCAATTGATGTTTTGCCGGAGTGGGGGAGGCCTGGAGTTGATAGTCCCCTGAGGATCTACGGACATGGTTCGGCCGGGATTTATGCCTTTCTTGCCGCATCCTTGGACTCTAGGCTGGTCTTTACCCAGTGGTGCGATCCCTTGCCACCTTATGCGGCGTTGATAACCAGCGAGTTTTACGAGGATTATGATATCAAGTCCTATATCGTTCCAGGACTTGTTGCCCTGGCTGATTGGAGTGACCTTGCTGATTACCACCATCAGCAGCATCAAATTGACGAAGAGAGCTCATGCCGCACAGCCTTCTAAGAGCTTCCGCGGGTTACGTTACCACCGGTCCTGATATTTGATCGCGCCGCCAATCGTAGATCCTTCAATCGTATTTATGTTAGATTCTTCGCGCTACCATTTCGCCAGCGACAATACCGCGTCCATCTGTCCCGAGGCCTGGTCTGTGTTACATACAGTTAACTCGGGATTTGTGCCCTCCTATGGTACTGATGGCCATACCGAGCAGGCTTGCCGTGCTTTCCGCGAGTTCTTCGAGGCCGACTGCGAGGTGTTCTTTGTCTTTAACGGCACTGCGGCTAATTCTCTCGCGCTCGCATCCTTGTGTCAATCCTACCACAGTGTCATTGTGCACGAGTCAGCTCATGTCGAGACTGATGAGTGTGGTGCTCCCGAGTTCTTTAGTAATGGTACAAAACTTCTCCTCGGCGAAGGTGATGCAGGGCGTCTCGCCCCCGCCAGTGTCGAGCGTCTCATTACGAAACGCGCAGATATCCATTACCCACGTCCCCGCGTGCTCTCCCTCTCTCAGCCAACGGAACTCGGCACCTGCTACCGACAAGAGGAACTCCAAGCCCTTAGCGATCTGGCACGCCACCATCAGTTAAAAGTTCACATGGATGGTGCCCGCTGATTCCACGCCCTCGTCGCTTCCGGGGCTTCTCCTGCTGATGTCACCTGGCGTGCTGGGGTAGACGTCCTTTGCTTCGGTGGCACAAAGGCTGGCCTAGGCTTATCCGAGGCAGTTGTCTTCTTTGACCGGTCTCTCGCCTTAGAATTCGGATATCGGTGCAAACAAGCTGGCCAGCTTGCGTCTAAAATGCGCTTCCTCTCCGCTCCTTGGATTGTTGGCCTCGATCCCGCCGTGTATGAAAAACACTCGCGCAATGCCATCTCTCAGGCTCGTCATCTCGCTGATGCCGCAATGCAGATCGGTGGAGTGACAGTCCTTCACCCTGTCGAAGCAAATAGCGTCTTTCTCACCCTCCCATCTTACATCGACAATGTCCTCCAATCTCACGGCTGGAAATACTATCACTTCATTGGCGGAGGTGCCCGGTTCATGTGCTCGTGGCAAACCACTCGCGAGGATGTCGAAGCCTTACTCTCCGATATGCGCGCCGCCGTCTAGCAACGATCGATGACATATCCCGGACTCCGGTAATCATTGGGCGACAATTTTCCATTTCCTGCCCAACAATTTCATATGCCCTTCTTGACGTTAGTGGCGTTAAGCCATTGCTGCTAGGGTTGCCTTTGTGACCTCGTGAATCAGAGGTTTATCTAATAGATACGCTTCGACCTCATTGATGGCGAAGGTGCCGATTCGCAAGCGATTTTCGGCTGTAGTTCCCGCGATGTGTGGGGTCAGGATGACATTCGGAAGATTACGATAGGGATGATCCAGTGCGCAAGGTTCAATTTCGCAGCGGTCGATGCATGCTACGAAGTTGCCTCTACGCAGTTGATCGACGAACTCTGGCTCGTTGATTTGGATGCTGCCAGCAGTATTGACAAATACACTGCCAGGCTGCAATGCGGCGAAATGATGTCCTCGGAGCATGTTGCGGGTTCCTTCATTGGTCGGAGCATTCAAACTTACAACGCGACAGGTCGCGAATAGCTCCTCAAGGGTGTCCAACTTTTCGCAGCCGAGCTCTTTAGCCTGATCGAAGGAAAGAAAGGGGTCGTACGCATGCACCCGGCAGTCGAAGTTTTGTAACAACCGGATCAATCGACGGCCGATATGCCCAGCGCCAATAACTCCGACATTTTGTTGATAGAGTTCAAAAAGTCCGCCGAAGCACGAAGCTGACTCCATCCAGTATCCCTGATGGGTGCCTTGATTCAGCCAGAAAACTCTCTTGGACGCCATGAGTA
>Ga0247822_10002031_pt1 | contig 12783 bp, 9 predicted proteins | sample 13C_Cellulose_Da_FD_192423 | JGI IMG/M metagenome (GOLD analysis project Ga0247822, IMG submission 192423) | Soil microbial communities from agricultural site in Penn Yan, New York, United States - 13C_Cellulose_Day30 | ecosystem: Environmental > Terrestrial > Soil > Agricultural land | place...
GTCCCGGCGACCGAACGACCCATGCGCATACTCAGAACGTCGCCTAGGATCTTTGGAGAGAAGCCGGCCTTCAGGTCGATCATGTCGCCGATGCCGCCGATCGACCTCCAGAAGAAGTGCTCGTCCGAAATGCGGTGCAGACGGTTCGAGAGGGCCTGGAACTCGCGGTAGCCTGCCCCCGACCCCGGGGTGTAGGCATCGAGCGTCGCGGCCATCGTCTCGACGTCCGCGGCGAGATCGAGCGCGCTGCCGTCGGTGAAAAAGCACCGCCACTGCGGGTTGAGGTGGACGAGGTCGAGATAGTCTTCCAACCGCCGGCCAGCTTCAGTGAAGACGCGGCGCAGGACGTCCGGGATGGTCAGGATGGTCGGTCCCATGTCAAAGCGGTAACCGGCCTCGCTGAGGACCGCGGCCTTGCCGCCGAGCCAGGGGCTCTTTTCGAACAGGACGACCGAGTATCCGCGGGCCGCCAGCGTACACGCCGCCGCCAGCCCGCCTAGTCCGCCGCCGACAACGCCGACCCGCCCGGACTTCGCCACGGCAACCTCGCCTTCGGGATGGGGACCGCTCAGGATCCCGGCTTCGTTTATGGTTATACCGCAATCAAGCCACAGCGGTCGAGGCCGGCGCCGGCTCGACTTTCGCTCCCGGCTCGCTGAGCCAACTGGCGTCCCGGCCGAAGTCCTGGAGCAGCAGCCGCGACGTGATTCTGGCCGACTCGTAGATGACCGGTAAACCGCTGCCGGGGTGGGTGCCGCCTCCGACCAGGTAGACCCCATCCAGGTCCTCGAACCGGTTCCGCGGTCGCAGGTGTAACATCTGCGTTAGGCAATGAGACAGGTTAAACGTTGCCCCCTTGAACACCTCGTAACTCGATTCCCAGTCGGCGGGCGTAACGACCTTCTCGTAGCGGATTCGCCGCTCCACGTCGGACAGGCCAATCTTGGCCAACTGGCGGAGGACTCGGTTGCGGAAGTCTGGTGCTTCCTTCGTCCAGTTGATGCCGGTCGTCCGGTGTGGCACCGGGGCGAGGACGTACAGTGTACTTTTTCCCTTCGGGGCCAGGCTCGGGTCCGTGACGCAGGCATTCTGGACGTAGAACGACGGATCCTCCGACAGCCGGTGCCCTCGCTCGATGTCGTCGAGGTTCTGCTGGTAGTTCTCGGCCGTATAGATGGTGTGATGTGGCAGGTCGTCGCACCGGCCGTCAATGCCGAGGTACATCATGAACGTCGAACAGGAGAACCGTTTCGATTCAATCTTGCGATCGGTCCAGCGCCTGCGGATGTGGTCCGGGACGAGCTTCGACATGGCCTGGGCGAAATCGGCATTCACCACCACAGCGTCGGCCCGGTACTCGCCAGCATCCGTCCGCACGCCGACCGCCCGCCGGCCGTCGAAGAGCATCTGCGTCACCGACTCGCCCAGGTGAAAGCGGACTCCCAACTCGCGTGCCACGTCGGCCATCCCCTCACTGACCGCGGCACAGCCGCCGTAGGGGTGCCAGACGCCGTAGTCGTACTCCAGATACGACAGGATTGAGAACAGGCTCGGGCAATTGAACGGCGACATCCCCAGGTACTTCGACTGGAACGTGAACGCCAGCCGCACACGCGGGTCAGTGAAGTACCTGCCGAGTTCGCTGTCCACCGATGCCCACGGGCGGAGGATCGGCAGCAGTTTCACCAGATCCCAGCTCAGCAGGTCACGCCACGAGAGGAATGGCCGTTCCAGGGCCGGGCGGAATGCCTCCAGCTTCACCCGATTCTCCGCGACAAACCTGCGGACGTTTCGGGCGTCGGATGGGCTGAGCCGGGCGATCTCGGCTTCCATCCGTGTGAGGTCCGGCGTGCAGTTCAGGTGCCCTCCCGATGGGCCAAACACGACCCGGTATTGCGGGTCGAGGCGCACCATCGGAACCTGCTTGTGTAGGTCGTGGCCGACGAGCCGGAACATCCGCTCCAGAACTTGTGGATAGAGGAAGAACGTCGGTCCAAGGTCGAATCGGTAGCCGTCGGCTTCAATGGCCGAACAGCGCCCGCCGACCCGTGGCAGTCGCTCGATGACCCGGACGTCGAGGCCGTCCCGTGCCAGTAGCAGCGCGGCGGCCAGACCGCCCGGGCCGGCGCCAACGACCACGACAGTTCGAGGGCGGTCCGTAGTCCGTGTAACGCGCGGCGGTGCGGTGATGGCAGGGGCGGCCGGGGGCATGGTGCTCCTAGCGGGATACCGGGTTTCCGATCCATCGGCCGGTGGGCGTGCGCTCCAGGCAGGCCGTTGTTCGATTGATAGGGGCCTGCCCCGGCCGGGTTCTACCCGCCCCCGACTTTGAGGCGTCCCAAAGGATAACCCGGCTGTCCGATGCTTTCGAGTCGAACTGTTGCACGGGCGTCATCCGGTGCGGAGAATGTCGTATTCACGCCCCAGCGGGAGTACGACATGCCCGACCCGGTCTTGACCCCCGACGAGGTTCGCAGGGCCGTTTCGCGACTGCCGCGGGTCCAACTCGCTCACCTGCCGACCCCTCTGGAGGAACTGCCGAGGTTTTCCCGTCAGGTCGGCGGTGGAGTGAGAGTGTTCGTCAAGCGGGACGACTGCACTGGCCTCCTTCTCGGCGGGAACAAGGCCCGACACAACGAGTTCCTGCTCGGAGACGCAGTCAATCAAGGATGCGACGTGGTCGTGTGGGGGGCCGGAGTCCAGTCGAATAACTGCCGTCAGACGGCCGCCGGCTGTGCCCGGCTCGGGCTGGAGTGTCGGCTGTTCCTCAGCCGTGGACATTACCAGACCGAACCTCAAGGGAACCTGTTGCTCGACTATCTGGTCGGTGCGAACGTCGAGTTCACCGACGCGGCCATCGGCCCCGAGCTGGATGCGCTGCTCTCCGTGAAGGCCGACGAACTCCGAAAGCAGGGTCGTAAGCCCTACGCCTGGCATCGGCCGCGGGTCGTTCCACTCGCGGCGACGAGTTATGCATTGTGTGTCGCCGAGCTCGCCGAGCAGCTTACAGCACTGGGGTTGGCACCCGACGCCCTCTACGTCTCCTCGTCCGGTGCGACAGGGGCCGGCGTGGCGCTGGGTCACCGACTGCTGGGCATGCGGTGTCCAGCCCGGTTGATCTGCCCGATGCACTGGCCCTGGCACATCCCGACAGACCTGGCGTCCGCCGCGAACGCGGCAGCCGAACTGGTAGGACTGCCGCACCGCCTCACCGCGGCCGACATCGATGCCGATGAGTCCTTCGTTGCCCCAGGCTATGGCATCCCCTCGGATGCCGGGCGCCAAGCCTTGACCCTGCTGGCGAGGTCCGAGGCCATCCTGCTCGACCCGGTATACTCGGCGAAGGCGATGGCGGCGCTGATCGCCGATGTGCGGTCTGGACGCTACGTGCCTGAATCGGTGGTGGTCTTCATCCACACGGGCGGCGTCCCAGCCATCTTTGCCGATCCGGCGACTGTCCTCGAATGAGGTCATACCGGCCGATTGAACCGCCGCGACGTTCGGTGTACTCTGGGAGCACCACTGAAAGTAACCACGCCGGAACTCGCGATGCCGAGAGTCGTTCTGTTCTCGTTCGCCGGTCTCGTACTCATTGCGGTTGCCGGGTCTGCGGCGGACCCGCAGTACCAGGACCCCGAGCTGTCTGCGAAGGACCGGCAGCACTGGTCGTTCGTATCGCCGGTCCGGCCTACCGTTCCCGACCCCCCACGCACGAAATGGGTCAGGAACCCGATTGACTCGTTCATACTCGCAAAGTTGGAGGCAAACGGAATCGCACCCGGATCGGAGGCCGATCGCCTCACCTTGATCCGCCGAGTGACGTTCGACCTGACCGGGCTGCCGCCTACGCCGGCCGATGTCGATGTCTTCCTCAAGGACACCTCTGCCGGAGCCTACGAACGCCTGGTGGATCGTCTGCTGGCCAGCCCGCACCACGGCGAGCGGTGGGGCCAGCACTGGCTGGATATTGTCCGCTTCGCCGAGACGAACGGGTATGAACTCGACGCCGAACGACCGCAGGCGTGGAGATACCGCGACTACGTCATCCGCTCCTTGAACGACGACAAGCCCTACGACCAGTTCGTCCGCGAGCAGGTGGCTGGTGATCTGCTGGCCGTCGGCAAGAACCCGCGTGACGTGACGGACCTGTTGCACGCCACGGGGTTGCACCGGTGCGGCCAGGTCCACGTGGTCGGTGGCAACCTCGACAAGGACGAGGTCCGCCAGGAGGTGCTGACCGAGATGGTCAACGGCCTGGGGTCGGCCGTGATGGGGCTGACCGTCGGCTGTGCCCGCTGCCACGACCACAAGTTCGACCCGATCTCGCAGGGGGACTACTTCCGTCTCCAGGCATTTTTCGCCGGCACGATCTTCAAGGATGTGGATCTCGCCACGGAGACACAGCGAGACGCACGCAAGCAGAAGCTGTCGCAGGTGTCGGCAAAGCTCGACCCGATCAAGAAGAAGATCGCCGACCTGGAGGCACCGTTCCGAGCGAAGGTCCTGGCCGAGAAAAAAGCCCTTCTCGATCCGAAGATGCGCGAGGCGATTGAGACCGACCCGAAGAAGCGGACCGACGAGCAGAAGAAGCTCGCCGAGGCCGCCGGACCACTGGTGAAGGTTGCGTGGGACGAGGTACTGGAGACGCTTACACCCGCCGTCCGCGAAGCGAGATCCGAACTCAAGGACCAGCAGCACCGGATCGAACGGGAGTTGCCGCCGCAGTTGCCCCAGGCGTGGGCAGTAGCCGACGAGAAGACGATCCTACCGACCCACATTCTAAAGCGCGGCGACGTGGCGCGCAAGCTGACAGCGGTCGGGCCGGCCTACCCGCGTGTCCTGACCGCCGACACCCGCGTACCGAAAACCCGTCTCGACCTGGCGAACTGGCTGACCCGGCCGGACAACCCGCTGACGGCGCGGGTGGTCGTGAACCGACTCTGGCAGCACCACTTTGGTAAGGGCCTTGTAGCGACGCCGAATGACTTTGGCACACGCGGCGATCGGCCGACGCACCCCGAATTGCTCGACTGGCTGGCGCGTGAACTCGTCGAGCCGACGGTCGGGGGTGGCCGAGCCTGGACCCTGAAGCGGTTGCACAGGCTCATGGTCTGCTCCGCGACATATCGCCAGGCAAGTAAGGTCCGGCCGTCGATCGCTGCCGTGAAGGCCGACCCCGACAACACACTGCTCTGGCGGATGAACCGCCGGCGGCTGGAGGCGGAGGCAGTGCGCGACGCGGTCCTCGCCGCGGCCGGGACGCTCAACCGAGAGGTCGGCGGGCCGAGCGTCAAGGTGCCGCTGGAACCGGAGGTGTACGACCTGATCTTCACCGAGGACGAGCCGTCCGGCCTGTGGCCGGTCACGCCCGACCCGAAGCAGCACACCCGCCGCAGCGTCTACCTGTTCCTCAAGCGGAACGTCCGGCTGCCGATGCTGGAGGCGTTCGACCAGCCGGACACGCTGAACTCCTGCGCCGCCCGGCCGGTCAGCACGTTCGCCCCGCAGGCGCTGATCCTCATGAACGGCCCGTTCGCACGAGAACAGAGTCGCGCGATGGCGGCTGACCTCGTCCGGTCGGCCGAGACCGAACCGTCGGCCCAGATCGCAGCGCTCTACCGCCGGGCGCTCGGTCGGCCACCGGCGGACGACGAGTTGAAGCTGTGCTGGGAGTTCCTGGCCCGGCCGGGCGACCGCAGGCTGGCTGACCTGTGCCTGGCCGTGATAAACACTAACGAGTTCGTTCACGTCCCCTAACTCGCAGGGGGGCCGCCCATGTCCGACCCGTACCTGACCGACTTCACCGACGCTGACGGCGTCTATGCCCGAACGGCCTGGCGGCTCGGTGCGGCCGCCCGGTCGACCGATCACCCGTTCCGCCTCTTCACCCTGGCGACAGTCGGCCCGGACCGGTATCCGCACGCCCGGACCGTGGTCCTTCGAGGGTTCGACCCGGTCTCGCGAGCGGTCAGCTTCTACACCGACTGCCGCAGCCCCAAGGTACGACACATGGCCGGCGAACCGCGGGTGGCGCTGCTGTTCTACGACCCGGTCGCCCGGCTCCAACTCCGCATCCCCGCGTCGGCCCGGCTGCACCACGAGGACGAGGAGGCGCGCGAGGCGTGGCTGGCCTGCCCGCCGGATCACCGCGCCCTGTACCGCGGCGAGTCCGCACCCGGTGTCGGACTCGACCCGGGTGTGCCAGTCGCCGTCACGCCGCCGGCGGAGGGAGAGGAGGAAGTTGATGCGTTCGGCCGGTTCGTGGTCGTCGTGTGTCATTTCGACGCCCTCGACGTCACCGAGTTGCACCCGGGCGGCAACCGGAGGGTCAAGCTCACCTGGAGCCCGTACGGCCTGGATATCGACCGGCTGGCACCGTGAAGCCGCTCAATCCAGCACGAAGTCCAGCACCCGGTCCAGGCCGACCTGGTCCGGTGGGCAGTCCTTGCGGGCCGGCACCAGCGGGTACACCTCCGGGAAGACGAACTGCCCCGGCCCCCAGTTCAGCGGCCAGTCGTCCGGCACGGCCGACAACGTGAACCGCTGCTCCTCACCCGGCGGGATGCGCTTGCCCTCGGCGTTGCGGTACGGCACGCCGACGAGCGACCGCCCGCCGTCCGTTGGCAACTGCTTCGTGGACACCACCGCGGCACAGTTGAAGAACTGGTACTTGAGCCCGTCGCGGTTCTCGGCCAGCTTGCCGACCATTCGCTTGAGAAGCCCGAGGACGCGGTCGCGGTCGGTCGGGTGAACGAGGTCGAGCTTCGGGGCGACGAACGCCACCCGGGTGATCCACCCCGGGCGTAGCTCGTGCGGCAGGAACACCTTCGCCAGGTGTCGGCCGACCATCTCGGCGACGTTCTCCCCCGGGTCGAGGACGTGGAACAGGTCGCGGAGGATCTGCCGGTTGTCGTCGTACATCCCGACCCCGGCTGCCAGAAGAGTCGTCACGTCCACCATTACGACCAGCGAGTGACACGACTTGAGTGCCCGGAGGAACGGCACCACGACCCGGTCGCGGTACGCCTCGAACCGGCCGGCGAACGCTGTGGTCAGGTCGGGCCGGGCGGCACGGACTGCCGCGGGCAGCGGTGCGAACTCGGAGGTGGTGTCCAGCCCGGCGAAGCGTGATGCGGCGAGGTTTTCCGGCGTGTCCTGGCGGGCGGCCTGGCCGGCGGTGTCGAGCAAGAACGTCGAGGGTGATACCAGCGGCTTGTACGACAGGATCAGGTTGGCCAGTGATAGCTTGTACGCCCGGAGCAGGTCCGGTTCCGCGACGTTCGGCTTCTCGACGGCTTCGAGGTACGGCGCGCAGCAGGTGCGGTACGGGGTGTCGTTGTGGATTAGCGTCAGCAGGTGGTCGGACCAGGCGGCGAAGTCGCGGCCGAGCATGGCCGCGTCGGCCAGCCGCTCGCCAGGCAGGTCGTAGACCTTTAGCAGGGCGTCGCTGAACGTCCAGTCGGACCGCTCGAACTTGCAGGCGACCTGCGACCGGTCGCGGGTCTTCTCCGGCCAGCGGCCGTGGTGGACCAGCGCATCGCGGAACCCCCGATAGTTGAACGCAGCCCAGCCGGAGTCCGGCGGCAGCAACTCGAACTTGCGGACGGTCGTGTCCCCGAGCCCGAGCCGGAACCGGTCCGGGTCGTGGTTCTCCAGGTGGTTGATGAGCGACGTGAGCAGGACGGTTTTGCCGGCGTTGTACAGGCCGACGACGCCGACCCGGCATTCGGTTGTCTTGACGTGGAAGAGGCTCATGGCGGTGGTCGATGAGTGTTGTCCGATGGGTCGTCCCCCCGCTACTGTACGAGAAAGTCGTCCGCTCCCGCACGGGTACACCCCAGAGCGCCAGAGCGCCACATTTTGAGCGTGCCGGTTTGGCGCTCTGACCCCCCCCGTATTCAGCCGTCGCCTCAACCCGGGGGTCAGGCTGCCAGATTGCCACTTCTGAAGTGAGCCGATCTGGCACCCAGGGTGGTCGAAAGTTGACCACCCGAATGCCCCGGAGCGGTCGCCGGTATGGCACTACCTAATAAGTGTACATAAGTCCAAATTCTTCGGCGTCAAGTGAATCACCGCGAAGTCGCGGAATGGAGCTGTCCCGTGAGTGCATTTCGCTTCACCCACCTCGACCATTGCTCGGTTTTGATCTCCAACGTGGCGAAGGCCAGGCATTTCTACGGCGTTGTGCTGGGATTGCGGGAGGTGCCGGCCCCGAAGGAGTTCGACTTCGTGGCGATCTGGTACGACCTCGGCGGACAGTACCTGCACTTGTTGTTGAAGGACCAGCCCGACACGATCAGCCCGCGGCACTTCTGCCTGCACGTCACCGACGCGCGGGCGGCGCGGGAGCACCTCCAGGCGCTGGGCGTGCCGATCGAGGAGACGGTCAAGATCGCGGCGGCGGACCGGTTCTTCGTCCGCGATCCGGACGGAAACCGCATCGAGATCCTGCAATGGCAGCGGCCATACCAGCCGGAAGCGGATGGCCGGTATCAGGCGTGACAGCACCGTGGGTCACTCGGCTACAATAGCTGTACGTCCGTTACCCGCGCGAGCCTGCTCATGGCCGAGCCGATCAGCCTGCCCGTCACCGACCCCGACCGTCTGCCGCCGGCCGAGAAGGTCAAGACGTTCCCGACCACCCCCGGCGTCTACCTGATGAAGGACGACCGTGGCGAGGTCATCTACGTCGGCAAGGCCAAGAGCCTCCGCAACCGGGCGTCCACTTACTTCAGCAAGGAAGCGGCCGAGGACGAGCGGACCCGCGAACTGGTCAAGTACATTGTGGATATCGACTTCATCCCGTACGAGACGGACGTCGAAGCGCTCTTGAAGGAAGCCCGGCTCATCAAGGACATTCAGCCGAAGTTCAACCGGGCACAGAAGGACGACAAGTCGTTCCCGTACTTGCAAATCCGCACCCGGGAGGAGTTCCCGCGCGTCGAGTTCACCCGCGTCCCGCGACGCAAGGGCGTCCGCCTATACGGACCGTTCACCAGTTCGCGTAGCCTGCGGGCTGCGGTGAAGGTGCTTCAGCGGGTGTTCCAGTTCCGCACCTGTACTCTCGACATCAAGTCCGGCGACGACCGCTGGCGGTGGTTCCGGCCGTGCATCCTGCACTCGATCCGCCAGTGTACCGCCCCGTGCAACTTCCGAATCAGCCGGGAGGAGTACCGGCGGTCGATCCGCAAGCTGATCCTCGTCCTCGAAGGGAAGAAGTCGAAGCTGATCCGCGAGATGGAGGGTCAGATGCGGGAGGCGAGTGCCGCGCTCCAGTTCGAGAAGGCGGGCCGCATCCGCGACGAGATCGCGGCCCTGGGCAAGCTGGAACTACGCGGCGAGGCGACCGAGGACGTGCAACCGCACGTCTTTCCCATCGACCCGAAGAAGGGGCTGGCGGGTCTCAAGAAGGTGCTGGGCTTGCCGAAGGTGCCGCGGACCATCGAGGGGGTGGACATCGCCCACCTTGGCGGGCAGGACACGGTGGCGTCGCTGGTGTCGTTCCTGGACGGGTTGCCGTTCAAGGGCGGCTATCGGCGGTTCAAGATCAGGACCGTGGAGGGGGTGGACGACTTCGCGTCGATGCGGGAGGTGATCGCCCGGCGGTTCAAGCGGCTGCACGACGAGGACGCGACGTTCCCGGACATCCTGTTGATCGACGGCGGCAAGGGGCAACTCAACGCGGCGCTGGATGCCTTCGCCATGCTGGGCGTCGAGCCGCCGACGGTCATTTCGCTGGCGAAACAGGAGGAGGAGGTATTTCGACCCGGCGAAGCCGCGTCGATCAGGCTGAGCCGGCACTCGGCGGCGCTGCGGCTATTGCAGTACGTCCGCGACGAGGCGCACCGGTTCGCGCAGCACTACCACCACATCCTGCGGCGGAGGAAGCTGACCGACTGAAGGCGAACGGCCGGCGTAAGCCGGCTGGTGGGTTCCGCCCCACCAGCCGGCTTACGCCGGCCGTTCGCCTTCAATCCGCCACTGCCAGTCCTTCATCGCCCCCATCCGGGCGTGGTCGGTCAGGTCGAACTTCAGCGGCGTCACGGTAATGTACTGCTCGGTGAGGGCGGTCACGTCCGTGTCCGGGTGCGGCTCCGGGCAACTGAATTCGGGGCTGGTCCAGAAGTACGTTCGCCCGCGCGGGTTCACCCGGCGGTCGAACTTCTCCTGGTACGGCGTCACGTTCTGCGGCACCACCCGCACGCCCTTGATCGGGCCGTGCTCCAGTACCGGGATGTTCACGTTAATCAGGCTGCCGGGGGCCGGACGGTTCGCCAGTATTTGCTGGATCACCTGCCGTGCGTACCGGGCGGCGCCGGGGAAGTCGTAGATCTTCTTGTCGTACTCCAGAGACACCGCGATCGCCGTGAACCGGTAGAACGCCCCCTCAATGGCCGCTGCCACTGTGCCGGAGTACAGGACGTTGATGCCGGCGTTCGAGCCGGCGTTCATCCCGCTGATGATGACGTCCGGCGGATCGGGAAGCAGTTCGAGCAATGCCAGTTTCACGCAGTCCGCCGGGCGGCCTTCGACTGCCCATCCGATGAACGCCTTCTGGCCATCGGTCTCCTCGAAGACCTCGTTGACCAGTAATGGGGTCAGCAGGGTGACGGAGTGTCCGGCCGCGCTCTGCTCAGTCGCCGGTGCCACGACCGTGACGTTGCCGAGCGGGAGGAGTTCCTTGCGGAGCGCCCGTAGGCCGGGGGCGTAGATGCCGTCGTCGTTGGTCAGCAGGATGCGCATCGGGTTGTCCAGAGTAGTCCGCTCGCTCCGCGAGCGGATGCCGACGACCGCTCGCGGAGCGAGCGGACTACACTCGGCGGAGGAGGAACATGAACCGCTCGGCCCGGGGGTTCCATTGCCACCGGCCGATCTCGTCGGCCACTAACCCCAGCATACCGGCGAGCCGCAGGAAGTGGTCGCGGTTGACCACCATTTCCCCCCGGTTGCCGGCGGCGCGCTCGACCAGGTCCGACGTGATGACGTCCGCCATGATCCGGCCGCCCGGCGCGAGCAGGCGCGTCGCCTCGGCCAGCAGCAGCGCGGACTCGTCCAGGTACGTGTGGGTGAACACGCTGAAGAAGATCGCCAGGTCGAACGGGCCGTCGGCGGCCTCGAACGGCACGCGGGTCATTTCCCCCTGACGGAAGACGAAGTTCTGCTGGCGGAACCGGCCGCGGCAGAAGTCGATGGCCTCCGAGCCGATGTCGGTGCCGTAGTACGCCCCCCGGTCGGACAGGTAGCCCGCCAGCGCGTCGGCCATCTGGCCGGTGCCACAGCCGACGTCCAGCACCCTCGTGTCCGGCGTCAGGCCGTGCTGGACCAACATGCCGAGCCGCTCGCGGCTGGACCGCTCGTACTCCTCCCGGGTGGGGTAGTGGCCGACCACCCACCAGTGGTTGTCGTCCAGGTTGGCGCTGCGGTACACCGCGTGGTAGTCGATGTCCCACGCCCGGTTGCCCTGGACCGCGACGCGGACCCGGGTCACACCCTGCTGCGAGTTTCGCTCCGAGAATCTGCGCGCCCCCGGCTGGGTCAGGTCAAGCTCCAGGTCGTAATCGCCGACGTACTCGGGAGTTGGGATCACGAACTCCAGGTCTTGCGGCTCGCCCGGGTAGACCGGCCTGGGTAGCGGGCGGGTGAACTCGTCTCCCACAAACTCACCACGGTGACTGACCCAGCGGGCGGAGAGGAGCACGGGGTACGGGCCGTCGCAGGCCCACGACACCCCGCCGCGGTTGTTCAGCCGGGCCAGCCAGGTGTGTTCGCGTCCGGCTTCCAGTACGAGCGGAGCAGCTTGAGGTGTCAGTTCAGCACGGCAATCCCCAGGCGCAATGACCTCGCCGTGTCGGGGCGGCAGGAGTCGCCGCTTCGCCCCGCGGGCCAGCCGCCAGAGTGTGGTCTGCCTGAGGCGGCCGAACATCGCGTCGGTCCCGGGGATGGCGGTCATCCGGCGGCCCCGCCTGCGAGGCGAGTGAACTGGAACACCTCGCGGCGGCCGAACTTCTGCCACGGCCAGCTCGCGAGTACCGTGGGCGAGAGCCCGGCAAGCCGCACCAGCTTCAGGAAGTGCTCGCGATTGAGTTCCATCGCCCCGCGGTTGCCGGAGCAACGCTCGACCACCGGTGAAGTGAACACGTCTCCGATGACGACCCCGTCCGGGGCCAGCAGGCGGTTCGCCTCGGCAAGTAGTAGCACCGTCTCGTCCGGGTAAGTATGCGTGAACACGCTGAAGAAGGTTACGAAATCGAACTGAACCCCCTCGACCGGCAGGGATGTCGTGTCATTGCGTGCGAATCGGAAGTTCGGCTGCTTGAACCGCTCCTTGCAGAATGCGATCGCCTCCTCGCCGATGTCGGTGCCGAAATAGAGGCCGCGGTCGCCGAGGAACGACTCCAGCGGCACCGCGAGTTGGCCGGTACCGCAGCCGACGTCCAGCACGCGGCCGTCAGGGGTCAGCCCGGCGTCGCGGAGGGTCTGCAGCTTGGACTCGCCGAGCCGGTCATACTCCTCGCGGGTGCCCGGCCCGACGACCGTCCAGTAGTCGCGTGTCAGGTCAGCGGTGGCGTAGGCTTTGTGGTAGTCAATGTCTTCCGCGTCGCGGCCGGTGATCTGCACCTCGACCCGGACCGGGCGGCAGCCGGCGTCGCGGGAACTCGGGCCATCTGCCTGCGCGAGGTCGATCTCGACCAGGAAGTGGCCAAGATAATCCGGCGCAGTGACAGTTGCCGTGATATCGGCCGTCGCACCCGGTGGGACGGGGCTGGGCAGCCAGCACTGGGT
>Ga0247822_10002033_pt1 | contig 12781 bp, 6 predicted proteins | sample 13C_Cellulose_Da_FD_192423 | JGI IMG/M metagenome (GOLD analysis project Ga0247822, IMG submission 192423) | Soil microbial communities from agricultural site in Penn Yan, New York, United States - 13C_Cellulose_Day30 | ecosystem: Environmental > Terrestrial > Soil > Agricultural land | place...
CCTAGGGCCGGCAGGTTCGCGCCCGGGCTCCTCGGCTCCAGGCGCGTGAGAGAGGGCCGAGGCGCCATCGCCGGGGACCGCACCCAGAGCCAGGCGCACGGCGTGCTCCGAGGCGCGGACTGGAGCAGGCCCTGAGCATGGGTGCAGCTGCCGCGCTCCAGAGAGGCCCTTGGCTGGCCGCTTGTGCTAAACCGGCGGTGCTATGGCCCCAAGCGAAGAGCTGAGCACAGCAGACCTGCAGAGGCTGGCCCGCGCCGAGGCGCCGGATCTGCCTCAGGCCGTCACTGCCTTCCTGGCCCAACCCGAGAAGCCCCCCGAGAAGCCCCTGCCCGAAGGGGCCATCGACTTCAATGGGCTGAAGAGCCTGCTGTGGCAGGCGCAGTCGCGCCACGACGCCCAGGGCCGCCGCACCGCCTCGCATGAGGCCTGGCAGCGCTTCCTCTCCCAGAAGGATGTGCCGCTGCCTCCGCGCTTCTCCCTGGCGGACCTGCTCGTCTCCCTCTACGAGCGCAACACCGACGCCAGCCGCGCCGCCCTCTTCCAGCTGGTGCGCGAAGCGGACCTGCAGTTCGGTCTCTGGGGCGGCCTCAAGCGCATCTTCAAGCTGGCCGAGCAGCGCCATGATGCGGAGATGTTCGGCGTGCTCGCCTGGCGCTTCGACGTCGAGCGCCACTCCTCTCGCAGCCGCGAGGTGTCGCTCGGCACCCTCACCTACCTGCGCCGCCGCGCGTGGCGCTACCTGCGGCAGCTCGGCGCCGCCGTGCCGGAGCTCTACCCCCAGTTCGCCGTCGAGGTGCTGCGTCACTACACCCCCGAGACTCGCTGGCGCGACACGTGGGTGGCCATGCACATCTGGGCTCACGAGAGCCGCAAGTACAACGCCATGGCCTTCACCATCGACGTGCCCGCGGACCTGTTGAAGAACCGCGCGCACCCGGACGCGTGGAAGCGCTCGCCCGAGGCGCTCATGCGCCTGCTGGACACCTGCCGGTCGGATCCCGCCGCGCGCTTCGCCATCCAGGGCCTGCGCAAGGACTTCCCCGAGGTGCTGCGCAGCCAGGTGACGCCCGCGTGGCTGGATCGGCTCGCGCGGCGGCCGCTGGCCAGCGCCCACGAGTTCCTCGTCGAGACGCTGCAGGGCTCCCCCGAGTTCCATCAGGGCAAGCTGCGCGCGCTCGGGCTGCACGAGGCCGTGCTCGCGCTGCTGTTGTCGCCCAGCCCCAAGGCCCGCACCTACGCCATCGAGTACGCCCGGGCGCACGCGCAGGACCTGCCGGCCGAGCGGCTCGCGGAGCTGGTCGCCACGGGCATCGCGGACACGGTGGCCTTCGCCGCCGCCCTGCTGGAGAAGCGCAACCCCCGCGAGCTGGGCGTGGACTTCCTGGGGCGGCTGCTCGCCACCAAGGCCACGAACGCCTTCGCCGCCAAGTCGCTGGAGCAGTCCTTCGATCGCGCCGACCTGCCCCACCGCTTCCTCATCGACATGTTCTACGGGAGCAACGAGCAGCTCGCGTGGGTGAAGGGCTACATCGACTCCAAGTACGCCGCCGCCGAGCTGCCCGCATCCTTCTATAAGGAGCTGCTCGCGGATCCGCGGCACAGCAAGTTCCCCACGTACTACGCCAGCCCCGTGGAGCAGTTCGCCCAGAAGGCATTGGCCGCGTACACGCCCGCCGCCATCGGCGCGGACTGGCTGCTGGACAACGCCATCCACCCGCGCCTGGGCAACACGGTGCAGAAGTGGCTCATGCGCGCGGAGGCGCTGCCGGGCCTGGACGTGGAGCGGGTGAAGGGGCTCGTGTTCAACGCGAAGTACCGCGAGGTGGCGCTGGCGCTGCTGGGCAACCGGAAGCTCTTCAGCGCGCGGCAGCTCACCGTGCCCTGGCTGCTGGCCCTGGCCCGGCGCGCCGACCCTGCGCTGCACGAGTTCGCCCACCGCTACCTGCTGGAGAACCTCTCGCCCGCGGACTTCAGCGACTCCGGGGACGCGGCCGCAGGCCTGGAGCGCCTCTTCGAGCTGGCCCTGGGTGCCAAGCAGCCCGCGCCTGTGCGGCAGTTCGCGCAGACGTACCTGCGCTGCCACCACCCCGTCATCGGCCCCGAGCAGCCCGAGTCCAAGTCCTACCAGCTCAAGCCCAAGGCCCCTCGCAAGGCGTACACGCCCGAGCGCCTGTGGCCGGCCCTCTTCGACACGCGGGACGACGTGCGCCGCTTCGCGCTGGCGGTGGCTCGCGCGGAGCTGCGCGCCTGGGGCTATCACCCCCGCGTGTACGAGCTGGCCGAGGCGGATGCGAAGGAGGTCCGCAACCTGGCCTATGACGCGCTGCTGCATGCCGGGGAGGCGGGGGCCGACGAGCGCTGCACGCTCAAGCCCGAGGAGCTGGATCCGATCAAGGTGTTCACCCTCACAGAGAGCACCAAGCGCAGCACCCGCGAGGTGGCGGTGGAGCTGATCCGCAGGCATTACGCGAGGTTGGGCGGCGCCGAGCGGCTGGCATGGCTGATGGAGAGCGCGGACCGCGAGGTGGGCCTGTTCGCCGTGCGCCTGCTCTGGGAGAAGCACCGCCCCATGCACCTGCCCGAGGGGTGGAAGCCCGCGGGCGCCACCGAGGCCACCCCAGCCGTGGGTGAGACGGAGCGCTTCGCCAATGTGGAGGCGCTGCGCGCGTTCCTGCGCCGGATGCTCTTCGGCCTGCCGCCGGGCCGCTCGAAGGAGGGGCGCGAGGGCATGGTGCAGCGGCGGCTGTCCGCGAGCACCGCCAAGCGCCGGATCATCGAGCTGGTAAGGGACTTGGGGCTGGAAGATCAGTCCTTTGCGCGGGTGGTGGCGCCGGTGCTCAACGAGTTCACCGGATCCCTGGCCAAGGGCGAGTGGCAGAGCTGTCTGGCGTCACTGGTGAGGTTGCGCGCCGCACACCCCGGCGTGTCACTGTAAGTGGGCCCGTGAACCCTCTACGATGGCGGGCCTGAAGCACAGGAGCACCCATGGGCGTGATTCTCACGGATTACGAGCGCCGCACACGCAGGGCCGTCGCTCACTACTGGCAGACGCTGAGCGACCAAGCCTCACGGCAGGCCCAAGGAGATTCTGCTGACCGCGGCAGGCGTTCTGCAGTCACTGGCGGAAAGCAGATGGATGGGTTTTGCCACCTCATTAACGAGTTGCTGACGGACAACGGGCTTCCAGAAGCCCACATCTATACGGATCAGAAACTGGAGCTTCCCGGCTACTTCAGGCCCACCAAGCGGTGGGACATGGTCGTCGTCTTCGAGGGAAAGCTTGTCGCGGCTCTGGAGTTCAAGTCCCAACGAGGTCCCTCCTTCGGCAACAACTTCAACAACCGAAGTGAAGAGGCCATCGGAACCGGCAAGGACATGGAAACCGCTTTCCGTGAAAAAGCATTCCGCGACAGCCCGCGGCCATGGCTCGGATGGCTGATGCTCCTGGAGGACTGCCCGGCCTCCAGACGGACTGTCAAGGTCGACGAGCCTCATTTCGATGTATTCCCAGAATTCTGGAACACTTCCTACGCCCAGCGGTACGAGTTTCTTCTCCGCAAGCTCGTGCTGGAGAAGCTCTTTGACTCCGCTGCTTTCCTCATGTGCACCGAAGAGCAGGGTCAGACCGGCCACTACACTGAGCCGGCTCGCGACCTGGGTATCAAGCAGTTCCTCGCTGGGCTGGGCGCCCATGTTGGAAAATTTCTCGCAAGTCTCTGAGGACCGGACATGCAGTTGCAGTTCAATCTACCCACCCAATTCGGCAAAGACGCCTATCAGTATGGGGAACGATCCTCAGGGGAGACACACGGCGTTGTCCTGACAAAGCCGCATGTGGTCAATCTGATCCTCGATCTGGCCCGATACATGCCAGACCGCCCGCTCGCGTCCACCCGCCTTCTGGAACCCGCCTGTGGAACAGGAGCCTTCCTTGTCCCTGCCGTCCAGCGGCTGCTGATCGCCTCCCAGCGTGAGGGGATCAAGCCAGCGGACCTTGGGCGGCAGATCGTCGCGTACGACATTGACCCAGATCATGTCGTGGCCTCTCGCTTGGCCGCGCTTGACGTGCTGCAAGCGCATGACGTTCCAACAAGAGTTGGGCGCCGACTCGTAGAGCAGTGGGTGCGCGAAGGCGACTTTCTCCTCTCTGAGGAGGGCTCATTTGATGTGGTTGTAGGGAATCCTCCCTACGTCCGTATCGAACAACTTGCCCCAGCCCTCCAAGCAGAATACCGGCGTCGGTACACCTCACTCTTCGATCGCGCGGACCTGTATGTTGCATTCATCGAGCATGGGCTCAACCTGCTCAATGCGGATGGCATCTTGTCCTTCATCTGCGCAGACCGATGGATCCTGAACCGCTACGGGGCCCCGCTGCGCAGGCTCATCACCGAGCGGTTCAAGGTTCATGCCTACATTGATCTGCACCAAGCCTCGCCATTCGAGTCCGAGGTCATTGCCTATCCCTCTATTTTTGCCATCAGCCCGGGCAAGAGCGAGCGAGTCATCGTCGGCAGCATGTTGACAGCCACTGCCGAGGAATGCGCTGCCCTCCAGGGAGCCCTCTCGCAGGGCAGGTCCTCACATCCAGGCGTCTCCATTGCGGTTCACGAGACGTGGTTTCAAAGGGACAATCCGTGGGTCTTGAGCCCCCCGCAGCACCTTGAAACCTTGCGGTGGCTCGAGTCGCGCTTCCCCGCCATCGAAGAGGATGGCCTCACCCGGGTGCGGATTGGCGTGGCGACCGGTAATGACAAGGTGTTTATTGTCAACAAGGGCGTGGATATTGAGCCTAGTCGGCTTGTGCCCCTAGTGAAGAGAGAGGACATCCATCAGGGCTGTATCAATGACGCTCACCGCTTTGTCATCAACACCTTCGATGCTCAAGGCAAGCTCATCGAACTCGCGGATTACCCGCGCCTTGCGCGCTACCTCCAATCTCACGAGGCCAGCATCCGCAAGCGGCATGTCGCGCAGAAGAACAAAGAGGGTTGGTTCAGGACGATCGATCGAGTCTATCCGGAGCTGGTTCCTGTCCCCAAACTCCTGGTGCCGGACATTGCTGGCTCAAATGAGGTGGTGTTCGAGCGGGGACAGTTCCACCCGCACCACAACCTCTACTTCATCACCTCCAAGGCCTGGGACATGGAGGTACTCGGAGGGCTGCTTAGCTCCAAGGTCGCGTTGTTCTTCATCTGGTCGTATGCCGTCAAGATGCGGGGCGGCTACCTTCGATTCCAGGCGCAATACCTACGGCGAATCCGGCTCCCCAGCCCCGCTGATATTCCTGCGAAACTCAAGGACTCCCTCCGCGCGGCTTTTCGGAGACGGGACTTTCAGAAGCTTGATGAGCTGGCGCTCAAGGCTTACGGCCTCCCGGCCCTTCCTGCTTTTGATTTTGTCGACACCCGAGCCTGATGGAGTTTCACCCGCTGGCGTAAAACCAGCCAGTGCCGCGTGCGAGGAAACCTTGGAGGACCGCGAAGCTCCTGGGCACGCCCTCCCAGAGAATTTCAGCCGGGGACCCGGACGTTTCTGGTGCTGGAAAGCGGCTCACTGCATCTCAAGGTCGTGATCCCAGTCATACAGGCACTCGATCAACGCCGGCGTACAGGCGCCCGATACGCGTGCGAAGGACTTCGGGTCCATCGCGAGCAGATGCTGGCGCTGCGCGTGTGGATCCGCCAGCGTCTCCGGGTGCTTGAGGTCACGCGCGAAAGGGAGAACTCGGGGCAGTTGCCGCAGGATGGCCCCGATACAGTCTTCCTGCGTCGCTCGCGCCATCCGCTCCGCAGCGCGCTCCAGGCGCTCACGAACTGGAGAGTCTCCCTCTGGGCTCCAGGCGTCCATCGCCCAGTCGCATTCGGCGCTCATCAGCTCTTCCAAGTTCAGCACAGGGTGGAGTTTCTTGAAGAGGTAGCGAGCCGACAGGAGGGATTCCCAGTGTGCAAGTACGGCCTGGAGGCGCAGGGCCGTGCGCTGCGCGCTCTTCGGGGCCGTGGGTGAGATCGCGAAGTACAGGGCTCCCCAAGGGGTCTCTCGGAAGAACGCCTCACTCATAGGCGTCCCTTACAGGAAGAGGATCTTGCCAGCCGAGCGCTTCGTACAGCCCATCCATCAGCACCGAGACCATGTGCAACCGCCAGGCTGGGCGCTCTCGATGGAAGTCGGCCACCTCGTGCGTCATGACGATCTCTCCAGAAGGCACCTCCAGTAGTGGCAGTGGAAGAGAGAAGGAGCCCTCCCTTCGGTATTGCTCGCCGCACCGAAAGCCCTCTGCGCGAGCCTGCTGGTGCACCGCCGCGTAGGTGCCGTGGAGAAAAGACGGCATGCGCAAGGAGGAGGACTGTTGGGTGTTCATGCGCTGCTCTACCTACCCGAAGCGGCGGGCAAGGGCACAGGTTGCGGAGAGGTAGGAGGGGGCCAACCCGGAAAGGGGATGACCCGTGCGCCCCCTTGCGACGGAGGTTGCTGAGGCCGCGCCTGCGAACTGCCCTGTCCAGAGAGTGCCCCCGAGAACACTCCCACAGCGATAGTTCCAACGATGTCCATGGCAATACCAACAGCGCCGAAACGCTTGTGACTGGATCGCAAGTGCTCGACACAACCTAGTCGGTAGTATACTTCACGGGCATCTCACTGAGTTGTCATGAGCTCCGACGCTTCCCACTTCGATGCGGCGCTTGCGGCCATGAGCGCTGATGAGCTGCGCAGGTTCCTGCGGGAGTTCTCGCGCCAACTTGGACCCGCTGCGAGGGAGCACTTGCAGGGGGCGTTGATGGAGCGAGCCGCACGGGGGCCGTCCGGCTGGAGGCCTTCGCCGCCACCGAGCGACGTGGCCACGCAGGTCCAGCAGTTCCTCGACGCCGCCAACAAGACCGGTGCCGCCAATCCTGAGAGGGTGGATGAATTCCTCCGCAAGGGGAATCAGGCCTTCCTCGCCGGAGACATGCCCGCCGCGCGCGCCATCCTGGGCCCTCTCCTGACAGCCATCGCCGAGGGAGGGTTCGACCTTGGGCAAGAGGAAACCGAGGAAGAGGTTCTCATGGAGCCTCTTCGGCCATGCGTGGCCAGGTTCCTCGTGGCCGTGTATCTCACGACACCCCTCGCGCAGCGAGCCGACTCGCTGCTTGCAGCCCTGGAGACCGTCAATCCAGTGGGTAACTTGTCGGAGCCTCTCCGCGACATGGAACAGGTAGCGACAGCCCCTCTGCCAGAGCTCGATGCCTTCCTACCCTTGTGGATCTCAGCCCTCAGACACAAGCATGTCTCTGGCACCAGGGAGTGGGAGAGTCCCGGTGGTCGGCGCCTGCGCGAGGCCGTCACCCGCGCCGAAGGCATTGCTGGCCTCGGACGGCTCGCGAGAGCCTCGAAGCAGCCCCAGGCGCTGCAAGCATGGTGCACGGCTCTCGTGGAGCGTGGCCAGTGGAGAGAGGCCCTCCATGCCTTCGAGGAGGCCGCCTCGCTCGTGAGCTCAGAGTTCTGGCGTGGGAGCTTCCTTGACGGCGCGGCGCTCGCCACGAGAGAGCTGGGCCATGGAGACTTCACCCAGCGCCTCGCCACGGCCTGGCGCGCGGTCCCCTCGCTCCAGCGGCTCTTGCGCTGGCTGGAAGCCGGGGATCCTTCGGCCACGACATTGAAGAAGAGAGCCACCTTGGAGCTCGCTCAGCCCCCCACAAGGTCTCCGCTGCTGCTGGGCGTACTGCACCTCGTAGCGGGAGGCTTTGAGTCCGCTGCGCACCTGCTCGCCACCGCGCCGGGCCTGGGGTGGTCCAACGCAGGGCACCCGGGACATGTCCTCTTCCCCGCCTTCGCCTGGCTGCTCGGCGGCGCTCCAGAAGGCTCCCTGTGCTCCGAGCTGATCGCCCCCTTGAGTTGTCCCCCTGGCGCGCTCCCAGGCTCTGCGGCAGGGGACTCGGCTCCGCTCGAGCCAGCCTCCGGGGACGCAGCGCTCCACACCCCGGCTCTCCTCACAGTGCTCGAACGTGATGATCTCGCGCGCCGCCTGACACCAGCCACGCAGCAGAAGCTCCGCGACACCCTGCGTCAAGCCGCCTGGGCTCGGGCAATGGGCGTGATCCACGAGAAGCGGCGCCGGCATTATGGCCACGCGGCGCTACTGGCTGCCTGTTGTGTGGAGTTGGATCACGCCGCGAGCCCAGGGGACCGAGCCGACCGATGGGTCACCTCCCTGCGGGCGGAGACAAAGCGATATCCAGCGTTCCAAGCCGCGCTCGAGGCCGCGCTCAAGCGAGCGCGCCGCACACCCCCTCACCGGGACATCGACTGAGCAGGTTTACCTAGCGTAGCGATCCACGCGTACAATCACGCCCGCCACGCCATGTACCCTCTCACCGGAACTCGCCATGGGGAGGCCCCCCCTCCCATGGCTCTCGTTCGCGCTCGGGCCCACCTGCTCACCGCGGGTGTGCTCCTGGCATGGCTCGCGAGCGCTCCGAGCGCCTGGGCCCTGGATCCCGGCAAGGCGCTCAGCCAGTTCCCCCACCGCGTCTGGCAGACGGACGACGGGCTGCCACAGAGCAGCACCCTGGCCCTCGCTCAGACACCGGACGGCTACTTGTGGGTCGGCACCTTCGAAGGCCTGGCTCGCTTCGATGGGGTGCGCTTCCACGTCTTTGATCCGGCGAACACCGCGGCCCTGGTGGACCGCTCGATCACCGCCCTGGCCGTGGATCGGAGCGGCACGCTGTGGATCAACACGAACCAGGGCATGGCCGGCATGCGTGCGGGGACCTTCTTCCCCGTCCTCCTCCCCTCGAATGTCGTCGTGCGCGAGGTGCACCAGCTGCTCGCGGCCCGGGACGGCAGCGTGTGGATCGCCACCTTGGGCAGCGGGCTCGTCCGGATGTTCGACAACCGCTTCCAGGTCTGGAAGACGGAGCAAGGGCTCGCCAGTGATGTGGTGCTGGCACTCGCGGAGGACGAGGCCGGTGGTGTCTGGGTGGCCACTCCGGCGGGGCTGCAACGCTGGAACGGCTCGGAGTTCCTCCCCGGGCCCTCCTTGGAGGGGCTCTCTTCCCTGGTGTCGTCGTTGAAGGTGGACGCGCACGGGACCCTGTGGGTGGGAACCGAGGGGGGCATCCTGTACCAGCTGCGAGAGGAAGTGCTGCGCCCTGTCCTGGAGGCAAGCCTGCCCGGCAGCAGCATCTCCGTGCTGCTCTCGGATCGGCAGGGCGCGCTCTGGGTGGCAAGCAGGGGCCGGGGGTTGCTACGTCTGGCCCATGGGCAGATCTCCCTCCTGCCCCCCAAGAATGGGCTGGAGGGCTCCATCTTCTCCCTGCTCGAGGACGCCGAAGGGAACCTCTGGTTGGGGATGGGCTCCAACGGGCTGCACCACCTCAAGGACGCACCCTTCACACCGTATGGCACTCCGGAAGGGATGGGACACGACGTGGTGGCCGCCCTGCGCGAGACGCGGGATGGCAGCCTCTGGTTCAGCACCCTGGGCGGCGGCATCAGCCGGATGAAGAACGGGCAGATGAGCACCTGGACGATGCGCGATGGGCTCATGGAGAACCAAATCTATGGCAGTGCCGAGGGGCGGGATGGCGCCGTCTGGTTCGCCACGCGCAAGGGCCTCATCCAATGGCGGGACGGCATGTTCACCAACCTGCCCGAGTGGGGCCAGGCCTCGAAGCCTGCCGTGGGATATGCCATCTACGAGGACGAGGACGGCACGCTCTGGGGCGGCACCCGGCAGGGCTTGTCCCGGTGGGATGGGACTCAGTTCACGGAGCTCGCCGGGCAGGAGAAGGTGCTCGGAGCCGCCGTCCGCGTGCTGGAGCGGCGGTCCGCGGGAGGCTTCTGGATTGGCACCCAGGGCGGCGGCCTGGCCTGGTACTCCAAGGGCCGCATCTCCTCCATCTCCTCTCGTGGCAACCCGCTGCGCGGCGATGTCCGGAGCATCCTCGAGGACAACGGGACACTCTGGATCGGCACCACGGATGGCCTGTTCCGCTGGAAGAATGGGCGCTTCAGCATCCGCCTGTCCCGCTCGCAGGGGCTCTTCGATGATGTCATCCTGCACCTCCTGGCCGACGGGAGAGGTAACCTGTGGATGACCTGCAACAAGGGCATCTTCCGCGTCTCCCAGCAGGAGCTGGAGGCTGTCGCGGACGGACGGCTCGCGCGCCTCACCTCGCGCTCCTACGGCAAGGAAGATGGGATGCGTGCCCAGGAGTGCAACTCCCTGGGAGGCACGGCGGGGATCCGCGCCAACGATGGGCGGCTGTGGTTCCCCACCACCCGCGGCGCCGTGGCTTACGACGCCAGCTTCGAGAAGAAGTCCCACGCCCTGCCTCCCGTGCTCGTCGAGGAGCTGTGGGTCGACGGGCGTCAGGTCCCCGCCTCCCAGTGGGCCCACTTGCCTCCGGGTGAGGGCCGTGTGGAGATTCGCTATACGAGCCCGGCCTTGGGGTCCCCGGATCGGCTGCGCTTCCGTTACCGGATCGAGGGCGTCGACACGCACTGGGTGGATGCGGGGCCCCGGCGAATCGCCTACTACACGCCCCTGCCTCCAGGAGACCATCGGTTCCTCGTCCAGGTGCTCTCCTCGGAGGGGGGCCAACCGCTGTCCCAAGCGGCGGTGGTGTTCCACCTGGAGCCTCGCTTCTTCGAGACGACGCTCTTCCGGGTGGCGTGTGGCCTGGCCGGGGTGCTCATTCTGGCCGGCGGGCTCAAGCTGCGCCTGCGCCGGGCTCGCCTGCGCGAGCTCCAGCTCCAGGCCCGTGTGGACGAGCGGACCGCCGAGCTGGCCTTGCGCCTCCAGCAGCTCGAGACCACCCGCGAGCGGCTCGCCCACGCGGAGAAGCTGGCCGCCATGGGGACGCTCGCTGATGGCGTCGGGCACGAGATCAACAACCCGCTTGCCTACATCCTGTCCAACCTCCGCTTCCTCTCCAAGGAGATGAGCACCTTCAAGAAGAGCGAGGAGGATCTCGAGCGCTGGCCGGAGGTGGAGGAGGCGCTCGCCGATGCCCTGCAGGGCGCCGAGCGCGTGAGAAAAATAGTCCAGGCGCTCAGGACGCTCGCCCGCGCGCAGGTGGAGCCCCCCCGGCGGGTGGAGCTCCATGCCGCGCTCGACCACGCGCTGGAGATGATGGATCCGGAGCTGCGCAGCCGCGCCCGCATCGTGCGGGAGTACGGAGCACCCCTGGCGGTGCTGGGCGACGAGACGCGCTTGAGCCAGGTCTTCCACCAGATGCTCATCAACGCCGCTCAGGCCATCCCGAAGGGCGAGCCCGAGAAGCACGAGACCCGCATCACCACCTATAGGGGCATGGACGGGCGAGCCATCATTGAGCTCCGTGACACCGGCCACGGGATCGCTCCCGAGGTGCTGCCGCGCATCTTCGACCCCTTCTTCACGACCAAGGAGGCGGGTGAGGGGACGGGGCTCGGCCTCTCCATCTGCCACTCCACCATCGTCGAGGCCATGCGCGGCGAGATCCAGGTGGAGAGCGAGCTGGAGCGCGGCTCCATGTTCCGGATCCTCCTGCCTCCCTTCTCGGAGGACTCCACGGCGGCAGCTTCCGGAGCGCTTGCTCCGGGGACGTAGGTGTGAGCAATTCCGCTGCGCTCCCGTCCATGCGTCAGACCCACCGCCCCCTCACCACCATCGCGCTGGCCCTGAGTCTCTTCATGGCCGCCTTGGAGATGACCGTCGTCTCCACCGCCATGCCCACCGTGGTGAGCGACCTGGGCGGCATCCAGCACTACGCCTGGGTCTTCACCGCGTACATGCTGGCCTCCACCGTCACCGTCCCCATCTTCGGGAAGCTGGCGGATCTCTACGGGCGCAAGCCGATCATCCTGTTTGGCATCGGCCTGTTCCTCGTGGGCTCGGTGGCGAGCGGCCTGTCCCCGTCCATGGAGTGGCTCATCGTCTTCCGCACCATCCAAGGAGTGGGAGCGGGCGCCATTCAGCCCGTCACGCTGACGGTGGTGGGGGATCTCTACAGCCTGGAGGAGCGGGCGCGGGTGCAGGGCCTCTTCAGCGGGGTATGGGGCGTCTCCGGCCTGCTAGGGCCCCTTGCGGGAGGCCTTATCGTCCGCTGGCTGTCCTGGCACTGGGTCTTCTACATCAACGTGCCGGTGGGCCTGGCCACGGCGGGGCTGCTCATCGCCTGCTTCCACGAGAACCTCCAGAAGCAGCGGCGCACGCTCGACGTTGGCGGCGCGCTGCTGCTCGCCGTGGGTGTGGTGGCGTTGCTGCTGGGAGCCCAGGGCAGCCGGTGGGTACCGCTCGCGGTGGCGGCCGTGCTCCTGGTGGCCTTCGTCTTCGTCGAGCGCAGGGTGAAGGAGCCGATCATTCCGCCAGCCATCTTCGCGCGCCCTGCCATCTTGATCTCCGCGGTGGCCTCGGCGTTGTTCTCGGCGGCGATGTTCGGCGCGACGACCTATGTACCGCTGTTCGTCCAGGGAGTGCTGGGCGGCACGCCCACGCAGGCGGGCGCGATGATCACCCCCATGATGGTGGCGTGGCCGGTGTGCTCGATCATCGCCGGGCGGCTGATGGTGAAGGTGGGGTTCCGGCCGCTCATCGTGGGCGGCCTGGGGCTGGCGGGTGTCTCCACGGTGGTCATGGCGCTGGTGCTCAAGCCGGGCGCGCCGCTGCTGCTGCCTGGGTTGGCCATGGGCCTGTTTGGCGCGGGCCTGGGGTTCGCGTCGACAGCCCTGCTCATCGCTGTCCAGACGAGTGTCGGCTGGGAGATGCGGGGCGTGGCGCCGGGCTTCACCCTCGGGAAGAGGAGGCCGACAG
>Ga0247822_10002034_pt1 | contig 12777 bp, 14 predicted proteins | sample 13C_Cellulose_Da_FD_192423 | JGI IMG/M metagenome (GOLD analysis project Ga0247822, IMG submission 192423) | Soil microbial communities from agricultural site in Penn Yan, New York, United States - 13C_Cellulose_Day30 | ecosystem: Environmental > Terrestrial > Soil > Agricultural land | place...
TTCTCACCGCTCTTCATGCCGCGGCCACCGGAGACGACGACCTTCGCGTCGCCGAGGTCCGGGCGATCGCTCTTCTGCGCGTCGAGGCGCTCGAACGTCGCGCCGAGCGCGTTGATCGCACCCGCGGCGGCCGACGTGACGGTGCCCGCGCTCGCGAGCGGCTCGGCCGGCTCGAACTCGGACTGGCGCGGCGTGACGACGATGACCGGCGTCGAGATCTGGACCGTCGAGTACGCGTTCCCCGCCAGGATCGGGCGCACGAACGTGTCCTTGGTTGAGCCGGAGGCTGCGATGCCCGAGATGTCGGAGGCCATGCCCGCGTCGAGCAGCGCGGCGACGCGCGGCGCGACGTCCTTGCCGACGGCGGTCGCGGTCGCGCTCACGAGCGTCGCGCTCTCGGCCTTGGCGACCTGCGCGATCACCGGCGCGAACGTCTCGGCGAGGTAGTGCGCGAGGCCGGCGTCCTCGACGACGACGACCTTCGACGCGTAGCGCGCGGCGTCCGCCGAGGCGGCCTGCGCACCGGCGCCGACGAGCAGGATGACGACGTCGCCGCCGTGCGCCTTGGCGGCGGTGCGCGCGAACGTCAGGTTGGACAGCGCGCTCGTGCGGAGCGAGGAGCCCGAGAACTCACAGAATGCGAGGACGTTACCCATGACGGTTACTCCTTAGAGGGCCTTCGCCTCGTCGGCGAGCTTCTTCACGAGGGTGGGGACATCGGCGACGAGCTGGCCGGCCGCGCGCGGCGGCGGCAGCGTGACCGACAGCTCCTTGATCGAGGCCTTGGGCTCCGCGCCGTAGTCGGCGAGCTTCTTGGCCTCGAGCGGCTTCTTCTTCGCGGCCATGATGCCCTTGAGCGACGGCAGGCGCGCGCCTTCTCCCGAGTAGCTGTGCGAGTCCGGCGTGACGCCGTTCTTCACCGACTTCGGGCCGACGATGCGGAGGTCGACCGTGATCACCGAGGGCGTCGGCACGCGCTTGTACTCGACACCGCCGTCGACCTCGCGGCCGACGAGCAGCGACTTCTTGTCGCCCGCGAGCTCGATCGTCGCGGCGAACGTCGCCTGCGGCCAGTTGAGCTTGCCGGCGAGCATCTGGCCGACCTGGTTGGCGTCGCCATCGACGGCCTGCTTTCCCATGATCACGAGGTCCGGCTTCTCGGCCTCGATGATGCCGGCGAGGACCTTGACGACGACAAGCGAGTCGATCTCGGCGTCGTTCGTCACGACGTGGATCGCGCGGTCCGCGCCCATCGCGAGCGTCGTGCGGATCTCCTTCGCGGCGTCGTCGGGTCCGAGCGACACGACGACGATCTCGCCGGGCTGGCGAGTGCCGTCCGCGCCGTTCTCGAGCAGCCGCAGCGCGGTCTCGACGGCGTACTCGTCGAACGTGTTGACGATCCAGGACGCGCCGGTCAGGTCGATATGGCCGTCCTTGATCTTGGCCTTTTGCGTCGGGTCGGGGACCCGCTTCACGGGGACGAGGATCTTCACGTTGACTTCTCCTTGGTGCGATCGAGGCCGTTGGTGACGAGCGCGACGACCCAGTCGGCGGCGCGCACGATATCGAACTTCTTTGGACGGGTTCCAGGCGCTCCCGCCGAGATCGACGGCTGGCGCGCCAGCAGCCACGCGAGCGCGAGCTCGTCGAGGATGCCGAAGATCATTCGCGCCGCGACGTGGCTCGGGATCGACGCGTCGATCTCGCCGCGCTCCTGGCCCGCCGTGATGATGCCGCCGAGCATCCGGAGGAAGTCGGCGAACTGCGGGTTGTCGTACTCCTTCATGAACTTGCTGCTCTGGCGCAGCTCGATCGTGAGGACCTCGGCGGCAGCGGGCTCGTCGTGGATGAGCCGCAGGTACGTGCGGATGAAGGCGTGCAGCTGGCGCTGCGGGGGCTCGCTCGCGATCACCGCGCGCAGCTCGTCGTTGACCTGCTTCATCCGGCTCTCGAACAGCGAGATGAGCAGGTCGTCCTTGCTCTTGAAGTAGAGGTAGATCGTGCCGTCGGCGACCCCCGCCTCCTTCGCGATCTCCGTGACCCGGGCTGCGAAGAACCCGTGCTTGGCGAAGATCCGTTCAGCAGCGACGAGGATGCGCTCGCGCTTGTCGCCGCCGCCGCGCTCCGCTGCTGAATGAACCGTCATTCAGTGAAGGGATACCTCTCATGACGCGCAACGTCAATACAGGCTGCTGGATTGAAATCGCGGGAGTCGTGCTCTACAACGAGGCGTGTCAAACGCACGCATTCCCGGGCACCTAGTCCTCGCGTTGCTGTGCGCCCCGCTGCTCGCCGGCGGTGCGTGCGAGAAGAAGAAGCCCGCCGACACCGGCGCGATCACGGCCATGGATCGCGCGACCACTCCGGCGGGGCCTGTCGACGAGACGCCGCTGCCGAACGTCGACGTCAGCAAGCTCACGGGCGATCGCCTCAAGTCGTTCTACAAGCTGATCGGCTCGCTGAACTCGCCGTGCGGCAAGGGCCACAACCTCCGCACCTCGTTCCTCCAGGACACGAGCTGCAAGCGCGCGCCGTTCGCCGTGAAGTACGTCGCCTCGCTGCTCGCCGACGAGCAGAGCGAGGACCAGGCGCGCCAGTTCTACGTCGACAAGTACGAGAAGCAGCAGCCGAAGGTGACGCTCGACGTCAGCAAGGCCCCGCGCGTCGGCTCCGAGGACGCGCCCGTTCGCATCGTCGAGTTCTTCGACTATCAGTGCGGACACTGCCAGGCGTTCTATCCGGTCCTGGAGAAGGTCGCCGAGACGCACAAGGGCAAGGTGGTCGAGTACTTCATGATGCTGCCGATCCTCGAGGGGCGGCACCCTGGCTCCAAGAGCGGCGCCCAGGCCGCGATCGCCGCGCACGCCCAGGGCAAGTTCAAGGAGATGCACCGGAAGCTGTTCGAGAGCGGAGGCGCGCTCGATAAGGCAAGTGTGCTTCGCTACGCCAAGGAGCTCGGGCTCGACGTCGCCAAGTTCGAGGCGGACTACACCGCCGCCGCCGTCCAGGTGGCCTCCGACGAGAAGCAGGCGGAGACGCTCGGCGCACATTCGACCCCGACCGTCTACTTCAACGAGCGCCTGTACGAGGGCCCGCAACATCCTGACTACATCGGGCTGTGGATCGACGAAGAGATCGCGGTGAATCGATGAGGGGGCCGGTTCGTCGAACGTCCATGCTGCGCTCGCTCCTGGTCGCGTTCGCCCTCGTGATCACTGCGGTCGCCCCGGCGGCCGCGGATGTGCTCAAGGTGGGCGATCGGCTCGCCGAGCTCGACATCGCGGTCGATGCCAAGGGCAAGCCGGTCAAGCTGAAGGCGTTCCGCAACAAGTGGGTGCTCGTGACGGTGGGCGCCGCGTGGTGCAAGCCGTGCGCGAAGGAGCTCCCCACGTGGGACAAGCTCGCGGCCGAGCTCGCCGGCAAGGTCTCGTTCGTCGCGATCGGGATCGACGACGAGATCGAGACCGGCAAGAAGTTCCATCAGAAGCTGAAGCTGAAGAACATGTCGCTCGCGTACATGCCGGCGAGCAAGTCCGGGGTGGTCGCGAGCTACGGCTCGGACACCATGCCCACCACGGTCGTCGCCGATCCCAAGGGGATCGTGCGGATGGTGCGGCGCGGGTTCGAAGAGGGCGACGCGAGCGGCGAGCTCAAGAAGATGCGCGCCGAGCTGGCCAAGCTGGTCAAGTAAGGAGCCGCCCGCGAAGCGGCCGCCAGCTGCGCTACTATCGCCGGGCGATGGCTCCGCCCGCCACGATCCTGTTCTCGTTCCGGCAGCTCCCCACGATCATCGGAATGCTCGCCGAGCGTGGCATCGATGGCATCGCGCTGCTGAAGGCGCACGACCTGCCGGCCGAGGCCGCGAACGGCGAGATCACCGCGCCCCTCGCGCGGATCCAGGCGTTCATCAACGATGCGGCGAAGCGGCTCGACGCGCCGCTGTTCGGCGTCGACATCGCCGAGCGCGTGCCGCGCGGCGCGTACGGCCTGATGGAGTTCGTCGTGCGCGCCTCGCCCTCGGTGCGACATGGGCTCGAGGCGCTGTGCGAGCTGTCGCTGCTCCTGAACCCGCTCAACGAGATGCGGTACATCGCCGACGCGCGCGGGTGCGAGGTCCACTTCGCGTACGGCGGACTGCGCGATGCACTGGGCATGCACCTGAACGAGTTCACGGTCGCGTTCGTCGCCAAGGCGTTCGCGAGCACGTTGGGCCGAGCGCTGCCGCTCGAGCGCGCGTGGTTCGCGCACGCACGCTCGCAGCACGCCGATGATCTCGCGCGCCGGCTCGGCTGCAACGTCGGGTTCATGGGCGTCGACTCGGGCTTCGTCGTGACGAGCGACGTCCTGATGTTCAAGCCGAGCGGCTCGGACCCGCAGCTCTACGACTTCCTGCTGTCCCAGGCGCGCGAGAAGATCGCCAACCAGGGTGGCAACAACGTCGTCGCGCAGGTCGTGCGTGCGATCGAGGCGCGCATGGCGGTCAGCGACGTCAGCGCGCAGGCGGTCGCCGAGGCGATGGGCATGACCGCGCGCAGCCTGCAGCGCCACCTCGCCGACGCCGGCACGACGTATCGCGAGGTGCTCGCGCGCGTGCGGCATCGCCGGCGCGACGAGCTCGAGCGCGGCGGGCTCGGCGAGAACGACATCGCGATCAAGCTCGGCTTCTCGAGCGCACGGACGATGCGGCGCGCGCTCGACCAAGGCGCAGATCAGGGCGGCGACGACGACGAGAGCGGCGGTACCGCCGAAAGCTAGTCGCCCACTAACACCAATGCCAAGTTAGCGAGATTGCGGCAAGCAATCCCGCGGTCCACGCGTTGGTTTACGTGCCGCAGATCGAGAGCCGCCAAGATCACCAAGATCGCCAAGCCGGGATTCATTCGGCCGTGTCACGCATCCTCGGCGAGAGACGTTCCAGGCGGCGGGCGCGCCGGCCTAAGGCCCGAGAAGTTCCTTCTGCTTGGCGATCTTGGCGATCTTGGCGGCTCCCCTTCTGGGAGAACGAATTGCCAACGATGCGCAGTGGGCTCGCGCTTACGGCTATCCGCGCTGGGGGCGGCTCATCGACTACTAAAGCGAATCCTTTCGCCGCAGGCGAGATTCGCGCCCTTGCTTGGCGCGGGCGCGAATTCGATCTGTCGCGGCTCAGTCGCGTCGCCAGCGCTCGCGATGCGAGGGCGCGGTGGTGCCCCACGTGCACGGGGCGTAGCCGAGCGGCCCGACTGGATCCGCGAGCACGAGCTCGAGGGTGTCGCCGTGGCACGCGGTCACGCGAACCGGCGCGCGCGCGAGGCAGACGTCTGCGGCGTGGTCGAACCGTCGCTTGACCTCGCCCGCCACGACGCCGTCGCCTCGCGCGAGGTCGATCACGCGTGGCGCGCCGGCCGGGACCGCATCCGCGAACAGCGGATAGACCTCGAGCGAGGCGCCGCGGTCGAGGATCATCCAGCGCACACCGGAGGCCTCGTCGCGCCACGCGCCGCGCAGGTCGTCGTCACACGAAGCGAGCGGCGTGGACGTCGAGCACGCTGTGCCCAGCACCAGCGCGACGACCGAGGGCAGGAGACAGCCCGCGGGGCAGGGGCCCCGCGGCACCAACGCCCGAGGGAATCCCCTCGGGACCGCCGCGCGCCTCACCCGTTCGCCTGCGCCTTGAGAGCTTCGGCCTGCTGATGCGCGCGCAGCGCCTCGATGATGTCGTCGAGGTTGCCGTCCATGATCGCGGGCAGGTTGTGCTTGGTGAGACCGATGCGGTGATCTGTCACGCGATCCTGCGGGAAGTTGTACGTGCGGATCTTCTCGGAGCGATCGCCGGAGCCGACCTGCGACTTGCGCGACGCGGCCTCGACGGCCATCTGCCTCTCGCGCTCGCTCTCGAGGATCTTCGAGCGCAGGATCTTCATCGCCTTTGCGCGGTTCTTGATCTGCGAGCGCTCGTCCTGGCACGCGACGACCACGCCCGTTGGCAGGTGCGTGATGCGCACGGCCGAGTCGGTGGTGTTGACGTGCTGGCCGCCGGCGCCGCTCGACCGGTAGGTGTCGATCTTGAGGTCCTTCTCGTCGATCTTGACGTCGACCTCCTCGGCCTCGGGCAGCACGGCGACGGTCGCCGCAGACGTGTGGATGCGGCCCTGCGCCTCGGTCGCGGGCACGCGCTGCACGCGGTGCACGCCCGACTCGAACTTCATCTTCGAGAACACGTCCGTGCCGTCGACGAGCACGACGACTTCCTTGTAGCCGCCGCTCGTGCCTTCGGACAGCGACATGACCTCGAGCTTCCATCCCTGGCGCTCGGCGTACCGCGTGTACATGCGGTAGAGATCGCCGGCGAACAGCGCGGCCTCATCGCCGCCGGTGCCGCCGCGGATCTCGATGATCGCGTTCTTGCCGTCGCTGGGGTCTTTCGGCAGCAGCAGGATCTTGAGCGCTTGCTCGGCGGGCTCGCGCTGCTCCTCGAGCGCGCGGGCCTCTTCGCGCGCCATCTCACGCAGCTCGGGATCCGGCTCCGCGTCGACCATCTGCTTGGCCTGCGCGAGGTCGGCGAGCAACTTCTCGTACGCCTGCCACGCCGCGACGAGCGGATCGAGCTCCGCGTGCTCGCGGGACAGCTTGAGGAACTCGGAGCGCTTGTTGATGACCTCGGCAGTACCGAGGAGCGCGCCGAGCTCGTCGTGACGGCGCTCGAGCGCCGTCATCTTGTCCTTGAAGCTCTGCTGGTCGAACATCGGAGGTCCTCAGGACCAGCGGCCGAGAACTTACGACTTCTTGGCGTACTTCTTGTTGAAGCGGTCGATGCGTCCCGCCGTGTCCATCAGCTTCTGCTTGCCCGTGAAGAACGGGTGGCAATTCGAGCAGATGTCGACGCCGAAGTCGCCGCGCGTGGAGAAGGTGTCGTGGGTCGTGCCGCACGCACAGGTGATCTTGGCGGGGCGGTAGTGGGGGTGGCCTGCAGTGTCTTTCATGGGAAACCTCGTTACCCGGCGGTGCCGGGGGCTCGGGTGAGCCCGGATTTATAGGGACGCTCGGGCCCGAATGCAAGCCTCCCTAATCGCCGAGTGCGCGCCTAAGCAGGCGATTTCTCAGAACCGGATCGGGGCGCGGCCGCCGATGCGGGGCGAGGCCTTCTCGGGAAACAGCGGAAGCAGCTCGTGGCCGATGCGAAGATCGCTGGTCCCGCGGTACCGCGCGGCGAGGTCGAGCGAGACGTAGACCTTGTTCGTGTCATAGACGCCGAAGCTGGTCGACACGCACAGCTGCTCTTCGCCCGTGGCTTCGAAGCCCTCGGGGACGACGTCGTGTCCATAGATGACGAGGGTGCAGCCGAGCGCGCGCACGAACCGCCGCGCCTCGGCCTCGGTCGCCGAGCGTGCCCACAGGATCTTGCCGACGACCGGCGTGTCGAGGACGTCGAGCGGGCTCAGGTACTGCGCGCCCGAGAGGTCCGCGGCCTCGAGGTCGGCGATCGAGTCGATGACGGCGGCGGGGGCGCCATGGATGAACGCTGCGCCGCACTTGCTGACGGCGGCGAGCGCGAACGTGTGGATGATGCCGCGCATGCGCGCGGTGCCCGCGGGACCGAGGATCTGCTCGAGCAGCGCGACCTCGTCCGCGGCGAACTTCGCGGTGTGCGGGCCGCCGACGTGACCGTGCTCGTGGTTCCCGAGCAGGGCGTGCACGCGTCCCGGGTACTGCGCCGCGAGCCCGGCGTACGCGATCATCACCTCGCCCGACGCGTCTCGATAGTACTCGCCGAGGAAGTCCGGCCAGTCTTCCGGGTCGATGTGCGGGCCGTGGATGAGATCGCCGGTGAACAGGAGGTGCGCGTCACCGTGGTACCTGTCGAGCGCTTCCTCGAAGACCTCGACCATGCGCTGGTAGTCGCGCATGCAGCCCTGCAGATCGGTGCACACGAGCAGCCGACCGTGGTCGGGTAATCGCAGCACGCGAGCCATCCGATCAACGCTACCGCGAAACCTCGCGTCGGTTCGAGTGTGGGACACTACGATCGCATGGCGACTCGACGAGCACGCGCGATCGTCTCTGGACGCGTGCAAGGCGTGTCGTATCGCGCGTCGACGGCAGCGGCGGCCCGGCGGCTCGGCCTCGCGGGCTGGGTGCGCAACCGCCCCGACGGCAGCGTCGAGCTCGAGGTCGAGGGGCCGGAAGATCGCGTCGCCGCGCTGCTCGCGTGGTGCGACCACGGACCACCGGGCGCGCGCGTGACCGGCGTCCAGGTCGACGAGCTCGCGCCCACCGGCGCGGAGACCTCGTTCTCGATCGCCTATTAGGGATCTGCCACGAGCACGGCGCGCGCGAGCCGCCCCGGCGAGAGGGCAGGGCCGGCGTCGTAGAGGGCCTGGTGCGCGGCGGGCACGAACGGCACGCACTTCTCGTCCCCGTCCTCGAGGTACGCCGGTGCGGTGTGCGGGGCGCCGAGCAGGTGGAACGTCGGGACGTCCGCGTCGGTCCGCGTCCCGTACGGCGCGCGCAACACACACGTGCGCGTATCGACGACGGCGATCGAGAGCGCGGCCGTGCAGGTCGCGTCGGCGTACATGGTCGACACGCGGGTCTCGGTGATCGGAACGCAGCGGAAGTCGCCGGGGAGGACCTCGGCGCGCCGGCACTCGGTGCCGAGCTCGGTGTCGTAGAGCCGCGGATCGCGGATCGTGAGATCGCCCTCGGAGGCGCGGATGCCGAGGAGGCGGCGGCCGTCGCGGTGGTCGCGGGCGCGCGCGAGGACCGCCAGCTCGAACGGGCCGGTGATGCGGTGGATCGCCGCGTCGTCGGGACCGGTCACGCGCTCGCAGGTCCCCGCGACGTCCCGGAACAGCGGCCCGAACGTGGCCTCGCCGACCTCGTGATAGGCGAGGCAGCCGGCGGCATCGCGCGTCCACGCGATCGGCGGCGCGTCGTCGCCGTCCGAGACCTCGAGCTCGACGACGCGGCAGGAGGCGTCGGCGTAGTAGCGCGCTTCGCGCGTGCCGCGCGGGATGCAGGCGATGGCGCCACCGGTCGCGGTGAGGTCGAGGTCGCAGGGCAGGTCGAGCGCGCGATCGACGAGCTCGACGGGCACGTGCAGGCCATCGTCGCTGCGGAGGCCGACGACCGCGAGGCGCGACGCTTCCGCCGACGTCGCGTGCGCGAGGCGCACGAGCTCGTCGCGCGGCACCTCGGCCGCGAGCGCGTAGTAGCGATCGCCGATCGCGGGCGCCACGGGGCCCAGGCACGCGCCCGCGCGGAGGCGCCAGATCTGCGCCGGCGCTTCGCTGCGCGCGCCCGCGATGAACAGCCGGGACGGATGCTCGATCTCCTGCAGGGTGTACGTGCGCAGGAAGTACGACGGATCGCGAACGGCCTCGGGGGCGCGGCCGATCAACGTGGTGCAGTCGGAGGACGTGTAGACGGCCTCGCTCGCGTCGGGCGTGCAGTAGGTCTGCCCGTCGGACCACACCTCCGGGGTGCAGTGCTCGCCGCGCTCGACGTCGAAGAACCGCCCCGGCTCGACCTGCGACGTGCCGTCGGGAAAGACGTAGCGCTCGACCTTGAGGCGATCGCCGCTGCGCGGCTCGGCGCTCGGCGGCGGGACGACGCTGTCGCCACATGCAGCGAACAGGACGACCACGAGCGCGCACCGCATGGGATCACCCTGGCAGGCCGAGGAGCTCCATGGCTTCCGGATCGGGTGGGCGACACACGACGCGATCGACCGTCGCCATCTTCGCGTGGATGACGTCGCACACCGGAGTGAACGACGCCTTCTGGAACGCGCGCAGCGAGGCCTGATTGTCCGCGGCGATCAACGCCCACGACCGATAGGTGTCGGTCTGCCGTAGCTCCTTCGTCAGGTGCTCGAGCATGACGGGACCGACGCCACGGCCACGCGCCGCGACGGCGACGAACACGCTGTGGATGTACGCGTCGTACTTGCTCAGGCGCAGCGTGCGGCCGAGCTCCGGCGCTTCGATCGGGCCGCGTGCGGCCCAGGCGATACCGGCGGGCCGGATGCCGAGCGTGGCGAGCACGGCCTGATCGCCGCGGCGCCAGTAGCGGCGCGCCGTGAGCTCGTCGAGCTTGAGCTGCTCCGCCAGGTCGGCGCGGCGCGCTTCGTCGAGCTTTTCGTAGTCGGACTCGGTGAACACGGTCAGCTCGAGGCCCGGTGGCGGCTCGAGCCCACGCGTCCACAGCTGCCCGCGATACAGGTTGTAACGCTCGTATTGCGCGACGCTCGCGGCCGCCGAGCGGATGCGCGTCCACGCGGCGCGGGCCTGCGCGGCGGCCACCGACGGCGTCTCGCGTACGCGGCGCGCGCGGCGGCCGACGCTGGTCACCGTCCGGCCGACGGACGCGGTCGTCGTCTGGCCCCACACGCGCACGGCGAGCGCCGGCTGCTTCGAGATCGGAAGCGCGGGCATCGCGTAGTCGCCGCCGGAGACCACGTCGAGGGCGGTGCAGCCGCGAGCCCGCGCCGCGAGCGACTCCGCGTGAAGCAGCCGCGCCGACGCGCGTGGGCCGACCTGCGGATCGACCGCCATCGCGAGCACCACGCCGCGGTCGCCGTCGTCGACGATCAGCGCCGCCGCCACGGCCTCGCCCTGCGCATCGTCGAGCCGCGCGAGCCGCACGCGGCCCTGCTTGCCGAGCTCGAGGGCGACCTCCTCGAGCAGCGCGGTCGCCTCGGGGTCCACGAGCGGCGACGGCTCGTCGCGCTCGGCCCATTCGAGGCGCGACAGCCTGCGCAGCGCGCTCATGCCCTTGCGCAGCGCCGCGAGGTCGTCGCCGAACGTGGTCACCACGCCGGAGCCATCGGTCGCGTCGGTGGGCGCGAGCGCGAGCCCGATGCGGTCCGCGCCGCCCGCCGACGGAGCGCTCTCGATGTGGAACCCGGCGGGCGCGAGGCGCTGCACGAGGTTCGCGCGGATGCGAGACGGGTCCGCCAGCGGCTCGAGATCGAGGAGGTCCCAGGTCGCGGCCTCGTCGATGAGCTTGCGTGCGAGCGCCGCTCCGGCGCGATCCTCCCAGCCCGGCCGCGCGAGCAGATCGAGCGACGGCGGGCGCGGGCCGGCATCTCCGAGCAACCGCAGCTCGCGCGTGTCGAGCAAGGCGACCTTCACCGTCCGCCGATACAACGGGGCGATGCACACGATCTCCCCCGCGGGCGTGGTCGCGTCCCCTTCGACCGCGCGCCCGACGAGCACGTGGAGCTCCGCAGCGAGCGTGTTGTGATAGGCGTGCCACCACGGCAGCAGCCAGTCCGGGCCGCGGAACAGCGCGCCGGCGCCCGTGCTCGCGAGCGCGCGCCACTCCCCCTCGATCGCGCGGAGCGCCGTCAGCTCGCGCACCACGGAGACATCGATCGCCATGCGCTTCGCGACGTTATCACGCCGAACGAGCGCGCGCCCTGCTGCGCCCGTGTCGTTGCTATCGGCAACGTCGTTCGTTGCGCTTGGCGTCGCCGGGTCGCGTGACCCCAGGTCCATGCGCGTGGTGATGCATGCGCGGTGCCCACCGGATCGGGACGCTCCCGCTTTGCCGCGCACACCCTCCCGCGCAGCCTTGCCTCGATGCCGAAGATGAAAGCCGTGCAAGTCAGCAAGCCGAACGGTCCCCTCGAGCTCGTGGAGCGCGACATTCCCAGCCCCGCCACCGGCTGGGTCCGCGTCAAGGTCGAGGCCTGCGGCATCTGCCATAGTGACGTGTTCACGCGCAGCGGCGCCTATCCCGGCATCACGCTGCCGCGCGTGCCCGGCCACGAGATCGCCGGCCGCGTCGATGCCCTCGGCGCCAACGTCACCGCATGGAAGGTCGGCGACCGCGTCGGCGTCGGCTGGCACGGCGGCCACTGCTTCGTCTGCGATCCGTGCCGGCGCGGCCTGTTCATCAACTGCGTCGACGGCAAGGTCACCGGCATCTCCCACGACGGCGGCTACGCCGAGTACGTGGTCGTGCCCGCCGAAGCCCTCGCGCGCATCCCCGACGACCTCTCTGCCGCGGACGCCGGCCCGCTGATGTGCGCCGGCGTGACCACCTACAACGCGCTCCGCAACAGCGGCGGGCGCCCCGGCCAGCTCGTCGCCGTCCAGGGCATCGGCGGCCTCGGCCACCTCGCACTCCAGTTCGCCTCGCGCATGGGCTTCCGCACCGTCGCCATCTCGCGCGGCGCCGACAAGGCGTCCCTCGCGCGCGAGCTCGGCGCCCACGACTACATCGACACGCACGCCACCCCGGCAGCCGACGCCCTCCAGCGCCTCGGTGGCGCCGACCTCGTCCTCGCAACCGCCCCCCACGCCGAGGCCATCGAGAGCACCGTCGGCGGCCTCAAGCCGCGCGGCAAGCTCCTCATCGTCGCCGCGCCCACCGCGCCTCTCTCCATCCATCCGTTCGCCCTCCTCAGCGGCCGCTCCGTCGCCGGCTGGCCGAGCGGTAGCTCGATCGACTCCCAGGACACCATGGCGTTCAGTGCGCTCACGGGCGTGCGCCCGCGCGTGGAGACCTACAAGCTCGAGCAGGCCGAGCAAGCGTACGCGCAGATGATCGAGAACCGCGCCCGCTTCCGCGCCGTGCTCGTGCCGTAGCGCTCACCCGCGGCGGTGTCGTCGTTCATCGACGCCCGCGCGGTCGCGACGTGCTCGGCGCTAACGCTGTAAGGAATTCGTAAGCGCGTCCTGGTCGGTGCGTGGAAGTGCAGGGCGCGCGGTCTACTCGCACCATGCTGACGCGTATCACCTCGCTCGCCGTTCTGTTCGTGTTCACCGCCTGTGGCGCATCGTCGAAGCC
>Ga0247822_10002035_pt1 | contig 12776 bp, 13 predicted proteins | sample 13C_Cellulose_Da_FD_192423 | JGI IMG/M metagenome (GOLD analysis project Ga0247822, IMG submission 192423) | Soil microbial communities from agricultural site in Penn Yan, New York, United States - 13C_Cellulose_Day30 | ecosystem: Environmental > Terrestrial > Soil > Agricultural land | place...
GATCAACGCGGAAGCCTTCCGCGTTGATCAGGTCCGCCTCCGCCGGCAGGCACACGAGGTGGATCTTGTGGCCGCCGAACAGCAGCTTGGAGGCGAGCAGCGACCCGTAGGACGCGCCCATCATCAGGATGTTGTAGGCCATGGCGTTTCCTCCTCGGTCGTTGTGATGCTGTTGGCAGGCTCGAGGGCCTGCTCCGGCTGGGCCGCCCTCGCTCGCGCAATGCTATTGGCCCCGCCGCCCGCGCGCAATCGCGATCGCGGCCCGCAGCTGTCATCCCGGAATTCGCGTCAGCGAATATCCGGGACCCAGTAGCCCGCTGCAAACCGAGCATGCCGTCGCCTGGGTCCCGGCTCTCGGGCTGACCCCCTCGGCCGGGATGACACGGACCCGGTCCCTAAGGCGCGAGCCCCAGCTCCTCGCTCGCCGGCAGCGGTGCCAGGTAGGCCGCGACCAGCTCGGCCGTCAACTCGGGCAAGCTTGGCGGCGACCACTTGGGCTTGCGGTCCTTGTCGACCAGCAGCGCGCGCACGCCCTCGACGAACTCGCCGTCCTCGAACAGGCGCACGCACAGGCGATACTCCACGTTCAGCGCCGCCTCGAGCGACCCGAGGGTGCGCGCATTGCGAATCGCAGCGAGAGTGAGCTTTAGAGATTTCGGCGATTTCTGCGCCAGCACCGCGGCGGTTTTCTGCGGCCACTCTCCCGGCGTTCCCGCAAGCGTCTCCAGCATGGCCTCAACCGACGCACCGCCGAAGATGCGATCGATCTCGGCGCTCCGCTCGGCCAACGGTGCTGGCCCGGGCTTCTGCGCCAATGACGCGATGACATCCCCGACCGCTCCGCCCTTGTCGTCTACCAGACGGTCCACGAGCTCCGGCAATCTCGCCGACGGCACGAGCACGTCGGCAAAGCGCGCATGGATCGCATCGGTCGCGCCCATCGCCTCGCCGGTAAGACCCAGGTAGACGCCGGCCTCGCCGGGCGCATGCGCCAGCAGCCAGGTGCCGCCGACGTCAGGGATCAGCCCGATGCCCGTCTCGGGCATGGCGAGCCTCGAGCGCTCCGTAACAATACGGTGGCGGGCATGCCCCGACAGCCCGATGCCGCCGCCCATGACGATGCCGTCCTGCAGAGCAACGTAGGGCTTGGGGTAGCGTCCGATCAGCGCGTTGAGCGGGTACTCCTCGCTCCAGAACGTACGGGGGAGCGCCGAACCTTGCGTCCGGCTATCGTAGAGCGATCGCACGTCACCGCCCGCGCACAGCGCCTTGCCGCCGGCGCCGTCGAGCAGCACGAGGTGGACGGCGGGATCGCCCACCCAAGCCGTCAGCGCCGCCCAAATCTTGCGCACCATCCCGAGCGTCAGCGCATTGAGCGCCGCCGGCCGATTCATGGTGATGCGACCGGCCCTGCCCTCACGCCGAATCAAGACGTCGTCACTTGCCGCGGCTTGCATCTACCCTTCCTTGACTTTCCATCTGATCTTGGGATGTTGCGACCATGACGGTGTGGCAGAAGATTTCCGGTCTGGCGACGGCAGTCAGCGACGCAGGCGGCAACCTGCTCGAAGGGCTCGGCCACGCCCTGGGAATCGGAGGCGAGAGCGAGCCGCAGAAGGACGTCGCCTTCACCATCGCCGTTGTGGCGCTCGGTGCCAAGATGGCAAGTGTCGACGGCATTGCTTCGCCGCGCGAGCTCGATGCCTTCACCGAGGTGTTCCGCACCGCGCCCGAGGAGTCGCACAACGTCGAGCGTCTCTTCAACCTGGCAAAGCAGGACGTGGCGGGCTACGAGGCCTATGCGGACCAGATCGCGCAGCTGCTCAAGGACGACCGCAAGCTCCTCCAGCACATGCTCGAGGGCTTGATGTACATCGCCGCCGCCGACGAGACGCTGCACCCGCGCGAGGACGCGTTCCTCCAGGACGTGGCGAAGCGATTCGGCTTCTCCGACAGCGAGTACCGCTTCTTCCGGGCGCGCTTCGTCAAGGACCACGACAACCCCTACGACGCCCTGCGCCTCACCCCCGAGGCCAGCGACGCCGAGGTCAAGGCGCAATACCGCAAGCTCGTGCGCGACAATCATCCCGACCGGCTGATGGCGAACGGCGTGGCGGCCGAGTTCATCGACCTCGCCAACCGCAAGCTCGCCGCCATCAACACCGCCTACGAGACGATTTCCAGGGAACGCGGGCTTTGACGCTGAAGCCCGACACCGCACTTGTCGGCGCCGTCCGCCCCTCGCCCAATTTCGGGCCGCGGCGCTCCGGATTGCGTCCCTCGATCCTGCTGCTGCACTACACCGGCGTGGTGACCGCCGCCCGGGCCATCGACTGGCTCACCCGCACCGAAAGCAACGTGTCCTGCCACTACGTCATCGACGAGGCGGGCGCCGTCAGCCAGCTCGTCGCCGAGGAGATGCGCGCCTGGCATGCCGGGCTTGCCATGTGGGCCGGCGAGAGCGACATCAACTCGGCCTCCATCGGCATCGAGATCCAGAACCCCGGCCATGAGATGGGCTACCCGGAATTCCCCGAGCCCCAGCTTGCCGCGCTGGAGGCGCTGTCGCGCGACATCCTCGCCCGCCACAAGATTGCGCGCGAGCGGGTGCTCGCCCACTCCGACGTGGCGCCGACCCGCAAGAAGGACCCGGGCGAGAAGTTCCCCTGGGCGCGCCTGGCCAAGAGCGGCATCGGCCACTGGGTAACGCCCGAGCCCGTCAACCCGGCCGACCCCGGCATCGCCCGCGACGCTGCCGGCCCCTTGGTCGCCGAGGTGCAGGACCGACTCGCGGCATACGGCTACGGCATCGAGGCGACCGGCGTGTGCGATGCCAAGACCGAGTTCGTCGTCACCGCCTTCCAGCGCCACTTCCGCCCGAAGCGCGTCGATGGCCGCATCGATCAGTCCACCATCACCACGCTCGAGCGCCTCGCCGCCGCCCTCTCCCAAGGCGCCGCCGTCGCGTGACACCCTGCAGATGATGATGCAGCACCCGCCCGTGCCGCCCGTCCTCCCCCGAAGGGAGAGGGTGGTTGCGCTCGCATCGGAGCCCGTAGGATGGGAGTGACCGAGGCGGCAACGTCCCTGCCGCACCGCGCCGCCGACCGGCTCGACGTGCGCGCGGTCGTCGTCGTCGTCGCCTGCTGCGCCAGCTGGGGCCTCAACCAGGTCGCAATCAAGATCGCCAGCGCGGGCATCGCGCCGGTCCTGCAGGCGGGATTGCGCTCGCTGCTCGCGTGCGCGCTGGTATTCGCATGGGCCGCCATGCGCGGCGTGCGGCTCTTCGAGCGCGACGGCACGCTGTGGGCCGGCATCGGCGCGGGTGTCCTGTTCGCGCTCGAGTTCCTGACCCTCTATACGGGCCTCAGCCACACCACGGCCTCGCGCGCCGTCATCCTGCTTTACGCCTCGCCTTTCGTCGTGGCCTTTGGCGCCCACTACCTCATTCCCGGCGACCGGCTCTCGATCGCCAAGATCGTGGGACTGACGGCAGCGCTCGCCGGCGTCGCGGTCGCGATGGGCGAGGGCCTGGCGGAGCCCGGCCGCCCCACGCTCGTCGGCGACCTTATCTCGCTGCTGGCCGCCGTGCTGTGGGGCGCCACCACCGTGTTCGTGCGCGTGAGCGCCCTCAGAGGGGCGCCGCCTGAGAAGACGCTGCTCTACCAGCTCGCCATCTCGGCCATGGTGCTGCCGGTCGCATCCATTCTGATGGGCGAGCCCGGCATCACCGACCTCTCCACGCCCGTGCTCGCCGCCTTCGCCTACACCGTCGTCGTGGTGGCGTTCGCGAGCTACATCGGCTGGTTCTGGCTGGTGCGCAACTATCCGCCGACGCGGGTGGCCGCCTTCACGTTCCTCGCCCCCGTGTTCGGCGTGCTGGCCGGCAACCTGATGCTGGGCGAAGCCTTCACGCCGAGCCTCGCCGCCGCTCTCGCCCTCATCGCCTTCGGCATCCTCCTGGTCAACCGCGCCGCCCGGGCCTAGCCTACCCTGCCCAAGTCCGAGGGAGGCGCGCCCGATGCTGCCCAACGAGCGACTGTCCTACTCCGCCATCATCGACCGCCCGCCGCTCGCCCTGCCAGGCGGCGCCCGCCTCGCGGTTTGGGTGATCGTCAACGTTGAGGAGTGGGACATCCGCCAGACCATGCCGCGCACGGTGCTGACGCCGCCGGCCGGCGGCTCGCCGATGCCCGACATCCCCAACTGGGCCTGGCACGAGTACGGCAACCGCGTCGGCTTCTGGCGCATGCTCGAGGTGTTCGACGAGCTGCGCATTCCCGCCTCGCTCGCCATCAACGGCTCGGCGATCGCCGCCTACGAGCCGATCGCGCGCGCCGCCGCCCATCGCGACTGGGAGTTCATCGGCCACGGCTTCACGCAGCGCAACATGCAGAAAGTCGAGAACGAGGCCGAGGACATCGCCCGCACCAGCGAGGCGATCGCCAGGTTCGCAGGCCGCCGTCCGCGCGGCTGGCTGGGCCCCGGCCTCACCGAGACATGGGAGACGCCCGACCGGCTCGTGGAGGCCGGCTACGAGTACGTCTGCGACTGGGTGCTCGACGACCAGCCGGTGACGCTCAAGACCCGCGCCGGCGACATCGTCAACGTGCCCTACACCCAGGAATGCAACGACGTTGCCATGATGCTGATCCAGCATCACAAGGCGTCCGAGTATTCCGACCGCGCCATCGACCAGTTCGAGCAGCTCCGCCACGACGCCCGCTCGTCCGCCCGCGTGATGGCGATCGTCGTGCACCCCTACATCATGGGCGCGCCGCATCGCACGCGCTACTTCCGCAAGGCCATCGAGCACATCCACGCCTCCGGCGCCGCCCTGTTCTGGACCGGCGAGCAGATCCTCGACTGGTACAAGTCCGAGCGCGCCCGCCTTGGAGCGGCGTGAACCCAACGCCGTCATGCCGGCATGACGCCAATTGACTGGCGTCGCGCTCAACCGCAGACGTCATCCCGGCGGAGGCCGGGACCCAGGACGCTTCTGCTTTTTTCCGCTCGGTTCCCGCTTGCGCGCTTCGCGCTTGCGGGAATGACAAGCGTCACGCGGGCGCAGGCCCGAACACCAGCACCGCGTTGAGGCCACCGAAAGCGAACGAGTTCGACATGGCGTGCCCGATCCGCATCTTGCGGCCGACGTTGGGCACGTAGTCGAGATCGCACTGGGGGTCGGGCTCGGAGAGACCGATCGTCGGCGGCGCGAAGCCCTCCTCGATCGCCTTGACGCAGGTCACTGCCTCGACGCCGCCGCTGGCGCCCAGCAGGTGGCCGTGCATCGATTTCGTCGAGGAGACGGCAAGCTTCTTGGCAGCGTTGCCGAACACCTCCTTGATCGCCCGCGTCTCGTTGATGTCGTTGAGCGCCGTCCCCGTACCGTGGGCGTTGAGGTAGTCGATGTCGGAGGGGCTCAGCCGCGCCTCCTCGAGCGCCTGGCGCATGGCCTCCTTCGGCCCCTCGAGGTCGGGATTGATCATGTCCTTGGCGTCCGACGCCATGCCGAAGCCCTTGACCTCGGCGAGGATATTGGCACCGCGCGCCTTGGCGTGCTCGAGCTCCTCCATGACAAGCAGGCCGGCGCCCTCGCCCAGCACCGTGCCGTTGCGCTTCTTGGAGAACGGGAAGCAGCCCTCCGGCGAGAGCACGCGGATCGCCTGCCAGGCCTTCATGCAGCCGTAGTTGATGGTGGACTCCGAGGCGCCGGCGATGCCGACGTCGGCCACGCCCTCGCGGATGAAACGCATCATCAGGCCGATGGCGTGGGTGGCGGTGGCGCAGGCGCTGACCGTGCCGAAGGTCGGCCCCTTGATGCCGTAGTCGATGCCGACGTGCGCCGACGCCGAGCTGCCGATGAACTTCAACAGCATCAGCGGGTCGTTGCCGCGCCTGTTCTTGGTGAAGAGCTGATTGTAGGCCCACTCGATGGTGTTGAGGCCGCCGCCGCCCGAGCCGATGATGCAGGCCGAGCGATAGGGGTTCTTGAGCGGCGTCTCGAGCTTGGATTGTGCGAACGCCTCGGCGGCGGCCGCACCCGCGAACTGGGAGTAGCGGTCGGCCATCAGCAGCAGGCGGTTCTTGATCCGCGCCTTGGGGTCGAAGTCTTTGACCTGGCAGGCGATCTGGATCATGAGATCGCGCACGTACTGCTCCGGGAAGTCGATGTCGCGCAGGGGCCCGACGCCGGACTTGCCCTCCTTCATCGCCGACCAGAAGGTCGCAACGTCGTTGCCGATCGGCGTCACGACGCCCGTGCCGGTCACCACCACTCGCCTCGCGCCCATAGCTGTCCTCCGCGTGTCCTGCGCGTCCATGTCCCTCGGGTTGTTGATAGGAGCTGGCGCCCAACCGCCGGGGCTCCCCTTGGCCGCGGAGGTTAGAGTGTGCGAGCGAGGCCGTCTGTTCCCAGCGGAACGGGTGTTTTCGGTTAGCGGACGATGGACGACTTGACCTTGCGGGCGTTCCCCCCCTTATTCCCCCTGCCAGTCGGCCGGACGGCCGCTGCCGGGGATGACGGGCTTTGCGGCCCAAACCTCGGTGGAGGAAAGTCCGGGCTCCAGGGATCAACGGTGGCGGCTAACGGCCGCCGGGGGCGACCCCAGGGAAAGTGCCACAGAAAACAAACCGCCGGCGTGGGGGCGACCCCACGTGGCAAGGGTGAAACGGTGCGGTAAGAGCGCACCGCGCTTCCGGCAACGGAGGCGGCACGGCAAACCCCACCGGGAGCAAGACCGAATAGGGGCGGCACGGATGCTCAGGGTAACCTGGGTATCCAGCGCGATCCTCGCCGCCGCCCGGGTTGGTTGCACGAGGCTCGGAGCGATCCGCGCCCCAGAGGAATGGCCGTCGCGGAGAACCCTCTCCAGACAGAACCCGGCTTACAGGCCGACTGGCAAATTCGTCTCCTCGCGCTGCATTCCCGGAAGCCGCGCCTTCGCGCGGCTATCCGGGACCCTGCCCCGGCAAGACCGGCCCTGCGCGCCCTGCGGGGCGCTCCGGCCGGGGACGCATGCGGGAAGGGCGTGACGTATCCGCAGCCGGCTGCATAGACTGCCGACAGCAGCCGCGGCGGACGTAAGCCGGGGCAATTTCCGCGGAGGGACACCATGCCAGACACCATCGGCTTCATCGGCCTCGGCGCCATGGGCGCCGGCATGGCGGCGAACCTGTTGAAGGCCGGCTACCCGCTCGTCGTCAACGATGTCGACAAGGCCAAGGAGGCGGCGCTCGTCGCCCGCGGCGCCAAGGCCGCGGCGACGCCGGCCGAGGTCGCGCGCCAGTCGGCCTGCACGATCTCGATCGTGGAGACCACCGCCCAGACCGAGGAGGTGATCCTGGGCCCCAAGGGCATCGTCGCCGGCGCGCCGCGCGGCCACGTGGTGGCGATGATGAGCACCATCGACCCCAACGCCGCCAAACGCATCCACGACCGCCTGGCGGAAGCCGGCATCGCCATGCTCGACGCGCCCGTCAGCGGCGGCAGCGCGCGGGCGGCTTCCGGCGAGCTCTCCGTGATCGCCGGCGGCGACAAGGCCGTCTACGAGGCCTGCCTGCCGATGTTCAAGGCCATGTCGTCGAACCAGTTCCACGTCGGCGGCATCGGCCAGGGCCTCGCCCTCAAGCTCGTCAACAATATGCTGATCCAGGTCAACACGGTCGCCATCGCCGAGGCGTTCGTGATGGGCGCCAAGGCCGGGCTCGATCCGAGAGTCATGTACGACGTCATCAAGGTCTCGACCGGGGCGAGCGTCACGCTCGACATGCGCGCGCCGCGCATCATGTCGGGCGACTTCACGCCGGGCGGCACGGTCGACATCTCCTACAAGGACCAGGAGCTCGAGACCGCGGTTGCCAAGTCGCTGGGCGTGCCGCTATTCCTCGCCAACGTCAGCCAGCAGGTCTACCAGATGGCCAAGGCCGCGGGCCTCGGCAAGCTGGACAGCACCTCGGTCGTGACGCTCTACGAGCGTCTGGCCGGCGTGAAGCTCGGGCCGAGATCGTAGCTGGCGAGCAACCTGGAGTCACAGCGATGGCAAAGAAACGCATGGTGCTCGAGATCGGCATGGGCACCGACATCCGCGGCTCCGATCCGACCAAGGCCGCCTGCCGGGCGCTCAGGGACGCGCTCTGGCACAACTCGCTGTCGATCGCGACCGCGCTCGGCCAGCCGCTGGAGGCCATGATGGTGGACGTGCACATCGGCGTGCCGCGGCCCGAGACGGTGGACAAGGCGCAGGTGCTCGCCGTGCTGCCCTACGGGAAGGGCACCGTGACCGTGGTCGAGGGTGGCCTCGAGATCAAGAACGACGCCGGCACCGACAGCACGCTCATCGCCAACGCCTGCGCCATCGTCAGCCTCGACATCGCCTGAGAGTGATTCCCATGCCCCAGATACCCAAGAAAACCCGCGTCATCCTCGAGCTCGGCTCCGGCAACGACCTGCACGGCTCCGACTACACCAAGGCCGCCCTGCGCGCCGTGCAGGACGCCCTGCACCACAGCTCGCTCGCCTTCATCCGCTCGCTCGGCATCGACAAGAAGACGCTCGACGTCGAGGTCACCATCGGCGTGCAGCGCCCCGAGCGGGTTGACATCGAGAAGGTCAAGGCCTCCCTCCCCGTTGGCAACGTCACCGTCAAGGCCGTCAAGGGCGGCCTCGACATCGCCGACCCCGACAACAACGACCCCGCCGTCATCGCCAGCGCCGCCATCGCCGTGCACATTCCGCTGGCGTGAATCTGCATTCCCGGAGGCCGACGCTTCAGCGGAGGCCATCCGGGACCCTGCCGCTCAATCTGCCGGCAAGACCCCGGCTCTACGCGCAACTGCGCTCCGGCCGGGGACGCATCAATCGTTTCGTGGTGCTATGCTCGCCAAAACGATGTCTGGGGAGGGGCGGGCACGTGGCGTCATCGGTGACAATCCCGCTGTGGCTCGCGCTTCTGGCCGGCGCGCTGGCCGTGGTCGCGCTCATCGACCGCCTGTTCGCGCCCGCGCTCGGGTGGTGGATGCGCCGCCGCGTCAACCGCGCCATCGACGAGCTCAACCAGCGCCTCAAGCTCAAGATCCCCCCCTTCAAGCTCGCCCGCCGCCGCCAGCTGATCGAGCAGCTGATGTTCGACCCCGAGGTGCTGAAGGCCGTCGAGGACGAGGCCAAGGCCCGCGACGAGCCCAAGAGCCTCACCCATGCGCGCGCCCGCCGTTACGCCAAGGAGATCGTGCCGGCCTTCTCCGCCTATACCTATTTCCGCGTCGGCGCCGCGCTCGCCAGGAAGCTCTCGACCGCGCTCTACCGCGTGCGCCTCGGTGCCTTCGACGAGCAGACCCTCACCCAGGTGCCGCCCGATGCCTCGGTGGTGTTCGTCATCAACCACCGCTCCAACATGGACTACGTGCTCGTCACGTATCTCGTGTCGGAGAGCTCGGCGCTGAGCTACGCGGTCGGCGAATGGGCGCGCGTGTGGGCGCTGCAGAGCCTGATCCGGGCGATGGGCGGCTACTTCGTGCGCCGCGACAGCTCCAACGCGCTCTATCGCAAAATTCTGGCGCGCTACGTGCACATGGCCACCACGTCCGGCGTCGCCCAGGCCGTGTTCCCCGAAGGCGGCCTCACCCGCGACGGCTCGCTCCGCCCGCCCAAGCTCGGCTTGCTCAGCTACATGGTGTCGGGCTTCGATCCCAACGGCCCGCGCGACATCGTGTTCGTCCCCGTCGGCATCAACTACGACCGCGTGCTGGAGGACCGCGTGCTCACGGCCGCCGCGTCGACCCCCAAGGGCGAGCGCCCGCGCTTCGCGTTCAACCCGCTGGTGCTCACCGGCTGGCTCGGGAAGAGCCTGTGGCAGCGCGTGAGGGGCAAGTGGCACCGCTACGGCTATGCCTGTGTCAGCTTCGGCGCGCCCATGTCGCTGCGCGCCTACACCGGCGCGCGCGGCATCGACTTCCGCGCCCTGCCGGAGAGCGAGCGCTTCGCCGAGATCGAGCGGCTCGGCCAGAAGCTGATGGAGGCGGTCGGTCGCGTTGTGCCGGCGCTGCCGGTGTCGCTGGTCGCGACCGCCGTCCAGGCCGCCGGGGAAGCCGGGCTCTCGAGCTTCGAGCTCAAGGGCTCCGTGTTCGACCTCATGCGCCGCCTGCAGGCCCAGGGCGCGCACGTGCACATCCCACGGCACGACCAGGAGTATGCCGTCGACGTCGGCCTGCGCATGCTGCTCATGCGCCACATCGTCATCGAGGAGGGCGGCACCTACCGCGCCAACCCCAAGGAAGCCGCCGTGCTCGCCTTCTACGCCAACGCCATCGCCCACCTGCTTCCCGCCGCGAACGCAAGCGCGCTCGGTCGTTCCAAGGACGAAGCTGCCGTCGTCAGCTGAGGCGCTCTTTCGGCGCGTCGAGGGGCGGTGCCCGACGCGCCAGCTCGCGGCCCGGATAGGTGCGTTGCGCGTGTGTCACGAGCTCATCGACGAACGCGCGGGCGTAGGGCGCCAGAAACCGCCGCGGGTCCCATGCCAGCATCGTCCAGCGGCCGATCGGCTCGCCGCGATGCACGAGCGGCACTGCGCGCAGGCGTCTGCCGGCAAGCCGCACCGCCGACGGCAGCACGCCGATCCCGTAGCCGGCCGCCGCAAGGCCGACCACCGCGTTGTGCGCGCTGCTCTCAAGCAGGATGTTGGGGCGGACGCCCGCCGCACTGCACGCCGCATCGAACCACTCGCGCGATCCAAAGCCGCTCCGCAGCACCAAGAGCGGCTCCCTTGCCAGCTCCGCGATCTCGAGCGTGCGTTGGCCGTGGAGCCGGTGCCGTTCCGGAACGACTGCGATCACGTGGATCGGGTAAAGCAGGCGCCCGCAGAACCGGTCATCGCCGGCAGGCACGTAGGCAACGTGCACCTCGCCCTGCTCGAGTCGGGTTGCGAGCCCCGCGCCCCCGTCCTCCACGACGTGGACCTCGATGCCGGGGTGCCGCCGCCGAAATGCGGGGAGGAACCCCGCGAGCACCACCTCGACCATGGGCGGCGTCGCGCCGATCCTGACGATGCCCGCCTGCCCCGACTGCAGGGCGCGGGCTCGCTCGCGCAGCGCTTCGGCCTCACCCAGCAGCCGAAGGCTGCGGCGCAGCAGGTCCTCACCGGCAGCGGTGAGCTTCACGCGGCGGCCGACGCGGTCGAACAGCTGCACGCCGAGGTCGGCCTCCAGCACCTGGATCTGCCGTGACGCTGCGGGCTGGCTGAGGTTGAGGCGCGCGGCGGCGCGGGCAACGCCGCCCGTCTCGGCGATCGCAACGAAAGTGCGCAACTGGTGCAGGTCCATCGCTAATTACATTATAGCATAAGACATCGAGCAATCAATGCATTGGACCGATTTGATGATCCTTGGCAATCTGTGCCACCCTCCAGCCCGCTGGAAAGAGCAAATGGCCCTCGACCATCCCGACCCGCGCGTAGACGCCCTCGTCCTCGATCTCGTCGAATGGGTCGCGCGCGAGCCCAGGAGCTATGCCGAGGTCATGGATGCCTGGCGCACCTCGTGCCCGAGACTTGCTGTGTGGGAGGAGGCCGTCGACCGCGGCTTGCTGGTCAGGGAGGCGGCGCCTGGTGGCGTGATGGTGCGCGCAACGCCGGCCGGCCGGCGGCTGCTGGAGGCAGGAATGGCCGAGGTGCAGCATTAAGCCTCCGACAATCTCGGCGATCCTGTTCTTTTCCTTCGGAGCTCTACTCGCCACAACCGAGCTGCACACAGCCGCCGCCCAAGGCGTCCGCCCCGAGGCGCTGATCGAGGCGAACGTGCCGCCGGCCGACCATCGGCTGACCTACGGCTCGACCCCGCTCGAGTTCGGCGAGTTGCGCCTCCCCAAGACCCCCGGTCCACATCCCGTCGCGGTCCTCATCCATGGCGGTTGCTGGGTGGACCGCCTGCCCGGCCGCGATCCGCGCATCACCGGGTTCGAGCCGCTGCGTCCGTTCGCGGTCGCACTGACGGCGGCCGGCGTCGCCACCTGGAACATCGAGTACCGGCGCGCCGGCCACCGGGGCGGCGGCTGGCCGGGCACCTTCCAGGACGTCGCCAGCGCGACCGACTTCCTGCGCAAGCTCGCGCCCAAGCACGATCTCGATCTCACGCGCGTCGTCCTGGTCGGACATTCGGCCGGCGGCCAGCTAGCGCTATGGATCGCGGCCCGCACGAAGCTTCCAGCCGACAGCCACGTCCGCACCGGCGACCCGCTGTGGGTGAAGGCAGTCGTCGATATCGATGGCCCGCCGGACCTCGAGAGCGCATTCGCCGAGCAGGAGAGGTTCTGTCCCGTCCCCGGCATCACGCGGTTCCTGGGCGGCGCCCCGGCCGACCAGCCGCGCCGATACCGCGAAGGCTCGGCAGCGGCGTGGCTGCCGCTCGGCGTGCCGCAGACGATCTTCGTTGGCGGATTGCTGGCCGACCTGCCGGGTCTGATATCCGGCTACCAGGCGCTTGCCGCAGCCAGAGGCGATGCGGTCACTGTGGTCACGCTGCCGGGCGCAGGTCATTTCGACATGCTTCAGCCCGGCGCGCCGCACGCCACGACGGTCCAGAAGCACATCCTGTCTCTGCTGGAATGATAGGTGGCTCGGTACGGGAGCCGCGGTGCGAGATTGGTCAGGCCGCCTTGTCCTCCGGCGCGCGGCCGCCGGCGGCAAGGCCGGCGAGGTAGGTAGCAACCAGGTCCGCCACCAGGCGGCTCGCGGTCTCCGTCGTCACCACCGACAGCTTGTCGGCAGTCGACAGCGAGGTGATGC
>Ga0247822_10002036_pt1 | contig 12766 bp, 8 predicted proteins | sample 13C_Cellulose_Da_FD_192423 | JGI IMG/M metagenome (GOLD analysis project Ga0247822, IMG submission 192423) | Soil microbial communities from agricultural site in Penn Yan, New York, United States - 13C_Cellulose_Day30 | ecosystem: Environmental > Terrestrial > Soil > Agricultural land | place...
GTACGATGCGGATAATCAAACGATGGTGTCGCACTACGAACTCTTCGAAGGCGGCCACCGTCCTGTAGAGACCTTTGAATCCCTCGCTAAAGCCGAACAGACCATGGTGCAAAAAACCGAGTTCTGGAAGCAGTTAATTAAAAAAGTGCCTCTGTATATAGAAGGGCGCTTTATTGCGTGATTGCGAAGACCAAGCAAGGTGCTTGGCAAATGTAAGTAGCGCAATGCGTTACTTACACTCTTGAACTGTATGTGCTCTTTTCAATCGCTACCATATTGAATAGCGATCTCCCACTCTTGCCGCCACAGAAATTAAATAAGCACAAAAAATAAAAAACACGCCTGCGATTAAAAACTCTTTATTAAGAACAGCTAATAAGAGAAAAACGATCCCGACTATAGCGGATGCCTTTTCTCCTCTTACATAGGTGCTTTTTTTATAAATTCCCATCCAGGGGTAATCTGGCCCTGTAAATGCCAGCTTCACAAAAAATGGTAATTTTTTCCATTCATCAGTGGTTTTATCGATCATATCAATCTCCTGCTCTAAAGTAGAAATTTCGACTTCTAACACTGAAGCAAGAGATTTTAGTGACTCAAAACTCGCCTTATGGCCGCGCTCAATCCGCTGTATGGTTCTCACACTTAGGTCAGCCATTAGAGCTAGCTGCTCTTGTGAAATTTTCCGTTTTTCCCTCAACTGTTTCAGAATCATTTTGGTTCTCATGCTTCAAGCGAAGCTCAAGATTGATATATTTTTTCCCTTGTCAGGTATGAAATTTACCCGACAAATACCTGACAATGCGGCATTTTGAATATTGTAGAGCGAAAAACACGCAAGTTAGTGCGTTTGCTGATTTTAATGCGCGCTACATACGGGATCGTGTGAGTTTGTGCTTTGGGTAAAAGCTGCGGGTCACTTTATCTTGTTAGGTAACCTGAGCCTGCGAAAAAATAAAAAAAGCCGATGCATTGCTGCATCGGCTAAAGGTTTCATGGTTACACGAGGGGTTAACCACGAAGGCTGGAGAGCCATGAAATAAAGTGAGAAAAAGGACCGGCGTATTGCTACGCCGGCCAAGACTTCGTAGACACTAACGGGCCGGATTACTGTTTGGTGAGTTGCCACCAGTTGATATTCCAACCACCTTTTCTCACGAAGATCGCCAGGTCTTGCTGACCTGCTTGCAAGTTCACGGTGATGCTCACCGTCTGCCAGTTTTGCCAGCCGCCGGTGTTGGGCACAGTGACTACGCCCAAGTCGTTGCCGCTGCGGCTGAGCACTAAAATACCGCCGGTGTAAGGTGAGGCCACACGCACTTGCAAGGTGTAATTGCCCGCAGTCGGGATGTTGATCGGGTAGCTCATCCAATCATTGTCATCGGTGCTGCCCGCGTTAAAACCGCCGCCGCTGTCGGTAGTGGTTTCCATACGGATACCGCTGTGGTCTTTAAACATTTCGGCTTCGATGCGCGTGCCCACAGTAGGTTTCCAATTCATCCATGTGGCGATGCTTTCGTTGCGCACCAAGGGCTGGGTCGAGAATTGGCGGAACCAGGTTTCGATTTGCGCAGCGCTGGCGTTGCTCACGTTGATGCCGCTCATGCCGCCGCCATTGCTGGAGTTGGTGATCATGCCCCAGTTCCAGCTGCTGGTATCGCCGTTGGAACCGCCCGATGAGGTGGTCTTCCACGCCCAGTTGGTCGCTGCCCAGCCGTAGCTGTTGTAGATGTCGTAGGTTTTGCGGGTCATCTGACCACCGTAACTGCCGAGCAATGTCCAAGGCTGGAATTCGCCGACAAGGAATGGGGTTTGGATACCATTGATGCGGTTGCGCCAATCGCAGCTTTCGCCAGTGCCGGCAGGGTTAGTGGCGGTGCTGTTGCAGTGCAGCCAGTTGGCGTGCATGTTGGCTTGGCCAGCGCCGTACGCGGCGGTGTCATTCCAGCCCCACAAGCCGGGGTAGAAGTGCATCCAGGTAGAGACGTTGGTGCGGCCATTGTTGTTCGGATTGCCGTAGGCATCGATACCGGAATTGTGGCCGGGTAGCAGGATGATGTGGTTAGCATCTTTCGCGCGCACCACGTTGAACAGCTCATAGGAGCGGTTGGCGAGGGTGGTTGCATCTGTGCCCCATGGCTCGTTCAGCAGGTCGTATGCGGCGATGGCCGAGCGACCGTTGTAACGCTGGGCGATCATGTCCCACAGCCACTTGGTGCGATCCCAATAGTTGGCGTTGGTCCAGAGCTGCGCTGCGCCGATACAACCATCGTGCTGCTCGGATGCCGCCGCTTGCCCACCCACTGCGCCGTGCAGATCGAGGATGGTGTACATGCCGCGTTTCTCTGCCTCATCGATCGCCCAATCCAAATACTGCCAGGCATCGGCGCGCACATTGTATGGATTATATTCATCTTCAATCAGGCTATAGAGGAAGGGGATGCGCACTACGTTCATGCCCATCGCCTTCATCATGTCGAAGTCGCGGGTGGTGATGTAGTTGCTGCGGAAGACTTTCATCAGGCGTTCTTTTTCCGCATTGCCGAAGCGTTGCGACATAACTGATTCAAGGGTGCATTGATCATTCACTGCGCCGCCGCTGTGGGAGATGATCCCGCCCATCATCCAGAATTCCTGGATCAGCCAGTTGCCGAGGTTAGTACCGCGCAAGTCAACGCGCTGGTTGTTATTGGCGTTTACCCACAGGTGACCGCTTTGTTTGATTGCTGGCAAACGCGCCCAGCTAACGGAACTGGATGAGCTTGAGCTGGAGGATGAAACAGCGGTAATGCGGAACCAGTTGAGGTTAAAACCGCCGGCCGGAATCGCGAGGCCAAAACTGCGGGTGCCCGCGCTCAGGTTCACGCGATGTTTGATGGTGGTCCAGGTTTGCCATCCGCCCGTGCTCGGCACGGCGATGGTGCCGTAGACAGTTGCACCGCCGGATTCTTCCAGACGAATAGTCCCGCCGCCACTTTGGCTGGCTACGCGATACTCCACATCGTAGGCGCCGCTGGTGGGAATACTGACGGTATTGTTGCTGTAGGCCATCCAATCATTGGCATCGATCCAGCCGACATTCTGCCCGCCGCCGCTATCGCTGGTGGCTTCTAACTGCACGCCATTCATATGGCTGTAGGCTTCGGCTTGTATGGTGGCCGGTAAGCTGGCCTGGCTAAAACTGTATTGACTAAGTAGTGCACCGCCGAGGCAGAGCACAAGTGCTGACTTTTTCATAGTTGAGTACCTGTAAACGTTATTGTTATTTCTCACAGAGTACGAAAGCCTGGTTCCGGGTTACTGCATTCCTTGTTGTAATAAGCGGATTCTTATCCGCTGGTTTTCGTCGGAGAGAGATTAGACGGGCGTTGTAAACGCTGTCGTTCGAGAGCAAAAGTGGTACGTCAAAAATGGGCGAGGCGAACGGGTACGAGAGCGGGAAAAATGCTCGTACGTGATTTTTTCTGGCTCGGGGGATTTATCTTCTATAGTATCCGGTGACAAAACCTAAGTGCGATCAACCACCAACAACAGCGCGCACAATAAGAAAACACCAGGGAATCTCTATGAACTTTGTCACATTCAACTTCCACGACGTCATACTGCTGATGACAGCCATACTCTGCTGTTTATTTGCACTACTGCTGATCGCGACCAATCCGCCCAAAAATACCAGCAACTATTTTCTTGCCGCTTTTTTGATCGCCCATGCATTCATTCCGCTCCATGAATTGATCCTGTGGGGCGCTGAATTCAAATTGCATGTGCGTGAAAATGCACCAGGTATTTATTTTATCGCTGGCTTCGCCTATTACCTGGATGCCGTATTGCTCTACTTCTATGTAAAGTCATTGGTGTTCCGCGATTTTCACCTGCGCCCCAAAGATTACCTTCATCTAATACCGCTGGCCCTGTTTGTGCTCTTTATGATTGTCGCTTTTTATCGCTATCCTGCGGCCATTCGCCTGGATTGGATCAATACCGAAGCCTTTGTATATAGCGGTGGCTACATCACGGCTGAATTCCTGAGCAAAACCCTGCGTGTTGTTTATTGCGCCGCCGCGTTCCTGCTGATCTTCAAATATAAAGATATCCTCAAGACTACCCACTCCAATATTGAAAAGGTCGATATCCTCTGGCTCAAGATTTTGGTGGTCGGCTTTATGGTGATCAGCCTGATGCATGAGGTGCTGGCGTTAGCGAAAGTGATTGGTTTTGTTACCGGCTACGATTTCCAGCATCCGGACCCGAAAGGCAACATTATTGAATACATCGGCCTGAGCGGAAATTACGCGCTGTTTTTCCTTGTCTGTATTTTGGTCTTTACCAGCATGCGCTATTTCAGCAATTTTGAAGCCGTGCGCCAAAAGGACAGCAAAGAACCGCCTAAAAAATCGACACAGGAAAAATTGCTCAACCCTGAATACGCCGAAAAAATCGACGGCATTATGCGCACGCAACAAACCTATCTAAACCCGGAGCTGACGCTCGATATGCTCGCCGAGACCCTGGCGATTCCGGCAAAAGATTTATCGATGATCATCAACCGCCATTTCAATCTCAACTTTTATGAGTTCATTAATGGCTATCGCATTGAAGAGGCCAAAAAGCGTTTGCTTGAGCCTGCGAATAAAGACAAAACTATTACTGATATTTATTTAGAGGTCGGTTTTAACAGCAAATCGGTCTTCAATACATTTTTCAAAAAACTGGTAGGGAAAACCCCATCGGAATATCGCCAACAGCCTGCGGATGCCGCGGCGATAAATTAACTGCCTTCATTTGAAAAGTGAAAACTGATATGCGGCATATAGTGATTTATGCAATGGGCACCGGTGGTGATGTTGATCCAATGGTTGCTGTAGGCATTGAGTTGTTGCATCGAGGTTACCGTGTCAGTTTTTTATCTAACGATTATTTCCAATCTCGAATAATTGCGGCAGGCTTGGAGTTTGTATCCGTAGGTACCCTTGAGCAATATCACAAAGGCAATAGCGTGACTGCGTGGGAATCAAGAAACCACGTTGATAATTTTGAGTATTATCACGCTCCTGCATTTGAGCCAGCGTTTGAGTATGTTAAAAAACTTACTGACAATAATGTATTAATCTTGACACTGGGTGAAGAAAATGGGGCTCATGCTGCAGCAGAAAAATTCGCATATCCTGTTATAAAATTCATTCTATCACCTAATATTATTTTTTCTGCTTATAGTCCACCCGCACCAATGAAGTGGGCAATTCCCGCTAGTATTCCCCGATTCGTTGTACGCTTTTTGCTGCGCAGGAATCGTAAAACCCGCTTCAAGGTTTTTTGTAAGGCACCACATACTGCAGCCTACAGGAAGGCGCGCGCACGTTTACAATGTTCGCTGAAATTTGAAACTGAGTCCAGTTCGATACTACAAATTGGCTTTTTCCCTGAATGGTTTGGTATGCCGGCGCAGGACTGGCCAAAAAATTTAAGCATGGTGGGTTTTCCATTGCAGAATCGTGCGGACACTACAAGTCGCAATGAACTGGAGGCTGTAATTGAACGTCAGGGGGCACCATTGATTTTTACCTCAGGCACTGGTGTAAAGGATGTTGTTGAATTGTTTACCGAGGGCCGAAAAATTTGTGAACAGCTGCAAGTGCCTGGAATATTTGTGGGTGGTACAGATGGCGCTGAGTTATTGCAAGGTTCTTCACTGTGTACGCATATGGATTACATTGATTTTGAATACGCGTTATCAAAATCATTGGCTATTATCCATCACGGTGGAATGGGGACAACGGCGCAGGCGATTAAAGCGGGAATTCCGCAATTGATTCGACCAATAAAATACGATCAACCAGACAATGCTGATCGCATTTATAAATTGGGCTTGGGTACCTATGTTATGCCAGAACGATTTAAGGCAGAGGTGGTTGCGCCCATGATTGCTAATATGTTGCAAAAAGCAAAACACTCTAAGGCACTGAGTTTCTATTCGGCGGATGTTAACAATAGTCGTGCTGTTATTGATGCGTGTGATTTGATTGATAAGGAGTTAAGAAGTTAGAAGTAAAATCAACAGATCTAGCAGGGGGATTGCGATGCACTCCTAGATAAGCGAGTGCTACGAGATTAATAAATTTTTAGTTCTTAAGGGCGGAAGGTCACTTCCGGATCCAGGTAATAAGCAGCTCGTTTGCCTTTGAATTTATATAATCCCAACAAGTGGAATATCCAGGAGCCCTTAAACTCGTCAGTAATCGTAATGGGTTTATCAAATTGATCGAGAAAATCTTCGTCGGTCTCTTGTTCTGATGTCTCAACATTATATTGAGTAAGCAAGCTGCTTTTCACATCTAGATCAGGATTGGCTTTTTGGTAGGTAAACGTAAGCGTGTCACCCACTGCAATACTTGCAGGCATTTGATTTTGAGGCAGCGGCGGCTTAATTGCTGGTGTGCCTGTGACCTGAAAATCGACTTGAGTCACTTTGCTAGCTTTTATCTGCTCAGGGAAGAGAAGTGTAAATGTATATTTGGTGTTTTTGGTCTTTTTGGTCATGTTGAATCCTTTTTGTGAACAGTTTAAAAACTGCCGCTTGAGCGACGTAGTTCTAAAAGAACGGGTTCAGCCTGAATGAGTTTTAACGGATAACCGAATTCGACTGATTTTGTGAGTGCTGCAATCGCTGCATCACGTTCACCCAACAACTCATAGGATAAACCCGCACGAAATTGAACATTAGCACTTTTTGGCGCAAGTTCAATTACGCGTGCTAACAAAGGCTTGGCTTGTGCGTGATCTCCAATTCGCGCCAGATAAAGCGCCTTGCGCGAGATGAGTGTGACATCGTCTGTTCTGCGTTCTAATAACGGGGTTAATAAATCAATGGCTTTACGGTAGGCTTTTTGCGCTTCAGCCTCTCTTCCTGGAATCCAGAGTAGAGTATCAGCCAAATTCGCCCAAGCAAGATGACTGCCAGGGTTGCCTTTAATTGGTGATACAGCTGCCTCAAATGTGGCTGCAGCGCCAATATAATCACCTTTGTTGAATAAAGCGTTTCCAAGGTTTCCGTGCAGTAATTCGCTGGAGCGTATTTGAAGACCTTGTTGCAGAGTTTGCATTGCTTCATCGGAACGGTTTTGGCGTTCTAGCGCAATATAGAGTCCTGCATAGGCATTAACCGCATCAGGTTGTAGTTGAATGCTCAACCGGAATGCATCTTCCGCTTTTGTGAAATTATTCTGTATTACGTAGATTCCGCCTAACATGTCCGCGAAATAACGTTCTTGGGGAAATTGTTTTAAGCCTTGTTGCGAGAGCTGGATTGCCTCGTCATATCTGTGCGCGGAATGTAGCGCAAAAGCTTTTCCACGTAAGGCAAAAATATTAGAGGGCTCAAGTGTGAGGGCTTGTGCAAAGGCAGTTAATGCTTTGTCGTGTTCGGCTTTGAGAGAGAATACGTTTCCTAATGCAACATGAACAAGTGCAAGCTGGGCATTTAATTTCAGTGCCTGTTGCGCACTGGCGTCTGCTTTTTGCATCCAGATTGGATCTTCGCTATCGCTGCTGTAGCGATAGCTATACACCAGTGATAAGCCAGCCACTGCTGCCGCATTATCAGGGGTGTGAGAAAGAATTGTATTAAAACTTTTTTCTGCAGTTTCGAGGCTACCTGGGCGATCAAAAACTTTAAGTGCTTCCATCGCCTTGTTTAATTCTCTCGCTTGAGAGTAGTGCGCAGACGGAGAGTTAGATGCGGTTGTTTCATCAGCTGAAACTGGTTGTGTTGGTAGTTGCTTTGCTGCCAAGTGCCAAATTGCGGCTGCAGCAATAATTATTAAACTAAACGCACCAAAGGTCGCACTGATTTTATTGTCAGCCAGGTAATGTTTGAGCGGCGACCAGCGGGATTTTTTCAGGGCGGTGCCAGGTGCATAGCGAGTTTCAAATGTCGGATGGTCTTGGGTTTTTACCGCACTGTTAATTCCAGTGCTTTTTATCTTTGAGTGATTCGCTGCACTATTAATGGGCATAAGTGCTTGCGTATCGTCGCTAACAAAATCATTCGCTAATTGCAGATGGCTGAGTTGTTCCAGTTGTGCGGCAACCCAATGGGTATTGTCCGGGCGTTTGTCCGGATCTTTGCTGAGCAGCTGCCCGAGCAGGTTGTTAATCTCTTGCGGTAAATCGGGATTAAATTTGCTAGGTGCTATAGGCGGATGGGAAATAATTCGCTGCATTAATTGCAGTTTATTGTTGGTATCGCCAAACGGGTGTGCACCGCACAATAACTGATACGCGAGTATGCCAAAGGAAAATAAGTCGCTTTTAAAATCGAGCGGTTCACCCATCGCTTGCTCGGGCGACATAGAGCAATAACTTCCGGCGATGTGATCGGTTAGCGTTGCGTTAAAGTCTTGCGATTTGGCGATACCCAAGTCGGTAATCTTGGCGACGTTGCGTTGGTTGATCAGAATATTTTCGGCTTTTAGATCGCGGTGAATAATGCCTGCATCGTGCGCAACCGCGAGGCCCTGTGCAACCTCGGTTAACCAGCGTATGCGTTGGTTGAATGTGGCGATGTGTTCGCGTAGGTGCAATTGCAGGTTTCGCCCATCTACCAATTCCATCACCAGCGCGATTTGCTCGGGCGCTTCGATTAAATCGTAAATCTGTACGATGTGCGGGTGGTTTAATTTTGCCAGCAGCAGCGCTTCACGTTTGAAGCGCTCTACGTAATGCGCTTCAAATAATTCGGTACGCAGACATTTAACGGCGACTTGTCGATCCAGTTTGGTATCCCGAGCGCGATACACCAATCCCATGCCGCCCCGCCCAATACAATCGCGCAGCTCGTAGTGCCCGATTCGAATGGGTTCTGTCGTTGCAGCACTAGATGCCGCATTAGGAGGGGGGAGCGTGGAGTCAGTCATTCAACGCTCAGCAGGATTTTGTGGGTGAAGCGAGGGTGAGTTTTTCGCCTTTGTAGATTTTAAATTTTTCGCAACCAAAACGGATTTTCCCGCCGCGTCTTTCCAGCAAACACTGTTGACCTAACGCATCGGGCAGGGCATCTACCAATTGTTTGCGCGCGCGGAAAATCTGGATATTCATATGGGTGTTGTCCAGCCCCAATTCTGCTGCGAGTTGATCGGCGTACACCCAACCCTGACTTTTACCGTCCAATCCGCGATCTGCGTCTTCCGCGCGATGACGAGCGAGTTGCAGTAATAAGTAATGATGGCTACGTACGGCGAGGTCGAGGGTCTGCTGGTGATGCAACTCCAGTTGGGTGGTCTCCTCGTCCAGGCTCATATTAAAGATAAATTCGTAATCATTAATGTGGCGGGAAGATTTCGCTTCGGTCGGGCCATACACCTGCGCGCGCACGAATTGCCAATGAGTATTGTTGAACTGCACCAAATCGCCATCGTTCAGTTCGGGCTGTTCGTGATCGCCTTGATGCAGCGCCTCTTGATGCCATTGTTGGCTCTGCTCGTTGTAGAAGAGCGCGAGTTCCGGGGCGTTGGCGTCGGGCAAGAGGTGATAGCGCGAGAGATAAATCGGCTCAAAGCGAGTGAGGTCTTTTTCCAGCGGCCAGAGCATATCGGCGGGCGGTGTCAGGTCGATAACGGTAAAGCCGGGATCGCTCTGTTCGGCAAAATGGATTTCATCATTCAGATTCAGGTCGCGTACATCGCCCTGACTGAGCGCTATGCCATTGACCCAAGTGCCGTTGAGGCCGAGATTTTTAATTCGCCAGTGATTACCGCTCCATTCAATCGCGGCATGTAATTTGGACACGTAGGGTCTATCGATGTGGGTGTCCACACTCGCAGCGAGTCTGCCAAAGGTGTGATGGGGCGCGAGAGGAAAGTAGTTCTCTGCAGCGACATCCAGCAAATAAGCCATAAGAATTCCAAATAAAAAGTGAGTATCTCTGCGTGGCGGAGGTGCTGATTCTTTCGCTCCTTTGTATGAATGCTATCCGCTACCGATATTTTTCTGTAATTGGGTGTAATGGGCAATATCTTATAAGGCCTATAGATTGCCATAAGATGTACTACTTTTCCCACCTATTGTCCGCCTGAATGACGAGATTATCGCTATGATTGCCCTGTTCCAGGCCGCTATCACTCCCAAACCGCTTGCTCGTGCCATTCACAAGTTTAATCAATCGGCGACCGCCAAGTGGGTTCCGGTTAATAAAAGCTTCATCACGCTCACCAAAATTATCCTGCGCTCTGCCGTTGAGCGGCTCAATCTCGCCCATGCGGCAATCACGCTACGCTGCGTTACCCATCAGGGCTATCGCCATTTGGTGTTGGTAAATGACGCGCAGGATTTGCACATGGCAGCAACGGGTCAGGTGGAGGAGTTTATTATCTCCACACAGGAAGCTAACTCCACTCCATTTGAAGATTTTGTTGCCGCAACTGCCTTTAGTTTGCCATTAAATTTCAAACAGCCGCAGGGGCAGTTGCAGCGTTTGGGTTACATGGTGGTGCAGGCGGCGCCCGAAGTGGCGACTTCCGGCGAGCTAATCAAGCGCGAACAATTGACTAAAGATTTGGCGTTGGTGGCCGATGAAATCGTGCGCACCATCGGTCGTTACCAGACCCGTTATCGTGCAATTCATATTTATGGCGATCAAAGTTATTGGATCGGCAACAGCAAAGCATTGCGCCACTTGGATCAACGGATTGATCAGCTGGCCAAAGGGAGCAATCCGGTATTAATTCGCGCCGATAAAGGCTCTGGCAAAGTGATTGCGGCGCGGAGTCTGCACTGTTTGTCGCGCGCGGATACCGCTCCGTTTATCGAGTCGGATTGCAAAGAATGGGAAGAGGGAACTGCAGAAACTATTTTGCGCTCGCTGCACACCTACGCGAATGGCGGCACTTTATTTGTCCGAAATGTCGATGCGCTCTCGCCGGAAAGTTTTCAATCCTTACGCAATTTTTGGTTGCAAGCGGTAACAGCGCGTTTTGATGGTGGCGACAGCGTGCGTTTAATCCTCAGTGTAAGTGCACGCAATTACGAAGTTGCTGCACCACAGGCGCAATGGTTGACGCAGCACACGCGCGAATTGTGTCTGCCGGATTTGGCTGCGCGCCGCGATGATATACGCGATCTCGCGCAGTTTTATATCCGCGAATTTGCGTTGGGCTCAGAGTTTGATTTAACCGAAGATGCCTGGCGCGTGCTGGAAGCTGCTGAGTGGAGAGGCAATGTCGAGCAATTAAAAGCGCTGATCAAAAAACTGGCGCTGGTTGCTAATGATGAGCTGGTCGCTGCCGATGAGTTGCGAGCTGTATTGGTCTAATTTCTTGTAGCCACCTGATTGCTATTTGTCCGCTCGCTTTCTATTTCAATCGTTTGAATGCATTTCCGTCAAAGTAGTAGATGGGCGTGCTGGAGTTTTCCGGCAGCTCGATACTGAGTGATGTAATCCTGCCTGCACGATCCAATTCATTTATCGTTAATTTGAATTCACCTTGGGTGAAGGTTTCTGGCCCAGTGAAAAAAACACGCGCGTCCCTTAATCTGAAATAGCGATAGGCCGTGGGTACGAGCATGAAGTTAACACCGGTGGATGATAGTTCCACTTCAATAGTGTTACGCGCATCCAAATTTATGTAGTTGAGCACATCGATCTTCGGGCTGCTGCCATAACGAACACGCAGTGCCTCTTCAAGTGAGCTGTGGGTAAACAGGAATGCGCTTTGGTAGCCGAAGGGCATATTGGCGATAGCAATCTCCGTGTGTCCGCGCAATTCGCGTGTTGTTGCATCGGATAACAATTGCTCATTGATATCGCTTTGATGGCTCCATACTAGCGATTGCCGCAGGCTTTCTCCGCTGTAAATGATTAGCAGCAGTGCAATAAATCCCTGCAATAATGTTTGGCGATTTGGAGCAGTGTTCGCCCAGACTGCAGCGAGCATCAAACTAAAACCAACGCTGGGCAAATACAAATACCAGCGGTGTGCATTGCCGCCCGTCATGGGCATCAATGTGATAATTAACCAGACCAGCCCCAGCCATAACAGCGGTGAGCGCAATAAATTGCCTGCTGTTTGTCGCCAGATATAAATCGCCAGCGCAATAAATCCCAAGCTTATTATTAGTGCGGCAGCGATAAATAATCCGGTGTGTAATATCAGCCACTCGCGCGCAATATAGAGATCAAACGGATAGAGCAGTGCAAAGCCCCATTCCAGATAGTTGGTGGCGATATTGAGCGGCGCAAAATTGGTGTAGACAGTGACTGTATCCATGCTTTTCCACTGATAGAGTCGCGCTACTAAATAGACAAATGCCAAGAGGATGAATGGCCACAGTTTGATTGCCGAGCGCAATAGCGCAGTAAATTTCAGCGTTTTTTGTTGGGTCATTGAAATTGCCAGCATCATGACCGGCAGGGTGATGGAGAGTTCTTTCGATAAGAGCGCGGCAGAAAACCAGATGAATGTCAGTGCTCGCAGCGCAATACTCGGATTATTTTTCCAGTCACTGAAGCAATAAAGTGTTGCCAGATAAAATAATGCTGCCACCAGATCGGTGCGCCCCAAAATAAAATGCACGCTGGTGATGTGAATCGGATGCAGCGCAAAAGTGCTGCTTGCAATCAGTGCTGCGATTTTAGTGGCGCCGAGGCGAAGTAATAATCCGTACAGCAGCACAACGCAGCACAAATGCATTAACAGATTGCTGATTTTATAAGGCAGTGCGCTATCGCCCATTTGATGGTTGAGCCACAGGGATAAGCGCACCAGCGGTCGGT
>Ga0247822_10002039_pt1 | contig 12761 bp, 11 predicted proteins | sample 13C_Cellulose_Da_FD_192423 | JGI IMG/M metagenome (GOLD analysis project Ga0247822, IMG submission 192423) | Soil microbial communities from agricultural site in Penn Yan, New York, United States - 13C_Cellulose_Day30 | ecosystem: Environmental > Terrestrial > Soil > Agricultural land | place...
GGGCTTGGTATATCGCGCGCGTTTCAGCGCAGCGGTCCCCTTCCAGGCGCGTTGGTAGGCGGAGCGAGCCACCCGCTGCTCCTTAAAGTCCATATCAATGAGCACCTCGGCACGCGGCCCCTCGGGGAGCCTTCGGTCGGTGACAAAGGCGTAGATGAGCCTATTGACGCGAGCCAGACAGGTGCGCTGAGAGACTCCCCTCTTGCTGATGGGCGCGAGGTCGGCGGCGTGCGACGGCAGCTTGAGGTTCTCGGCGAGGCCGGGGTCAAAGATCAGCTCCACCCGCTCAGTCACCCCCGGCGCGATGAGGGTGCGCTGAGGACTCATGCACTTGAGAAACTCCAGATACACCACCAGTGCATCGTGGCGCTTTCTGACATTGTCGGGGAGCTTGATGAGGCAGAGGTAGAGTTGGTTGATGGTGCAGCCCGCCATAGTGTGGAGGGTACCGAGGCACAGAAAGCTCAGAAGAATCTCGCACGTCCATACGAAGCCCTGCTCCTTCTCCTCAGAGTTGCGATCGATGGCAGCGAAGGGGATGTGGCACACTCCGTGCTTGTCCTTGTGTCGTGCCTTCCACGCCTTGGCCTCCTCGTTGCGAAAGTAGTAGGGGTAGAGGTCCATGTAGCTGTCCAGGAGTCCACAGATGGCGTGAAACATGCGGTACGCCTCAAAATCCTCTTCGTCAATGTCCAGGAGGCTGCTCTTGAGGGAGAGGGCGACGCGCTTCACGTCGGTCACCGCAAAGCGTGTGAGTTGGTAAAAGACCGCGTTCACAAACATCCACAGCCCCTCGTGGTCGTCGTGGTCCTCTGCGGCCTCGGCGCGGTCCTCGCAGGGAGGGGGCTTGAGGCGCGCAAAGTCCTTCTCGCACAGGAGCTTCACAAACTCTTGCTTCTCCGCATACGTCTCCATGTCGATGGGGCACCAGTCGAAGCGCCCAAACACGCACCCGTAGAGGCGCATGAGGAAGGGGTAGAAGGGCATCACCTTGCGTTGCTTGGGCGTGGTGAGCGTCTCCAGCACCGCATAGCTGCAGTACAGTTGGTGCGCCTTGGGTGACGCAAACAACACATAAGTCTTGGTGGTGGACGCCGACACCAGCATAAAGTAGCGCGCGTCGCCCACCGCCATGTCGAGGTAGTCGTCCACTTGCTGGTCGTCTCGGGACCTCCACCGAGTCCTCCACACTCCGTGCACCTCATCTGCGTTGACATCTCGGCGCACCTCTGTGCCGTCCGCGGTCATATCGTAGCGCGCCTCCCTGAACCGAAAGGTGGGGTGGGCGTGGTTGAGGTAGCTGATGGTCCTGCGGAACGTATCCAAGCCGTCGCTGCCGCACACCAGGAACGCGCACGCGTCCGCAAAGTCGGCACGAAACTTGCGGATCTGATGGGTGCCCTTGGCAGAGAAGGGGTAGCGGCCCACGTCCTCCATTGCCACCTCGCAGCCCACCTGTACGCAAGAGATCCACGAGAAGAGACGCTTCTTGGCATTTTCGGCCGCGTCCTCCTCCGAGGCGCGTGCCACTGCCTTGAGGCGCTCAAGCGTGTCCCTGAGTCCGGCGGTAGATTCGTAGATGCGATCGAGGGTGGCCGGCACACCGGTGCCGCGTGCGCGACCCACGCACAAACTCACGAGGTCTCTGATGACTCTCAGTGCCCTCTCAAAGAGCCGTGGGTAGGTGGCAATGTCCTTCTTGGCATTCTCGATGGAGGCGGCGCTGGCCATAGAGAAGGTGCCTCCGTCGCGCGTGCCCTTGATGGCCTCCTCCAACGAGTACATCACAAAGGCGAAACACGTCTCCGACATGGCCTGGGGCACATTGAGCGCATCAATCCTCAGACGGTAGTAGAGGTAGGCCGCCAGCACCAGCCGCACGTCCTCCAGGGGAACAGAAGAGTTGGCCTCGGCCACGAGGCGGTCCTCCTCCAGCTGCGCTCGGATGGCGGCGACTCTCGCAGAAGACTTCTGAGAGGTAGAGAGCCGTGCCTCGCCACGGGTGGCGTCCAGCTCGATGAGAGAGGTGCGATAGAGGAAGGGGCTCGAGAGCGCATAGACCACCAGAGGGTCCTTGCGGGCCTCCGGCGTGAAGAGGTTCTTCACAAAGGTGCACCACTCATCCCCGCATGTGGTGGCGCCCCGGGGCGGTGCCTTGCTGCCCGCAAAGATGCCCCTCATGATGGCGTGAGGGATCTCCACCAAGTGCGTCAGCTTGCCCTTGAGGCGCTTGTCTGTCAACGCAGCGGCCACCAACCGGACCGAGGCCTTGGTTTCGTAGGAACGGTCGATGTACTCACCGTGGGTGGGGACGTAGCGGACGCGCAGGCGGTGGGTGGTGAGGAGACCAGGGGGCTGAGCCGGAGGCTTCTTTGCCCCAACCAACTCCTCTGCCCCAGCGGGGCCCTCCAGGCCCAGCGCCCGAGCCTTGTCCAGCCACACCTCAAGGAACTTGGATTGAGGCGCTCCGATCACTAGCGTAGGGAGTTTCTGAGAACTCTCAGGAAGCTTGGCAAAGATGCTCTCGTAGAAGGCCACAGTGGAGGGCATGTGACCACCAAACACCAGCCAATGGAGACCCGTCATGGGCAAGAATTCGGCCTTGTTTTCACGCTCCAGAGCGAGGATTTCGCTGACGTACTCTTCGATGCTTGTGGCGGCCGCTTCCAGCCGCGCTCCATGCGTGTGATGCATGGAGGCGCACGAGGGGCCGAGCAAGCCGAAAATAAAGAGAGGCCCGACAAGACTTGCTTCCTCACTACCGTCTTTTATTTACCGCTTTTGGATAATGGAGCCATCCCCGAATCTACGCGCCTGCTGCGAGACCGGCCGTAGGGCAAGTTTCTGAGATGTCCCCTGGCTACTATCGACACGTTGGTTTACGGTAGAAACACAGCTTTAATTGCCGTCACAAAGAGTACGAGTGACCGGATAAACGCCACTAAGATCTGGCAGTATATCTTCACCGCCCAGACAAGTATCGGGAAGGTGATCTGCCGGGTGAAGACTATCAGGATCGCGAAGACGACGTAGCACGCGATGATTGTATGACATCTTTCGAGACACTCATCCGGATCGCATTGGTCTGATGACACTTCCTTCTCGGCGCCGGCGTCTTCGTCCTTGTACTCCAATGGGTAGCTCTCCGCGACCCCGGGGGCGTAGAGAGGGAGCACAGAGTGCATGCTTGCGTGGGCCATGTGAGGCGGATGTGCGTGTATACCAGGGTCGGGGTCCATAAAGGCGACCCATTGCCCCAATTCGGAGTTTGGCGGGAAATTTGAAAATGAGGGGGGGGGGAGGGGCCGGTACCGACCCGCCGCAGGTCTCACACAAGGTCTCAGTGCGAGCCGCCTGCCGGTCCGACCGGCCGGTTTTCGGAAAATCGCAGAAAACACCTTCCTTATAAGGAAGGAGAACCAACGCACGTGCTGCAGAGCCTGTCTCTGGCAGGTCCCGCCGTAAGGGGTTGTCCGCCGGTGGTAATGGGGTTGAATGACGTCATGCTTACGTAAGACTTGGACTTGGAAAAACTCATAAACTACAAATCTTCATTAACCGGACTATCCTTGTATCGCTTCATGTACGCGCTGGCGACCATGCGTTGCGCCATGAGCTTCGGTAGATCCGCCGATGCGTTCCTGGCTTCGGCGATCTTCTTCACCCATGGGTCGAGTATCTCCTCAAAGGACTCGAAGACAGAGGCGGGAAACAGGTGATTTTTGGGAGCGTGCTCATCGGCGGAGAACCTGGCGTAGCCGAGGTCGGGGAATTGGCCAACCAGTCCTTCCCAGACGCGCGAGAAGTCAACGTGAGGGACGACCACGTCATGCCTTGATTCGCAGGCGGCGAGTGCCTTGTTGAATGCGTGGCGCAACGTCAGCGCGGTGGTCGGTTCCTCTGGCGCCCTCTTTGGCGGCATCCTCGGAGCGGTGGTACGTGCGAGATGAGTGCGCGTGTGGTCGTGCATGCGCAATGATGCGGGACTCACTTTCCTTTTTCGGATAATAGTACATGATCCGCACCGGCGTCCTCGCCTACCTACTCCTCAAAGAACTTCTGAGTTCCGAAGCGCAACCAAGGGACAAGCACACAGAGGATGCAAAGCACTTCTTATTACCCTCACAAAACTGCCCCGCTTATGCCCACCAGTTGGCATTAACGGCAACATCAGCATAGATATCCGCCACGGTAAGAACGTAGTGTTCGTTGTTGCCGTCCGGCTGGATAACCACAGAGGTATCAATGTGGAAGAGGCCGTCGGTGCCACACACGAGTCCAGTGTCGGGGTCCACAACGCCACCGTTGGCGCACGGTGCGAGGAGATCGAGCTCACAGCCGTGGTGAGCGTGACGGGCGGTGGACACAAGGAATGCGCGCATCTGCGCGGGGTCGTCCATCACAGTGGGAGAGGGGTTGGTCCAGGCGTAACCCGTGAACGCAGACGCGCCAGCGCCAGCCATGTACGCCTTGAGGGGCAGGATGGTTTCGTTGTGGAACTTGAGCAGGGTGTTGATGTCATCGGGGTCATCAAAGTAGCCGTAGGTGACGTTCCAGGGACCGTTCAGAGAAGCAGACATGGGAATCTGGAAGCCGCGGCTCTTGGGCTGCAGATGGAAGACGGTCATCGCCTTGACGGTGGTCACGGGCGTGTTGGTGGCAGAGTTGCCGTCCTGGAGGAGGATCTGGATCACGCGGAGAGGGTCGCTCGTGTTGTAGGGGTTCGGGAAGAAGCCACCCATGGTGCAGGTAAAGTTGCCGTTGGTGTTGTCAGTGGCACGCTCCGTCGAGGGGCTGGAGAGAGTGTACGAGAATGCCACGTGGTTCGACCAGCGCTTGCCAACGTTGGGCAGGTGCACGACGGTCTCAATACCGAGAGGGTTGAGGATGGCACTGTCGCCAACGCCAGAGATCTGCAGCAGGCGAGAGCTCAGAAGACCTGCATGGAGGGCGACGGCCTTGCGAGCGCGGAACACGTGAGGCACGCCGTTGCGGGTAAAGTGGAAGCCCACGCAGCGAGGGCGGTCGCCGGTAGTGTCAAAGATCAGCTTGGTGGCTTCCGAGTTGCCCCAGACCTTGAGGCGACGGCCACCAATACCGCAGTAGTCCTTGCCGTCGGGGCCGCAACGCTCAACGGCATTCTCGTTGAGGATACCGTCGCCATGGCTGAAGGTGTATGAGCGAGTGCCGTCGGCATTGCCAAACATCTGCCAGCGATCGCTAAAGCCCCAGTCTGGGGTGGCCGAGGCGGCGCGGTTGTAGTCGGCGGGCGTGGTGGTGCCCGTGACCGTGTTGAAGCCCGTAACCCACTTGGCGGCCATAGGCATGGGGCCAGCGACTGGCACCTCCACGATACCGATGGGACCGGTGGTACCGCGGTTGGTTGTGGCTCCGGGGGTGATGGGCATAAAGCGCTCCACTGCCTTGGAGTGAGCCAGGATGTTGGCAGGGTCCATGTTGGGGTTATTGCCAGACACCGCATAGGCCCTCTTGCGCCACCCGTCGGAGGCACGCACCACGTTGGCGTTGTTGATGTAGGCGTCGCCTCCCATCACATTGGACACCTGAACCTCCTGCGTGCGTCCGCCAAAGCCCGTAACGGGGCGGCTCTTGCCAGGGGTGCCGAGGTAGTCCCAGCGCGAAGCAAGGACATCGCGATTGTTGTCGAGGTAGACTAGCGTACGGTCGTCGGCAAAGTTGGCTCCTTTGTCTATGCCAAACACCGACGTGGTTAGGTCTCTCGAGGCCTTCTCCATCACTATGCCTCCAGAGGGGCCCGTCCCAATCACTCCAATGTCCGCCTCCACCACGACGAGCTCGATGGCACCATGGGACTTGCTGTAGACAGTGGTGAAGGAGATCCCCTGTGAGATGTGGGTCTTGGTGTTGGTCTTGCCATCCTTCACGAGGTCGGCAACCGACACGCCAAACGTAGCGATCGTAAAGCAAAGACCCAAGGTAATTAGGCCCACAATGATGTTGCGCCATGTGGTGCCAGACGAAAACGCGGTCGCAGCCGGTCGGCTTCCCGCTCGGGCGGCCATGGGCGACGAAGCAAGGGAGACTTGATGCCTCTCATACCTCGCGAACGCGCGCTAAATAATCTTAGATCGGGGAATTGGCTACGGAGCCGAGGCGCCAGGGTACGCAAAGGCTTCTGAGGTGTAACTGACTCGTCTCACGAGCGACACGTGCCCCCGACTACAGTCTTAATTTGGGCAATGATACTGAGATCTACCTATGGGTCTGGGATTCTCGCCATCCCGCTCCTCAATGACAACGCGAGGCACCAACCCAAAGATCCCTCCCAGACGCCCCCTCTACAACGCCGCCTTTGATGTGCTAGAGGCAGGCAACGAGTGCAATCGAACGCGCCTCGAACTTGACAGACACAAGAACGAGCTAGAGTTTGCGATTGCGGACTTCTCCAACTGCCTACTCGCCACTGAAGCCACCCCAAAGGTCAATGCATTCATAGCGCGCCTCAAGGAAATCGCCTCAGACATCTCTGGAGAGTTGAGCGACCTTGTGGATGATGTCGACCACGTGGCCCGCGCGGCGGTATACACTCAAAAGAGAATAGCCAAGCTCAAGCGAGAGCGCGGAGAGTACCTGGGCGCGCTCACCGATGCAATGAAATACTCAGAGACACGCAAGCGCCCCGCCAACTCCATGCACATCCTCAACGCCTATCTCACAGACACCCACATGACACCCGAGAAGCTAGAACGGCACACAAGAGAACCACTCCCAGCAGAGGAGGGCCTTTATGGTTGATAAAGCACACATCTCAGAAGTCTACAGAGTTTACTGAGTAGCAACCGCCGGTCTAACAAACTCGCACGCCCCACCGGAGCAGCCGACATTCTCTCGGTTGGTAGCATCCAGGAGCGCGTCGGCCTTGCTCTCGTAGATGGCAGTGCGGTTCCAGTCGATGCCGCGCTCCTCCACCCGGCGGAGTGCCTCAGAAGCTTTCTTGTACTCTTCGGCGCTGACGGCAGTAAAGGGCGCCTGCGGATAGTTGCCGAGGTCACGCGGGAAGAAGGAGAGGCCAGCGATCTCATCAAAGTGCTTCCACACCCACTGCCCTACGGCGGCCCACTCCTCGGGAGTGTCCGTGACGTAGATGGAGGCAGAGACATTATGCTCGCACCAGTGCTCGTTGTAGAAGCGCACCAGCTCGAGTTGGTCCATGGAGGAGACAATCTTGACTGGGTCGGTTCCCACGTGAGTCGCAAAGCCCGTGGCTCCCTTGGGCGACTCGATGGGGTAGACGAGCACTGCGTGGGCCGCGTTGTACGCAGATATCTCCACAGGCACCTCAGGAATCTCCGCCTTCAGAAACGCCAGTGCCGCGTCATTGACGTCGATCTGCACACGGCGCATGTAGTAAGGCGACCAGCGCGGGTGGATGCCACTCGCCGTTCCACACAGCTGAGAGGCCGTGCCGCTGGGTTTGATGGTGGTGGCAGCAGCGCTGGGGCGGATGCCCAAGCGGGCCGCTACGTCGCAGTTGACTTGCACGACGATTTCTCTGAGGTCTCTGAGGACTTGGGCCAGCTCGGTCGAGGGCGTGGACATGAAGGCGTTGTCCATGATGCCGGTGAGCGACACCCCCAACAGTGCCTCCTCTTCGCCATTCTCGCGCCACTGGGGGCTGAGGACGTCCTCGTTGAACTTGGTGAGGCGCGCCTGCAGGGTCCCAAACACAGCAGCGTGGGCAACCTTGTCTCTGAGGGTCTCTACAGTATCGTCGTGGCGGATTACAACCTCAGAGAGATTGCACATCTGCCTGGGGCGCAGGGAGATCTGGGGAAAAGACTCAGGACATCTCAGAAAACTCTGCGCCGCGCACCTCGCCGCATGGGTTCGTGCCAAAGGCAATCCCCTCGTGCTTCCTGCGGCCATGTCGCTGGGCTCGGTTGCGTGCCGCCGCCCGGTTGAAGAGGCCCCTCTCACCGGACTTGCTGTCAACCAGTAGCTGCCAGTTGGCAAAGAACTCCTCCTCGGTACCCCTGCCCTCAAACACCGCCGAGTTGTTGGAGCAGGCGAGGTGGGGCTTGTGGTCGTACCAGTCCGCAGTGCTCTTGCAGACGGCCACACCCTTATCGTCGAGGTCCGAGAGACTAATCAGAGAGCTTCTGCGGACTCCACCGCTCACAATGGCGCGAGCGGTCTTGCACACGAGCTCGTGCACCTCAAGGCCGCTCAGCTTGCGTCCGCGGGCGTTGGTGAGGGTCGCGAGGGAAAACTCAATCACCTCTTGGAAGGGGGCAGGGCCGCTCGCGCGTCCTCCCATGATGCGGAGGCGAGCCCCAGCGGGGCGGATCTTTGAGTAGTCCACGGTAGGCACGCGCCCCGACCAGAGCTGTGTGAGGTACTCACGAAAGCCAAGTGCCCAGCCCTGAGCCGAGTCCTCAACGACGAGGGGGAGGCCAGTGGGCTCTAGCGCAGACGGCACCTCTGGGAGTGCGGCGATGACAGACTTTTCACACGAGAAGCCCACGCCAGTGCCACACGCGAGGAGGTACATGACCTCAGAGAACGCCGCAATGGAGTCGATGGGCAGGTAGGTGCAGTTGAAGGCGCACATATTCTCGCGAGCAAGGGCACGGCCGGCGGTCATGAGCACTCGCATGGAGGGAAGCACGCTCAGCCCGGCGAGGGCCCGGGCGAGCGATACCTTCAGGACGTCGGGGATCGCAGGGTGGTCGGTAAGGGCATGGATGGTGCGCTTGACTGCCTCGTCCCACTGCTCGCGCCTCTCCGTTCCATCCGCGAGCGTGACGAGGCGGGCGTAGTGAGTCTTGAAGATAAACTCCGAGTAAACGGTGCGCAGGCCATTGGGCAGCTCGAGCTTCTCAAGGCACTCTGGGAGGGTGTCGGGGGAGGGCGCGGTCCACGTCCCACGCTTCCCCGGGGGAGGGGCATAGCCAGACACGGTACGGACCAGCGGCTCTCCTGGTAGCTCCGGGGAGGGAGAGCGCGTTCGCTTGGTGCCCTTCAGGGAGGCGAGTTCCGTGTCCGTGCTCATGCCGCGCTTAGCTGCTCTCAGCATCTTTCTGAGAGATCTACCTAACCCTCAAAAACTAAAAGATTGGATCGCGAACTGACCGGGTTGCCGTAAGATAGGCGCCATTGCCCTAATCGGTACGATAGGGGGCGGGCCATGCTTTACTTGGGAACGTCGACCCACACGTTGGGCATGCTGAGGGACACCTTGACGGCGTCCTTGCTCTGGCTGAGGAGATCGATGGCGTGAATGAGACGGCCCTTGTCAAAGTCGATCGTCTTGTCGCTCTTCCAGATGTGCTCGAGAACCTCCGCGTAGGCGGCAGCGGCGTTGTTGGCGAGCTCCAGGGCTTTCTGAGTTTCGGGCGGGAGTTGGACATCGGGGGAGCGGATGAGAGCCACGCGCTGGGCAACCGCATCCATCACACGCATGCGTTTGTTGCCGATGGCCGTGGGGAGGTTGTCGGAGGAGGCCATCTGGAGGGTTCGCGAAAGGCGGCCGCTTGGTGGGGTGGGCCCTTCTTTGGGGGAACATACCCCAATTTCGGACATACGGGACCGGGATGATGACCACCCCAAAAGAGAAAATTAACCGAGACAAAATTTTTCGGCCCCGTCTGGCGGCGAATAAATGGCGGCGTTCCAGCAGCGGGACCACACCAATGCAATCGAACGAAACACGTCCCGTGCCCGCTGCCGCGGCTCAGCCCTCTGCCCCTGCGGGTCCCCCTTCGAACGAGGACATCTTCACCATGGCGCTATCCCTTCGAGACGATGCCCGCTCCTTCATGCGAGAACTCGAGGATCGCCGCAGCCATACCCGCAAACTACTCGCCGCTGTGCCGTGGAAGGACTCCCCCCACGCCAAAGCGGCCCTGTGGATTCTCGAGGACCTGGAGATGCACGATTGCCGCTGGCGCTGGATGGCAAAGAAGGTGCGCGGCGACACCGTAGAGACGCCCCGATCTCTCGCCCAACTGCCCGCTCCCAAGCGCCAAAGACTCGACGGTGAGAAGGGGCTTGAGGACATCGTCCCCTTCGTTGGAATCGTTCTGAGCGCCGCCTTGGCCCACGGGGACTTTGCTCACCACAAGCAAAGCCTACAGCTGCACAAGCTCTACGAGGCAAGCGACGCATTGTGCAAGGCCATGCAGAAGGCCGGCACCAACCTAGGTGGTTCGCACCCCACTGGCTAAGTTTAGCCACTGGGGCGGGGGGTTCGCACCCCCAATAGCCCAAAGTTTGGGCTATTGGAGTGGAACTCGGCTAATAATAGCACAAAAAATTTTGGCTATTGGGGAGACACTATCGCAGCGAGGCGGCCACGCCTCCCGTGGGTCGGGCCGCTGGGGTATTGGATTTATTACAGGGGGTGCGGTCACATCAGGCCCGTGAAGCAGGCATTGCCGCATATGTGTGTCCCAGCGTGTCGGCAGGTGATGCAACAGTAGGGGAGCATCTCCTTGGGCGGCTTCTTCTTGATGATCTTTGTCTTGCTCTTGAGGAAGGATTCAATGTAGCTGACGGTGGCTCGCTTCACAGCATCGGAGTGCTTTGAGTAGCAGTGCGGGTTGTCACATGAACAGGGCCTAAACTCCCCCTCCGGCTCCTTCACCGCGGATTTGACCTTCTTCTTGCTCTTTGGCATGGAGGGAGAGGCGTGGGATCGGTGGCGCTCACCCCAGGGACGACTCAAACAACTTCCTCATTGTTCAAAACCGGCAAATAGGCCGCCGCGCCCCGGTGGCCCATCTTTCTACGCAAACGGACAATAAAGGCCGCATACGACGCGAGCTGCTCATTAGACAACTCAGAAGCTTCTGGTGTACATCAGATCCGCGATGCGCTACACCGTCCCCCTGCTCGCTTGCCTCGTCGCCGCTTGCCTGGCCACTACCCCGTTCCGCTGGACGCACACCGTCAAGCACGAACCCAGGTGCATCGCCGGGGGCCTGGTCTCAAACGACCTTGGGCACTCCCTCAAAACCTGCCGCTGGCCAACAAGGGAGCGAGTCATCATCGGACTGTTTGGCTTCCAGCCTATCGAAGACCTGGACCTCTCCTTGTTGAACCCCAACGTAACGTCTCTGACGATAGAGGCGTATGGGCATTACGCGGGCTTCCAGGGCCAGGCACCCCTCGATTTCCTCAAGAACGTCCCTCCGCAGCTCACCCACTTTACCCTCAATGGCATCACCTTCAGCTTCCAGGGAGGCTCGTGCGGGGTAATCAACGGCGGTTTCAAGGGAGTCGCTGTCAACATCAGCCACTGTGCCTTTACCTTTGGCACCTGCGACTGGGTCATCCGTCTCGACTCGCCCTCTCACTTTGCGTTTGAGAACAACTACTTCAATGTGCTCGCTGCGAGACCCGTGGTAGTTTCTGGGTTGCTGATTGACAGGGATATTGTCGTGGATGGCTCCGGGCTGGCCGCCGCCGTCGCAACGCACAACTCTGCGCCAAAGGACTCTCTCACAGAACTCTTTGAGAAGTTGGAGATGCCCAAGGGGGCGGACGAGGAGGTTCTCAGAAAGGAAGTGCTTCGTCTCGAAGAGCAGCTGAAGGATGCCCACGCCGAGGAGGAAAAGGACGGTGACGGGGAAGGGGTTCATCAATGAAGAGGCCATTAGCCCACTTGCATTGTTTTTCTTGGCTCCAGCCAGTACCCATGAACGTCCTCCCCGAAGAACTGCACGACAAGAAGAAGCGGGACGCTTACGCTGCCGCCTGCAGGCGCATCCACAATCGCCCATCTCTCATAGCGTGTCTGTACACGCTCGGGGGCTTCTGTCTCTTCACCATCGCTCACCTGCTGTTTGGCGTGGAGGCCGCGCACCGGCGCGTCGCCCCAGTGGCCGCCGTTATCATCTGTCTAGAACTCATCGCTCTCTGGCACCGCGCGCAGGTTACGCTTTGGAGGCCGCTTTACTCGCTTAACGTCATGAGCTGCATCGTGGTTCTGCGGTTTCTGCCTTGTGGGTATTTTGCATTCGAGGCCCTCTCACTCTTCCTGTGGTGCCCGGCCAACCAGAAGTGCTCCGTGTGGGACGCGGTACTATGCGTCCCTGCCTGCTTCGCAGCTGGCAAGCAGGCCCAGTACATGATCTTGAGAGACATTCGGCTACGTCGCGCAGAGGTCGCGGAACGTCTCGAGGCGGAACTCGGCGCCAGAAAAATGAACAATTCATCACTTTACACGTGCTGCTCGCTCTGCTACAATCTCCTCACGGAGCTTCATCCATAGCTTACCGAGGTGGTTGGAGCCGTTCTTCTCGCGCCCCCAGCCCCAGAAGGGATCCTTGGGGCTTGCCTCGATGAGTTGCCTGTCGCCACTAGAGAGGAGCGCCTCCACCAGAACGGGGTGGCAGCGCAGTTTGGCCCTGAGTGCCCTCTCCATGACCTCGAGCTTCTTTGCGTCCCAGTCCTCTGCCAAGGGACAGTCCTTGGCGCGCCCCATCCTGGCTGCTGCGGAGGGGGTGGCGGCCAGCCTCACCATCTCGCTGTACGCAGAGCTGGTGGACTTTTGAGATTGGTAGTAGTGTTCGGTGGTAGCGTAGGGAGTCCCATCGATCTCCACAGAGTAGGGCGCAAAGTTTGACATGAACCCCCACGTTCCCTTGGTACCGTAGAAGAGGATCGCCTCGCTCCTGGATTTCTTGAGGCACTTCTCAGAAGCTTCTGAGAGGAAGCGCTTGGCCATAGGCAGGGGGTTTAGGTTACGGACGAACGGCTGCGCGAGGTGCGTATGT
>Ga0247822_10002040_pt1 | contig 12759 bp, 6 predicted proteins | sample 13C_Cellulose_Da_FD_192423 | JGI IMG/M metagenome (GOLD analysis project Ga0247822, IMG submission 192423) | Soil microbial communities from agricultural site in Penn Yan, New York, United States - 13C_Cellulose_Day30 | ecosystem: Environmental > Terrestrial > Soil > Agricultural land | place...
TGCTCCTCCCCCGCGGAGCGGGGGAGGGGGACCACGAAGTGGTGGAGGGGGCGAGACTGGGCGTGGCGGCGGCGGTCGCCCCCTCCGTTACGGCGCTGATAGCGCCGCGCCACCTCCCCCGTTTCACGGGGGAGGAGCTAGGCCTCGGGACAAAGAAAAAGGGGCCGCTTTCGCGGCCCCTTTCCATGTCTCGAAAGACTGAAACCCTTACAGGTCCAGCAGCAGGCGCTGCGGGTCTTCCAGGGCTTCCTTGACCTTGACCAGGAAGGTCACGGCGCCAGCGCCGTCGACGACGCGGTGGTCGTACGACAGGGCCAGGTACATCATCGGGCGGATCTCGATCTTGCCGTTGATGACCATGGCGCGTTCCTTGATCGCGTGCATGCCCAGGATGCCCGACTGCGGCGCGTTCAGGATCGGGGTCGACATCAGCGAACCGTAGATGCCGCCGTTGGTGATCGTGAAGGTGCCGCCCTGCATGTCCTCGATGGCCAGGCCGCCGGTGCGGGCCTTCTTGCCGAGGTCGCCGATGGTCTTTTCGATCTCGGCCAGGTTCAGCGTGTCGGCGTCACGAACGACCGGAACCACCAGGCCCTTGTCGGTGCCGACGGCGACGCCGATGTCGTAGTGGTTCTTGTAGATGACGTCCTGGCCGTCGATCTCGGCGTTGACGTCCGGGATCGCCTTCAGCGCGGCCACGACGGCCTTGGTGAAGAAGGACATGAAGCCCAGCTTCACGCCGTGGCGCTTTTCGAACACGTCCTTGTACTGGGCGCGCAGGGCCATGACCGCGCTCATGTCGACCTCGTTGAAGGTCGTCAGCATGGCCGCGGTGTTCTGGGCTTCCTTCAGGCGACGGGCGATCGTCTGACGCAGGCGCGTCATCTTCACGCGCTCTTCGCGTTCGTGCAGGGAGCGCGGCGCGGCCGGAGCGGCGGCCGGCGCCGGGGCGCTGGCGCGAGCTTCCAGGGCGGCGAGCGCGTCGCCCTTGGTCACGCGGCCGTCCTTGCCGGTGCCGACGACCTTCGACAGGTCGAGGTTGTACTCGGCGGCGACGCGGGCCGGGGCCGGGCTGACCGGAGCGGCGGCCGGAGCGGCCGGAGCGGCGGCGACCGGAGCCGGGGCGGGCGCGGGCGCGGGAGCAGCGGCCGGGGCCGGAGCGGCGGCGGCCGGAGCGGCCGAGGCGGTGGCGCCTTCGGTCACCACGCCCAGGACCGTGCCCGGAACCACGGTGGCGCCTTCCTCGGCGCTGATCGCGGCCAGGACGCCGTCGGCCGGCGAGACGACTTCGAGGCTGACCTTGTCGGTTTCCAGCTCGACGAGCAGCTCGTCCTTCTTCACGGCCTCCCCGGCCTTCTTGGTCCAGCGGGCGACCGTCGCTTCGGTGACGGATTCGCCCAGGGCGGGGGTCATGATGTCGGCCATGTCAGGTTCCGATGTCTCTTTGATCTGGCGGTCGGGGTCTAAACGAACTTAGGCCGCCGCGCCTATCGAACAAGTCCGAGGGCGCGGCGGCTTGAAGGTTGGTGCTCTTAGGCGAAGGCTTCGGTGAGGAAGGCTTCGAGCTCCTTGAGGTGGCGGCTCATCAGGCCGGCGGCGGTCGAGGCGCTCGCCGGACGGCCCACATAGCGGGCGCGCTTGGCCTTGATGTCCATCTTGTCGAGGGTCAGCTCGATCCACGGATCGACGAAGGTCCAGCCGCCCATGTTCTTCGGCTCTTCCTGGACCCACAGCAGCTCGGCGTTCTTGAAGCGGTTCAGGACGCCCATGACCGACTTCATCGGCCACGGATAGAACTGCTCCAGGCGCAGGATGTAGACGTCGTCGCGACCGGTCTTGGCGCGCTGGTCGATCAGGTCGAAGTAGACCTTGCCCGAGCACATGATGACGCGCTTGATCTGATCGTCGCTCTTCAGCGTGATCCCGCCGACATCGCAGCCAGCTTCGGCGCCGTCCACCATCACGCGGTGGAAGGCGGTGCCTTCGGCCAGGTCGCTCAGGTTCGAGACGGCGCGCTTGTGGCGCAGCAGGCTCTTGGGCGACATCACGATCAGCGGCTTGCGGTACTCACGGTGCATCTGGCGACGCAGGGCGTGGAAGTAGTTGGCCGGCGTGGTGCAGTTGACGACCTGCATGTTGTCTTCCGCGCACGACTGCAGGAAGCGCTCGAGGCGGGCCGAGCTGTGCTCGGGGCCCTGGCCTTCGTAGCCGTGCGGCAGCAGCATCACGAGACCGCTCATGCGCAGCCACTTGCGCTCGCCCGAGCTGATGAACTGGTCGATCACCACCTGGGCGCCGTTCACGAAGTCGCCGAACTGGCCTTCCCACAGGGTCAGGGTGTTCGGGTCGGCCAGCGAGAAGCCGTACTCGAAGCCCAGCACCGCCTCTTCCGACAGGGCCGAGTCGATGACTTCGTAGTTGGCCTGGCCGGGGCGGATGTTGTTCAGCGGCGTGTAGTGCTCTTCGGTCTTCTGGTCGATGACGTCGGAGTGGCGCTGGGTGAAGGTGCCGCGGACCGAGTCCTGGCCCGACAGGCGGACCGGGAAGCCTTCGTCGAGCAGGGTGGCGAAGGCCATGTGCTCGGCGGCGCCCCAGTCGAGGCCTTCGCCCTTGGTGAAGGCGTCACGACGGTTCTCGATCGCGCGGCGCACGGTCTTGTGGGCGTCGATGCGTTCCGGGATGGCCGTGATCTTGGCGGCCAGTTCCTGCAGCTTGGCGAGCGGAACGTCGGTCTTGCCGCGGCGCTCTTCGTCGCCCGGCTGGGCCAGGCCCTTCCACTTGCCGTCCAGCCAGTCGGCCTTGTTGGCCTTGTAGCTCTTGCCGGACTCGAATTCCTTGTCGAGGAAGGTCTCGAACTCGCCGACCCAGGCGTCGGACTCGGCCTGGCTGATCTGGCCTTCGGCGATCAGGCGGTTGGCGTACAGTTCGCGCGTCGAGGGGTGGCCCTTGATCTTCGCGTACATCAGCGGCGACGTCATGGTCGGATCGTCGCCTTCGTTGTGACCGAAGCGACGGTAGCAGACCATGTCGATGACCACGTCCTTGCCGAACATCTGGCGATATTCGGTGGCGACCTTGGCCGCGAACACCACGGCTTCGGGGTCGTCGCCGTTCACGTGGAAGATCGGGGCCTCGACCATCAGCGCCATGTCGCTGGGGTACGGCGAGCTGCGCGAGTAGCGCGGGCTGGTCGTGAAGCCGATCTGGTTGTTGACGATGAAGTGGATGGTGCCGCCCGTGCGGTAGCCCTTCAGGCCCGACAGGGTGAAGCACTCGGCCACGACGCCCTGGCCGGCGAAGGCCGCGTCGCCGTGCAGCAGCAGCGGCAGCACGTGGCCGCGGCCGGCGTCCGGGGTCTCGCGCAGCAGGAAGGCCTGCTTGGCGCGGGCCTTGCCGATGACGACCGGGTTGACGATTTCCAGGTGCGACGGGTTGGCCGTCAGCGACAGGTGGACCTTGTTGTCGTCGAACTCACGGTCCGACGAAGCGCCCATGTGGTACTTCACGTCGCCCGAGCCCTCGACGTCCGAGGGGACCGACGAGCCGCCTTGGAACTCGTGGAAGATCACGTGGTAGGGCTTGCCCATCACGGCGGCCAGCACGTTCAGGCGGCCGCGGTGCGGCATGCCCAGGACGATGTCCTTCACGCCCAGCGCGCCGCCGCGCTTGATGATCTGCTCCATGGCCGGGACCATGGCTTCGCCGCCGTCGAGGCCGAAGCGCTTGGTGCCGGGGAAACGCTTGTGCAGGAAGCGCTCGAAGCCCTCGGCCTCGACCAGCTTCTTGAGGATGGCGACCTTGCCCTCCTTGGAGAACACGATCTCCTTGTCGCGGCCTTCGATGCGCTCCTGCAGCCAGGCCTTCTCGGCCGGGTCGGAGATGTGCATGTACTGGACGCCGACATTGCCGCAGTAGGTGCGGCGCAGGATCGACAGGATCTCGCGGATCGTGGCGGTCTCCAGACCCAGCACGAAGTCGAGGAAGATCGGACGGTCGTAGTCGGCCTCGGCGAAGCCGTAGGTCGCCGGATCCAGCTCGCTGGCGTCCTTGGCGGGGTCCAGGCCCAGCGGGTCGAGGTTGGCGGCGAGGTGGCCGCGCATCCGGTAGGCCCGGATCATCATGATGGCGCGCAGGCTGTCCAGCGTGGCGGCGCGGACGGCTTCGGCGGAGGCGCCTGGGGCCTTGCCCTCGACCGCCTTGGCGATCTTGGCTTCGACGGCGGGGGCGACGCTGGCCCACTGGCCGTCGAGCGCGGAGAGCCAGTCGGGGCGGGCGGAGGGAACGCTCTTGGGCGTCCAGGCCGGGTCCTTGGCGGCGCGCTTGACCTGATCGGCCTGCTCGGCCAGCGAGGAGAAGAAGGCGTTCCAAGAGGGCTCGACCGACCCGGGGTTCTCCGCCCACTGGGCGTAGAGGTCCTCAACGAATGCGGCGTTCGCGCCGTAGAGGAAGGAGGTCTCGGTCAAGACCTGATTGATGATGCCTGCGTCGTCCGCCATCGTCTTCGCCTCGATGCTCGCCCGCCGAGGCCATCCGGCGGGATCACGAGCTCGTTTCAAACATGAAGCGCGACGACCGGTTGGCCGCTATCCATTTTCGGCCGCTGCGCTTCGGATCCGTTTACGGGACCGGTTAGACACCGGTCCCGTAAATATAGTCTCTCAATCACCCGTCGCCCGCGCCGTGCGGCGGGGCCCAGGTGATTTTTTCGGATCGTCGACTGGCGGTCGCAAAAAACCTGGGCCCCGCGCAGGGCGGGGTTTCGGTAGTCTTTTAGCCCTTGAGGACTTCGAGCAGGGTCTCGCCCAGCTTCGCCGGCGACGGCGAGACGCGGATGCCCGCTTCTTCCATCGCAGCGATCTTGTCCTCGGCGCCGCCCTTGCCGCCCGAGATGATGGCGCCGGCGTGACCCATGTGACGGCCCGGAGGAGCCGTGCGACCGGCGATGAAGCCGACCATGGGCTTCTTGCGGCCGCGCTTGGCTTCGTCCTTCAGGAACTGAGCCGCTTCTTCTTCGGCCGAGCCGCCGATCTCACCGATCATGACGATCGACTTGGTGGCTTCGTCGGCCAGGAACAGTTCCAGCACGTCGATGAACTCGGTGCCCTTGACCGGGTCGCCGCCGATGCCGACGGCCGTGGTCTGGCCCAGGCCCGCGTTGGTGGTCTGGAACACGGCTTCGTAGGTCAGGGTGCCCGAACGCGACACGACGCCGACCGAGCCTTCCGAGAAGATCGAACCCGGCATGATGCCGATCTTGCACTGGTTCGGGGTCAGGACGCCCGGGCAGTTCGGGCCGATCAGGCGCGACTTGGAGCCTTGCAGGGCCTTCTTCACGCGCACCATGTCCAGCACCGGGATGCCTTCGGTGATGCAGACGATCAGCGGGATCTCGGCGTCGATGGCTTCCAGGATCGAGTCGGCCGCGAAGGGCGGCGGGACGTAGATCACCGAGGCGTCGGCGCCGGTGGCTTCCTTGGCTTCGCCGACGGTGTCGAACACCGGCAGGCCGATATGCGTCTGGCCGCCCTTACCCGGGGTGACGCCGCCGACCATCTTGGTGCCGTAGGCGATGGCTTGTTCCGAGTGGAACGTGCCCTGGGCGCCGGTGAAGCCCTGGGTGATGACCTTGGTTTCAGAACCGATGAGGATCGACATGATTAGCGAGCACCCTTCACGGCCGCGACGATCTTCTCGGCGCCGTCAGACAGATCGTTGGCGGCGATGACGTTCAGGCCGCTTTCCGAGATGATTTTCTTACCCAGTTCGACGTTGGTGCCTTCCAGGCGAACGACGAGCGGAACCGTCAGGCCGACTTCCTTCACGGCGGCGATGACGCCTTCCGCGATGATGTCGCAGCGCATGATGCCGCCGAAGATGTTGACCAGGATGCCCTTCACGGCCGGATCGGCGGTGATGATCTTGAAGGCCGCGGTGACCTTCTCCTTGGAAGCGCCGCCGCCGACATCGAGGAAGTTGGCCGGCTCGGCGCCGTACAGCTTGATGATGTCCATGGTGGCCATGGCGAGACCAGCGCCGTTGACCATGCAGCCGATTTCGCCGTCGAGGGCGATGTAGGCCAGGTCATACTTCGAGGCTTCGATTTCCTTGGGGTCTTCTTCGCTCTCGTCGCGCAGGGCGCGGATGTCCGGGTGACGGAACAGCGAGTTGCCGTCGAACGACAGCTTGGCGTCCAGGACGCGCAGGTGGTCGTCGGCGGTGACGATCAGCGGGTTGATCTCCAGCATCGCCATGTCCTTGGCCAGGAACGCCGTGTAGAGCTGCGTCAGCAGCACGGCGGCTTCCTTGGCCAGGCCGCCGGTCAGGCCCAGGGCCTTGGCCAGCGCGCGCTGGTGGGTCGGCCACACGCCGGTGGCGGGGTCGATCGAGAACGAGTGGATCTTCTCCGGCGTGGCGTGGGCCACGTCTTCGATGTCCATGCCGCCTTCGGTCGAGGCGACCACCGAAACCATCGAGGTTTCACGGTCGACCAGCAGCGACAGGTAGAATTCCTTGGCGATCGCGGCGCCTTCCTCGATGTAGAGGCGGTTCACCTGCTTGCCCTTGGGGCCGGTCTGGTGCGTCACCAGCACGCGGCCGAGCATTTCGGCGGCGTTGGTCTTGACGTCTTCGACCGACTTGACGACGCGGACGCCGCCCTTGGCGTCGGGGCCGAGGCCCTCGAACTTGCCCTTGCCGCGGCCGCCGGCGTGGATCTGGCTCTTCACGACGAAGACCGGACCGCCCAGCTTCTCGGCGGCGGCGACGGCTTCGTCGACGGTGAACGCCGCGAAGCCACGCGGGACGGGGGCGCCGAACTCCGCGAGGACGGCTTTGGCTTGATGCTCGTGAATGTTCATGAGGGGACCGGTCTTCCGCGACGGTTCTTGAATGTGGCGGCGTTATAGGAGCGTGATTTCGCAGGCGCAACCGCACTTGGACGATAAGGCGCCCCCATATTTTCGATCCGTTGTCCGAACGGACAACGGCGCCGCCTTCCTGGGCCGAACGATCGAAAAGCCTGATCTTTTGGCAAATCGTCCACAGCCCCTGGCTGGCAAGGCGTTGAGGGCCGGGCGAAGGTCGAGATAACGATGTTAGCGCTCACTTCAATCGCGAGGCGGGGCGGTTTGTGCGCTGCGATTGTGCAGCTTTCGCCGCGGGAGCGCATTTGCCGCACTTCGTGACGAAGTATTGCTGCGGTCGCCGACCGCCGTGCGGCGAGCGTCGAAAAAACAACGACTTAGATACGATACATTTTGTGCAAAATCGGAAAACCGGGGCACGATATACTCGGCGCGACCTTCCGCCTTGAAAGTATCAATCATTTATTGACCGTCCCGAAGCTTCTCCTTGCTGGACGCTTTCTGGGTGAAACCCCGGATCGGCATTGGAAGGGCTTCCATGTTCAACCGCTCGCAAGTTCAGGCCGTCCTGACCCTCTCGGCCCTCGACCGGTCGCTGGCGACCATCGAGTTCGATCCGAAGGGCCGGATCCTGACCGCGAACGCGAACTTCTGCTCGGCCATGGGCTACGACCTGGCCGAGATCGTCGGGCAGCACCACAGCCTGTTCGTCGAGCCCGACTATGCCGCCAGCAGCGACTACGCGGCCTTCTGGGCCAAGCTCGGTCGCGGCGAATTCGACGCCCGCGAGTACCTGCGGGTGGGCAAGGGCGGCCGCGAGGTGTGGATCCAGGCCTCGTACAATCCGATCCGCAACGCGCGCGGCGCGGTGACCCGGATCGTCAAGATCGCCACCGACATCACCGAGCAGAAGCGCCGCGCCGCCGAGCAGCACGGCAAGATGGAGGCCATCGGCCGGGCCCAGGCGGTGATCGAGTTCACCCCGGCCGGCGAGATCCTGACCGCCAACCAGAACTTCCTCGACGCCCTGGGCTATTCGCTGGGCGAGATCCAGGGCCGCCATCACCGGATGTTCGTCGAGCCGGCCGAGGCTGATGCGCCCGGCTACGCGGCCTTCTGGGCCAGGCTGAACGCCGGCGAGTTCGTCGCCGCCGAGTTCAAGCGCCTGGGCAAGGGCGGCCGCGAGGTGTGGATCCAGGCCTCGTACAACCCGATCTTCGACCACAAGCGCCGCATCGCCAAGGTCGTGAAGTTCGCCACCGTGGTCACCGGCCGGGTCGAGGCCGTCAACGCCATCGCCACGGGCCTGGACCAGTTGGCCCGCAACAACCTGACCTACCGCATCGAACGGCCGGTCGACCCGCAGTTCGCCAAGGTGCGCGAGGACTTCAACAGCGCCATGTCGTCGCTGGACGGCGCCATGGGCGTGGTGGCCTCGGCCACCCAGAGCGTGGGGGCCGGCGCGCAGGAGATCTCGATCGCCGCCGACGACCTGTCGCGCCGCACCGAGATCCAGGCCTCGAACCTGGAGGAGGCGGCCGCCGCCCTCGACCAGATCACGGCCACCGTCAACCGCAGCGCCGAGGGGGCGCGCGAGGTCTCGCAGGTGGCCTCGGCCGCCCGCATCGACGCCACCCGCTCGGGCGAGATTGTCGGCGAGGCCGTCGCGGCCATGGGCGAGATCGAGGAAAGCTCGGGCAAGATCACCAGCATCATCGGGGTGATCGACGAGATCGCCTTCCAGACCAACCTTCTGGCCCTGAACGCCGGGGTGGAAGCCGCGCGAGCGGGCGACGCCGGCAAGGGCTTCGCGGTCGTCGCCTCCGAGGTACGGGCCCTGGCCCAGCGCTCGGCCGAGGCGGCCAAGGAGATCAAGGCCCTGATCGCCAGGAGCACCTCGCAGGTCGGCCGCGGCGTGCGCCTGGTCGGCGAGACCGGCGAGGCCCTGGCCACCATCGTCGACAAGGTCGGCAAGATCGACGGCCTGATCCTGGAGATCGCGCAGTCTTCGCGCGAGCAGGCCACGGGCCTCTCTGAGGTCAACACCGCCGTCAACCGCATGGACGAGGTGACCCAGCGCAACTCGGCCATGGTCGAGGAAGCCACCGTCGCCTCGGCCAGCCTGAAGCTGGAAGCCGGCGAGCTGGCCCAGCTGGTGTCGAGGTTCGAGGTCAGCGCCGGCGGGACGGTGAAGCAAGCCGCGAGGCGGCGGGCGTAAACCCAAAACCTCTCCCTCTGGGAGAGGTTTTTCAGGGATGGGGAGGGCTTTGCATCTTCACTTCACCGCCACGGTCGCGCGGCGCTCCAGCTTGCCCCAGCCGACCCGGCCGCCACGTACGGCGGTGAGCACCGACTTGACGACCACGTAGTACATCAGCTGGCGGTAGCCGAAGCGTTGCACCGGCAGGTAGGGCAGGTCCGCCCACGGCGCGCGCTTCTCCAGGGCCATGCCCAGGGCGCCGGCCGACAGGTCGACGAGAATGAACACCGCCCAGTAGAGCAGGCCGCGCACCATGTCGTCGGGCCGCCATTCCAGCGGGTGGGCGAGCGCGGCGTAGAGGCCCGAGACCAGGCTCCAGATCACCGCCAGGTCCACCAGCGGCGCGGCCACGGCCAGCAGGATCTGGAACAGCCAGATCTGCGGCAGGGCCACGAAGCCCAGCACCGGGGTCTTGGGATTGAACAGCGCCGCGCGGTGCTTCCACACGCATTGCAGGGTGCCGAACGACCAGCGGAAGCGCTGCTTGAGCAGGCCTGACACGGTGTCGGGAGCCTCGGTATAGGCGCGGGCGGCCGGGTCGAAGGCCACCTTCCAGCCGGCGCGCTGGCAGGCGATGGTCAGGTCCTGGTCCTCGGCCAGGGTGTCGGAGGGATAGCCGCCCAGGGCGTCGAGCACGCTCTTGCGCCAGGCCCCGACGGCGCCCGGCACCACGGTCACCGCGCCCAGGGCCGCCAGCGCCCGCCGCTCCAGGTTCTGGGCGGTGACATATTCCAGGGCCTGCCAGCGGGTGACGATGTTGAGGCGGTTGCCGACGATGGCGTTGCCGGCCACCGCGCCGATCTTCGGGTCGGCGAACCAGCGCACCAGCCGGCCGATGGTCGAGGTGGGGAACTGGGTGTCGGCGTCCAGGGCCACGACATACTCGCCCCTGGCCACGGCCAGGCCCCGGTTGACGGCCCGCGCCTTGCCGCCGTTCTCGAACGACAGCAGGGTCACGCGCGGATCGCCCGCGAAGTGGTCGCGCACCTCCTGGGCCGTGCGGTCCTTGGAGCCGTCGTCGAGGACCAGGACCTCGATGTTCTTCCAGTCGCTCTCCAGGATCCGCGCCACCGAGGCGGCGATCACCTTCTCCTCGTTGAAGCAGGGGATCAGTACGCTGACCAACGGACCGGTGGCGGGGTCGAGGTCGTCGGGCGTGCGCTCGGTCGCCTTGTGGACGAGGGCCAGGCAGGCCAGGAAGACGAGGCGCGCGACACCCAGCGCGATGGCGGTGATGAACAGCCCGACCAGCAGGGCGTTCAGCCCCCGGAAGAAGCCGAAACCCAGGCGGTCCAGCGCCAGGCCCACCGGGTCGCGTTCGCTCTTGGGCATCACCTGCTCGGGGGTCATGCCGGCCAGTTCGCCGACGGTGACGAGGCGATAGCCGCGGGCGCGGATGCCGTCGATCAGGCCGGGCAGGGCCTTGATGGTGTTCTCGCGATTGCCGCCGGCGTCGTGCAGCAGCACCACCTGGCCGGGATTGGCGCCCGGATGGTCGAGCCGGTCGAGCGCGCGGTCGATGATCACCTGCGGCGGCGGCTTCTGCCAGTCGTCGGTGTCGATCCGCAGGCCGACGATCAGGTAGCCGAGGGTCTGGGCGATCACCAGGGGATCGACCTCGCGCGGGGTCGAGGGCTCGGCGTCGCCGAAGAACGGCGGCCGGAACAGGCGCATCGAGCGGCCGGTGACCACCTCGAACAGGCGCTGGGTGGCGTTCAGCTCGACCTGGGTCTGGGGCAGCGGCGTCTCGCCGATATTGGGGTGGGTCCAGGTGTGGCCGCCGACGTCGTGACCCTCGCGGATCTCGCGCTCCACCAGGCCTGGATGCTTCTGCATGTTCTGGCCGATGACGAAGAAGGTCGCCGGCGCGTTCTTTTGTTTCAGGATGTCGAGGATCTTCGGCGTCCAGCGCGGGTCGGGGCCGTCGTCGAAGGTCAGGGCCACCAGGCCCGGCCTCTGGCCGTAGCGCTCGATGACGTAGGAGCTAGGCAGGACGTCGTAGGTCTCGCCCGAGATCAGGCCGGTGTCGGGGTCGAACTCCAGGGAGCGCTTGCCGGGCGTGGGCAGGGACGAGACGCGCAGCACCTCGCCGCCGCCGTCGAAGTCGACGCTCTGGCCGGCCGGGATGCGGGCGAGGTTGGCGGCTGTCCCCTTGCCGTAGGGCTGGCCCAGCACGCTCCACACGCCCGGATCCTCGCCGCCCATGCGCCACAGACCGTAGCCACGCGGCCGGAACGGGTCGGTGGCCTTGATCTGGTTGAAGAGGGTGGCCGCGTCGAGGAACCACACGACGTGCTTGTCGCCGTTGTCGGCGGCGTAGGCGTAGGTGGGGTTGAGGGCGTCGTCGTCCATGCGGATGTCGGCGCCGGCGTCCTGGGCGTTGCGGATGGCCTCGTGGAAGGTGGCCGCGTCGCCGCTCGCCGCGGTCCCGTCCGGCTTCAGCGTCCAGTCGTAGCCGTAGGCGCCCAGGGCCAGCACGGTGCGGGCCGGGTCGAGGGTCGAAAAGCGCTTGTCGAGCTCGGCCTCGTACCAGTCCTGGCCGGCGTTGGGGCCGGGATCGCCGCCGCCGTAGTGCTGGTCGTAGGCCATCAGCACGATGGTGTCGGCCGACTGCTGCAGGCGCTTGAGCGGCCAGCCCTGCTCGTCGAAGGGCGCGGTGACCCAGACCTCGCGGCCCGAGGCCTTGAAGGCGGCGCGGGCCTCGTCCAGCAGCAGCGGATAGTTGGCCAGACCCTTGGGCGACAGGGCCTCCAGGTCGAAGATGTAGCCGCCGAAGCCGCGCCGCTGGGCCAGGGAAACCAGGTTGTCGATCAGCGCCTTGCGGGCGGCCGGGTCGGCCAGCAGGGCGTCGGCCATCGGACCGTTGAACTTTGCATCGGCCGAGTTGTGGACCAGCGGCAGCACGGTGGGGTGATTGGGCGCGGCGGCGATGCGGGCCGTGCCGACCGGATCGTCGTCGACCGAGATCTGGCCCTTGGGGCCGTTCAGCGCCACCCACTGCGGCGAGACCACGTCGAGGCCGGCGATGTGCCGGCGCAGGGACTCGCGGCTGTCCTCGTCCCAGGGCACGTAGAAGCCGACGCTGAGCGGCTTGGCCGCGCCGATGGCGGCCGGCGTCTTGGCGGCGGGCAGGGCGCGCCAGGCCGGCGGCTTGGCTGGCTTGAGGCGATGGACCGTCTCCTCGTGCAGCGCCGACAGCACGTGCGGGTCCTTCAGCGTCACGGCCGGCAGGCGCGGGGCGAAGGCCAGGGTGGCCAGGAAGCCGGCGACGATCGCCGCCACCAGCGACAGGGCTATGCCCGCCGCCAGGGTGAACCGGCGCCGCCGCTTGCCGGTGGGATCATGGAAGATGTGCCGATCGTCGCCGCTCATCGCGCCGTGCCCCGTTCATACCGCTGATAACACGGTTTCGGCGGCGCAATGATCCTCGATCATGTCCGAACGGTGGCGCTTGAACGGCCTTGAAGCGACTGCGACTTTTTGGCGGGGGATCGCCTTCCGCCCCCCCACTCCCGTCATTCCCGCCCTCGTGGCGGGAAACCCTCAGTCAGCCGCAAGGGCAGGAGGGGGCGGCGTGCTCAGCACGCCGCTTGCGCCTCACGAAGAAGCGGAACCAGGGGTTCCCGCCACAAGGGC
>Ga0247822_10002041_pt1 | contig 12759 bp, 12 predicted proteins | sample 13C_Cellulose_Da_FD_192423 | JGI IMG/M metagenome (GOLD analysis project Ga0247822, IMG submission 192423) | Soil microbial communities from agricultural site in Penn Yan, New York, United States - 13C_Cellulose_Day30 | ecosystem: Environmental > Terrestrial > Soil > Agricultural land | place...
CCCGGGCCGGTCGAACCGCTCAGGGCCGCCGTTGCCGGTGCCGAGCGTCGCGGTCGCGGGCGGATCGACATTGTTGCCGGTAAGGCCGCCGCGCAGCTGGATGCCGAAGGTGCCGCCCGGCGCGATCAGATCCTTTGCGCCGATCGTATCGACGCGGACGAGGCCCCCGGTTGCGCCGACGCCGTCCGCCGAAGCACTTGGCCCTTTCTCGACCGTGACCTGGCCGATCAGGTCGGGGTCGAGATAGGTGCGCCCCGCGACGCCCGAATAGCCGCGATAGACGGTCGATTGCTGAAGCGATCCGTCGATGACGACCGGCACGCGGTCCATGCCCTGCATGCCGCGGATATTGACATCGAGCGCGCCGGAGTTGCGGTTGTCGCCGTTGAGTACGCCGGGAATGCCTGAGAGGAAGTCGCCGGGTGAGGTGCCGCGGAACCGCTCGATCTGCTCCTGCCCGCGATAGGCGGTCGACTGGGCCGAGCGGAAGTTGCGGTCGGCGGGGTTGGCGTCGGCGACGCCGCCGGTGCGGGGACCTTGGGTGCCGTTGCCGCCGGTTGCCCCCTCGACGCGCAGCGTGCCGAGCTGGACCGTCCCCGCACTCGCCTGCGGCGCGCGCTCGAGGATCGCCGAGGTCGGCGCGGTGAAGCGGTAGGTGAGGCCGGTGCCCTCGAGCAGGCGGCTCAGCGCCGACGCGGCGGGCAGACGCCCGCGCAGCGCAGCGGTGCGGATCGCGGTACCGTCGAACCCGCTCCACGACACCTGAACGCCCGACTGGCGAGTGAAGAGGCGCAGCGCATCTTCAAGTGTGCCCGCGGGAATATCGAAATCGCGCGTCGAGGCGGCCGTTGCACTGCTCTCCTGCGCATGCGCGGCGGTGGCGGGCAGCAGGGTGAGGAGGCTGGTACCGCACAGGCAGCGCGCGGCAATGGAAAACACGGATTGCGAACGAAGCATGATTCCCCCGGTCAGGCGGCGCCACACCATGTGGCACCTATAGATGCATTTGCGATGCATTTGCATCTTCTTCATTTGGGAGACTGGTGCTGGGGGCGGTTACCCAACCCGTGCGGGACGATTTTCTTCAGTGGATGACGATTGTTCCGGCGGGAAGGTGTGTGAGCTGGAGGTTCGCACCTGCGGCGAGCGCGGCCAGCGCATCGTCGGGGCGGTCGGTGCGGAACACGGCGCTGACCGGCTTCGCCCGGCTGAGATCGGCCAGCACGATCACCATTCCGCGGCGATAGCGCTTCACCTCGGCAATCGCTTCGGCAAGCGGGCGCTTGTCGATCAGCAACTCGCCGTTGCGCCAGGCGGCGATGCGGTCGGGGCGCAGGGCGGCGATGCGGCGCGCGGCGCCATCCGCATAGTGCATGCGTTCGCCCGTGCCGAGTTGCAGCGGGGACTGGCCGGACGCCGGCGCGACACGCACCGCGCCCTCGCTTACCGCGACTTCCACTGCGTCTGCATCGCGATGCGCGACCTCGAACGCCGTGCCGATATCCTCGGTAACCCCGTCCGCTGCGGCGACGCGGAACGGGCGCTTGTCGCCATGTGCGACGTTGAACCAGGCACGGCCGCGCAGCAGCGTCACGTGCCGTTCGTCGTCGCGGTAGTCGATCGTGATGGCCGATCCGCTGTCGAGCATGGCTGCCGATCCGTCGGCGAGGGTGACCGCGCGGATCGTGCCGGTCTCCGTCACATGATCCGCTCGCAGGCGCAACGCGAGATCGGGGCCGGCTAGCGCGAGTGCGAGGCACGCGACCGCGGCGCCTGCAGCGGCGCGCTTGCCGATCAACGGGTGCCATCGGCCCGCGATCCGCCTCAGCCCGTGGCGGGGCGGAGGCGGGGCGGGTATCTGCTCGCTGAACAGGCCGCGATGCAGTTCCAGATCCTGCCAGAAGGCGCGCTCGCGTTCGAACGCGCCTGCATGAGCGGGCTCGGTCAGCCATTGACGGATTGCGTGCAGATCGGCGCTTTCGGCAGTCCCGGATGCGAGCAGCAGCACATAGTCGCGCGCCTGCGCGTCAATCGTCCCGTCGATGTTTCCGGACTGGTTCATCGCTGCCTCTCCGCAACCATGACCGCTCGCGCGCCCAAATGCCCAACCCCCCGATGCATGATTTTCGTCATTCCCCGTCGCGCGCCGCCGCGAGCAATTGCATCGCCCGCCGCATATGTTTCTCGACCGTCGTGGTGGAGACCCCGAGCCGATCGGCGACTTCGCGCTGGGTCAGGCCTTCGTAGCGATGCAACTCGAAGACGCACCGGGTCTGCTCGGGGAGCGCGCGGGCGGCGGCTTCGACGCGGGCGAGCGTGTCGCTGGCGATCACCACGCGGTCCGCGGCCAGGGCTTCATCGGCACCCCAGAGCAGGGCCTGCGCCTCGACATCGACCTGTGACCGCCGCGTTTCGCCCTTGAGATGATCGATCGCGAGGTTGGCGGCGAGCCGGTAGAGATAGGCGCGCGGGTTGGCGATCGGGGGGACGTCGGCGACCCGCTGGGCGCGCAGCCAGAGGCTCTGCGTCACATCCTCGGCGCTCGCCCCGCTTCCCACGATCCGCTGCACGAAGCGAAGCAGCAGCGGCCGCTCGGCAACGATCAGCCTCGAGATGGCGCGGGCATTGGTGGGCATGCAACGCCCCTAGTCATATTGAGAACCTGTCGCAATAAGATGCTTCGAGGGCGGTGTGAGATCGGCGGCATGCCTGCCGCCGATCTCCCGCGGTTCAGATCAGCCGCCTGAGCTTGTCGAGCGCGACCTTCTGGCTTTCCTTGTGATCGATGGTCGCGACGAACTGGCCGTCCTTGTCCATCAGGAACACCGACGCGGTGTGATCGACCGTATAGTCTCCGCCCTCGACCGGCACCTTGGCGTAATAGACTTTGAAAGCCTTCACGATGCGCGCGATCTGTGTGTCCGTGCCGGTCAGGCCGATGATCGGCGTGTTGAACAGGGTGACGTAGCTGCCGATGTCCTTGGGCTTGTCATATTGCGGATCGACCGAGACGAAGACGATATTGAACTTGTCACCGTCCGGCCCAAGCTGCTTGCGCAGCGCGGCCATTCGGCTGAGCGTGGTGGGGCAGACATCCGGGCACCGCGTGAAGCCGAAGAAGATCGCATAGGGCTTGCCGCGCAGCGTCTGGTCGGTGACGGTCTTGCCGTTCTGGTCGATCATGTCGAAGCCACCGCCAAAGGCGGAGGCATAATTCTTCTCGGCCGTGGTCGGTGCGGTGCTGCGCTGCTGGAACCAGAGCACGGCAGTGACGGCAGCGGCGATCGCGACCAGCCCCCAGAGCCACAGGCGGGCACGGCGCAGGGGCGAGGCCTTCGGCGTTTCGCCTTGCGGGGTCTCAATGGTCATGGCCGGCTCCCGTTCCATAAGTGATCGCTTCGACCTTGAGCTGAACCGTCACCGCACCGGCCCTTTCGAAGCGCAGGGTCAGCGGCACGAGCGTGCCGAGCTTGAGCGGCTTCTTGAGGCCGATCAGCATGATGTGATGGCTGCCCGGCTTGAGCTCGAGCTTGCCGCCGGCGGGGACGGGGAGGCCGTTCGGCAGCGGGCGCATCCGCATCACACCGCCCGTCATCGACATGGTGTGGATCTCGACCTTGGCGGAGGCGGGGGAGCTGCCGCCGATCAGCCGGTCGGGCTGCTTCCCGGTGTTGCTGACCGTCATGAAGCCGCCGCCATTGGCCTGTCCCGGCGCGGTCTGGCGAGACCAGGGATGAGCGATCGAGATCGCACCGCGCTTGAAGTCGTGCGCTGCAATCGGCGTGGCGAGCGTGAGCGCTAGCGCGCCCACTGCGACGGGCCTGAACATCTGCATTTTCTCTTCTCCTTCTAGAAGTGACGGGTGAACGACAGCTCGACGCTGCGTGGCGCGCCGACGAAGACGAGGCCGGAGGCATAGCCCGACCAGTCGGCATAGAATTTGTCGGTAAGGTTGCGGCCGCGCAGCGTCAGCGTGCCGAGCTTCGAGCGCCATGCGACCGCGGCGTCGAGCGTGGTGAAGGCGTTGACCTTCACAGTGTTGGCGTTCGACGTGAAGAAGCCGCCATTGTGCCGGACCGATCCGGTCAGCGTGACCGGCAGCGCCTTGGGCGCATAGGTGACCACCACATCGGCGAGCCGCTCGGGTACGTTGGGCGGGCGGTTGCCTGAGCGGTTGGCGCCGCCGGCTTCGATCAGTTCGCCATATTCGGCGTCGAGCAAGGTGCCGCTGACCGCGATGTTGAGTTCGTCGGTCGCGGGGAGGTTGAGCGATAGCTCGGCACCGCGCGAGCGCAGGTTTCCGCCCTGGACGACGACCGCCGGGTTCGCCGGATCGCGCGTCAATATGTCATCCTGGCGGATGTTGAACAGCGACGCGGTCAACTCGACCCCGCTGCCGGTGAGCGAGGTCTTGATCCCGGCTTCGTACGAATAGCCGGTGGTGAGGTCGAACGCGGCATTGGCGGCGCTCAGGAACAGCAGCCCGCTCACCGGCGTGACGGCATAGCTATACTGCGCGAAAACCTGCGTCTTGGGCGTCAGGCTGTAGACGGTGCCGATCCGCCATGAGACCGGATCGTAGCTCTGGCCATAGGTCTGAACCGCGCCGCTGGTGACGTTCACCACACGGCGGTCGAGCTTGACGTGATCGTAGCGAAGACCGCCCGCGACGAGCCATTCGGGTGTCAGGTTGAGCGCGTTCTCGGCAAAGAGCGCGAAGGAATCGATATTCGCATCGATGTCCTGCCGCGTGCCGAAACTGGCTGGAATGTCCTGCGGGAAGGTGCCGCGGACCGGGGTGAACGGATCCACGGACGCGGCACTGCCGAAGCGGCGCTGGGTGAAGAAGCTGGTGCCGCCGAACTCCACCCCCGCGACGAAGCGATTGCGCATCCCGGCGACCTTGCCGTCAACGGCGAGATGCAGTCGCTGGCTCCAATATTGGTGATCGTGGGTGATCAGCGAGGTGTTCCGGTCGATCAGCCCGGTTGCGGTGTTGAAATTGTATTCGTCGGCGTCGCGCCAGATGCGGTCGGACGTGTACCAGCTGGTGTCGCTCACCAGCTTCAGCGAGTTCGACAGCGCGTATTCCGCGCGGGCGCGAAGCCACAGCGTGTCCGATTCCACATCGCTGTCGAGGACATCGAAGTTCACACGCCGCATTGCCTTGTCGAGCACGAGGCCCGCGCTGCCCGACACCGCGTCCGATGGGTTGCGGGCGATCGCGCGCGAAACGACCGGCGTGCCGAAATAAGCGCTTGAGAACCGGTCCTCGAAATAGTCGGCGGATACCGTCAGCGAGAAGCGGTCGCTGGGTCTGAACAGCAGCGAAGCCGAGGCGGCGAAGGTGCGGCTGTCGGTATCGTCGATCCATCCCGACGAGCGCGACCAGGAAAGATCGCCGCGCACTGCGACCGTCGATCCGAGCGGCAGGTTGACGTCGCCCGCCAGCCGCGCGGTGTCGAAACTGCCATAGCTGGCCAGCACCTCGCCGCTCGCCCCGTCGAGCCTGGGACGGCGCGGGACGAAGTTGATCGCGCCGGCCAGCGCGCCTTCGCCCGAGGTGACCGAGGCGGGGCCTTTGATCACCTCGATCCGCTCGAACATCCACGCATCCCAGTTGCGGATGCCGACGTCCGAATTGGCCATGCGCACGCCGTCGTGGAGATAGTTCACTGCGCGGTGGAAACCGCGCATCGACACCGATCCGATCGATCCGGGCAGATTGCCCGATGCAACGCCCGGCGCGGCGTTCATCGCCTCGATCGCAGTGCGCACGCCCTGATTCTGGAAATCGACCTGGGTGACGATATCGACGATCGCTGACGTTTCACGGTTGGTGAGGCCGAGCCGGCCGGCGACATCGGGCGCCTCTTCCAGCTGGCGCTGACCGGTAACGACGACGGTTCCGGCGTCGCCGCGCGCGACTTCATCCTGCGCGAAGGCGGGGGCCGCCGCGAGGGTTGCGGCGATGGCGATAAGCGAAGTCTTCACGAGATACTCCCTGATGATGTCTTGGTTTGTGTGCGGAGGCGCGGCGCGCGCCGGCGCCGCAGCCAGTGGAGAAGGCCGGTCCCGAACAGCGCGGCCGGGACGAGGCCGAGCAGCAGAACGAGGATGCGGACAGGGGTGCCGCCGACCGACCCGTCGTGCAGCGTACGGATCCATGCCGAGACGGTTGTCCCGGCATTGCCCCGGCGAATGTCGTGAACCGCAAGGACACGGCCCGAATATGGGTCGACGAAGACGAAGCTGCCCGGGAAGCGCTGGTGCGGGTCGCCCGGCACCTGCATCCGCATCCGGAACGGCTTGTCCCCCGCAGGCGGCACGTCGATGAAGGCGAGCCGGGCATCGGGCAGCGCGCGATGCGCCGCCGCAAGCGCCGCCGCGACGGAAATCTGCGTACCTTCCCTTGCGGTCGAACGTGGTGCGGGCAGCGTGTCCGGAGTCGCGATCGCAGCGCCGATTACCTGGGTCTTCACGTCCGGCAGTGCGAGCAACACGCCGGTCCCGACAAGCACGAGCAGGAGCAGCGAACTCCAGAGTCCGAAATGCTTGTGCAGATCGCGCAGGCGGCGGATCGGCGCGGCACGGCGCTTGAACGCCAGCGCCTTGCGCCAGCTGCCCCGCGGCCACCAGGCGGCGATGCCGGAGACGAGCAGCACCAGCATCGCGACGCCCGACCAGCCCACGATCTGCCGCCCCGTCTCCCCCGCGAGCAGGTGCATGTGCAGCTCGTAGAGCCAGCTCATCAGATAGCCGCCCCAGGGTTCGGCGCGGAGCACCTCGCTGCCGTCCGGGGAGAACCAGACCATCTCGCGCTCCGCATGATGGCCGTGGTGTTGCGACGCCGGATAGTAGCGCGCGGGGATCGCTCCGCCCGCGCCGGTGGCTTCGAACGACCAGTCGCCTGCGGGCCAGCGTTCGCGTGCTGTCGCGAGCGCTTGGTCCCAGACCGGCGATGACCAGCCGGGCGTCGGGCCATGGGCTTCGCCGACCGCACTGCGATTCAGCGCGGCGTCGATCTCGACATAGAAGACCAAGGCAGAGCCGGTCAGGCCGAGCAGCACGAACAGCAGGCCGAGGCTGAGCCCGAGCCACAGATGCACGCGGCGGACCAGGATGCGCGCGCGGCTCATCGAACCGCGACTCCGGTCGCTGCGCGTGCGGCAGGATGGAGCGCCGCATCACCCATCTGGATGGCGATGCAGAGCAGGATCAGCAGCCATGCCGACCGGCGGACCCGGCGCAGCACAGGCGTCAGGGCGGCAGGACCGCCCGTGGCAACCAACATGTCGGAACCTCGTTTGCCGGCGCCCTCCGCATGCGGGACGACGCGTGCGCAGGGTGCGGGGCACCCCGTGCGATCAGATGGCGAACGACGTCAGACGGTTCGCCGCGCGGCTTTCAGGCGTGCGCGGGCGGTGCGTGTGCCGGCGGCGGTGGCGCGGCGAGGCGATGGACCGTGAATTCGGCGATGGCCGGATCGGCGCGCACGCCATGCGCGGCAAGACTGAACGTGGCGAGGGGGGCTGAAGCCGATGCGACCAGCCCGCCGCCGAGACCGGTGGCAAAGGTGCAATCGGATGTTCCGCTGCCATGCCGGTCCGGCGCGTCGTCGTCGCCGGTCGGCAGAAATGCCTTGGCTTCGCCCAGCCCGGTGCAGACCGAGATGACGATGCCCTTTGGTGCTGCGGTCGGCATGAAGCCGGTGGGGATCGCAACGCGAATCGCGAGCACGAGCGCGAACAGCACCAGAAGGATGCTGCGACCGCCGCGCGACTCTCTGATCCAGCCCGCCATGCCGCGCGTCTAGCGGCCTCGCATCAGCTTGTCATCGGGGTCGTGGTATCGCGAGGGACCAAGGCGCTAGGGAGCGATGCCCATTTGGTGGAACTCTGAGGCGACGAACGGGTCCTCGGCAAGCGCCGCCTTGATATCGGCATCGCTGCCCGCCTGATCGCCCTTGCGGCGCCTGGCGATGCCGCGGCCATAGAGTGAGGCGGCCTGTTTGGGCGCCTTCGCCAAAGCGGACGAATAGCGGATGATCGCTTCGTCGAGTTTGCCCTGCCGCAGCAGGACGAGCGCCAGACTGTCGATGAGCGGCGGTGTCCCTGGCATGAGCTTGAGCGCTGCAGTGCAATCGGCATGGGCCTGTTCGAGATCGAAATTGGCGCCCACCTGTTCCCAGCAAAGCTGGTTCAGGACGCCCGCATTGCGCGGTGCCTTGGCACGAAGCTGCGCGAACTGCGCGCGCGCTTCGTCCTTGCGGTCGAGCTTGACGAGCAGGCTCGCGCGATCTCCCCACCAGATCACCGGATCCGTGCTGCCGGCCATGGCGGCATCGATCGTCGCCAATGCGCCCTTGAGATCGCCTGCGCCCGCCTGTGCCTGCCAGCGCAGCCGCTGTGCGAAGAGTTGATCGGGCTGAACGGCCAGAATGGCGTCCGCATCGGCGAGCGCCATGGCATATTCGCGCTGCGCGATCAGGATCTGTGCCCGGCGCCCGTGCGCCCAGAGATTGTTCTCAAGCAGGTCGATCGCCCGGCCGAGCAGAGCGACGGCCCCGGCGAAGTCGCCCTGATTCTGAAGAATGATCGCGCGCCCGTGGAAGACATAAGCGAGGCGCGGGTTGATCGCGGCCGCCTTGTCGAGGCTTTCGACTGCCTGCTCATTCTGCTTTTTCCAGGCCAGCGCCACCCCGCGATTGGCCCAGGCGAGGCTTGCCTTGGGATCGAGCTTCACCGCCTTGTCGAAATCGGTGATCGCGTCGTCCATCCGGCCGATCTCCAGGAAATGCGCGCCGCGGCTGGTCCAGCCTTCGGCGGTGGTGGGCACCTCCTTGTCGCGAGCGGCGATTTCGGCGGAGGTCGGGCGATAGTCGTGCGGCGCCATGACCAGGACGCGGACGTCCGACATGGCCTTCATCGCCCCGGCAGCCTCGCGCGCCTCGACCGCGGAAATCTCGGGCAGCAATGCGCGGGTGCTGCTTTCCATTTCGAGCACGCCTTCCTCGATCCTGGCGCGGCGCGAGAACTCGTATCCGGCGAGCTTGCGGAGCGGCACGTCGGCGCCCTTGATCGAGAAGCCCTGGCCCGCACGCGGCAGATCGATGCGCTCGCGCGTGACCGCATAATAGGGGAAGCTGACCGCAAAGGGCGCGTCGGCTTGCGTGCCGGCCTCGCGTTCGGTGTCCATTTCCCAGCCCAGGCCGGCGCCATCGAGTTCGTAACCCTCGCCCGGCGTCCAGGTCAGGTCGGCCTTTCCGGCCAGGGTCAGCCGATACTCTCCGGTTCCTTCGTTGAAGGATCCCGATACCTTGTCCGGCGTGACGAAATCATATCGCCGTTTCCAATAGGCCTTCAGCGCGGCGTCGAGCTGTTCGGGGGCAATCGACGCGAGCTGCAGCCGGAGCGCCTGCGCCTCGTCGCCGCGGGTGAGCGTAGTCACTTCGATGGGTGCTGGAAGCGCGATGCCGGCCTTGGCGTCGATCCAAATATCGGTTTCGGTACCCGGACGCGTGGCAGGTTGCGGCGCGATGGCGACCAGTTCGGCACCCTGCGGCCGAAGCGGGAGTGCCCAGCGGAAGGGCGGGGCGGCGATCTCGTCGAGCGCACGATCGCCGTTGCGGGTGCCGTCGAGCCAGTAGGTGCGGCCCCCGATCTGTGCGCGCACCAGCACATGATCGAACGCCCCCGCCATCGGCAGGCGCCCGTCGAGCCCGTCACCGGTGGTCGCGTTGACCAATGCGGCATCCGCCTCGATCCCGAGCCCGTGCAGCAGCGCGAGCAGCAGCGCCGTCTTGCCCTTGCAATCGCCAAAGCGGCGGGCCCAGGTCTCGTCGGCGCTGGCCGGAGCCAGATTGCCTTCGTTCATGCCGAAATAGACGTAGCGGACCCGATCCTGCACCAGTTTCAGGGCTGTGGCAGCCTGGACCTTAGGGTCTGCGCTCGCTGCCCGGATCCGCGCGACCTCCGCCTTGAGCGGGGAATCTGCGCGGAGCGTCGATGCCTTGATGTAATGCGGGAGGAGAAGCGCGGAGAGATCGTTCCATTTGCCGAACTGGGTGAACTCCACCCTCCGGACCGGGAAGAAGCGCAGCGGCGCGTTCTTCGGCGCCTTGAGGGCCGGGAGACCGTCCAGCGTCCACTCCACATGCTGCTCGGTCCCGCTCGTCCACTTGCGCGGCTCGGCGAGCGTGCCGGATTTGCGCCATTGCACCATACGGTCGGACGGCCAGCTCGCCAGAAGCCGGGTCCGCGTTCCCGGCAATCCGGCAGGGAAATCGACCGTGAGTTCCGAGTGCGCGCCGAGCACCGGATCGCGATGGGTGGTCGTGAAGGCCAGTTCGATGATGTCGCCGACCTGTAGCCCTTCGGGCTGCAGCGTGGCGGTCAGGATGCCGTCGAGGACCGACTCCTCCAGCTTCCCTTCCCGGCGCAACACCGTGAAGTTCTGCTTCGCGAGGACGTTGATCGTTTCGGCGCCGCGGACGATGTTGAGCTTGTGAACGGTCAGCGTTCCGCTTTCCGGGCGCCAGGGCAGTACGACATTGCCCATCGCGGCCAGACCCTGCGGGTTGAGCAGCTTGACCGTCGATTCGACATAGCGTTCGTCGAACTGAGCGCCGAAACGGATTTGATGGTCGAGCGAAAGGATCTCGATCGGAGCGTCGGCAAGGGGCGGCACAGGCGCGGCCCGCTTTGCGACCTTGGGGAATGTCGTTACCCAGGCCGGTGTCGCCGCGACATTGGGCTTTTCCTGAGGCCTGTCCTGCGCCCAGGCAGTGGCGGCCAGGACCAAAGCGCTGAGCGCAAACAGATTCCGCATGTTTCCTCCCCCTGGGCGCGGAACATATCCGATCCGAAGGGGCCAACAAGTGCGTTTGCACGTGCGCAGCGGCTCCGCGCGCCTTGGCGCGCGCGCCTCTGCGTGATCAGGTGGCTATTTCCTGCCAGGCTCCGGGCGCGACGCCGTCCAGTGTCCAGTCGCCGATGCGCCAGCGCACCAAACGCAGCGTCGGATGGTTGATGGCAGCGGTCATGCGACGCACCTGGCGGTTGCGGCCTTCGCGGATCGTCAGGCGCAACCAGCAATCGGGCACGGTCTTGCGGAAGCGTACCGGCGGGTCGCGCGGCCAGAGCTGCGGAGGATCGATCCGCTCGACATGGGCGGGCAGGGTGAGGCCGTCCTTGAGCCGTACACCGCGGCGCAATCCCTCGAGCGCCGCTTCGTCGGGCTCGCCCTCGACCTGCACGAGATAGGTCTTGGGAGTCTTGAATCGCGGGTCGGCGATCCGTGCCTGCAACCGCCCGTCATTGGTGAGCAGCAGCAGCCCTTCGCTGTCGAGATCGAGCCGGCCGGCAGGGTAGACGCCCGGAAGGTCGATGAAGTCCGAGAGGGTCGGGCGCGGCGTCGGGTGGCGCGCGTCGGTGAACTGGCAGAGCACGCCATAGGGTTTGTTGAACAGGATCAGCCGCGCCATGTGGAGGCCTTAGCGGCAATGCGTGGCCGAGGCGATATCGCCAATGGCTCCGGATCGGATGCACATCCGCTCAGCTTCTCGAAATGACCGTCTAGTGTTCCCACCTGGCGCGATGCCGTGGGAAGGAAAGATGCGGCTCGCGAATCATCTCTTCCGTGGCGACAATCTGGACGTGCTCCGCGCCCATTTCGCGGACGCGAGCGTCGACCTCATCTATCTCGACCCGCCGTTCAATTCGAACGCCAGCTACAGCATCCTCTTCCGCTCGCCGCGGGGCGATGAGGCGGACGCTCAGGTCGAGGCATTCGCGGACAGCTGGCACTGGAACGACAGCGCCGAGGACGCCTTCGACCAGGTGATGCGGAGCGGGTGCACGCGGGCGTTCGGCCTGCTCAATGCGATGCGCGCCTTCCTGGGCGAGAACGACATGATGGCGTATCTCGCGATGATGGCGGTCCGGCTGATCGAGCTGCATCGCGTGCTCAAGCCCACGGGCAGCCTCTATCTCCACTGCGATCCGACCGCGAGCCATTACCTCAAGCTGCTCGCCGACGGGGTGTTCGGCGCCGACCGGTTCCGCAACGAGATCACCTGGAAGCGTACTTCGGCGCATAGCGACGGCGGGCGGTACGGGCGGAACACCGACATCATCCTTTTCTATTCCAAGGGGCCGAAGCCGGTATGGAACCCGCAATTCGTACCCTATGACCGCGGCTATGAAGCCCGCTTCCGCAACCGTGACCCGGACGGGCGGCAGTGAATGGACGACAACCTTACCGCCAAGGGGCTGTCGGGCGGCGGCTATCACTATGCGTATAAGGGGGTTCATTCCTATTGGCGGATGCCGGTCGAGACGATGGAGCGGCTCGACCATGAGGGGCGGCTCCACTTCACGCGGAGCGGGGGCATCCGCCTGAAACGCTATCTGGACGAGGCGCGGGGGGTGCCGATGCAGGCGCTGTGGAACGATATCCCGGCGATCAACTCGCAGGCGCAGGAACGGCTGGGCTATCCGACGCAAAAGCCGATCGCATTGCTCGAACGGATCATCGCGGTCTCATCCAACGAAGGCGACCTGGTACTCGACCCATTCTGCGGTTGCGGAACGGCCGTGCACGCCGCCCAGAAACTGGGGCGGCGCTGGGCGGGGATCGACCTCTCCGATCTCGCGATCGATTTCGCCGAGCGCCGGATGAGCGCTGCGTTTCCGCATATGGCGTTGAAGCGCGACCCGACCTAGCGCGCTTCCCATTCGCCGCGGCGGTCCGTACACC
>Ga0247822_10002042_pt1 | contig 12750 bp, 8 predicted proteins | sample 13C_Cellulose_Da_FD_192423 | JGI IMG/M metagenome (GOLD analysis project Ga0247822, IMG submission 192423) | Soil microbial communities from agricultural site in Penn Yan, New York, United States - 13C_Cellulose_Day30 | ecosystem: Environmental > Terrestrial > Soil > Agricultural land | place...
GGTCCTGCATTCGCCGCCTTTGACTGGATCTGGCGCATCACAGGTCGTAGCTGACTGGCCCAGGAGCGCAACATTTCGGTGTCAGACTCGAAGCCCGCCCGATCCGCGTTGCCGATGCGGGAGATGCGGGGCACCAGACGGAAGTCGTTGGTGTTAGGTATGGGAATCATCTGCACCCGAACCCGGAAACTTGTCGTACGCCCGTGACTGCCAAACATCGCCTCACCCAGGCGACCTGCCGGGCGGTCGAAGGAGATGGAGTGTGGGAGCACGACTGGACCAGGGCTATATCCATAGTGAGCAAAGGCAGACTGCGCCGCTGCGACGATGGCGGTGACGTTGGAATTTTGCACCGTCACCGAACCGGGCCCCCCGGACTCCGCCACTGGTGAGACTAGGCAACCCGAGAGAAGAAGTAGCAGCCCGAGGGCGCAGAAGGGGGAGAGGATACGGCTCATCGCTGTATCATGGGAAGTCCTGCTCTGCCCCACAAGCTGATATCGCCGCTCCTGCGTGTTGGAATCGATGATCGCCTCGTCATCGCCCGACGTGATATTCCTAGACGCATGAAGTTTCGCCCCCTCGCTCTCGTCGCTTCGCTCTGCGGTTTGTTCACTTTCTTTCCTTCCCCCGCCCAGTCCGCCGACTCCGATGTCTGGGGAAAGTCTCCCGAGGCGAGCGATGATCGCTTTACCAACCCCAAAAGCACCCTCTATGCCGGTCCCGACGGCTGGTACAATACGGGCGAGGTGCGGGCGACTTTTGCGGGAGCGGCCTCCCCCGCCTACCAGTATCGAGCCAACTTTCAGGAGATCAATGGCGCCTATGAAGCCGTGAAGGATCTACAGACGCTCCACATGGACTTCGGTGGCGAAGGCCGGCCTGCTCCGGGCGTTTACCAGATCGCTGACAAGGCCGACCCAGCTGGCAAAACCGTTCGCGTGTCCTTTGCCGACGTATCCAAGGGCATGATCCGGGAGTGGTCGGCGCCATCCGGAGCCGGGACATTGACGGTGTCCCTCGTCAATGGCTTTACCTATTTCAAGTGCCGCAACGTTGCGCTTAAGTCTTCCGATGACCAGAAACCCTTGACCGTCGGGTTTGAGGGCGCGCTCTCTCCCGAGTGACCCTCGCGGGGGCTTCTCGCGAAAAGTCGAACGATAATCCTCGTACGGAACCCGGAGCCTGAAATAGTTTACGGTTCCATTCCTTAAAATGTCCAAAATCGCTCTCATCACCGGTATCACGGGTCAGGACGGCTCCTATCTGACCGAGCAGCTTCTCGCCAAGGGATACACCGTGCACGGCATGGTTCGCCGTGCGAGCTCGTTTAATACCGGCCGGATCGACCACCTTTTCAATGACCCGGAAATCTACGGGCAGAGACTTTTCCTTCATTACGGCGATCTTACGGACTCCAGCAACCTGAACCGATTGCTCGAAAAGATCGGCCCGGACGAGATCTATAACCTCGGCGCTCAGAGCCACGTTAAGGTTTCCTTTGATGTGCCCGAGTACACCGCCGAGGTCGATGGCATCGGCACACTTCGCTTCCTCGATGCGATCAAGGACGTGGGACTCAAGAAGACCTCTCGCTTTTATCAGGCATCGACGAGTGAACTCTACGGCCTCGTCCAGGAAGTCCCACAGACCGAGAAGACTCCCTTCTACCCGCGCTCACCCTACGCCGTCGCCAAGCTCTACGGCTACTGGATCATTGTGAACTATCGGGAGGCCTATGGCATCCATGCCTCCAATGGCATCTTGTTCAACCACGAGTCGCCCCGTCGCGGAGAGACTTTCGTCACGCGCAAGATCACCCGCGCCGCTGGCCGCATCAAAGCCGGTCTCCAGAACGAGCTCGTCATGGGCAATATCGACTCAAAGCGCGATTGGGGTTTTGCCCCCGACTACACGGACGCGATGTGGCGCATCCTCCAGCAGGACGAACCCGATGACTACGTCTGCGCGACCAATGAGACGCACACCGTTCGCGAATTCATCGAGCGCACCTTCGCTCACTTGGGGATGGAACTCGCCTTTGAGGGCACCGGCGTCGACGAAGTCGGCATCGAAGTCGCCACCGGCCGCAAGCTTGTCCGCATCAGCCCCGACTACTTCCGCCCGACCGAGGTCGACCTTCTCATCGGCGACTACGCCAAGTCCTACGCCAAGTTTGGCTGGGAACCCACCGTGCGGTTCCACGAACTCGTCAAGATCATGGCCGACGCCGATTTCGAGCTCGCTCTCAAAGAAGAGCGTGGCAAGTAAAGCCCTCGCCCACCTCTCGGAGATTTAGCAAAAGAGCTTTGCCTTTTTTCGGGCAAAGCTCTTTTGCGTTAGAATTTTAGACTCCCGTACAGGGAGCTGCTCCAACGTTTCGCGGGCGCGATCCGCTTTCAGCGAGAGCGGAAATGATGAGCTCCTTAGATAAGTGTCTTCGTGGCATTGATTCGTCCCGGTCAAAGGTCCTCTCGCGGTGATGTCCTGGCGTGGCGCCGGCGAAAGTCTTCCCCTCGTTTGTCGGGGGGCTGTCTTGTTGGGGGAACTTCGGGTGAGTATTGATGTTAATGCAAGTATTGACTTGCTTGAGATGTGAGGATGACGACGTGCCCTTCGCTGTCTAAAAAGGAGGTCATTGTGGCGAAATCGTGACATTAGTTTGTGTCCGGAAGGAGCGGCCAATGTTAAATATTTGTGTAAATAAATACGTCGAAGACGAGGCGATTGTTGATCTGTGGTGGACGGAAAAGGGCATTACAAACGTGTAAAGGCTTATGGAGGAACGCGCTGCGGTGCGAAGCGGTTCGGAGGGGGAGAAGTGCGGCGCTTCATCAGTGAGGTACGGGAAATACCCCATGCCTCGGTGAGGTATAGCACGGGATTGACCGGTGACAAACCGGGCCTAGCATCCGCGACCCGTGAAGGCATCTTCTACAATTTTGGCGACTTTATTAATTGGATCTGCCCCGCTACTGCATGCGCAGGGGGTACACACCGTGCCCGTGGGATCGGTCACTACGGAGGTGGCACCGGGGGCCGCGGCCGCGCGCACGATCTCGTTGATTTCGTTTCCCCTGACCGGGGTGGCGGTGGCGGTGGGCCAGATGAGCGGCACGCTGACTGGCGTGACGGCGAATACCCTTACGAATACGATGGCAGGCTGGGCAGCCGGGGAGCTTTCCATAGCGGCGACGCCTCACCTGATCCGCATCACGAGCGGCGCGGCGAAAGGCCGGACCTTCCTCATCTCCACGAGCGCGGGAAATAGCGCGACGACTGTGACCATCGACGCCGAGGAGGCGGGATTGGTGGATCTCACGACGGCGGGCATCACGGCGGGGGATACTTATGAAATCCTCGCCTGCGACACGCTTAGCTCGCTTCTCGGAACGCCCGCGACGACCGGCATCCAGGGCGGGGCGAATGCCGACGCGGCGGACAATATCCAGATCCTCGTGCAGGGGCAGTACCGAAAGTATTACTATAACACGACGCGCGAAGCGTGGGTTCGTCTCGGGCCAGAACAAATCTCAAACAACGTGCCCGTGCGTCCAGATACGGCAATAACGTACAGTCGACTCGGGCAAACTCCCCTGGAGTTCACGATCACAGGTCGCGTGCCGACCACCGACCGTAAAGCGCTGGTTCGGAACTCGGGTCCGACACCACTGGCTAATGGATGGCCGACCGACACGACCCTGGCAACCTCCGGCATAGCCGACATTCCGGGATGGGTGAAAAACAGCTCCCCTACCGTGGCGGACACAGTGCAGATCAACCTCAACGGATCATCTCGCAAGTACTACCACGATGGCACCCAGTGGCGTCGCGTGGGTCCGAACACCCCCAGCAATAATGTCGTCCTCGGAGTGGCCGAAGGCGTGATCATCGGCAAGCAAGGCACCCAGCCTGGAGCCAGCACGGTCCAGCAAAATCTTCCGTACAACCTTTAAGACAGCACCTCAATGAAACTCATCAAGCACCTGCTCATCACGGCCAGCCTCTTGGCCTGTTCAGCCTTCAGTTCTCAAGCGATCACTCTCACCGGATTTGGAGACACGGATTACAACGTCACTGTCCGCGACTTCGCGACGGTAGAGGCTGGCAGCGATTCGCTCCGCGTGGCGGGATCGGACGACGGTTCTTCCGTCTATGGCACATTGACCACGCCTATCTCCCTGAGCCAGTCCTATGACTATCTGCTGCTGACCGGCTATTACACTGGAACATCCAGCGCAAGATTCGACATCTCGCTCTTCGACGAAGAAGGGAACTCGCTGACCTACATGGGGTCCTTCAGTGCATTCGATCCTGGTGTATTGATGACCGTACGCCTGGATTTCAGTTTTGCCGAAGGTGTATTGACTGGACCAGTAATCATGGTCGGCCTAATCAGCACAGGCTCTGGCAGCCATGTCGATCTCACCGTCGATCACCTGACGGCGGAGGCGATCCCGGAGCCCTCCACCTGTGTGCTGATCGCGCTGGGCGCGGTCGGCGTGCTCTTCTTCCTGCGCCGCCGGAAGGTGGCCTGATCTCGACATTCGAATATTTCCTTTTCCCGACACTTCCGTCCCACCCGAGGTCACTTCATGAAACTTTCCAATATCCTCACCCTGGCCGCGCTCGGATGCACGGCCGCGACGGCTTCCCTGCACGCGCAGACGAAGTTCGGCACGATCGACGTCACACAGCGGGCGAACAACAACAACAATCTGTCGCACGCGAGCCCCGGCATCTCGCTGGCGCTGGGTCCGGGTTCGTCCCCAGGCATTACGTTGCTGAACACCTCGAGCCGCGGCGACTATGAGCTGACCTTTGGCAATGCTCCGGACACGGACAATGGCATGCTCATCACGTCGATCAACCAATTGACGCGCAATGACAGTGCGACGGGCGGACCGGCGACGGGGGCATTCTTTGCCACGAGCAGCTTCGACCGGAACACGACGGGGCGCTACTACTGGATCGCGCTGCATTGGGCGGATGATTACGACAGCACGGAGGTGAACTACAATGTGGCCTTCGCGTATTTCCCGTATAGCAAGTGGTTCGGCGGCGTGGCGCGGAACACCGTAAACAACGGTGTGATGACCTCGCTGGAGGGCAGCGCGGGGCTGGTACTCGGCACACACTTCATCGATCCGACCTCCTCGGCCGGTCAATACACGCTGAACATCAACTCGTTCTTCCCGAATGCGGCGCAGAGCGGTGTGCTGCTGGTGAATGGCGCGAAGAACGAAGACAACTTCGCGATGTCGATGGCTAATGCCGACGGCACCTACACGATCTACTGCCACGACAACTCGGCAAACACCGACACGTATGAAAACGACGGCGTCGGCTTTGTCTATATCCCGGTCTCGAAGATCGGCCAGGACGGCCTCGCCGCGATGGGCCGCATCAATGGTGACACAACGGCCGATGTGGCCGCGGGTAACTTCACCGTGACCAAGGGCGGCACGGGCCAGTGGTATCTGAAGATCCCCGGCCAGTCCCCCTCCACGGGCACGCTGGTGATCAGCCCCGCAGGTGGCGATACTTATAACCTCGACAACATCGTGAACGCGGGCTGGGACGCGGCGAATGAACGCTGGATCATCGAGAGCCGCGACATGAGCGGCACGCTCGGCGCGAATCCGACGCTGCAAAACCTCGAGGGCGGCGAAGACGTGTTTAGCTTTGCGTTCTTCTCCAAGATCGCCTTCAACGTGCCTCCGACCGTGGCCATGACGGGTCCGGCGAATGGCGGCACCAGCGTGCAGGGCGCTCCCGTCCTGCTCACCGCCACGGCCACGGATGACTCCGGAGTGACGAAGGTGGAGTTTTACAACGGCACGACGAAGCTCGGCGAAGACACGACGGTGCCCTATGAATATACTTGGACCGGCGCAGCGTTCGGCACGCACACGCTCACCGTGCGGGCGACGGACGGCGAAGGCGCCACCTCGTCTTCGGCGGCGGTGAAGTTGACTGTGACGCCTCCGGCTGGGACGGACGCGCTGTCCTTCGACGGATCGGATGACCATGTGACCTTTGGCGACGCAGCGGCATTGAAGCTCTCGACCTTCACCCTCGAATGTTGGTTCCGCCGGGAAGCTGGTGGCACGGGCGCCTCGACGGGCGTGGGTGGCGTGACGGGCATACCGCTCATCACGAAGGGCCGCGGCCAGTCGGACGGATCGAACGTGGATTGCAACTACTTCTTCGGTATTGACGAGGCCTCCGGCGTGCTGGTGGCGGATTTCGAAGACCTGGCGACGGGCTTGAACCACCCGGTCTCCGGCGCGACGGTGATCCCGGTGGGCGAGTGGCAGCATGCGGTGGCGACCTTTGACGGGACGAGCTGGCGCATCTATCTCAATGGCCGCCTGGAGGCGGAAGCCTCCGCGGACGGACAGGTGCCACGCAATGACTCCATCCAACACGCCGCCATCGGCACGGCGATGAACTCCACCGGCACGCCGGAAGGAAACTTCGCCGGAGTGATGGATGAGGTGCGCATCTGGAACCGCGCGCGCAGCCTGCAGGAGATCCAGAGCGCGATGAACTCCCAGATCCCCTCCGCCACGGGCCTCGCCGCCCGCTGGGCGATGGACGAGGCATCAGGCAATACGATCCAGAGCTCCGCCGGCGCGGCGGTGAATGGTACGCTGGTAAATGGCGTCTTCCGCACGACGGGTGCGCCTTTCGATGCGAATATCCCGCCGATCATCGAGGCGGTCTCGCCCGCGGATGGCCTGACGAATGTGGGAAACTCCACGGCGCTGCAGGTGACGGCCTCGGACCTGGATACTAATAACATCCAGGTGACCTTTTACAGCCGCAAGGTGGCCGCGACCTCGAATGCACCGGACTTCACCGTCGTAGCCCTGCCGGACACGCAGTACTACTCCGAGAATATCGGCGGGAATCGGGCGGCGATCTTCTCCGCGCAGACGGACTGGATCGTGGCGCAGAAGGACTTCCTGAATATCGCCTTCGTCATGCACCTGGGTGACGTGACCGACCACGGCGACAACCCGACGACGCGCGACGCGGAGTGGGCGAATGCGACGAATGCGATGTATCGGTTGGAAAACCCGTCCACGACGATGCTGCCACAGGGCATCCCGTACATCATGTCCGTGGGCAACCATGACCAGTACCCGAATGGCGACGACGACAATGGCACGACGATCTACTTCAACACCTTCTTCGGAGTGCATCCGCAGACGGGGGTGAATCATTTCGCCGGGAAAAGCTATTACGGAGGCACCTCCGAGCCGACCAAGGCGGACAACAACTACACGCTCTTCAGCGCGAGCGGGCTGGACTTCATCGTCATCAGCATGGAGTACTCGACCTCGCCTGACCAAGCCGACCTACAGTGGGCGGATGATTTGCTGAAGGCGTATCCAAACCGCCGCGGCATCATGGTGAGCCACCACACGGTGAACACCGGCAATCCGGCGAGCTTTAGCATCATGGGCCGCGCGATGTACGACGCGCTGAAGAACAACCCGAACCTCATCATGATGCATGGCGGACACATCCATGGCGAAGGCCAGCGGGTGGATACCTTCCAGGGCCGCGCGGTGCACTCCATCCTGGCCGACTACCAGAGCCGGGCGAATGGCGGCGACGGCTGGTTGCGCATCATGACCTTCAAGCCATCGAGCGACGAGATCCAGATCCAGACGTATTCCCCGACCCGGAATGAATACGAGACGGATGCGAACAGTGCCTTCACCATCTCGGTGAATCTCTCCGGCGGCATCGGGCCCTTCACCCAGGTGGAGCAGGTCAATACCACTGGCGGCACGCTGCTGGCGAACCTGACGAACCTCGAAAGCGGCACGAAGTATGAGTGGTACGCCGAGGTGAGCGACGGCACGACGATCGTGAGCACACCCGTGCGCACCTTTACCACAGCCGGCGGCACCTCCGCCCCGACCGTGGAGATCACAGGCCCGGCGAATGGCGCGGGCTTCGTCGCCCCGGCGGTGATCGAATTGACTGCCACCGCCGCCGATCAGGACGGCAGCGTGGCGAAGGTGGAGTTCTTCAACGGCACGGAGAAACTCGGGGAAGACGAGACCGCCCCGTACGAGCTGGCCTGGACGAATGTCAGCGTGGGCAGCTACACGATCCTGGCCACGGCCACGGACAATGAAGGCCTCACGACGACATCGGCCCCGATCTCCGTGGTGGTCGCACCCGCCCCGGACCTGCCGGTGGTGAGCATCGCCGCGACGGACAGCGTCGGTGGGGAGTTTGGCGAGGACAATACGCTGGCCTTCACCATCACGCGGGACGGCGACCTGACGAACCCCCTCACCGTGATCTACACGGTGGGAGGCACGGCCACCGCGGGCACTGACTATTCCCCGCTGACCGGCACGGTCGAGATCCCGGCGAACTCCGCCTCCGCGGTGGTCACCGTCTCGGTCCTGACCGATACACTGCCCGAGGGTGACGAGAGCATCAGCCTGACGCTGGCCACGCATGCCGCCTACACGGTGGGCACCTCCGGCAGCGCCACCGGCTCGATCCTCGACCGTCCGCTGGACAAGTACCTGCACGAGATTGGCCTCACCACGCCCAATGGCGACGATGACGGCGACGGCGTGGCGAACGTGCTCGAATACTATATGGGCTCCGATCCGCTCCAGTCCGGCCACAGCGCCTCCCTGGAGGTGACCGCCGCCGAACCCGGCACGCTCAAGGCGCGCTATCCCCGCGTGAAAGCAGCGGGAGATGTCAATGCCGCGGTCCAATGGTCCACCGACCTGACGACCTGGCACGCCAGCGAGGCGAGCAACGGCACGAACGCCGCAGCGATCACGACGACCGTGGTGGAGGATCAGGAAAACACCGAGGTGGTCGAGGCCGAGCTGACGATCACGAGCGGGCCGGTGCCGCAAAAGGTCTTCCTGCGCCTGAACGTGGACGCCGCCCAATAAGCACTCGATGACCATACACACACCACATCATGCTGCCTCCCTCCTGCGGGAGCGCGGCCTGCGGCTCGCGGCGATACTTGGGCTGGCCGGTTGCTTGCTCCTGCCGGCGACCAGCCAGGCGCACCCGAGCCCGAGCCACTCCCTCGATGAGATCAATGAGCACTTGGAGGAAAAGCCAAATGACCCCACCCTGCTGCGCAGTAAGGCGCAGATCCTGGTGGTCATGGGCAAGCTCGCCGAGGCGCAGGACATCTCGCGCCAACTGCTCCAGGCTGATCCGAAGAGCCCGGAGAACCAACTGCTGGCCGCGCGGCTGATCCTGCTGGAAGGCGACACCGGCCCAGCCCTCGCGCAGGCGGAGAAGATCACGAAGACCACGCCGGAGTTCGCTCCGGGATGGGACTTCCTCGCGAACCTCCTCTACAAGACGGGCCGCCGCGACAAGGCGATCACGGCGAAGCTCAAGTACATCGAGCTGAGCAAGAGCGAGAATCCGAGCGATTACCTCACGGCGGCGGGCTGGCTGCGGGACCGGAACAAGGCCGGTGACGCGCAGGCGGCCATCGCGGTGCTCGACCAGGGCATGGCGCGCATCGGCGTATTGTCGGGCCTGCAACAACAGGCCATCGAGATTGACTTATTCTTGAAACAGTGGGACTCGGCGTTGCGCCGGGTGGATGTGCTCACGGCGCGGATGCGGCCGAGTGCGGACTTCGCCACGCAGCGGGCGGAGATTCTCATGCAGGCGGGCCGGTACGCGGAGGCGGCGGGGGCTTATGATGCCGCTATCGCGATGCTGAAGGCCTCGCCCTCATGGAAGCGCGATCCGGCGGCTCTGAAGCAGCGGCTGGCCTCCCTGGTGGAGAAAAAGGATGCCGCACAGGCCAAGTCGGCGCAGGCGGCAGCTCGCTAAGCTGACATCACCAACACAGCAAGGGGCGGATTCCGGAGCTATTTCGGAGCCGCCCTTTCTCTTGCCCGGCGGCCGGACCTGGCGCAAGCTGGTGGGATGGACAAGATCATCTGCGTCGGTAAAAACTATGATGACCATGCGCGGGAGTTGGGAGATGCCGTGCCGGAGTTCCCCGTGCTATTCCTCAAGCCGCCGAGCACGCTGATTACGACGACGGGGAATGAACTAAATATCCCGTACCTCGAAGACCGGGGCCAGCTGCACTATGAATGCGAAGTTGTGGTGCGACTGCGTGCGGGTGGGTATGGACTTTCTCGTGAGGCGGCGGCGAGGGCGATCGGTGAGGCCACGATCGGACTAGACATGACATTGCGGGAGACTCAGGCGCGCTTGAAAAAAGCTGGGCATCCATGGGAGTTGGGGAAAGTTTTCCCCGGTGCAGCGATTGTGGGTCCATGGATCCCGGTGGAGAGGGTGCCGGCGGCGTGGAAGGAGGAGTTCACTTTCACCGTCGACGGAGAGCGACGCCAGCGAGGTTTGGTTGCGGATATGCGGCTACCGATCATCGATTGCATCGAGTATGCGAGCCGACACTTCGAGCTGTGCGCCGGAGATCTGCTCTTCACCGGAACACCCGCCGGAGTCGGCCCGATCCATCGGGGCCAGAGCGGAGTGTTACGCTGGGGCTCGGTAAGCTATGTCGTCAAGTGGACCTAGCTCACTTCATAGAGTGCAGTCAGGAATACGCGTTTCTGAATTCGGATTTTAGGAGATAAGAGTGGCTCTATTTTGCGCCATAAAAGAAATGATCTCCAGCAACGGGGTGATCAAAACGCCCAGGCGAAGGACAACTAGGGAGTTGAAACGGCGACCGCCTGACTTCCATTCAATGAGTCGGGTTAGATTCGCTGAAGAATATCCCGGGCCGTGCTTTCGAAAACCTCCTGCCACTCGGGGGCGAGGAAGCACTCGGTGACCTCATACCCTCCCTTGTCGTAGGTGTCGGCGGGAGGGCCGTAGTGCATGTATCCGTTGGAGAATGCGGCGATGTATGTGTGCTCGTAAGGCGACGCCTTTTTGACATTCATCCCCACCTCTGTGAGCACCTCGATCGGCGCGCTGATCAGCGTATAATCGCCGATCCGGATGCCTTGGATTTGTGCGGTGATGGTCTCGCGGCCACTCACCCGGTTGATCTCCTCCTGTCGGAGGAAGGTGGCTATTTCGTCCTGGATGGCGGCGAGGCGCTCCATCGCTCGGATGTTGTGCTGGTACTTTTGGATGAGATTTTGGTTGAACGCGTCCATCGCCGCTCGGTCATCATTACCCTGGCTTTCTTCCTGAAGGTAGCTCCAGGAGTCGGCGGACGGATATTTGGGGTTCAACGACTGTTGGAGGTAGAGATTGAGGAAGCTCTTAAAGTTTAGAGTGGTGTAGCGGAGAGATTTCAGGAGTTCGGCTTGCTCGGTCTTTAGCTTTTCCACGCGTCCAAGAATGTCAGTGCGTCTCGGGAGCTCCACGTCTCGGGATATGACACTTAGCTTTCCTTCTTCGGTGGAGATCTTTCGGGAGCAGCTCAGGACCTGCTCTCCGAGTTTCCTTCCCATCGCCTCGATGCTGCGTGCCTTTGTCAGGTTCTTGAACCCCGTGTCGATGATGTCGCCGGCTGCACCCTGGAGGAAGAAAGCCATGACACCCTCTCCAAGTTCGTCCTCGACGATCTGGGAAGCAATGGCGGGAATGTTACCCGTGATGCTTCCGAGCATATCGCCGAAGAGCAAGTGGCAGCCGAAGTTATACACCACGGCCAGCGGGCGGCCATCCAGGCGATCCACTCGCAAGATGCCGATCTCCGGATCGATGGGGCCTACTCCCGCGATGTCCTCCTCAGGCGGGCAGGGATTGGCGTGGCGGATCGTCCAGTGCTTGCCATTCTTCAGCCGCAGATTCCGATTCATGATGATCTGATCTTCGTGCCCTTCTCCTGCTCCCACGGTGACCTCGTTGAGGTCTCGCATCGCTTCACGCACGGCGGCCACTGTCCGCTCGATCAGTTGCTCGTGAGAGCACAAAATCCGCCCCGGAGGGTGGGTGTGCGAGGCGTTGAAAAGGGTATGCGCGCCGGGGATGCCGAACTCCGACTCGATCCGCTGGCGGACTTCGGGCAGAAAGTGGTCTTCGATATCGCAAATTCCCCCGATGGCGACCGCGTCCATGGTGACGATCGCCAAGCGAGTCTGCCCGTCATCAAAAGCCAGGACTTTGGCAAACAATCTATCTCTCACTGGTCTGTCCGGGGTCTCCACCGTGATATCGCTTCGGCCCACGCCTGCGCGAAGTGGCGACGATTGAGCTAGCCGTGGAGCCTCGAGGTTATCCTGTGACATCATAAGAACATCATTAAGTTTGATCGTCCCCTGGCACGATGGGCAAAAAGTGGGAAATTTTATTGTCCACTCTGGTTCTGAAAGTTGCTAGTTATCAGTGGTATCAAGACTCCACGCAAAACGAGTGATTCCTTTCGGCACCTCTCTCTGGCGGATCAGATCGCGGAGAATCTGGCCGCTGCCATCCGGAGCGGTCGGCTGGCCGATCGTTTGCCGGCTGAGCGGGTTTTATGTGAAATGCTCGAGGCCAGCCGCCCCATTGTCCGCCGGGCCATGCACGCTCTTCGGGATGAGGGTATGCTCAGGATTACGAAAGGGCGCCCGGCTGAGATTATCGGGCAGGTTCGGCGTCCTTCCGCTCACGGGGATAAGAACCGGGTGGCTCTACTTTTCATTCATCCGGCCAACTCCATCTCTCAGTGGTCCCTCATGGCGGTTGACGAGATCCGTCGGGGGCTGAATGCGCGCGGCTTTCAGTTCGAGCTGATCGTCGAGCCGAAAG
>Ga0247822_10002043_pt1 | contig 12750 bp, 16 predicted proteins | sample 13C_Cellulose_Da_FD_192423 | JGI IMG/M metagenome (GOLD analysis project Ga0247822, IMG submission 192423) | Soil microbial communities from agricultural site in Penn Yan, New York, United States - 13C_Cellulose_Day30 | ecosystem: Environmental > Terrestrial > Soil > Agricultural land | place...
CCGTCACACTGGGCCAGAGGACCGCCTCGGTTATACAATAGACAGGTGTTTCCATTGTTTTTTATGTGTGTGCCGGGGGAGTGGTGAAACACAAATTTAACAATGAAACGAACAGTACAAAAGTTAGTCAGGGTTGAGAGACGAGAGGATGGATTGGCGTATCCTGTATGGGAAGCAACCAGTACACTCAAGGCCACGGAAGACGAATGTGTAAACTACTTGGATATTGATTTGACTAAAGTCCAATGCGAATCAGACTCCAAAGGAACACCACATCCTGTTACAGTAAAGGTCATGTACGATGGAAAGCCACTACGATTCAAACAGCTGATTCAACCCACAGAGGAAGAAAAGGAAAAGATGATGGAAATCAACAGTGGTATCGATAAAATCATTCGGGATCATATTCGGTCCATGAACTCTGAAACTTGAGATCATTCAATATCCAGGGATAAATGTCTGATCCAGCGCACAATTACAAAAAGATGTACACAATATATGAGTCGTACGATGAACCAAAATTTGTGGATACTATTACAATTAAGAGTCCCCGTGTAATAAATGAGGTAGTGAAGTTAGTGCGTGGCAGATGCCAGAATTTACATTCGATTCACGTGCACACCCCGAGTTTATCCATTACAGAATGTGGTCCTTTATTCGATATCGCGAAAGAATCAACTCGTGATGTAATCATCCGTGGATTGTTCTTGCAAAACCTGGATGATTGTCCACATTTCTTGGATATGATCCTACCGAAAATATACAGCTTGAAAATAACCAAAGTTGTATGCAATAAAGTGCTAGATCGGTGTAACGTAGCGGATTTATCAGTATGTTCATCTGTGTTTGATACTCGTATATTCGCCAAGTGTTCATCGTTAGGACTGTTGCTTTTGGATAACCTAAAAGATATCGAACATGTTTTACAAGTGGTAACAACGTGTCCAACACTTGAAACCGTGCGTGTACAATTGGGCGAAATGACGGGAGTGTCGTACGAGGAGTTGTTGCGATTCGTGCAGTCATATAGAGGACCCCGATTTCATTTGAACATAATCAAATCCGAACTTGAACCAAACGATTTACAATTTCTATTCGACGTGGGAAAGTGTCTACAATCAACCCTGGGGAGTATGGAGTTAACAACGGAGTATGATCATATGCATGGCTTTCCGTTGCCATCTGGAAACTGGCGTACATTTCATAATGTACCCATAAAATTACATCATGCAAGAATAATGTTTCCAATCGGCATGGAAATTACGAACGACTATGATCGAGCTTTATATGTTCGCTTTTTGTTTTGTTTGGCGAAACGACCCCAATCGCAATCGTCTGTTCGTGTGTTGCCAATTGAGCTTATTCGGTATTTATTTAAATTCTTATGTGAGGCACGACTAGTGGATATACATTGAATGATTACATATCTTTAATCTTGTTGTTTAAATCATCCACCAAGAGTTTACATTGGCGAATGTTAAGTCGGGATTCGTCCAGTTCATGCCCGAGTCTAGCAACTGTCTGGCGTTCTCTGTTGAGCATTTCGTTCAGTTCTTCATATGTGGGTTTCAATCTAGCATTCCCGAAACGCAATGCATCCTGCACATGGATCACACACGATGTTCGTTTCCTGGCTTCTTGCTTCATTTCGTCCGTAAGGACAAATTCACCCGAGTTGACCTTGTCGTACAACTCATCGCTGAATACGTAAATCCAAGGATGGTCTTCGTATGATAACAAGGGGATAATCAAGTCCTCCAAATCGTATCCGGGAAAGGGAGCTCCGAACACCAGAACATCGTTCGTCGAATGCGATTTATATTGACGGTATAAATGGTGCAGATTGGGTTCCGTCATACTCACGTTCTTACCCGTGTAGTGTACCTTACTGCTGGGGTGCTTTCGGGCAACGTTTAGCACATCCTCGTTGTACGTATCGGTAACGCGATAAACCTGGAAACGCGACATTTTTCACAAATTTGTGAAATCACAAATGTTGAGTGAAAAATGAAACTGGATGAACTGATTGATTCGTGGGGTGTAACACTCCTCCAGTGGTTAACATGTATGTTGTTTTGGGGTTCGGTATGGTTTCTTGTCAAAGCCTACGTCGCGATTGACGAGGTATGGACTCGACGTGCGTCTCGACAACACACAAGGGAACACATTCAGAAGATGATGAATGAAATCGACGTTCTATTGAACGAATGGTCAAAACTAGTAGACGAGGTACCACGGGTTATATTGGGACTCAGTGCTGACGTTTTAATTGAAAAAATGAAAAGGTTGATGCTACTGTCGGCGTCTTGTATGACGAAACACACATGGACACCTGATGATCTGAGCTTCCATTGTCAAGATAGCGAGATCGTATTGCATCGTATGTTGCAGCGTAAGATATTCGTTGGTAGATTGTATCTCGCGTATGAACGAAGAAAGTTACAATTGCTTATTGTCTCACAACAGTGAACGAAATCAAACCTTATCTTCCTATGCAATGTGTAAAATCACAAATCAAACCATGTCTCAACAGATTAGATGTCAACTCATCTTCGGATGGCAGATCACTCGTGATGATCTCGAGGTCTTTCTACTCGAGAACCAAGCTGGAACGTGCGGAGGAACGTACGTGACGATCAATGGGTCAACGAACGTGACTACCACCAGCGGCGATCCAGGGTACCAGTGTTTGTGCGGGACTGCGTGTTGGACGAACATACACAACGTGTTACCAGCTGGTATCGCGATCGTCAAGACCCACCCGGTACTCGACATGCCAGGTGACAGTGAGGGAAACGACTATTTTGTCGACATATTGAGGTTGGACAACGATCGTACCACACTCGAACGCGTGGTGGCCATTCCCGGGCCGGTTCTCATCGGAGTGAAAGAAGTGATGCAGAAAATTACACAACAAGAAGAAATTCCTCCGCCTCAGTTTATCTCGAGTGCAACAATTACCAATTAGCAACTGAAAACATACTACCTTCGTGCTTTGTTGGGATTCGCATACAACTTTGATCAGAACCAATAACCCCGATGGAGGCTGCAAAATATCGAGTACGATATGCCATTAACGAAAATCCAGACAAGGATGCGATCATAATCGGTACACGACGTAGTATTTCAAAATCAACCATTAATCTTGTTGTAAGCCTTACTGAATCATTCATTGCCACATCCACAAATGAGTTATGTCCGATTTCTCCGAGGCCGTTCGCACTAGTAAGATTCCATCCCGATTTTGCCATCTTGGTCTGAAATAAATCCAGGGTATGAGATGTATCCGCTGCAACAAACATTATCCTCTCCTCGGAACAAAGCTTTAGACTGCAATTTACATACCGATCCACCCTTGCATTGACATCCGCCACGTGACGAAAATCTGGTACTTCGTTATGCCCCGTACGAATATGCACACCAATCATTGGAATGTCGTTTCCGATTGTATCGATTACAAGGGATTCAAAGCCAGGTTTGGTAGGAAAGAAACGCTGCATGATGATGGATCTCCAAAATGGAATTAAATGAATACGCGATTCTTCCAAAAACCACGGGAATGCCCAGGCAACTCGAAACGAATGATCCATATTCGTGGTCACGTCCACGACGCTATGATTATCTAGACTCATCAGTACATCTGTAAAACAATTCTTCGTGAAATTACGATAACAATGAAGATTATACGTAGCAGTTTGATTGATGCCCCTTGACCAATCTAAAACGGTTGGATCTCCATAAAACATGTCAATCGTGGATTCGGGTGTTAGCTGTGTCGCATTACCAATAACAAAGGCGCGTCTTGTCATCATCCCGACGACGATCACGTTAAAGATTCCCTTTATTCTGTCACCCCATCCCTCACATGGTAAATCCGGTGAAGGGCACACCAACCGAACAATTCGTAAAGGTAATTCGCCATTCAAAATCTTTCGGTGTAGTTGGACATATTCATCCAAGTAATGATGAAAACGGATCACATGCTCAATTGCAGCACGTTGTTCTTTTTTATTTAGATGAAATTGTTTCACTCCGCATGTTGTACCACCAGGAAGTTGAGGATAACGAATCACCGACTCTTTGTTTGGGATGAAGGTTGTGAATGTAAGGTACCGATCGATGTTGAGATGAAAGACAACAAAGATAATCGGAACCGCGATGATCAACACCACTAACGGTAATTTAATCATGCGATCCATTGTACTGTCGTTCCTGTCATGGGAAGGATAATTGTGTGACTACAATGTATACACCCATGTCTTAAAACTTCCAGCGCCACCACCGGCAATTATTGTTCCGTTGCACATTCGCATATAAAATCCCATTTGGTCGCTGTCAGCCGTTCCCGTAAAATCTTGTATGTATTCATACGAGGCTCCATTATGTCTGTAAACAGCAACTCTCCCTCTGTCGGTTCCGGATCCATCCCAGCCATGTGCACCACCAGCAACAAACTGATAATTGATGACAACAGATGATCCAAAAAACTCGTTTGCATCGCCCCCGCTGTTAGGCATAATATCTGTACGACTCCACAAAGTTCCTGTTCTCTCAAAGATAGAAATTGCACCACGTGAACTCGAATACCCATTTGACCCAACAACCGCTCTATCGCCTTCAGGGTTCATTGAACAGGCGATACCAAAGCTTCCAGGGACACTAAGATCCAAACCAAATCCTTCGTAAAATAGTGTCCATGATCCACTTGCGCGTGAATAAAACCTAATAGCACCACCTGCACCGGCACCGTTATATGACGGGGCTCCTGCCATTAGCCACTTCCCGTCTGCGGACAGGCTTGTACATCTTCCGAATTGATCTACTGTGGATGTAGACGATCTACGCAATTTTGAACCATCCTGTGTCCACGATCCACCACTATACGTCCATGTCCTGACAGAACCCCATGTCGTTCCCTCGTCATCTAAAATGCTTGCTACTAATAAAGTTCCGTCTCCGTTTAACGAACAAGCAAAACAAAGACCTTGTGTGCCATGTGTACTTGTCCATTCCGGTGCGGTTAACGATGCTTCATGTACATAGTTTGCGTCCACGTTCGCTCGCCTATAAACAAATACAGTATTCCCAACAGCGGGTTGACCTGCCGCGATTGTGTTTCCGTCGTTACTCATACAAGCACATCGACCTAATTGCGTGGATCCAACTGGATCGGATAATAACGTCGGACTTGCAGTCCAACCATACGATGATGTTCGTTTATACGTTACAAGATGAGGCGGGCTAGACACGGGCTTACCAATAACAATATCTTGGGCATTATACGAACAACCAATATCGAATCGGTTGTTTGAATTCCCGAGTGTTGTCCTGTATGTAAAGCTTGTAGTGGTAGGAGGCAAAGGAGAAGACGTCGGAGTCGAAGTCGTCGGGACTTTTGTGGGGGCCTTTGTTGGTGCCAATGTAGGTGTATTCGTTGGTGTGTTCGTCGGGGCCTTTGTTGGTGCTTTGGTTGGATCCTTTGTGGGGGCGTTGGTCGGATCTTTGGTTGGTGCCAAAGTCGGTGATGTTGTTGGTAATGATGTCGTAGGACTTGTAGTCGGTATATTTGTTGGAGCTTTCGTGGGGTCCTTTGTTGGTTCCTTTGTCGGGGCATTCGTTGGGGCTTTCGTTGGATCCTTGGTTGGTTGATTTGTCGGTGACAATGTCGGGGTAATCGAAGGTGTTCCCGATGGTATATTAGTTGGAGACAATGTCGGTGTGATGGAAGGAACTCCAGATGGCTGGTTTGTTGGCGACAATGTCGGTGCAGCAGACGGAGTCTTACTCGGGGACCCGGTGGGTGAAGTAGTCGGTGTTGTCGATGGGTTGCTACTCGGCGTCACGGATGGTATTCCACTTGGTGTATTCGTTGGCCCAGTAGAAGGTGTACGACTCGGTGATGTCGTTGGATTACGTGACGGTGCAAATGTTGGTGGATTTGTCGGTAACAAATTAGGGCTCGTCGTTGGTGATGCACTCGGATTAGTGGACGGACCCCAACTTGGTTCATTTGTTGGTGACTCACTCGGTGAGTATGTTGGAACCAATGACGGAGAACCCGTTGGGGTAATCGAAGGGCCTCTACTCGGTTCATTCGTGGGAGATACACTCGGCGAGTATGTGGGGGTAATCGATGGGCCTCTACTCGGTTCATTTGTCGGTGACACGCTCGGTGAATGTGTCGGAGCAATCGAGGGACCTCTACTGGGTTCATTCGTCGGTGACACGCTCGGTGAATGTGTCGGAGCAATCGAGGGACCTCTACTGGGTTCGTTTGTTGGCGACACGCTCGGTGAATGAGTCGGGGTAATCGAAGGACCTCGACTGGGTTCATTCGTCGGTGGTTCGCTTGGGGAATGTGTCGGGGTAATGGACGGACCTCTACTTGGCTTGTTGGTTGGTGATTTGCTCGGAGTAATGGACGGACCTCGGCTCGGTTGACGAGTAGGACGGGTGGATGGACCATTGCTTGGGATCGACACATCCGTAGGAGAGGCCGAGGGAGGCACTCCTATCTGACACGTGTCTTCCATGCAAATACAGAGTAACGGATATTTGTCTTCGCAAGATACATATGTCGACGAAGGATGCAACAGTGCCATCCCATCGCTGGAACATCCGGTTATATCGTACAAATAATCGTAATCCGTACAAACCGTTTCATCGTCTAACGGATACAGTAACGGTACACAGGTTTTACATACGGATCTTTGAATACGCAGAACATCGTGTCCGCTGATGTTCGGAGTTTTAAACGTTCCGGAACGGACGAAGTCAATGAGAATGAAGATGATAAAAACGAACATTTCATCGTGTGTGTATCAGACGTTTCATTGGCTTTCATGATCACGTTGAGCGACAAATAATGCCTCCAGTTGATCAAGAAGATACGGTGCTGCTTCGTACTGGAGAATCATCAATAGTTCACGAATGTCACGTGGAATATCCTCGTTGTCTTTTAGTTTGTAGAATGGAACATCGTAAACTATGAACAGGATGTTGTTAACCAATTGACGATAATCCAGCTCGAAGTCCGTGCATTCCATTCTGGACTCCCCGAAATCCGTTAGAAATAAATGTATGTACTCTCCATCCTTGCGATACAGAATATTTTTGAACCCCATATCATTATGGCAAATACGGTGTCGATGCAAGGATTTTACCATAGAAATCAATTGAAACACTACATCTATCTTCTGTTTACGGGTGAACCGCCGACAATCCAACAGGGCAGTCGCCATGAGGGGATAGGTCATGTGTACTTCAATCCATCCATCCAGTTCTTTCGCGTCGTCTAATGTATTGTAAAATCCGTCCACAGATTTGCCGTATTCATCTTTTGCCATCCAATGTACGAGTGGGACTATATGTGCAATTTCATGAAAATTTAAATATTGGTTTATTTCAATTTCTTTGGTCCAATCCAAGCCCCGTGTAATCATCACACGAACCGCTAAACGATCACTATACATCGAATGACGATGCACATAATCCGCGTACGAGGCATCGGCTTCATACACCGTTGCCGATCCGCCTTCTCCAATGATCTTCTTCCGTTTTAAGGTGTAATCCGATATCATTTTTAAGTGTGGAAACATGAACGGACTCGTCCGGTGTTTGAACACCAGGTGAACTCCGGAGTTAAATAAACTATTTGAGCCACCAAAATTAACTCTGGTACCTATGGTATCGCGAAACAGTCTCAACACGAACTGTGAATCACAAATTATTCGATTAGCTCAGTGGAAGAGCGACAGACTTTTAATCTGTTGGTCGAGGGTTCGACCCCCTCATCGAATACTGAGGACTCCTCCGGAGCCACATCCAAACCTGTATGTGCCTCGCCCGACCCGAGTTCCTCTTCATCCTTTGGTAGCTCAGCTGGAAGAGCTTCTGACTGTAGATCAGACGGTCGCTGGTTCAATCCCGGCTCAAAGGATCCACCCCTCTTGTAACTTAGTGGTATGAGTGTCGGTCTTATCAACCGAAAGTCCAGAGTTCGACCCTCTGCAGGAGGATCGTGGTTCGCATCATCTAAGGGTAAGATACATACTCAAGGCGGGTATGGTCCTTGGTTCGAGTCCAAGTGCGAGCCCCACATATGCCCGTGGCCGAGTTGGTTAAGGCGGTAATCTCCCGAAAGAATTACTTCACACTGTGATCGAAGGTTCAAATCCTTCCGGGCACACCATCGTCTCAGTAGCTCAATTGGGAGAGTATCAGACTGAAGATCTGAGGGTAGCTGGGTCGAAACCAGCCTGAGACACACACGTACTCGTGGCCGAGAGGTTAAGGCGGCGGTCTTAAGATCCGCTCACATTAGTGATCGAGGGTTCAAACCCCTCCGAGTGCAACGGCCCGATTGGTCTAGTGGCATGACAATAAGCTGATAAATTATGAGTTGAAGGTTCGATTCCTTCATCGGGTACGTCCGTCCGATTAGCTCAGTTGGTAGAGCGATAATCTCTTTGAATTATTGGTCGAAGGTTCAATTCCTTCATCGGAACCTTATCCTTGTTTCAAGGATTCTAATAAATTGTCTTTTGTATGTGGTTACAGTATATGTTCCTCGACAAACTCAATGCGCTCTACACCAGGTGGTTTTAGTCCTCTAATGAAATCCACTAGTTCGATCTTATTCAGCTTTTGCAATGGCTGATTCTCAAAATTATTCAAGTATCGAACGCTCGTGCCCGATATCAGCTTTCAAACACGCGATAATAGCATGCTCGTGATCGCGGGTTGTGTTCCATGTCAACAATATCAACACAAGGTATGGGGGAACATCAACGGCAAGTGTAGATTGGTGATGCTCACCTTTTCTGGAAACGTTAAATAAACAGTGTAAAAGGTGATTACAGATAAACAAAAATCACGACGCAAATACCTTCTCAAGGTCTTTACGCAAAGAATCCACCTCCGGGCCAGTTGCTTGATCATGTACCTTGACTTCGCCCACTAGAAACTTCGGTTTCTCCCTATTTGGGCGGAGCAGGTATTCTAAATGAAGATACACACGATTAGGTATAAATTGAATCCAAGATGTGTTTATGAAGCCGCTTATGTCCTTTTCAACGATGTAAACCCTCGCGTGCCATTGATCCGTAGTCTCGGTCACATGTACGTTCACCGTGTAACGAGGAACGTGCATTGGTAGGTACACGCCGTCTTTCACTTGTTCCCGTCTCCTTGCAAGGGTCTCCTTCGATCGCGCAAGCCATTCCTGGTGTTCCTTTCGTGCCTTCTTGGCCTCTTCAAGTTCTTCCTCCATTTTCATTGCCAATGCCGCGAATTGTTTGAGCATGTCTAACGTTTTCGTCTGGTCCTCACGGACCGTGTTCGTTAGCTCATCCAATCGTTTGAGTGCTTCGTCCATTTTCGATTTGTGAATCAATTGTTTACACAGGATTTAAAATTTTAATTGGTTTGAATCGGACGCAACAGTTACCACATCTTCGTCCATTGGTAGGATTAGCTCATCAATCCAGAAGACACTAGTCATGTAGTTGGATAAATCACGCAAATCTCTTGTATTCGGTTCTTTGATAGGAAACAACACGTAGTTTTTTCTTGTACATTTAAACAGATACCCAAGAATACGATACCGATATTTTGACTCTTTAAATGCCAACGAAGCAGATCTTCGTGCCTCATCCATGGCATCCCCGAGTGATTGTGATCGATTGAGTGTTCCACAATTCGCAATTGGAGTCACAGTCAGGAACCCGTACACTTTATTGATGCTTTGTTGTAGTGATGCCCACCATGCTTTCATTTCATCCGTTGGTTCTTCCTTTGCTAATGTTTCTTGGTGAGCACGATACATTTCCATCATACTTAATTTGAACCTTGTTTCATCCGGGTTCGTACTGGCCGAGATGATCGCGTCCTTACATGCGTTGTATTCTTTGATCGCGTGGTCCATTCTAGTGATCAACAATAAAATTGTGATGTTCACAAATAATTAAAACAAAGAGGTGAAATGTTCGGTGCAATGCTTCAACTTTGTGAATCTGTATTGGTGATTGGGCCTTCCAATACTGGAGTAAACAAAGTGTGGGTGTATACATTGTAGTCACGAACCATCTTCGTGTAAAACACAAATTTAACAATCATGTCAGACGACGAATGGACTTCGGACACAAGTCAGTCGAAACATCGACCCTTGTTTGTTCAAAAGCTGTACGAAATGGCGACACAGAGCGAACATGCTCACATATTTGGATTTGACGAGGATGGTACGACGATTACGATACACCAACCCGATAAAATCGGGGACGTGTTGGCGAAATACTTCAGACACCGACATATGACTTCGTTTGTTCGCCAATTGAATAACTATGGGTTCAGAACAGCGTTAAATACACATTGTTTTTATCATCCGTATTTTCGTCGTGATGCAGCATATTGTCTATCAAAGGTCGTTCGAGGTGACGATACACGAAAAAGGAAGAAACCAGTTCGATTGACTCAAGCTCAACGCATAAAAGAATTAACAAAACAAGTGCAATTACTCGAAGAAAGAAATACAGAACTGTCGATCGAAATCGACAGACTCCGTATCGTACCTGAATTGTTTGATGGATGGAAGTTTCAAGGATTTATTTAATCATATAGTGGTTACATCATTATTCCTTTAAGTTTGGAAACAAATTTCTTCCTGTATCCTCGTTTCTTCTTTTGACTCCTGAACGGCGGAGGTGGTTCCATATCAGCCGGAGGTGGTCGTTCTCGTGGCATCTCAGACGAACAAACGACACACAAACGTAAAATAAACACGAACATTAACAGAATCGTCAACAACAATACACCCGCGAAATAAGGACCGTGCAACATTTTAAAAATGACGTATCCAGATAAGGACACTGAACGCGGTGAGCGGTTTTTGTGTTACACACAACCGGATGGATCCATTCGAATTAACACGACAATGGCCAAAGAATGTGAATCAATTATAATTTACATTGGGTCGTTAGTTCTCTCCGTACTCGTCCTTGTGTTTGGACTAATACTTGTTCCAGTCATTGGACTAGAGATGAATGCGGAGGATGTGGGTGTTTTAAAGGGGTATGTCATATGTTGCATCTTGAACACAATGACTATACTGTACGCGTATTTTGCAAACGAAACTCCGTATTTCACCTACAGTGAAAACAAGAATCGTGTACCATGTACGTTTCGAACGTTACATCGAGTTCCGTTGTTTCGTTTTTCACTATTGATCACGGGAGCGAGTGTGGCCACTGTTCCCATGTTGCTGTATTTGTACCTACAGCGACAATAGTCTCACAACTTATTAAACATGATCCGCCCATCGAAAATTCGGCGTCCCGTGCAACCACCCAAAGATGATCGACATTGGATCGTGGCGATCGCGGTGATCTGTCTTTTAGTTTGGGTTTTGATTGCTGTTCGTGCTAAGAAAGTAGTGTCTCTGGTACACGAGCTACGAGGCAACGATCCTTACACTGAAATCGACGACGACGACTGGTACATGGAAAGTGAAAACCTGTCCATTCATCATTAATGAGGTAGACCAATTTCAGTAACACGTGTAAACCACTGCAACACACAAATTATATTGTTGTTTGAAACATGATTCTGGAAGAAGAACGCGAACAAACCCGAACGGAGATGTGTCAGCTTATAGGTGAGCTGGAACGCCTATCAAAGGAACACCCAGGAACCACAGAGCAGATTCGTGCAAGTGTGCAAATATGGGAACACAGACTATTTACAAAGCACGGGCGAGATGAATACTTGGTAAAAGTTAAACAAAAGCGAGACGTGTGTCGCCAGGAAATAGACAAGCATCGTGCTCAAGCGGCCACCACAACAAGCGAGTCTGTGACACAAGGACAATCACCAGCAGATTTACGAGAGAGATTGGAACATTGTCGACAGATGTTGCGTTTCCTCCGAATATTTGGAGAGCGGCTACAAGATAGGGTTCTAATGGACGATTTTATGCGCATGTTTTGGGGTACATCGGACATACTCAAAGTATGCAAACGTGATAAGCTGACCGGGTCTGAATATGACACCAAAGTGGAACCCGTTCATCGCCGATTAATGGAACTGCAACAAAGGATCGAGACACGTGTTAAACCAATCCAAAACTCACTTCGAATGGATCGAACAGAAGAAATTCTCGAGTTGGAGCCATTTGGGTTAATCGAAAAAATAATTGACGCGACTGGTCATAATATCCGATTGGACCATATCCGAGCAACAGGTTCTTTAATTGGTACCGATGCTTCGTTAAAACGACATAAATCGTCTGTGTAAATCACAACTTGATAAACCAGAATGCCTGAACCGTCTGCGTTTGATTCAAAGACGCCCTTGTTGGAAGGACCAAAGAAACAGCCACACAAAGTGACATGGGAGCAACTTTGGCTGGCAACGTTTGCTATCTTATTTTGTATCACAGGACAGTATGCTCTGACCGTGATGTATGTTGTGTTCTTGGTTTGGACGATTGACTAATCAAGCGAGGGTGGTTGTAGACCAATTTTACAGTAATCACTTTGGAGGTATAATAAAAAGTGCAAACACTAAAGACATAATACATACAAACGAGACCAATATCATCAGACACCACTCATCCTGTTGCTTTATTTGCTGTTCAAATTCAATACGCTCCAGATCATCTATTTGTTGTTCCATTTCACGCTTTATATTGTGTGCCTTTTGCTGGAGTTCTCGTATCTTTCGTTTCTCTTCACGATCAGCGCGAAATCTCAATGC
>Ga0247822_10002044_pt1 | contig 12747 bp, 12 predicted proteins | sample 13C_Cellulose_Da_FD_192423 | JGI IMG/M metagenome (GOLD analysis project Ga0247822, IMG submission 192423) | Soil microbial communities from agricultural site in Penn Yan, New York, United States - 13C_Cellulose_Day30 | ecosystem: Environmental > Terrestrial > Soil > Agricultural land | place...
GGATGACGTCGTGACTCGCAGGGACGCCATCCCAGACCGCCGGCGTGTCGCCCCACCCGGCGGCTGTGGCGATGCCGACGAGTGCGGCGGCCGCCGTCAGCCCGAACCCGGCAGCACCCACTCGGAGGACCGAGCGCGGGTCCGGCGGGGGAATCAAATCGTCAATTCTGGGGACCGAGGCCGAGGCCGTGTCCATGGGAGCCTCTCCGATGTGGCGGACGAACCCAGGCCATCGACCGACGACCCCGACCGCCAGAGACAGGATACCCGATCAAGTGGCCCACCCTCTGCCCCAACGGCGGTCGAAAGGCGGCGTTGGCCGGCTGGCCTATGCGGTGCCCGGCGCGACCGCGCCAGGTGAATCCGCAGTCATATGGTCCGAATTCAGGACTAAAATATCCGATTTTCGATGGTTCGCAAGAGCAGTACGGGTCTTGCGCCCGGGTAAGATCAGCGATTCCCCGCAACCTACCCAGTTTACTATTGACGGGTTTTGGGAGCGGTCTTAGTATCCCTAGGCGACTAGACTGCCTGGATCGTGCAAGTTCTCCGTTCGCCCTGTTTTAACACCGAGTTGTTCCGTATCGCCCCTAGCAGCAACCGACTCGAGGACGTGCTCCGGGCGATTCGAGCTTCTTTTTCCGAGTGACGGGTTCGGTCGGGCAACCCGTTTCACACCTGGGAGGTTGACCACGCTATGTACACGATGGTCCTGATGATGGCGGTGACCGGATCTGGCGATGTGGCTGGGTTCGGCGGGAAGAACCGGGGCGGCTGCAACGGCTACGTGGTCAGCTCCGGCTGCTACGGTGGTGGTGGCTGCTACGGCGATGGCGGCGGCTGCCAGGGTGGTCGAGGCGGGTTCCTGGGTCACAAGGACCGCAACGGCTGCAACGGCGGCGGGTTCCTGGGCCACAAGGACCGCGGCGGCTGTAACGGCGGCGGCGGGTTCCTGGGTCACAAGGACCGCGGCGGCTGTAACGGCGGCGGCGGGTTCCTGGGCCACAAGGACCGCGGCGGCTGTAACGGCACGGTCGTCAGCCACGGTTGCCACGGGGCCTACGGCGGCGGTTGCCACGGCGGCGGTTACGGCGGCGGCGGCTGCTACGGTGGCGGGTACGGCGGTGGCTGCTACGGCTCGCACTACGCTGCCCCGGTCGCCAACTATGGCGCGGCCTGCTGTGGGTCGAGCTACGCTGCTCCGGTTGTCAGCACCGGCTGCACCGGCGGGATCGTGACCGGCGCCGCTCCGGCCTACGGCGCCCCGGTCTACGGCGCCCCTGTTACCGGCGCCCCGGTTTATGAATCCCCGGCCCCGACGACTGGCGGCCCGGTCGTGATGCCGCCGGCCACCACCGGCGAGAAGAAGTCGACGACCACCACGGAAGAGAAGAAGTCGACGACCACCACGGAAGAGAAGAAGTAACGCGACCGGCACCGGCCGGACGGAGGGCGGACACCTGAATGGGTGCCCGCCCTTTTTGTTTTGCGGCTCGCGACCCGGCCGTCGTTGAGCCGTTCCGTCTGCGGGTTATAATCCCTTGTCCCCCGGACGGTCCGTGGGCCAGTTCTGGGGATGGTGTTCCGGCGAGTATCGATGAGCCAACCGATCGTTCGCCCGCGTGTGGCGGACCTGGTCTTCCGGGTGTATGACCGACCGCTCCATCCGGAGTTGGTCGAGACGCTGGCGGTCCGTCAGGTCCGCCGCGATGGGTCAGTGCTGACCGTCCGGGTGACGCCGACCGGCCACGTGTTGGAATGGGTGCGGGGGAACGCCTGTGTCACCGAGGTGACGACCACGGCTGATTGCGAGTTGCCGGAGACCGGGCGGCGTCTGGCGCACCGGTTGGGACCGGGTCAGCAGCAGGGCCACTGCGCGGTCGGTGACGGGGTGCGGTATCAGGTCAGCACGGACGCCGAGGTGTTACCCCCCGAAGTGTACGTCCACGTCCACGAGGAGTTGGCCGCGGACGGTGCGCGGCGGGGACTCCTGTTCCACTTCCGCCCGCACCACCGGCTCGGGCTGACGCCGCTGGGGTTCGTGGCCGTCGAGGTGCTGCCGTCCGGGCTGTCGGTGGCGGCGTTTCACACCTTTCCGGACGAGTTCACCGTCGTCAAGACCCAGTCGTTGATCGAGCCGGCGTGAGCGAACCGGGTCATCGGGCCACCTGCACCCGCGTCACGTTGAGCAGCCCGACGCCGCGGAGGTCGCCGGGGTAGGTCATCTCGCCGTAGAGCTGCACCTCGTATCCCTTGAAGCGGTCGAGATCGACGCCCGGACCGGCGACCGCGTAGCACCGCGGCCGGCCGCCCTGGGGGCCGTCGAGCGAGTACGCGGTCCGGCCGTTCATTGGTGGCAGGCCGGTGCGCCGCAGCACGCCCGGCCCGACCCACTGGCCGGCGGCCGGAGGCAGGTCGCGGCGTCCGGGGTCGGTGCGTGGCGTGCCGCGCTGCTTTTCGCGGACGGCGTGGACGCGGGCGTAGCACAGGTTCGCCAGCTCGGCGTCGCCGCCCGGTTGGTTCATCTCGGCCGCCAGTCGCAGGTACAGCGTTTCGGCGCGGGCGTAGTCACCCTGCCGTTCGGCCTGCTCGGCCTGCTGCCAGAGCGGGTGATTGGGCCAGTCGGCCGGCCGCACGCCACCGGTCGTGCCTCCGGGGATGGACGCGGTCGCCGGCTCGAACGCCGGCTTCGATTCGGGCGGCAACGCCTTCGGCTTGTCGTTGACGACGTGCCCCGCGACCGGCTGATTGAGCCGGCGCACCGCGGTCTTCGGCAGGTAGCGGAAGTCGCCGTCGGGCGGCTCGATCGGGAACCAGGTCGAGTCGGCGTGCTTGACCGGTTTGCCGATCACCAGCACGATGGTCTGGTCCGGGATGCGGGTGCGGCGGACGTCGAGCGGCTTGTCGGAGCCGGGCCGGCCGACCGCGACCTCGACCTCGCCCTCGGAGGTGACGACCGCGTTATAGGCCATGCCGTCGGCCGGTGAGCCGGCGGGGGGCTTCAGGAACAGGTGCTTGATCCAGCTCACCTGCCCGCGCGGCGGCTGGATGGCGACCCAGTGCTCGTTCTCCTCGTGGTCCACGACCACCCGCGCGCCACGGAAGAGCGTCCCGGTCTCGGGCATCGAGTCGCTCGGCCCGCTGCGGACGGTGACGCTGTCGGCCGTGACCTCGGCGAGGTGGGCCGCCGGCTGGGCCGCGGCCGGGGCGGCGAGGGCGAGGACCAGGACGGCGGCGGGCACAAGTCGCACGGGTCGGCCTCCGCGGGGGACGCAACTCGGCAAAGGTACGGGGACGGGGTAATACCACGTCGCGGCGGCGGGTCAAGCCCGGGTAGCCTGCGTGGCCTTCCGGGCGGAGAATGACGGGACCCACGAACCAGGAGCCTCCCATGTCCCTGCCGACGCTGGCCGAGCTGGCCAAGATGTTCGACCACTCGCTGCTCCAGCCGCAGCTCACCGACACGGACCTGGAACACGGATGCCAGGTCGCGCTGGAATACAACGTCGCCTCGGTGTGCATCAAGCCCTACGCGGTGCCGCTCGCCACGAGGTTGCTGGCCGGCTCGACCGTCGCGGTCAGCACGACGATCGGGTTCCCTCACGGCGGCCACCTGACGAGGGTGAAGGTGTTCGAGTCCGAGGCGGCGATGGACGACGGGGCCGTCGAACTGGACATGGTGGTGAACGTCGGCAAGGTACTCACCGGCGACTGGTCGTTCGTCGCGGCCGACGTGAAGGCGGTGGTGGATGCCGCCCACAAGCGGAAGGCAAAGGTGAAGGTGATTTTCGAGAATGCCCTGCTGATGGACGAACACAAAAAGGAACTCTGCCGCATCTGCGGCGAGGTCGGGGCGGACTGGGTGAAGACGTCCACCGGGTACGCGGAGACGGGCGCCACGCTGGAGGACCTGCGGCTGATGCGGCAGTTAAGCCCGCCGCAGGTGCAGGTGAAGGCGGCCGGCGGCGTGCGGACGTTCGAGCGGCTGCTGGAGGTCCGGGCCATCGGCGTTACCCGCGTCGGGGCGACCGCGACGAAGCAGATCCTCGACGAGGCGAAGGCGAAACTCGGCGGCTGATGGAACGCGGCGTCACGCCGTCGGCCGGAGCGCGAGGGTCAGAAGCAGCGACGAGTCCTCGACGCCCTTGAGGGCGTGAGCCTCGCCGGCCTCCAGGTAGAGCAGGTGCCCGGCCGTCAGTTGCCGGGTCTGGCCGAGCGCCCGGAACTCGACTGCGCCTTCCAGGCACTGGACGGTGATCGCCCCCCGGGCCTTGTGTTCCGGGATCTCCTTGCCCGCCGGGACGACGAGCCGGATGACTTCCAGGTCGCCGGTCTTGACCAGTGTGGTCGTGACCGAGACCTTCACCTGGTCGCCCAGCGGGTGGACATCCACGACTTGACCGGGGGTCGCGTGCGGGATCGCCATGCTGCTACCTCAATTTCATGTGCTACCGCCGATCCACAGGCCAGCTCAAGCCACGGTCAACGTGAGGAGGTTTATCTCCGGGGGGACGTTGAGCCGCAACGGGACGCCGGCCTCGCCCAGCCCGCGCGACACGAAAACGCGCGACGCCGGGCCTTGTATCAGCCCGCGGCGGTACTTGTCGCCGTACTTCGAGGGGAGCCACAGGGAGCCGACCGCCGGAAGGTACACCTGCCCCCCGTGAGTGTGCCCGCTGAGCATGAGCCCCACACGGCTGTCCGGGGCCAACTCCGCGTAGTCCGGGTTGTGACAGAGCATGACGACGGCGGACCCATCGGGTACGCCGGCCAGTGCCTGCTTGACGTCGGGCTTGCCCCAGTACTGGTCGTCCACCCCGGCCAGCCACAGGTGCGACCCGCTGTGCGTGACCCGGACATTGCGGTTGGTCAGGTCGGTCAGCGGCGTGGCGGCGATCAGTTCGCGGTACACCCGACCGCGGTCCTGCATGTCGTGGTTGCCGGGCACCGAGTAAACGCCGAGCGGGGCGCGAAGGTCGGACAGCGCCTCCAGGCACGGCGGCAACTCGACGCACGCCTCGGTCCCACGGTGGGCATAATCCCCCACCAGCGCGACGAGGTCCGGCTTGAGGCTGTTGGCCAGGCGGACCGCCTCGCGGATGAACGGCATCCCGACGTACGGCCCGTGGTGCAGGTCCGCCAACACCGCGACCGTCTTGCCCACGAACGCCCCTGGCAGGTTCGGCACCGGGACGGCCTGGCGGTTGATTCGGATCTGCGACGCTTCCCAGAACCCGTACGCTGTGCCGAGCCCGGCCACACCCGCCAGCGCGGCGCCGCCGCGAATGGCATTGCGGAGGAACCTGCGGCGATTGAGCATGCGACGGCCACCCGGCGAGGGGAATGCGAAGGGAACACTTATAACGCTAGCGAGCGTCCGAAAGCAACGGCAGCGATCTTCAGGTCCGGGGCAACTTCGCCGTGCGGTGAGTGTGCCATCTGACAGACACCGTTCAGCCATCGGTCGGTTGGTGGACGAACAGCGCCCGGACATGCGGCCGGGTCAGCACCCGGTACTGCCAGAGCGAGATCAGAAAGTATGCCGCTGCGCGGACCACTCCAGCGGCCGCCTGGATCCCGCCGACTATCCGGCCGAAAACGCTGACGTCCGGTAGATCCTCCGCGCCCGCGAGCAGGAGCGCGAGGCCGATAATCGCGGCCACAATCATTCCCAGGACGCACCAGACTAGCGCGACCGTCCGCCAGGTGAGATTGAGACGGAGCAATCCGACTGCGATGAATAGTCCCAGTACGTCGAGGTTGAACCGCAATCGGCCCTCGCTGGCCGCGACAATGATATCAATCAGCGCCGCGACACCGGACAAGATGAACAGGTAGGCGACCACCTTCAGCGACGTGGGGATTTGAGCGTATCTTCCCATCGTAGCCTCCGCGGAAGTTGGCCTGTGCGGCATGTGAGCCGGAACGGCTCAGTAACTGGCGGCTGTGTACCTGCCATCAACTCCTCGACAGATGTATTCGCACCAGATTCAGCGCCATCCGCGCCGTGCGGCTCTGGATCTCGGACCGCGTGCCCATCCAGCTAAACGGCACCACCCGGCTGCCGCCGTCCCAGGCGACCGCGGCGAAGACCTTGCCGACTTCCTCGCCGGTCGGGCCGGCGTAGCCGGTCGTCGAGACGCCGAGGTCGCTGCCGAACTTCTTCCGTACGCCCTCGGCCATTGCCCGCGCCACGTCGGCACTCACAGCGGTCTGTGCCGCGATCAACTCGGCCGGCACGCCGAGTTCGCGGACCTTCACCGCGTCGGTGTACGCTACCACGCCGCCGAGGAGGTGGTTGCTGGCGCCGGGCACCTGGGCTAGCCGGTGGGCTACCAGACCAGCCGTCACGCTCTCCGCGGTCGCGATCGTCTGCTTCCGCTCCGCGAGCAGCCGCAGTACCGCGTCCTGTAGCTCCTCGTCGTCCGTGCCGTAGACGAGGTCGCCGAGTCGTTCGCGGATGACCGCCTCCACCGGGGCGATCTGGGCCTGCGCCTCGGCGGCCGTCGGGGCGCGGGCCAGGATGCGCAGCGAGATGACCGCGTCGCTGGCCGTGATGCCGACCTCCGGGACCGCACCGCGGCGCGTCACGTCACCGAGCAGTTCGTCCACCTGCGCCTCTCCGGCCCCGAACGTGCTCACCTTCCGCACCACGACCACCCCGCCGCCGTAGCCGAGCGACACCAGCCACGGCTTCACCTGCTCCTCGAACATCCGCGTCATCTCGGACGGTACGCCGGGCAGCGCCGCGAACACCTTCCCGCCGAATCGCATCCAGACGCCGGGGGCGGTGCCGTAGTTGTTCGGGATCGGCTCGGCCCCCTCCGGGAACATCGCCTGGATCCGGTTGCGGTCCGACATTGTCCGGTTGCGGCGGGCGAACAGGGCCTGGATGTGCTCCAGCGATGGTGCGTGTTCGACCAGCGCGACGCCGGCGACCTGCGCCAGCGCCTCGCGGGTCAGGTCGTCGAGCGTCGGCCCCAGCCCGCCGGTGGCGATCACCACGTCCGCCCGGTCCAGGGCGGCGCGGAAGCAGGCGACATTGTCGGCCAGGTCGTCGCCCACGGTGGTGTGGAACGCGACCGGGATGCCGATCTCGCCGAGCCGCTGACTGAGCCAGCGGGTGTTGGTGTCGAGGTTCTGGCCGGTGGCGATCTCGGTGCCGATCGACAGGACTTCGGCTCGCATCGGTGGGCTTCCCGAACCGTGTTGACCGTTCCGGGCCGGCGGGGTATGTCCCGCCGCGCCATGAAGCCATCATATTTGCTCACCGCCGTCCTGCTGCTGGCCGGGTGGAACGCCCTCGCTCAGTCGCCGGCCCCGAAGTCGAAGCCGGCCGTCGGCGGCAAGCCGATGGTGCTGTTGCTGGACAACTTCCAGGTGGTAGACGGGACTGTCGAGCGGGTCGGCGACGCCTACCGAGTTCGCCGCGGCAAGGACGTGAAGGAATACCCGAGCAAACAGGTACTCTTCGCCGGCGAATCGCGCGAGGAGGTGTACAAGCTGATGTTGGCCCGCGGGCTCAAGCCGCCCGCGCCACCGCCGGCGGCCGCGGACTGCAACTCGGCGGCGTTCCGGGCGTTCCCGGCGAAGGTCCAGCCGTTGTTGATGAACCTGTGCGCCGACTGCCACGCGAAGCCGGACCACCCGAGTGAATTCAAGATCACCCGCGTGCCGGCTGGCTACGCCAACCCCGAGGCGAGCCAGCGCAACGCGAAGGACGTTGCGAAGTTCGTCAGCCGGGACGACCCGTCCGCCAGCCCGCTACTGTCGAAAGCGGTCTCGGCTCACGGCGGCCAGCGGACGCCGGCCCTCTTCAATCGGTCGCATCCGGCGTACCGCAACCTGGAGTTGTGGGTACACTGGGCCGCCGGCCCGGAAGGGTCGCCAGCGCCGGAGGCGATTCCGGCTCGGAAGCCACATCCCACAGCCACGTCTGCGGCCGTTCGGCCACTGCCTGCCGCCGCGGGGCCGCCGGCGAAGCCGGACGACCCCTATGACCCGGCGGTATTCAACCAGGCCGTCCGCCCGATGCGCTGATCGGCGCTGCGGAGGCCGATTGCCGTCGCCGCGGTAGGGGGTGATAATGGGTCTGTCCACCTCCGCCCCGAGCGTCGGCAGGGCCCCGCGACCATGGCGATCGAAACCCAGTGCCCGCACTGTAAGAAGGCGTACCGTCTCAAGGACGAGTTGGCCGGCAAGCGAGTCACCTGCGGCAACCCCGACTGCCGCCAGGCCTTCACCGTGAACGGCCAGGCGTCGGCCAATGGCGTCACCCCCCGTCCGGTCGATTCGCGGATCGACGCCGAGGCCGAAGCTGCGGCCATCTTTGGCGACGAGCCGGCCCAGGCGGCGCCGGAGGACCAGCGCAAGATCGCGATGACCTGCGCAGCCTGCGACAACAAGTGGGACGTGCCCTGGTCCATGCAGGGCAAGAACGTGCTGTGCCCCGAATGCCGCGCCCGCCAGCGGGTGCCCGAGCAGAAGACGGGGAAGGTGGACTGGCGCGATCCGCGGGCCGGCCGGCCGAGCCTGGCGCGCGTCGAGGAACTGGAGGGGGCGGTCGGAACGGTGGACGTCCGCCACGTGTCCGGCGAGACGCTCAAGAAAGCTGGCGTCATCAAGGAAGACATCGAGGCGAGGCCGAAGTGGCACTACGTCGCCTGGGCTGTCACCGCGGTGGCGCTGATCGGAGTCGTGGGCTACGGCATCACGCTGCTGGTGCGGTCCAACAAGGAGGACCGCCGCGACCAGTACATGGCCGACGCCCTCAGGGACATGCAGGAGGCCAAGGACGTCCCGTTGACGCCGGCCGAGGCGCCGCTGTTCAAGGCCGGTGTGCTGATCCCGGCCGGGGAGTTCGCCGTCCGCAAGGACGATCCGCAAGGGCTCAAGGATGCGGTGGCCCATTTCGCCCACGCGCGCCGCGACCTGGAGGCCGCTCCCCCGTCGGCCGGGCGAGACCTGCTGCTGGGCGAACTGGCCATGGCCCAGGTCACGCTCGGCGGGACCGCCGAGCAGGTCGCCAACGGCACCCGCATCCGCTGGACGCCCGGCGGGGGTGGCCGGCAGCCGCTCAACGAGAAAACCTACACCGTCCAGCAAGAACTCCAGCAGACCCTCAAGGCGCTGGCGACAGCGGACGCCGTCGTCCGGTTCCATGTCGTGCGGCGCCTCGCCCGGGCGCTGGCGAAGGCGGGCCAGCCGGACGTGCTCAACCATTCGTTGATCGCCCAGGTACTGCCGCAGGAGCACGCCGAGGCGCTCGCCCAGGCGGCGGTCGAGGCGCTCAAAGCGACCGGTGACCAGGCACGGGCGAAGGCCGAGGCCGAGGCGCTGGTCCCGCTGTTGACCTCCGGCGGGAAGGGTGCGGGCGTGCCACCGTCGGCGCCGGCCCTCTTCCTGGCGGTCGGCGTCCCGGCCCCGGCAGACGCGAAGTTCCCCGCGCCGCCGTCCGGCGGGGACGTGCCCGACGCGACCCGCCAGACGTTCGTCACCCTGGCGTTGCTGCGAAACAACGCCCCGGAAGCCCTCGCCCTGGCGAAGCAACCCGGCGGGACGCCAGCCGCACGGCTGTCGGTGCTGGCGCTGGCCGCCGAGTGGGCGGATGACCCTGGCGAGGCGGTCGAGGCGGCCCACGCGGCGCTGCCGACCGGCGAGGAGCGGCGGAAGGTGTCGATCCCGGACCTGACGCTTCTGCGGCTCACCGTTCAGGCCGGTCGGGCCAACCGGCCGGAGACGGTCGAGGCGTTTGTCAAGTCGATCAGCAGCGACGCCTACCGGGCCTGGGCGCGGGCTGAGGCGCTACGACACCAGCTCGCCAGTTCCGGCGAGAAGCCAGGCGAGGAGACCCAGGCCGAGGCCCCGTCCGACCCGAAGGACGTGCGGATCGGTCACGCCTGGGGCCGGCTGGCGCTGGCGCGTCACAACGCCCGGGTAACGAACAACACCCCCGACGCGTCGGTCCGGTACGACAACTGGGGGGCCGGGACGTTTCGACCGTACGGGCTGGCTGGGCTGGCCCTCGGGTTACAGGACCGAAACCTGCGGTAGCTGCCCGTGACCACCGACGCCGCGCCCCCTGACGCCCCGCCGCGGCCGAACCGCCGCCGCGACCGGCGAGCCCGACCCGGGCTGGTCGGCCCGCTGTTCAAGTGGGAACTGGTCCGGCTCGCGCGCCGCGGCCAGGACGCCCGGGCCCGGTTCATCCTCGCTGTCTCGCTGCTGTTCACCCTGACGGTCTTCACCTTCGCCTGGTTCCCCCACGCCGACCCGTCGGACCTGCTCTTTGGCACCACCGCCCAGGTGCTGCCTCTGGCCGAGTCGGCGCGGTTTGGCGAGTGGTTCGCGCTGACGTTCCTGCTGGCCCAACTCGCGGTGCTGGCGCTCCTAACCCCCGCGTACGCGGCCGGCGGTATCGCCGAAGAGAAGGAGAAACAAACGTTTGTCTTCCTGCTGGTCAGCGACCTGACCAGTCGGGAAATCCTGTTCGGGAAGTTCCTTGGCCGGTTGGCGTTCCTGCTTGGAGTGATGCTGGCCGGCCTGCCGATCCTGGCCCTGACGCAGTTCTTCGGCGGGATGAGTCTGAAGTTCCTGTTGATGAGCTACCTGCTCACCGCTGCCACGGTGACGATGCTGGCAGCGGTCAGTGCCGCGTCGGCGTGTGCCACCGACACCCACCGTGGGGCGCTGTTTCGCGCGTACGGTCTGACCGCGCTGGTGATGCTGGTCGGCGGCGGGCTGCACCCGATGCTCAGTCCGCTGGCGGTCATCCCGCTACTGGGCGAGATCGAGGCCGACTCGCCGGGCTGGTTCGTGATCCTCGGGTTGGGCTACGCCGGCGTGGAGTTGCTGATCGCGGCCGGTTCGGTGTGGCTCGGCGTACGGTGGGTTCGACAGATGCGAGCGAAGGTACTCGGTCCCGGCGGCCAGCCGCCCCGCGATCCGTGGCGGTTCCGCGAAGGACCGGGGGTGTATACGCCGCGGACGCGAGCAATCGACCCCGACCGGGTGAAACGACTGCCGCCCGAGCCGATCATCCTCAACGGGTCGGCCGATGCGGTGGTGCTCGGGGCCGAACACGAGGTCGAGCGCAACGGCGAGCCGGTCCATGCGGCGGCCGCGTTGCCGACCGCCCGGCTGGTGAAGGTGGCCCCGCCGGTGCCGCGCCGCCGCCGGCCACAACGGCAGGTCTTGCCGGAGGAGATCGCCAACCGGCCGCGGGTATCCGACCGTGACCCGTTCCAGTGGAAGGAACAGTACATCACCGGCACCAAGAGAACGGCCGACGACGACTCGATTCGCGGGGTGCTGATCGCGGTCGGGATCGGCGTCGGCGTGACGGTGGTGTTCTTCGCCCTGATCGCGTTCATGGCCCTGGCCCTGAGCGGCTTCAGTCGCAACGGCATGGTGGCGGCAGGCGGGCTGATGCTGACGGCCGGCGTCGGGGCGCTATTCCTGTACTTGCTGACGGTCGGGTCGGCGGCGTCCGGGTCCGTGGTCAAGGAGCGGCAGCGGCAGACGCTGGAGTCCTTGCTGGCGTTGCCAGTGGACCGGCGGGCGATCCTCGTGCCGAAGTGGCGGGTGAGCATGGCCCGCGGGTGGTGGTGGGGGATACCGGGCCAGGTGGTACTGTCGTTGGCGTTCCTGGTGTCCGGCGCCCCGGCCGCGGCGCTGCCCGCCGTGGGGTTCGCGGCGGCGGCGATCCCGTTCACCGCGAGCCTCGGGTTGTGGCTGTCGATCCGCTGTCGGACGCTGACCCGTGCCGTGCTGTGGCTGCTACTGGTGATCGCGGGTCTGCTACTGGTGCCGGTGGCCGGCTGGAAACTGGCGACCGCGGATTGGCACCTTTTCACGGCTGCGGCACTGGCCCTGTCCGCGGCCGCTGTGGCGGGGGGTGCGTGGCTGTTCTGGCAACTCGCGGTGCGAGAGTTCGAGCGCGAAGGGCGGTGATGTGGCGAACGGCCGGCGTGAGCCGGCTGGTGGTGCCCAATCCACCAGCCGGCTCACGCCGGCCGTTCGCCATGAAGCCTTGGCCTCACATTAATCCAGCTTGTACGGCGATTTCGCGTCCTTCTCGTGGCGGATTTCGTCCACCGGGTCCTGTTTGAGCCAGCCGGCGTACAGGCGGTTGGCGGCGTTGAACACCCATCCGTCCTTGTCGCCGACGTTCCGGTAGGCGTGGACCACCCCGGCCGGCACGATCAGCGCGTAGGGGTTGCTCTCGCCGGCGTCGCGTACCTCCTTCATGCCATACGTCGGCGAATCCTTGCGGGCGTCCCAGAGGTACACACGAAATGTGGACGGGCCGATGAAGCAGAAGTAGTCGGCCTGGTCGGCGTGCTCGTGCGGGCCGCGGGCGACGCCGGGCTTCGTCAGCGAGACGTAGGCCATCACCGGGTGGAACTTCGGGTCGATCAGGTCGTTGCGGAATAGTTCGGCGAGCCAGCCGCGGTCGTCCGTGAAGAACTTGATCGGCACCCACTTCACGTCGTGGATCGGCGACGGATCGGCGAACTTCGGAAGCTGCACGTTCATTGGCGGCCCTGTCGGTTCGGGATGCGGGGATTGTGCGGAACCGACCCGGGACCGTCAACGCCAGCCGTTTGACCGCCGCCCGCCCGGCGGATAGGATCGCGCCCGGTCGCCCCACCCCGCGAGGAGTCGTCCGTGACCGCCGCCGAGCTCGCCTTTGCCGCCGTGGTCGGGTCGGCCGCCGCCCACCCGCTGCCCCCGCCGGTCCCGCTC